>FWPU01002949.1_pt1 | contig 44875 bp, 35 predicted proteins | sample 2228361 | NCBI WGS metagenome assembly FWPU01 (sample SAMEA103939777, study PRJEB20133) | metagenome
ATAATTACTAAATCTGAGGATTTGTTTTTGATAAAAGATGAGCCATCTAAACCGCCAAAAAATTCTATTTTTTTAAACCCAACTTGTTGAAGAGTCATATGGAGGTCTTTACTAAGAAAGGGTTTTTGCAGGGTACTATTTACTTCCACTGACCAACTAACCTTCGGCAGGTTTTTACCTTCTAATCTTTTCTCAAATAAGGCGGTGTGAAAGGTAATATATCGGCCTCCGTAATCGGCAAAGCGCCAAACCAAAGTATGCTCATTTCCATTGACCCCAAAAAATCTCGGCTTCTTCTTTAGACGTAGGTCATAATTTAGATTCTGCAAGATCAAAACCCCACCAGGATTAAGGCGGAGCCGCATTTTTCGTAAAGCATCACGGAGGGTTCTTTGCGTAAGTAAATGGGGGAGCGAATTACCCAGGCAAAGAACAGCATCAAATTTCTCTTTAAACTTGTTTAGCTCGCTAAAAGATGCGACTTCAAAAGTTACCTCAACTCCCTCTTTAGCCGCGTTGGCTCGGGCCCGAGCGATCATCTGCGGACTGGCGTCACAACCGACGGCATAATAACCCCTTTGCGCTAATACAATCGCATGCCAACCAGTACCGCAGGCCACATCTAAAATACTTCTGACCCCATGGGCAGTCAGCAGTTTTAGGAGAAAAGGCATCTCCTGCGCCAGCCTTTGGGGCCAGTCGGTCATTACATCAAAGGCCTTGGCTAAACGATCGTAAAAATTTTGGCTATCTATAGTTTTCATGGCAATTAATTAGATGGCTATGAAAACCTTCTTTCCTTTGCCCTTTCTTTCCATCATGGCAAAAATAAAATTTTATCTTCCGGCAGTTGAATTAATTCTAAATTTCAAAACTGATGGACGGTCAGAAGATTTTACTGACTATCGATCAGTTTCCGAAAAATAGCTTAGTATGGTTCAAACTTAAAAATGATTGACAGCCAGGAAATTTATTTATTGACATAAACGCTTTAATCATTTATTAGTAGCATATATTAAATTTTTTTTAAACTATGGCACGGCAGAAATGATTGCTCCTTAAATTAAGGATAAAAATGATTAAATTTCTGGGGCGACGTTTAATTATCCTTATCCTAACTTTTCTGGGCATAACCCTCGTCGTTTTCATTACCATGAAATTAATCCCCGGAGACCCAATTATCGCGCTCTTACAAGATAGTTACACTGAAGAATTAGCTCAGGAACTTAGAAGCAAACTTGGTTTGGATAAACCTATTCCTGTTCAATACGGAATATGGTTACGTGACCTTCTTTCAGGAAACTGGGGATCATCTATAATTTCCAAAGAGCCTGTATTAATGGAAATCATGCGGCGTTTGCCCGTAACCATTGAACTTCTTATCCTCGCCCTTTTCTTTACTTTAATAATCTCAATTCCTATTGGCATCCTATCTGCCGTGAAGCGGAATACTCTTACTGATTACAGTTTAATGTCTTTAGCCATGTTAGGTATCTCTTTACCAGAATTTTTTTTGGGTACCCTTTTCCTTCTCTTCTTTTCCTTAAAATTGCAATGGTTTCCAGCAACCGGATTCATCCCCTTTGCAGATAATCCTGTGGCCAACCTTCGCCATCTATTTCTTCCGGCCTTCACTCTGGGCTTGACCAGGGCGGCCCTGGTTACCCGCTTGGTACGTAATAGTATGTTAGAAGTAATTCGCCAAGACTATATTGATACAGCGCGCGCTAAAGGACTACGCGAGTTCTTAGTGATTAACAAACACGCCTTGAAGAATGCTTTAATCCCCACGGTAACAGTCGTTGGTTTACAAATCGGTTATTTAATTGGCGGAGCCATTATTGTAGAAAGCCTTTTTGCCATACCGGGGATCGGTTCCTATGGCATTGACGCAATTCTCCAAAGAGATTACCCCATGGTACAGGCTTTCACTGTAGTAGCAGCTTCAGGTTTTATTATTTCTAATCTTCTTGTTGATATAGTTTATACCTATCTGGATCCGCGCATACGCTTATGAAAAACAAACAGCTGGAGAGCTCACCAGTTAAAGCGGACAGAATGATGCTGATTATTTGGCAAAGGCTGCGTCGCCGAAAGATGGCAATTTTGGGCTTAGGAATATTCTTGACGGTAATCCTGCTCGCCCTTTTCGCCAATTACCTAGCCCCTTACCATCCCAATTATATTTCTCCTGGATTACAGCTTAATTCTCCTTCTCTCGCCCATCCAATGGGAACAGATATGTTGGGCAGGGATGTTTTTAGCCGCGTGATTTTTGGAAGTCGAGTCTCTATTTATGTAGGTCTTGTTTCGATGATTATCGCCACTCTTATCGGAATTCCGTTGGGTCTAATTTCTGGCTACTTTGGACGTTGGATTGATCAGCTCATTATGCGGCTGATGGATGTTATGTTAGCCTTCCCCATATTCCTCCTCGCCATAATGATTATGGTCGTTTTAGGATCAAGTACCACTAATGTATGTATCGCCCTGGGTATTGTTTATATTCCCCGTTATGCGCGATTAGTTCGGGGCAGCGTTCTTTCTATTCGGGAAAGCGAGTATATCGAAGCTGTGCGCGCTTTAGGTATTCAAAAATGGCGCATTTTTATGTTTCATATCATGCCCAATTGTTTAGCTCCGGTCATGGTCTTGGCCTCCCTTTCCATAGGAGTTGCTATTATTGCTGAGGCCTCTCTGAGTTTTCTGGGCATGGGCACCCAGCCCCCAACTCCAAGCTGGGGGTCTGACTTGCGCGATGCCTTACCTCTGCTTGAACTAAATCCTTGGTTAGCCATCTTCCCGGGAGCAGCAATTTTATTAACTGTTTTAGGGGTTAATATGTTGGGAGATGGACTCCGGGATGCGATCGATCCGCGATTGAAATGAAGAACGATTATTTGCTGCAAATTAAGGGTTTAAGAATTCACTTTTTCACTGAAGAAGGAGTCGTCCAAGCCGTGGATGGAGTAGACTTGCAAATCAAGCACCAAGAAGTTTTGGGGCTAGTCGGCGAAAGTGGCTGTGGAAAAACCGTAACGGCTAAATCAATTTTGCGACTAGTTCCCTGTCCGCCAGGGAAGATAATCGCTGGAGAAATAGTTTTCCAAGGCCAAGATTTGTTACGTCTGCCTTTGGAGATATTGCGGCAAGAAATCAGGGGGAAAAAAATATCCATGATCTTTCAAGACCCCATGACTTCTTTGAATCCTGTATTTACGGTGGGTAATCAAGTGAGTGAAGTCTTTACGACCCACGAGAAATTATCTCGAACATCCGCCCTTAAAAAATCTATCAATATTTTAGAACAGGTAGGCATTCCTTTTGCCGAAAGAATGGTAACGGAATATCCCCATCGATACTCAGGAGGTATGCGCCAAAGGGCCATGATTGCTATGGCTCTGGGATGTCATCCTTCCCTGCTCATAGCTGACGAACCTACAACCGCTTTAGATGTGACTATTCAAGCGCAAATTCTGGAGTTGATGAGAAAGCTAAAGGAAGAATTTCACACTTCCATCCTCTTAATAACTCACAACTTAGGAGTAGTCGCGGAAATGGCTGATCGCGTGGCGGTCATGTATGCCGGACATTTAATGGAAATCTGCCCGGCTGAGGTTTTTTTCGATTCTCCCGCTCATCCTTATGCTCAAGGTCTATTGCATTCTTTTCCCGGTTTAACTATAAAAAGAGAGAAATTAAACCCCATCCCAGGGAATATTCCCAATATGATAAAGCCGCCAGCAGGATGCAGGTTTCATCCCCGTTGCGCACGTTATTTAGATCGTTGTTCAGAACTTCTGCCCCCCCTCTATCAAATTGCGCCAGGGCATGAGGTAAGGTGTTGGCTTTATGCTTAAGAAGCCCAATCCTTTACTTTTGGTAAATAATTTAAAAAAACATTTTCCGGCTCGGTTGCGCCGATCGCCAATGGGGAAAAAAGGACTGGTTAAAGCAGTGGACGGTGTAGATTTTCATATCTATCCCGGAGAAACTTTAGGCTTAGTTGGCGAAAGTGGTTGTGGAAAGACCACTGTGGGCAGATTAATTCTGCGGCTTATTGAACCTACCGCAGGATCTATCATCTTTACTGGTCAGGAAATCGGCTCCTTGATGGAATCTGCTTTAACAAAATACCGCCAAAAAGTACAAATCATTTTTCAGGATCCTTATTCCAGTCTTAATCCGCGCATGTGTATCGGGCGGGCAATTGCCGAACCTCTCATTGCTCATAGATTGATGAATAACCAAGAAGCTAAAGCAAGAGCTCTTGAACTCCTCGCTTACATGGGCCTCTCCCTAGAGCATTACGATCGTTACCCCCATGAATTCTCGGGAGGACAACGCCAGCGAGTAGGTATAGCCCGAGCTCTTGCTCTTCAACCCCAATTAATCATAGCTGATGAACCCGTTTCGGCTCTCGATGTTTCCATCCAGGCTCAAATTATTAATCTCCTGGAAAAAGTCCAAGAACAATTTGACCTCTCTTATTTATTCATTTCTCACGACTTGGGTGTAGTTCGCCACATAAGCAACCGAGTGGCTGTGATGTATTTAGGCAAAATTGTAGAGCTCTCCGAAACTGAGGAGCTTTTTGAAAACCCCCTTCATCCATATACCGCAGCTTTATTATCTGCAGTGCCTTCTGTCCATTCGCGGCAGAAAAGGGAAAAGATCATTCTCAGCGGTGATGTCCCCAGTCCCCTTAATCCTCCATCAGGATGCTCATTTCACCCTCGTTGCCTAAAGAAAGTTGCGCAATGTTCCACAGAAAATCCTGTTTTAAAGGAAGTTGGTCCAGGCCATTTTTTGGCTTGTCATATTTTAAATTAACCAAGCACAAGGAGGGATTTTATGCTGGGAAAAAACCGAATTTTAGCCAACCTTAATTTTGCTCTTTTCTTATCTTGCTTCTTGCTTTTATGGGCAGGCGAAGCTTTGGCGAGCAGTCGATCTGACTACAGTTTAGTTATCGGCATCCAAAGAGACCTCCGTCCCCTTGATGTACATAAGCAAAGAGGTTATCTGGTTATGTTTAGCTCTATGCAGACCCACGAATTTTTAGCAAGTTTAAATCTTGATGGCACCGTAGAACCTCAACTGGCCAACTCTTGGAAGCATTCTCCCGATGGCCGCGCCTGGACATTTTACCTGCGTCCCGGAGTAAAATTTGCAGATGGAACGGATTTTGATGCCGAAGCAGTGAAGTGGAATTTACTCCGTTGTTTCAAAACCCCTTACCTGCCCGATGTAAAGCCCATTGAATCAATGAAGGTTCTGAACAAACATACTCTACAGATAACTCTTAAAGAGCCCACTTATTACATTGCCTATTTAACCGGAGGAATGTTTACTATAAAATTCATCTCGCCTAAAGCTGTGGAAAAATATGGAGACGATTTTGTAAATCATCCCAATGGTACTGGCCCTTTTATGTTTGAGAAGTTAGATAAAGATGGAACTCTTACTTTGGTCCGCAACCCTTACTATTGGGGCACCAAACCAAAGATTGAAAGATTAATTTTTAAATCATTTCGTGATGTCATGGCCAAGCACAATGCTTTACGCGCCGGCGAGATTGACTTTGAAGCGGGAGTCCCCCATGAGATGGTTCCACTCATCCAAAAAGACCATAAATTTACCACCTATATCGGGCCGACGACGGGGGGAGTAAATTTAGCCGTTAATTGGTATATGAAGCCCTGGGATGATATACGCGTCCGGCAAGCTATTTTAGGATATGCAGTCGATCGAAAAACTATAGCCCAAAAAGTTTATTTTGGCTTGGCCAAACCCAAAGTTTCTCCTGGAGTGATGATGCCTCCTTACTATAAAGATTATGATGACCGTTATCCTTATGACTTAAAAAAGGCCAAGAAACTCTTGGAGGAGGCCGGTCTAATCGGTCAGGAATTAACCTTCACTATTAATAATACCCAAACTGCCTACAAGCAAATAGCGGCCATTCTCAAATCTTCTTTAGAACATATGGGCATTAATCTAAAAATTCAGACTTTAGATTACCAAACTTGGGTTAAATTATTCTATTTTGCCCATCAAATTCCTTTCTCCACTACTTTCAATGTCTTTGAGGATCCGCGTATTCTTCACCAATCTTATGGACCGGGAGCTCAAATTAATCCTACCCAAATGGGGCTTTCTGCTGAAAAGGACCCGGAATTAATCAATATTTTGGAAGACGCGCGGCGAGAATTAAATCCAGAAAAACGCATAGAAAAATACGGCCGGGTTACCGAATTGAGCGTGTGCCGCGCTAATCCCTTAGGAATAGTAGGTTTTCCTGTTGTTCACGCCTTCAAGAAAGAACTAAAAGGATTTGAGCATATGGGGGCTAACTTAGTATTTAATCGAGTTTATTGGGAAAAATAGAAAACCCTTGGCCTTGCTGCTTCTGGCCTAGGTTATTAAATCCAGAGGAGGGACAAATGGGTAAAAAAATTGGACCGTGGGAAAATATTTCTTTAATTTCGTTTATCCTATTTACTCTTAGCTTTAATCTTTTTTATACCCCCACACTTCAAGCTGCTGGCCAGCACGGGGGAACGTTAAAAGTAGGCATAATGAGGGATATCAGGCCTCTCGATCCTCATACGCAAAAAGGGTATCTCTGCATATATGGGTTTAACCAAATGTATGACTATTTAATTCGAGAAAAAATTGATGGCTCCTATGAACCTCGTTTGGCTACTTCCTGGGAACAATTAAATAATGGACAGAGTTGGATCTTTCGTCTACGCCAAGGAGTAAAATTTCATGATGGGACAGATTTTAATGCCGAGGCCCTGAAGTGGAATTTCGAGAGAATCCTCGATCCAGCTACTAAAAGCTATTTACGCCCTCAATATAGCGTGATTGATTCTATGGAAGTGCTTAACCCCTATGCTTTAAAAATCAACCTCAAAAAACCAGCTTATTTTCTGGCTGATGTTTTGGGAGGGATCTTTACTCTGCGCATCATCTCCCCTGCGGCCGTAAAAAAATACGGTAAAGATTTTGTCAACCATCCTGCAGGAACGGGGCCATTTATGTTCGAATCCTTGACCAAAGATGGTACGCTTACCTTAACTAAAAACCCTAACTACTGGGAAAAAGGCCTCCCCTATTTAAATAAAGTAGTTTTAATCTCTTTTCGTGATGTAAACGCCCGGAATAATGCTTTACGGGCCGGGGAGATAGATATGGAGTCTGGAACCAGCATGGAATTGATTAAAGCAACAGAGGCCAATCCCAATCTTTATTATGTTACTGGCCCAACTTCCTATGGCATAAACTTGGGAGCCAATATTTCCTACAAACCATGGAATGATGTGCGCGTCAGGCGAGCAGTCTTAGGTTATGCCGTAGATAGAAAAACCATTGCTAAGGTAACAACTTTCGGTTTAGCCGAACCTAAAGTTACTGTGGGCGCTTTAACTCATCCTTATACGGAAAGACTCATGCATTTATACCCTTATGACCTTAAGAAAGCGAAAAGATTTCTTCAGGAAGCAGGAATGATTGGCCAAGAAATTACCTTTACCATAAATAATACAGACAATGTGTACAAAACTATGGCGGCGATTCTTAAATCATCGTGGGAAAGTATCGGGCTGAAAGTCAAGATTGACATTCTTGATTATCAAACCTGGATAAAAACTTATTATATCGCCCATACTGTTAGCCTCTCTCATCCCCTCACTTATGACTCTGACCCCTCTTATTGGAATCAATATTTAGGCCCCAAAGCAGTTATGAATATGACTCGCGCTGGTGGCATAGAAAAAAGAGATGGTCAAGAGGTGATCTTTGATCCTATGACTAATAAAGCTCTTGACGAATGCTATTCTACAGCCGATCCAGACAAAAGGAAAATGGCCTTTCAAAAGCTCTTCCGTCATTTAGCCCAAGAGGCTATTATGGTTGGAGTAATGACTAAGCCTTTTGTAATTTTTATGAGAAAAGAAGTTAAGGGATATATTTGGCGTAATTTAAATCAAACCTATGACACCGTTTACTTTGAAAAGCAATGATGAAAATTTACTTCGGTCAAGAACAATGGCTGAATTTAAATCTTTTGAGCTAGAAAAGTTTAATATATGCCCTTACTTCAGGTAAAGAATTTACCTGGGAAGGAACCTTTTCTAATTTAAAAATTTTTAGCCAATTTTTAAGGAGATGCAATGAGTATTTTTATGCGCTGGTTAGGAGTAGCTTGTTTTGAGATCCAGCTGCCTACAGGAGAAGTTATCATAATTGATCCCTATTTAGACAATTCCCTAACTGCTCCTATAACTTCCCAAGAGATTCAACGAGTGGACTGGATTTTTATTACCCACGGACATTTTGATCATGTGCTTGATGTGGGTAAGTTGGCCAGCAGACTTGGTTCTCAGGTCATCTGCAGCGCTGAGGTAGGAGAGAATATTCAAAAACGCCTGGATGTTCCTGCTAATCAAGCACGCGTGGTCACGGCCGGGGAGACAATAAAGATTGGCTCGTCAACAGTTAAAGTAGTAAAAGCCCTGCACATCGACAACCGCCTCTATTTTGCCGATCAGCTGGGTTATGCTCCTTCTGACCAAATGAGCGTCACCGATATGGTCAGAGAAATCTTTAGCAAAATCCCCGGTGGCGAGGATCGGGAAAAAATTCTATCCCATTTAGGGAAATACCCTCCGGGAGAACAATTAAACTATATCTTTGACTTGCCCGGGAATCTGCGCCTTTACTTTTTCGGATCTGTTCCCCACCCGGAACTTTTCTTTTTGGTAGAAGAAGCTCGCCCCCAAATTTTGATCCTGCAAATTCTACGGAATAAAGAAAAAGAAGCCGTGGAACTGGTCCGGCGAAGCGGCGCCTGGCTTATATTCCCTTCCCATCATGATCCTTTTTTCCCCGGGCAAAAGCTCCCCGATATGGAATTGGTAAAAAGGCTCATGGCCAAGTTACCCGGGGTCTGTTTCATTGAACCCCAGCCTGGGCAATGGTGGGAGGTAAGACTAAATGCTCTGGCCAGGTAAACTGACTACTAGGTCGGATTGAAATTCAACTTAATTCTTTAAGAGACCACAAAAAATCCAATACTTCTTTATTGAAAGCAGCGGGCTGTTCGATAAGGAATTGGTGCCCGCCCCCTTTAATGATTTTCAATTTGGCTCGGGGAATTCTCTCCGCTAAGATTTTTGAGTTTTCAGGGGGAACGAGCATGTCTTCAGCACCGGTCAATATAAGAGTCGGATTTTGAATATAAGGAAGACGATCCCAAGTGTCATGATTCATAACTGCCCGCACCTGCGCAATTAAAATATCTTTGCTCGGGGGAAACTTTAAGGATACCTCTTGATAACGCTGAAGTACCCAGGGAGAATCCCGAAGCGTGCGGACTGCAAAAAAGCATTTAAGGACTTCTGCATTTGGAGAGGGAGCATCTATAGAGAGGTAATTATAAAAAGCTTTTAGGATTTCTGCGGGTGGCCGAATTGCCTTCGTTCCACCGCAGTGAGTACAAGCCAAAATTAGCCCGCTAATTCGTTGCGGATAGCCCAAGGCCATCTCTTGGGCAATCATTCCGCCCATGGAGATACCCAAGACATGAGCTTTTTTTATTCCTAATTCATCTAAAAGGGCTATCGTATCTTCAGCCATTTGCCCAATGGATATGGAATCCTCAGGCTTAGAAGAACGTCCTATGCCTCGATTATCAAAGATTATCACAGAGAAATGAGGAGAAAAAACTGGAACTTGCTCATACCAGTGGCTGGCATTACTACCTAAGCCCCGAATAAGCACAAAAGGATAACCTGACCCATGAATTTCATAATAAAGATCTATTTCTTGAATTTTGGCTAAGGGCATATATTTATTCCTGTCTTCTTCACCAGGACAAACCCAAAGAAACGGCCAATTCACTTAAATCTTTGACTGTATTGATAGCTAAAGGGATCCCTTCTTTTAAAAATTTCTGTTCCGTGCGGTATTCCGGTTCTCCTGGTACCAGTATTTCTTCTACTCCCTGAGCCCTGGCGCTTCCTTTAATACTCTTAATATAAGCATCCATATTCTTTTTAAATTCTTCTCGGCCTATAAAACAGTCGGGATCAAGCGCCAAGAAAGAATGGCAGGTGCCTTGGATCCCACTCGGATCATCTTCATAAAGGCTCTTGATATCTTTAGTCCACTTTCCTCCGGTTAAGACAGCTGTTAGCATCTCATGCACTAAAACTAATCCGTAACCTTTATGCCCGCCCACTGGTGCTAAGGAACCTCCTCCCTCGTATCCGGCATAGGGATCATCTGTGGGCAGCCCGTTTTTATCAAAAGCCCAGCCCAAAGGTATTCTTTCTCCTTTCTTGCGGCAAAGAATTAATTTCCCTGAGGAGACCACACTGAGCGAGAAATCAAGGACCACGGGCTGATATTCCTGGGCTGGCAGGGCATAGGCCAGGGGATTGTTGCCAATGATCCGCTCTCGTCCTCCCCAGGGAAACATCATGGGCGCAGAGTTAGAACAAACATAACCAATGAAATCTTTTTTTAGGGCCATCATGGGAAAGAGGCCAGCTACTCCGAAATGGCCACTGTCTTTTACGGAAGCCCAGCCGATGCCATATTTTTGCGCCTTTTCTATAGCTTGCTCCATGGCGCGGTAAGCAGCTATATGCCCCATAGAACCATGGGCGTCCAAAAATACAGTGGCCCCTCTTTCTTTAAGCACCGATATCTGACTTACCTTGCGCACATAACCTTTCTGCAACCTTTGAATATAAATGGGCAGACGAGTCACTCCATGAGTTTCTACGCCGCGGAGATCAGCCCTGACCAAAAGATCAGCTACAATTTCCGCTTCTTCTGCTGGTACACCAACTTTCATATAAGCTTGCTGGCAAAATTTTTTTAATTTATCAAAAGCTATCCTTTTTGCTTCTTCAGCCATCAGCTCACCCCTTTTTATTTTCCTCCGCCAGATTCTTATCCTAAATTAGAATCCTTTATTCTTCTATACCCGCTAAACGCTTGGCTAATTTTTTGCGGCGCTCCAGATCAGATTCGCGCAAGATAGTCAGACGATGGGCCTGCGGAGAGCCGCCCCCATGAATATCTGAGATAAAGTCGGCGCTCTCCATAGCTAATTTTTCCACTAAGCGCAACATTTTAAGGCGGTGTTCTACAGGATAGTTTGCCGCCCCCTGTAAATATTTCTTTAGCAATGCAGAAATTTCCGGATTTTGGAAATCTCGATCAGATGGTAGATCGGCCACATATCCGCCAGTAATATCAATAAGCAACCGAATTGATTCGGCCATTTCCCGGCCCTCATGGATTTTGGAGGCATTGGCTAAAACAGAATTTATGAAATAAGTGCCCGAAGGCTCTTTCTTCCCCTCGTAAGATGCCGCCAGGCTACAACCATAAAGGGTCTCAGCTTTGTGAATCAAGTCGGTTATCTTTTCCCGCAGATGGCTGACTTTGGAAGTGCCGTTGTAATCCATCATCGCCAACGCCGCGCCCGTCATGACATCAATCTTACCCGCCTTACACCCCCCATGGGATTGGCGGTGAAAGGCCGAAAAGCGATTAACCAGCTCGCCTGAAAACTCTATCTCGCCACACATAAAAACCCTTTCCCAGGGGACAAAGACATCGTCATAAATAACCGTGGGACAGTACTTGCTATAGCGCACATTGCCACAGTCAACTCCTTCCAGCTCTCGTGTATCGAGAGAATTTCTGCCCACTACGTGGATGACCCCTTTGGTGTCTGATGGTATGGCGAAAGCTACGGCATAATCTTCATCACCCTTGCCCATTGCTCTGGTGGGTAAAACAATTAACTCGTGCGAACTAAGGGAACCAGTTTGGTGAACTTTAGCTCCGCGGACTATAAGGCCATCTTTTTGCTTTTCCACGACGCGTAAATAGAGGTCTTTATCCGCTTGTTCATGAGGACTTAAGCTGCGGTCGCCCTTCACATCAGTTACACTGGCATTAGCGGTAAAGTCATTCTTTTGTATATACTTTAAGAATTCGAGAAAACGAGGGTAATATGAGGTGCCGTATTTTTTATCAATGTCGTAAGTAACAATGGAAAGGGCACTCAAACAATCTAAACCCGTGCACCTTTGGTGACATGTACCCACGTAGCCCCCCAAGAGGCGGTTAATCTTAACGCGCGCTACCAGATCAGCAATCGATTGGGGAGGAAGGGTAAAACGGTTAATTGGCTCATTGGTAAATGGTGAAATAGTGGTTAAAAGATCACGATGCTTTTCCGAATTAGCCAGTTCGTAAGTTGCTCCCGTGGCATTAATTCCAGCTCTTAAGCGCGGATTATCTACCACGTTTTCAACTTTCTCGCCAAACATATAAACTGTTGGTTTCATCTTCCGCAGACTTTCAATATATTCAGCGTAAGTTTTGACTGCCATTATTAACCTCCTTTCTTATAAGGCCAAACCCCTTCGAAAAGCCTTTAGATTCAATTCTTTTGCTTTAGCGGGGACATTTGCCGCTATCGCCTTTTCCACTGCCTCCATCGACAGGAGGCCAGTCTTTTTAATTAACTGCCCTAAAAGAATCAAATTGGCCACGATAACATTGTCCATCTCTCTGTCGGCCAAACTGGTCGCCGGCACTCCTAATAATTGCCAATCATTCTGCGGAATTTCTTTGACTAAGTCAGCGTCGTAAATAACGAGTCCTTTTGGTTTAACTTTCTTGAGGTGCCGATTTACAGCATCTTGAGCCAAAGCCATAAGAATATCAGCCCGGCGGACTTGGGGATCAGTAATTGGCTCGGAGGAAATAATCACCTCGGCCCGCGCCATTCCTCCTCTCTGCTCAGAGCTATAGGCTTGAGTCTGGACTGCCTTTTGGCCATCAAAAAGAGTCGCCGCCACTCCCAAAATAATACCCGTCAAAATAACACCTTGGCCACCAACTCCGCCAATTAAGATTTCTGTTCTTCTCATCTTTCCTCCCCCTGGGCTCGCACTTGCACCTTTTTAATCTCCGTCACCATTTCAGGCAATTCTTGATCCACCAATTCGCCCACTATGATCCGGTTGATTAGCTCTGCCGAAGTAAGCTGGGCCGTCTCTTTAACACTGATCGACTTTTCTTTATATTCCTGGAGCATCTGCACGGCACTCCCTCTACCAGTCTTGCGGCCAAATTGTACGGGGCATTGGGTAATGACTTCGATAAAAGAAAAACCTTTTTTATTAATTGCTTTTTTGATTGAAGTAGTTAATTGGCGCACTTGATAAGTGGTCCACCGCGCCACAAAAGAAGCTCCCGCTGCGATCACTAATTGGGAAATGTCGAAAGGATTTTCATAAGTACCATAAGGAGTTGTTGCGGTCTTTAATCCAAAGGGCGTCGTCGGCGCGGCCTGGCCCCCAGTCATTCCGTAAATGCTGTTGTTCAAACAGATCACGACCATTTCGATATTCCGGCGGGCATTATGGATAAGGTGATTACCCCCAATAGCTGCTAAATCGCCATCGCCACTAGTCACCATGACTTTCTTATCCGGCAATCCCATCTTTATGCCTAAGGCAAAGGCGATGGGCCGCCCGTGCGTGGTGTGTAATACATCCACATTGAAAAATGGACTGGGAATCCAAGCAGAACAACCGATCCCGGTGACAAAGACAAAGTCATCGAGAGTCATGCTTAATTCATCAATGGCCCGCAAGATAGCCTGGGCCACAATACCATTTCCGCACCCAGGACAGTTCGTTGTGCCTGTGACTCCTGGCCTAATATAACGGTGTAGAGGGTGGATAATCTCACTCATGAAAGTACCTCCCTTATTTTGCTCAATATGTATTCCGGATCGTGGATCTCACCAATGACTTGGGGAGGAAGAAAATAAACTTCGCTTAGAGAAGCAGCTGCTGCTTTAATATACGGATAAAGTTGACCTAAATTATTCTCTAAAACGATTATTTTATTAACCTGGGTGGCCATCTCGGCAATCTCTTCCTCCGGAAAAGGCCAAGGAGTAATTATGCGCAGACTCCCTACCGCGAGTCCTTGTTCCTGCCCTAATTGGACGGTCATCTTCGCCGCGCGGGAAACTGGGCCATAAGATACTAACGCTACTTCTGCTCCTTCATAATTTTTTTCCACCATAATAATTTCTTTCTTGTGTTTCAAAATTTTATTACTCAGCTTACGCACAAAATTATCCAGAGCCGTAAGATCGCTCAAATTGCGCCGCCCATGTTCATCATGGCAGGAACTAGTTACGTGCGCCCGAAATCCCTGGCCAAAGATGGGCATAGGGGCTACGTCCTCATCTAAAAAACCCTTGATCTTTAAGGGATCAGAACCTGGGGCGGGAACTTTTCGATAAGCAACACGGATCTGGTCAGGCTCAGGAATAATAACTTCTTCCCGCATATGACCAACGAAAGCATCAGCGAGAACGAAAACAGGGGTGCGGTACTTTTCGGCCAGATTAAAAGCTATAATTGTATGTTCAAACATCTCCTGCGGAGAAGCAGGACAAAGGGCAATAATTTCATAGTCCCCGTGAGATCCACGCTTAGGTTGCACCATATCGCCGGTTACCCCTGCGGTAGGCATACCGGTGGTGGGAGCTCCCCTTTGAACATTCACGATTACGCAAGGCGTCTCTACTCCTACTGCAAATCCGATATTCTCCAACATCAAACTAATCCCTGGACCCGAAGTGGCCGTCATCACTTTTTTCCCTGTCCAAGAAGCCCCGATGATGGCGGCAATAGAACTTATTTCATCTTCCATCTGCAAGAAAATTCCCCCCACTTGAGGAAGCCTTTCCGCCAGGCGATTGGCAATTTCACTCGCCGGAGTTATGGGATAGCCGGCGGCCAGTTCGCAGCCAGCCGCGAGAGCTCCCTCAGCACAGGCAATATTACCCATCATAAAATACTTTCCAGTAAGCACCCGCTTATTGCTCATTTTTCTTTCTCCCTTTTTCCCCTTTGGCCACGGCAATAGCCATATCTGGACAGTAGATCATGCAATTTTCGCAGCCGGTGCATCTTTCCTGCTCAGTTATTTGCGGTGGCCGATATCCTTTTTTATTTAGAGTAGAGGAAGGATGGAATAATTGCCGCGGACAAATATAGACGCAAATTCCACACTCTTCCACCCCCTTGCATAGTTCCTCAAAGACTTTCACCTCAGCCAAGTTTATCCTCCTTTACTTTAGGGCAGTAATTTTCCATTCCTTTGAGTTGCGCCAAATAACTATTTTTGGAATAGGTAAGATGTTTCTCAATTAATCTTTCCAATTCTCGTTGATCCTTTTTCTCAATAGCCCGCAGAATTTCCCGATGCTCCTTAATCGATTGTTCAATCCGATCAGGAATAGACCAAGCATTATAGCCAACGATATAAGACTTGGTGCGCAAGGCATCAATAATATCATAAAGGACTTGATTCCGACAGGTTCTAAATATAGCTCGGTGAAATTCGCCATCTTTTTCTATCATCCGTTCCGTTCTCTGCCGCAAATGGCTTTCGGTCTCCTGGGCCACTTTTTTTAGTTCCTTAACCTCAGCCGGATGGATATTCTTGATCACTAATTTGGCCGCCGCTTTTTCAATAAGAGTCCGCACAAAATAAATCTCTTCTATCTCCTCTACCGTAAGATCAGCCACTACTGCTCCCCGGAAAGGTGTAGTCCGCACTAAGCCTTTTGCTTCTAATTTTTTGAGAACTTCCCTGATCACTGTGCGGCTCACTCTGTAATAGCGAATAAGATCCATCTCCACCAGCCGTTCCCGCGGTTTAAAATAACCCGCCAGAATGGCGGCTTCCATTTCTTTATAGACTCGAGCTGAAATTACTCTTGACATCTTTTATAAGTTTATCTAAATTAGTGCTGGATTATTTCTTAAATACAATTTTGTATACATTTTGGCCAATCTGTCAACCATTTTATTTAGCTTGAGGAGGAAGGACATGAATGCTTTCTCAGAACTTTGGCAACCGTTCCGCGTAGGCAACTTACAGATAACTAATCGCCTAGTTATGCCGCCTATGGCCACTAATTTTGCAGCAAATGACGGTTCAGTAAGCGAGCGGCAAATTGCCTACTACCTGCGCCGGGCGAAAGGTGGGGTTGGCTATATTACTTTTGAACACACGGGTATTTTGCCTCAAGGTAAAGCTTCCCCAAACATGGCCCTCATTGATGAGGATGACAAGATCCCTTCCTTCCGTAAACTCACCGAAGCTATTCATGAAGCCGGCGGGAAAATTATTATCCAAATCAACCACGCCGGGCGGCAAACTTCCGCCTCCATCACTGGGGCGCCCATAGTGGCCCCTTCCCCTATCCCTTGTCCAGTCAGAAAAGAAATGCCCCATCCTTTAACTAAAGAAGAGATTCAAAAAATTATTGAAGCTTTTGTACAGGCGGCTAAAAGAGTGCAAAAGGCAGGCGCAGATGGAATAGAAATTCATATGGCCCACGGTTATCTTCTCGCCCAATTTCTTTCACCTTTCTCCAATCAAAGAAATGATGAGTATGGCGGTAATTTAGAAAACAGAATGCGGTTGCCCCTGCAAGTACTGGAAGCTGTGCGCCAGGCGGTTGGGCCTCAATTTCCCATTATTTGCCGCCTAAGTGCTGATGAGTATGTGGAAGGAGGAATAAAGATCGGCGAAGCTAAAGAAATTGCCCAAAACCTGGAAAAAAAAGGTGCTGATGCTCTACATATCTCCGCTTGTCTGGCTGCCTCAGTTTATTTAAATCATCCTCCTTATTATGCCGAAGAAGGAATCTTCGTCCCCTTAGCTCAATCAATAAAATCCGCAGTCTCTATTCCAGTGATCACCGTGGGGCGTATTCGCACTCCTCATCTGGCCAAGCAAATTCTCCAGGAAGGAAAAGCCGATTTAGTTTCTATGGGCCGGGCTTTAATAGCTGATCCTGATTTGCCCCAGAAGGCTTTCCAGGGAAAGACCGAAGAGATAATCCCGTGTATCTCCTGTAATAGATGTATCCAAAGTATCCGGCGTGGTGCTCTTCAGTGTGCAGTCAATCCCGAAGCCGGACGCGAAAATTCCTTACGTCTATCCAAGACCGAAGCGCCTAAGAAAGTTTGGGTTATCGGTGGTGGTCCAGCAGGCATGAAAGCGGCAGAAATTGCAGCGCGGCGTGGCCATCGCGTTATTCTTTACGAAGCCAAGAAAGAATTGGGTGGCCAATTTCTCTTAGCCGCCCTCCCCCCCAAGAAAGCAGTTCTCCGCGAATTTATTTCCTACCTGGAGCGGCAGTTGGCGAATTTACCGATGGATATCTTCTTAGAAACTCCTTTCTCTTCCTCTCTTTTGGAAAAAGACAAACCTGATGTAGCTATCCTGGCCGCAGGCTCCAAACCTCTCTTTCCTGATCTGCCCGGCATAAAAGAGGCCAAGACTTTTTCTGTTTGGGAAGCTCTTTCTCAACCGCACCTCTTGGGTACAAAAATTTTAATAATCGGTGGAGGTGGGATTGGAGCAGAAGTGGCAGATTTCTTATCCGAACGGGGTCAGCAAGTTACCCTTATGGAAATGCGCGAAGGTATTGCTTTGGATTTGGTAGTCCATTTACAATACTTTCTAAATCTGCGTCTCCAAGCCAAAGGCGTGCAGATTCTAACTTCCACTAAAGCTCTTCGTTTTGATGGGGATGGATTATGGGTGGAAGATCAGCATGGGGTAAGGAAGTTAAGTGGCTATGACGCCTTCGTCATTGCTATGGGAGCCACCCCCCAAAATGAGTTGATCCCTTATTTGAAAGACCATATTCCTGAGGTTTACGTCATTGGGGATGCAATGAAGCCAAGGGAGGTGATGGAAGCAATTTTAGAAGGAACTGAAGTAGCCTTAAAAATTTAGATTGCTGATTATATTTTTCAAAACCGAAAGGAGGACAATTTATGAAACGCTTAGCTATATTCTTATTGATTTTATCACTGAGTTTGACAACTTTGGCCTGGGGAGCAGAAAAGAAAGTTGTGCGCATTTGGCATACCGAGACTGAACCTCAAACAGTAGCCGCTTTCCAACAAATCATTAATGATTTTGAAAAATTGAATCCCGATATAACTGTAAAACAGGAAGCCCTTGCTTGGGGAGATTTGGAAGCAAAATTAACCGCGGCCCTGGCTGCGGGCGCTCCCCCTGATGCCTCTCATGGGCAAGCCGTAACCTGTGCCTCCTTTTACGCCAAAGGCCTGCTGCGCGATCAAGAAGACATAGCCGAAGCTATAGGGCGAGATAACATCTGGGAAGCCGTGCAGCGGCAGTGCTACCATGGTGAAAAATATTATGGGATTCCGCACTCTGCCGCTACTTCCCTTCTCGTTTACCGCAAGGATATCTTCAAGGCTAAAGGATTAAAGACGCCCCAAACTTGGGACGAACTAATTAAAGTAGCCGAAGCTTTGATGGAAAAAGATAAAGACGGGCGGGTAACTCGCTATGGCCTCTCCCTTCCCGGAGTCGGGTTATTCATCAATATTTTAGTCGGAGAGCTTACTAAGGCAAATGGAGGAAGATTATTTGATTTAGCAACTGGGCGGCCAACTTTTACGGAAAAACCTGTTATTGAAGTCTTAGATTTCTATAAAAAACTTAGCGCCACTGTCCTTCCCCCAGGATGGCTGGGACACGGATATTTGGACACCTTCGCCAACTTAGCTACAGGTAAAGCAGCCATGCTTTATCAAGGCTATGGTCGGGGGGCAGGATATATTGAGAAATATGCGCCTAAGGGAATGGCCAATCCCGACCATTTTGGCGTGATGGTTAAGCCTCGAGGCCCCTCCGGGAAAGAAACGGCAGCGCAGATAGACGCTGAACCATGGATGATTTTTAAGAATGCTAAATATCCGGAAGAGGCTGCTAAATTTTTGAAATTTTTCTTCAAAGAAGAAAATTATATTAAATATTTGCACACTGTACCTATTCATCTTCTGCCCACTCTTAAATCAGTGCGTAAAAATCCAACTTATCAGGCCAATGAAATGGTGCGCAAATGGAAAGAATGGCAAGATATGCAATATTTCTATTTTGAAAAAGACCTGGCTAAGCCAACTTTGATTACTGATTGGAATGCACTACGTTTGCCCTTCGGGCTGGAAATACTGGGATCTGGTATTGTTCCAGATATGGTTACGGATGCTGTCCGCGGTATGCCCTCCGCTCAGGCAGCAGCTAAAGCTCAAGCCCGCGCCGAAGAATTGATCACTAAATTAGGGCATAAACGCTGGTAAACCTTAGAATCAGACCTGCCTGGATTTTATCCGGCAGGTCTAATTTTAGAAAATAGCTATAAAAATAAATTATGGGTGATTGCTTAAATCCTAAGGTTTCTTCTGGCCAACAAGCCCAAAAAAAACCTTCGCCAATGGCCCCATCCTTAGTGCGATTCTGGTACCAGGTTAAGGTCTTTCAGATAAGGAAAAGAGAACAGATTATCGGCTTAACCACAATTGCCCCGGCTTTGTTCCTGATTTTGGCTTTAACTCTTTATCCAGTTGTTTATTCTATCTGGCTCAGTCTCTTAGAAAAGCACTCCTTCTTCCCGCAAGAGCGCTTCATTGCTCTAGAGAACTATATTTATTTATGGCATGATCCAGAATTTTGGAACAGTCTTTGGTTGGGAGTAGTTTATTCTGTATGGACGATAATTTTTCAAATAATCTTGGGCGTAGCGGCCGCCCTTATTTTAAATGAAACTTTCGTTGGCCGAGGTTTAGTGCGGGCAATAGTGCTCTTCCCTTATATGATTCCCACTATCGTGGCCGTAATTCTTTGGAAATGGCTCCTCAATGACACTTATGGCTTGGTAAATTATTGGCTTTTGGCCTGCGGCATTGTCACTTTCCCAATGAGCTGGTTAGGGCCAGATCATATTATGCTTTCCGTCATTATTATGAGTATTTGGCAATTCTTCCCTTTTGTCCTGCTCAGCATTCTGGCCCGTTTGCAGACCATCCCTCCTGAACTCTATGAGGCAGCGAAAGTTGACGGAGCATCTGCTATCCGCCGCTTTTTGCACATCACCCTTCCTCAAATCCGCGGTATCCTTTTTGTTGTTATTTTATTACGCAGCATCTGGATGTTTACCAAGTTCGATACGGTTTGGCTCATGGGTGAAGGAGCTGGAGCAGGCCGCTTCATCCGTACTTTACCGGTTTATGCTTACATGCGCACTCTTACTTATTACCAAGCCGGACTTGGAGCGGCCTTGGCCGTTATTATGTTTGCTATCTTAGTGGTCTGTACAGTGATTTACTTCCGCATGTTTAGAGAGGAGGCTGATATTGGATGAAGCGTTTTAAATGGCGCTTGAATGCTAATCGCAGCCTTATTTACGTAGGGGCAGGTTTATTGGCTTTGCAGGCTTCTTTTCCTTTTCTCTGGATGCTTTCCACCTCTTTTAAGCCGCCGGCCGAAGTCTTTGCTCAACCCCCTTCATTTATTCCCCAAGAGCCAACTTGGGATAATTTTCGGCGCTTGTTTACGACGACTAATTTCCTCATCTATTTTAAAAACAGTTTGATCGTCTCTGGAGCAGCCGTTCTTTTAACGATGATCGTCAGTGCCGCGGGAGCCTACAGTCTCACCCGGTATCGATACGCCGGGCGGGAGAAAATTGCTGGGCTTATTCTTTGCACATATATGTTTGCCCCCATCATGATCGTCATTCCCTTCTTCATATTAGCGAAGAAGGTGGGTATTGAAAATACCCACTTTGTCTTGATTCTGGCTTTTACTTCTTTCTGTCTCCCCTTTACCCTTTGGCTCATGCGGGCTTTTTTTGCTACCATTCCGCTGGAATTGGAAGAAGCAGCCCTGGTAGATGGAGCAGATCGCGTGCGTGCTTTAATTTATATTGTTCTACCTTTGGCTCTACCGGGGATCATTGCTACCTCAATATTTACCTTTATCTTGGCTTGGAATGATTACATCTTCACCCGCATCCTCATAACCTCAGACGAATTAAAAACACTCCCCGTAGGCGTCCAAGATCTCTTTCATTCCGCTCTTATTGACTGGGGCTTAATTATGGCCGCCGGGATGATGATTACTATTCCTGCTCTCCTCTTCTTCCTTGCTGTGCAAAGATATTTAATTCGCGGCTGGGGAGCTGGCGGGGTGAAAGGATAGTAGCTATCACAAAAATATTGACATCTTTAACTAAATTTCGTATATTGTTTTAAAATTTAAAGAGTTCCGGATGAGAGCGGAAAGCTGCCAGGCTCTTTAAAATTGGTAGCTTTTTTTATTTAAGGGCTTTTTTTTCGGAACAAAAAGGAGACCAAGATGAACAAAAATTTATATGTAGGCAATCTCTCTATCGAAGTCACGGAAGATGACCTCAAAGCCAGCTTCTCGGAAGTTGGTAAAGTAATTGCCGTCAATCTTATCAAAGACAAATATACCGGTCTAAACCGGGGTTTTGGCTTCGTGGAGATGGAAACCGAAAAAGAAGCCCAAGAGGCCATTGAAAGATTTAATGGCGGAACGCTCCGCGGTAATATTATTACGGTCAATGAAGCTCGCCCGAAAAAGAGAGATTTTGGGCCGCGCAGGGACCGCAATCGCCGGGGAAGCTTTCACGGAGGAAGAGGCGGCGGGCGTAAAAGATTCTAAGTTATTTGCCAAAAACTTAAGTTAAGGACAAGGACGTAGAGATGAAAATATTAGAACGCCTTTTCAATTCAAAAAAAGAACGATCTAAAAAGATAGATTTAGGTCGTAATGACATTTGCTGGTGCGGTAGCGGCAAGAAATATAAACGGTGCCATTTAGATAAAGATGCCTACCAAAAAAGAATGCAGGATGATTTGGGGAGAACAATCAAAAAATAAACCTTCCTGGGCATGTCCAATTAAATTATCATCTTTAATTATTGCGGCCAAAGGGAGAGGTATAATATAACTCCTCTCCTTTTAACCTCTCTTCCCTTCGGCAAATAAATCTGCTATATTAATATAAATTTCCATTTAAGTTCACGCCATTATCATTAAACAATGGAGATAAAAACATGGGCCAATTAGGACAAAATTCCCTATCTTTACTTCCCTTGGAAAAATTTTTAGATTTCATCGGCGTCATGATCGTAGTTATTAATACGGATCAAAAAGTGCAATTAGTTAACCAAAAAGCCTGCACTATCCTGGGCTATACAGAAAAAGAGATTATCGGCCAGAATTGGTTTGATAATTTCTTGCCGGAAAGAATTAGATCCGAGATCAGAAATGTCTTCGAAAAAATTATCTCTGGACAAATTGAGCCAAATGAATATGGGGAAAATCCAGTCTTGACCAAGAGTGGGGAAGAAAAACTTATTGCTTGGCATAATACTCTCATTAATGATGAATCTGGAAAAATTGTTGCCACTTTGAGTTCGGGAGAAGATATTAGCGAAAAAAGACGCGCGCAAGAGACCCTGCGGCAAGCTGAAGAAAAATATCGCACTATTATCCAGAGAATTGAAGAGGGTTATTACGAAGTTGATTTAGCCGGAAACTTTACTTTCGTTAACGAAGCCTTAGCCCGAATGGTAGGTTATCGCCAGGAAGAACTTATAGGGATGAATAATCGGCAATACATGGACGAAGAAACGGCCAAAAAGGTCTTTAAAGTTTTTAACCAAGTATATAAGACTGGTGAACCTTATCGATGGATGGACTGGGAGATAATGAGGCGAGATGGAACGAAGAGGATTCATGAGGGCTCAGTAAGTTTAGTGAGGAATAATAAAGGAGAACCGATTGGCTTTCGAGGTATAGTGCGGGATATAACTGAGCGGAGGAAAGCAGAAGAGGCCCTGCGCGAGGCTGAAGAACAGTACCGGCGCTTATTCGAAATTTCCACCAGTGCCATCATCATCCGTGATCAAGAAGGGATCATTCGTCTGGCTAATCCCAAAGCTTTGCAAATGCTCCAAGCATCTAAACTTGAAGATATCATTGGTCACCCTTATCTGGATTTTGTGCATCCGGAAGACCGTCCTGGCTCATTAGCCCGCATCCAATTACAAACTAGGGCCGCCTTAGGAGAACCAGGAACAGATCCCTCTCAAATAGCAGTCCCTCCCCGTCAACATCGTCTGGTTACCAGGGAAGGAAATACAATTTATGTAGAATCTACGGGGGTGGCTTTTTCCCATAAAGGCGAAGTATGGATCCAGGGCATTTTCCAGGATATCACCGAACGTAAGAAAGCTGCGGATGCCCTGCGCCAAAGCGAAGAATCCGCCCGACTCTTAGCAGAAGAAAACGCCGTCGTAGCTGAGATCGGCAAAATTGTTAGTTCCTCCCTTGACATTCAGCAAATTTACCATCTTTTTGCTAAAGAACTTCGGCGGCTGATTTATTTTGACCGGATAGCGATAAACATTATTAATCCTGATCAATATACTTTTGCCATTCCCTATGTATGGGGACCAAAAGTTCCTCAAAGAACCGAAGCCGATATAGTCCCCTTAGCAGGAACAGCAAGTGAAGAAGTTTTTAAAACAGCTAAAAGTATCTTAGTCCGTGAAGAAAATCGGCAGGAAGTTGTCCAAAAATTTCCTGGCCTTTTACCAATCTTTAACGCCGGTCTGATTTCGGTGATGATGACCCCCTTAATCTATCAAAATACGGTTATTGGCGTTCTCAACGTCCAAGCTGCTAGACCAAATGCCTATGCGGAAACGGAATTAAAATTAGTAGAACGGGTGGCCAATGAAATTGCTGGAGCAATCGCTAATTCCCTTCTATTCAGGGAGCATGAAAAAGCAGAAGAAGCCTTACGCGAAAGCGAAGAAAAATACCGCAACCTGTTTTCTTATTCATTAGACGCCGTTTATCTTTCCACTAAAGAGGGGAAATTTATTGATTTCAATCAAGCAACTGTTGACCTTTTCGGCTATAGTCGAGAAGAATTATTTAATCTGCATATTCGCCAGTTATACGCCAACCCTGAGGATCGGCCCAGATTCCAACGCGAGATAGAAAAAAAAGGGTCTTTGAAAGAATACGAAGTAAAATTCCGGCGCAAAGATGGCACAGAGATTGATTGTTTACTTACGGCTACCTTACGCTTTGATAAAGAGGGGAAGATAGTTGGCTATCAAGGAATAATTCGAGATATTACCGAACGAAAGAAGATGGAAGAAGAGAGAGAAAAATTGATAACCAAACTTCAAGATGCCTTGCAAAAAATAAAAACCTTGAGTGGCTTAGTGCCCATCTGCGCTTCTTGCAAAAAAATTCGGGACGATAAAGGTTACTGGAATCAACTGGAGAGCTATATCCAAGAACACACCATGGCTGAATTTAGCCATGGTCTCTGTCCTGATTGCATGAAAAAACTTTACCCTGATATTTTCTTAAGTCTGCCCGAAGAAAAAGGTAAAGGCTAAAATAAGAATTAACCTTATTCTTGGATCGCGAGTTTGCCAAGCTTACTTTTTTGCCCGCCTCTGGTCTGCCCATCCTTATAAGCTACTTAGTGCCTCATTTTAATGGGCCTCTTCTTTTTTCGCCGGGACTATGCTGGGAAGAGAAATCAAAACTGTTAGACAGGCGAGCATAATTTTGTTGACATAGTCGTTCAAATTATTGAAAATTGCAGTAACAATTTGGAATAATTTCAATGGGAAGTATTAAATCGCCAAATTTGGCAGATGAGGAAAATTATCAATGTCTGAAAATAAAAAAAGAATAAGCCCCCTCGATGTAGCCATGAAGCAGGTAGAAATTGCCGCTCTTTATTTAGACTTGGATCCTGGAATATGCGAGAAAATGAAGCATACGCGCCGGGAGCTCACGGTCCATTTTCCGGTAAAAATGGATGATGGCCGCATAAAAGTCTTTACCGGATACCGAGTGCAACACAATTTGGCCCGGGGGCCGGCCAAGGGAGGAATTCGCTACCATCCCAATGTTGATCTTGACGAGGTTAAAGCTCTGGCTATGTGGATGACCTGGAAGAGCGCCGTCGTGAATATTCCTTATGGCGGTGCTAAAGGAGGAATTCAATGTGATCCCTTGAATATGTCTAAGGGGGAATTAGAAAATATGACGCGGCGTTTTACCTGGGAAATAGCCATGATTATTGGGCCCGAGCGGGATATTCCTGCTCCTGATGTTTATACTAATCCTCAAATCATGGCCTGGATTATGGATACTTATAGCATCTTCAAAGGATTTTCCGTCCCTGGTGTAGTAACGGGCAAACCTTTGGAATTGGGCGGCTCTCTGGGCCGCCATGAAGCTACAGGAAAAGGCGTATTCATTACGGCCCAGGAAGCAGCTTCCCTTTTAAAAATTCCTTTGTCCGGAACAAAGGTGGCTATTCAAGGATGTGGGAATGTGGGAGGGATCGCCGCTAAATATTTCGAGAAAGCAGGAGCGAAAGTGATAGCTATAAGTGATTATAGAGGAGGAATATATAATCCTCTGGGATTGAATATCTCTTCAGCCGTGGATTTCCAGAAAAAATTAATCTTTCCAGAGTATAAAGACGGCGAAAGAATTACCAACGAAGAGCTTCTGGAATTAGAATGTGATATTCTTGTTCCGGCAGCCTTAGAGAATCAAATTACCGAATTAAATGCTCCGAAAATAAAAGCCAAAATCATCGTGGAAGGAGCCAACGGCCCCACGACCACCGAAGCTGATGAGATTCTTTACGACCGTGGCGTCTTTGTCGTCCCCGATATTTTGGCCAATGCGGGGGGCGTAACTGTTTCTTATTTCGAATGGGTGCAGAACTTACAGGAACTACTTTGGAGCGAGGAAGAAGTCTCGCAACGTTTAACACGCATTTTGAAGAGAAGCTTTGCCGAAGTCTTAGATATTGCTCAGAAAAGAAAAGTAGACATGCGCACGGCCGCGCTTATGTTGGCCATAGGCCGGGTAGCTGAAGCCACCAGATGGCGCGGAATATATCCCTAATCTTATTGCCTTCAATTTCATGGGGATGATATTTGTTGGCTCCCAGGGCTGTTTTCTCTTTAGCCCTGGGAAGGGAGACCAAAATTCTACATGGATTCAAGGCCCAAGAGACGGGCTGGATTTTTCCTGGTCATCCAATTGATCTCTTCCTCAGTAATACCCTTCCGCTTCAAAGCTAAGATAAACTCTTTCATCCCATCTGCCGGCACGGGATTAAGGTATTGACCAAGATCCGTAACTAAAATACTGTGATCTGCTCCTGCCGCTTTGATCGCCTGCACGAACATCTCTATAGAGACATGGCGCCAATCTCTCATCCATCCTAAATGCGCATTGGGCCCCATCAGATAAGAAAGATAGGCGTGTTCAATAAAAGCGCCCATTTCCACGCAGCGTTTTATATCATCCAGGGACATTTCTCCTGGCGACTGTAAAGCGTGAGTTATCAAGATTTTTCTAACCCCTTCCTCTTTGGCTGCTTTTACAGCGGCTAACGCTTCCTTCGGGGATACATGGCCGGTAGCAAAGATAATATCCGCTTTGGCTATCGACTTTAAGATTTTGCGTAACTCAGGAATCACGGCTCCCGTGCTGTCGATGATCCTTATCCCTCCCGCATCAGGTTTTTTGGCAAAAAATGATTTATGATGGCCTGCATCATGGGTGCAAAGCCAAACGATTTTGGCGCAACCGCCAGTAAATTTAAGCATAGTATTTACAGCCACGGGATTAATTCCGCCTACCGGATAATTCAAGGTGATCCCGCCAAAAACCTCGATGCCGGGGACAACCTGTCTTACTAAATAAGCCCGATCATTGGTAATAAATTCATGATTCTTGATTATTATGGCCCGCATGCCCATTTCGCGTGCTTTGAGAGCTAATTCAATATCATGAACGCAACGTGAAGATACATCAGGAGAGGAATGCACATGCATATCTATCGCGCCAATTAAGGGATTTTCAGCAATTAATATTGGCATCTGGGCCATGGCTTTTGGGGCTAAAGCAGTTGCGCCCACAACTCCGGCTATCTCTAAAAATTTTCTTCGACTAAGGCCTTTTTCTTCCTCTTTCTTAATGCTCTTTTCCATAATCCTCCCCCCTTTTCATGAAGTATCTTAAATTTCTTTCTAGCCCCTCAAGAACTCTCTATTATACTTTGATCCATTTAAATAACGAACTTCTACCTCCTATTTATTTAGCTGCTGCCAATTGATTGCCAAAATCTATATTCCTTCTCTGTTTTCTTGCCTGTTTAGAGTCAAGGAAAGGAGATAATTCTAATGCTATTATTAATAAATTTCCCTCTTTAATGCAATAACGAATATTCCCTTACCTCCTTCGCTTTAGTATTCATGTCTCAGGCCTTTTAAGAGGCCAGATGGTAAAATTCGGACAAAAGAACAGGGCTATTTAATTCTTCAATCAACCATGGGAGCAGAGAAATAAAATTGGGCTTTGTGTATTGAGAAGTAAGGAAAGTTATTAACGCGTGAAAAAATTTTTCAACGGGTGATCATTTTGTCAGGCAGCCAAAGGGCCAGTTGCGGCCAAAGGCAAAGTAAAATAATTCCCAGAATGAGAATAAAAACAAAAGGAAGCGAACCGATAAGGACTTTAGAAAGTGGTACATCAGGAGCTATTCCTTGTACAATGTAAAGATTTAATCCTACAGGAGGAGTAATCAACCCTATCTCCATGTTAATGGTCACGATCACTCCAAACCAAACTGGGTCAAATCCATAATTCAAGATCACGGGATGAAGAATAGGATTAATAATTAGAATAATAGCTACGGGGGGAAGAAAGCATCCTAAGATTAAAAGGAAGGTATTTATCATAAGCATTAGCCACCACTTGGAATATTCCAGATTGATGATAAATTGAGTAATCGCTTGCGTAACGTAAAGTTTCGTTAAAACAGCCCCGAAGAGAAACGAGATAGCAATAATAAGCATTATCATAGAATTTTCTTTTACTGTCCATCGTAAGATCTTACTGTAGTCCTGCAAAGAAGTCAGACGATAAATAGCTACCACAAGAATCAAAGTACTTATTGACCCAACGGCCGCGGCCTCACTGGGAGTAGCCCACCCCCCATATAGGCTGCCCATGATTAAAAAGATAATCACTATAAAAGGGATAATTCGAAGAATCGAAGAAAATTTTTCCTTCCAGGTATAAGAAATATGAGCATAAAACTCTGCACCTTCTTTGGAAGAAAGTTCTTCACCATTTTTCCACATTTTTTTTCTTGCCCAATACGAATAAAAAACCACCCAAAGACACATGATAATGGTAATTAAGATTCCTGGGATTATGCCGGCAATAAAAAGTTTGCCTACAGAAGTCTGCGTAGCAATTCCATAGACAATCATAGTCACGCTCGGAGGAATAAGAATGCCCAAGGTTCCACCCGCTACAATACATCCTGTCGCTAAAGTTTCTGGATACCCGCGCCTCCGCATCTCTGGAATACCCATGGTCCCAATCGCTGCCGCCGTGGCTGGACTAGAACCACACAAAGCAGCGAAAATGGCACAGGAAACTAAATTACTTACAGCTAATCCGCCCGGTAATTTGCTTAACCAACGATGTAATCCCTCATATAGGTCTGATCCCGCGCGCGTAGCGCCAATGGTCGTCCCCATAAAAATAAATAAAGGGATAGCTAAAAGGCCAAAATCGTTTATCCCATCATAAACAATATGAGCAACGAGATCGAGCTGATTTCGATCCATAAAAAGTAAGATAAAAGCCAAAGATGGTACGCCCAATCCAAAAGCAATGGGCATACCACTAAAAAGAAACAACAAAGTAGCCAAACCAACTATGATGGCTAAAAAATGGGGATCCATTTTCTTCTCTTTTTTCTTTGCCTATCTATTAAAACTCTCTAAAACTTCTTCCTCTCCTGTTATGAAGTAGTTGACTCAAATGCTTCATATATTGCAAAGTCAGCAAAGTCATTCCGAAAGGAAGAGGAAAATAGGGTATGGCTAAAGGCACACTCCACAAAGACTCAGACCTCCAGCCCTTCGAGAAGGCTTCCCACCACATGATCCATCCTCGCCAGGCCAAGAAGAAACAGAAACCAAAAGAGAGAAAGGAAGTAATGATGGAGAGCCACCAATTGATGTTGTTGGGAAAAAGCCTAATTACTAAATCAATCTTGATATGGGCTCCGTCTTTGAGCCCATAAGCTGCTCCTAAAAAGGTGGCCATTATGGTTAAATAGACGGCAGCCTCGATTTCCCAGATTGTTGGGGTTCTAAAAATGTATCTCATTAATACTTCGTAGGTTAAAATCAATGCCGAAGCTAAAATAGATAGAGCGCTAAGGTAATATAAAACGAGGTTAAAATCTTCAATCTTCTCCCCTAATTTAGAAAAAAAGGACATAGCTCCTCTCTCCTTAGACGTGCCAAAGGGCCTCTACGCTTTTTTATTTTTGACTTAAAGAAGAGGTCGGTTTATTTTACGGCTAAAGCCATTTCCAGTAGTTTTTTCCCACCTTTAACTTTCTCAGCAAACTCTTTCCAAGCTGTTTTAGAGGCTACATCAGTCCACAATTTTAGCTCTTCATGAGTCATATCGTGAACGGTCACTCCCTTAGCTTTAAAGAGGTCGGTTACCTCTTTGTCGTCTTTGATAGCCTCTTCCAAGGCAAATTTTTCTAACTCTTTTCCAACTTGGACCATAATTTTTTGATATTCAGGAGAAAGTTTTTTCCAAGTAACCATACTAATTGCAAAAGGCTCTAACATAAACCAGGTGGTCGTAATTCGGGGAGAATTATAAAATTTAACCTGTTCATATAGGCGAAATGATTCAAATGACGAAGAGGAGGTCATACAGGCATCCAACACGCCAGTTTGTAAAGCGAAATATATTTCGGTAGAAGGCATGCTGGTTATGGCGGCTCCACAGCCTTTATGGAGCATTTTTTCAAACATCTTGCCAGCTGCTCTAATCTTCATCCCTTTCAAATCATCAGGCTTAATCACCGGCTTGCCCTTGGTTGCTAATCCACCTCCACACCAGGCCCAAGTGATTATCTTTATGCCGTTTTCTTCGCAAAGTTTCTCAATCTCTTTGCCGATGGAGGCTTCCTTCCAGCGCATTGCTTGATGATGATCTTTTACCACACACGGCATTAAGGTAATAGAAAATTGCGGAATTTTGCCCGAAGCATAATCCAAGGGGTAAACCGAAAAATCTAACGCTCCTTTTAACATAGCATCATATTGAGGTACGGGTTTAAAAAGCGCGGAGGCAGGGTGAATTTCAAATTTTAAAGCTCCACCAGTTTTCTCTTCGACTTTTTGGGCAAAAATGCGGCAAAGTCGATCTCGGAAGTCACCTTTGTCAACCGTTCCCGCTGGCCATTGGTGCGAAATTTTCAAGATCATGGGCTTATCTTTGCTTTGCGCCTTCACTTCTTGCAAACTCCAAGTAATCACCACTACCAAGGCCCAAAAGACGATAAATAGGTTTTTTTTCATAATATCCTCCTTCCCCTTTAAACGGGCATATTTTAGTAATGAGGACCTTCGTACCTTGAGATCTAAGGTGTAAATAAAATGGAATATTTAAAATGTAACTGTAAAACCCTTGGATAATATAAAAGATACTTTATTTAACTGGAATATTTTGTCAAGAGGAAAATTGTCTGAACGTCGATCACTTTTGAAATCATTAGATAATTCACGCGGAATACGAAGGAGCTCGCCTTTCCCCGTGAAAGGCGATAAAAAAATGCGGCTATGGTTTCAACATCTTGACCCGCTGCTGCATAAGGATTGGTATTTATATTGTTCACCTCTTAATGGCTTATCGACCTTTGCTCTTTAATGAACTTTTATCCGAAAAATAATTTCCATAATTAGCATAACAATTAACCTTTTAGCCCTATCTTCTTTTACAGTCATGTATTTATTCAAAGAAAATAGCATCATCGAGGAGGTTTTATAGGAGGAGCTGCCTCAGGACTTTTTTTCCCCACCTGGCGGCAAATGCGATAGGATTCTTCATCCTCCTTGGAATATATATTTTACAGAGGAGAAGCGAGACAGGCTTGAGGTGATGATTTCGGGGATATCAATGAACGGCGGGTCCCACTCTCGCAATTTTCTTAAATTAAAAATTAAGGGAGGGAAAATAATCCAGATTAAATTTGAGGCGTCCTATTTATAAAGATCTCTGCTCCCTGAAATTTAAGCAAAATCTTAGGGAGCAGAGAAATAATTACCTTTTGGCTCTTTTTTTCTTCATAGGTTTCTGGCAACATATGATATCGCAAGCTTCGACGCAGCCACAAATTTCATCAACAGTCACAGCCAATCCACAAACTTGGCAGCTATAAACATCTCCTACTTTTATTTGTCCTGTCCCTTTTTTTTTTTCTTTCGTTTTCTCTGTTCCTTTTTTCTCAGCCATTTTCCCCCTCCTCCTTCTTTTTTAATTAGGCTTTTTAGGCCCTTTTTTTACCAGTTTTGTTCTTAGGCTAATGAAGAACAGATGGTCAAATTATAACATTGTCTCCTAAAAATTACTATTTTTTAATTGGGCGAATGGCAAAAAGATTAATCTCCTTAAAAACAAAAAGGAGTTACGACAAATTCGTAACTCCTTACTTTCACTGGTAGGCGGTGAGGGAATTGAACCCCCGACCTCCGGTATGTGAGACCGGCGCTCTGACCATCTGAGCTAACCGCCCAATTTACAATAAACATAGCAAAATTTTGCCAAAAAGTCTATCAATTTTTCTTCAAAATAAAATTAATAATTTCCCCTCACCCAGCCCCTCTACCCAGTGGAGAGGGATAACATATTCAATATATTTCTGAAACGATACAATAAGAATTAAAATATAATTTCCTCTCATTAATAACTATCTGCCAAATCTTGCGTAAATTTCCAAGTGACCTCTGGAAGATGGGAAGCAGGGAGAGTTTAAGCAAAAATATTTCCTTTGCATTCTTCTCGGGCTTTGATAAAATGAGCCAAATTTCTATTTTTAAAAATAAAAACAACCTCCCTAAAGGCGTAAATTAATTCGCCAACGCCTAAGGAACATGCTATAGATAGCCAATCTGGAATCCAGGAAAAGGGAGATAAAAATGAAAATGGAAGTGAGCTGGCAAGAAAATTTTATTTTCAAAGCTAAATGTGGTGACCACGAAGTTTTTACTGATCAGCACCAATCTGAAGGTGGTACAGACAAAGCTCTAACTCCAGCGGAACTTTTTGTTGCCTCTTTAGGGACATGTATAGGTGTTTACATAGTAAGGTTTTGTAAACGGCATAATTTACCTGTTGAGGGCCTACAAGTATTATTGGACTGGACAATCGTCAAAGACCCCTGGCGCATCGGGTCAATTAAAGTGGAGATTCATTATCCTCATGATATCTCTGCGTCAGAGAAAAAAGGCCTTTTGCGTATGGCCGCATCCTGCTTTGTCCACGAAACGATTCTGCATAAACCAGAAATCACCGTGGAGTTAAAGTAAAAATTTTAGAATCTTTTTTAATCCTATGGATCATCTAACCGCTGTCGCTCGGGGACTTGAACCGGCTGATCTTCTTTTAACTAATGCTAATTTAGTTAATGCCTTCAGCGGAGAAATCTACTCCACAAATGTAGCTATATCAGAGGCAATGATTGCCGGGGTAGGTCGAGAATATACCCAGGGAAAAGATATCATTGACTTACAAGGCCTTTTTCTCCTTCCCGGGTTAATAAATGGGCATTTTCATTTAGAAAGTTCTTTTTTAACGCCAGCTGAATATGCCCGCTTAGCCCTGGCCCACGGAACAACCACTATTATCCTTGACCCCCACGAGATAGCCAATGTTTTAGGTTTAGCTGGTGTGCAGGTTCTTTTAGATATGAGTCAAAATCTCCCTTTGGATTTTTTCTTCCTGGCTCCCTCCTGCGTCCCGGCCAGCCCCTTAGAAACTGCGGCAGCAAATATCTCAGCTAAAGATATTGACAAATTATTGGACCACAAGCGGTGTTTAGGTTTGGGAGAGATGATGAATTTCCCGGGTGTTTTGCAGAGCGACCCGGAGGTTAAGGAGAAAATTAACTTTGCTCAAAAGAGAGGAAAAATTATTGATGGGCATGCCCCCGCGCTCACTAATAAAGACTTAAATGCTTATATTGCTTCCGGAATCGACTCTGACCATGAATGCACCTCTAAGCAGGAAGCCCAAGAAAAATTAAGATTGGGCATGTGGATCATGATCCGGGAAGGAACAGCCGCTAAAAATCTTGATGATTTACTCCCCTTGGTCACCTCTAAGAATTCCCACCGCTGCCTCTTTATTCTTGATGACCTTGGTGCGGAAGATCTTATAGAAAAAGGAGAAATGGATCACCTATTACGGCGGGCCGTGTCCTTGGGTCTAGACTCTATCACTGCAATCCAGATGGCCACCATTAATCCAGCCCAACGGTTTAAGATGGCTGATCGGGGGGCCATTGTTCCAGGAAAGCGCGCCGACCTGTTCGCCGTCTCTGACTTAAAAAATTTTGACGCCGCCTTGACGATTAAAAATGGTAAGGTTGTGGCTCGCGAAGGAAAAGCTTACCCTCTTTTCGCTTCTTCCATAAACCAAAAATACTTGCAGACCATTAAAATTAAACCATTGGAAGAGGAGGCTCTGGCCATAAAAATAAATAGGGCGACCGCCTGGGTTATTGGTCTCATTCCTAACCAGATTATTACCCAAAAGAGATGCCTCCCCGTAAAAAAAGATGATCGGGGTTTAGTAAGAGCTGATCTGGAAAATGACATTTTAAAAATAGCAGTTGTAGAGCGCCATAAGGCCTCCGGGAATATTGGTCTTGGCTTGGTTCAAGGCTTTGGCCTCAAAAAAGGAGCTTTAGCCTCGTCTTTAGCCCACGACTCCCACAACCTCATTGTTATCGGAACTAATGATGGGGATATGAAATGGGCGATTGCCGAGGTGCAAAAGATGCAAGGGGGATTAGTTGTTGTGGCTGATGCCGAAGTAAGAGCTGCTCTTCCTTTACCTTTGGCCGGGCTTATCTCCCTGGAAAAAGCTGAAATTGTGGCTAAAGGAGTAAGGCAAGTAAATCAGGCGGCGCAAGAATTAGGATGTAAGATAAAAAATCCTTTCCTCGCTCTTTCCTTCCTTACTTTGCCAGTAATCCCCGAATTAAAGATCTCCGATAAAGGTCTGGTGGATGTTTCTTCCTTCCAGATTATCCCTCTGGAAGCAAATTCTTAAGAGTTAAATTTTCCTAAAATTTTACCCCCACCCATACTTCCCCTCTTAAGTAGGGGCGAGAATATAAAAGAAATCCTCCCCTTGAAGGGGGGAGGTGCGGGGGAGGAAAAGTCTACCTTTCATCTAATTTTTACGTAGACCTTACTTCTTGGCGCAGGAAACTGGCGTAAGAGATGGCAAAGCAGACTAAGGTAATGGCAAAAAGGCTAATAAGATGAGGAAAGACGATATAGATACTCTCGCTCAAAGGAAGCGGGTTCTGGAAGCGAGAGATAGACAATCGTTCCATAGGCCCCATCAAAAGCAGAGATTGAGTAGTTTTGCGCAGTGGATCAAGAATAATAGTCGTGGCCTCGCTGTAAAGGGTCATAGGTGAAAAGAGGGAAATTATTTTGCGCGTCTGTTCATGGTTAATAAGTAACTCTGGATTATTTTCGACTCTCGTGAGGTCTACAGGGCTTATTACGTCAGCCAGGACACTTGCTCCCATGGCCACAAAAAAGGAGAAGAAAATCCAGCAGGCAATTGCAGCTAAAGCTGAGGTGGCCATACTTCTAAAAGCCACCGAGAATAAAATGGAAATTCCCAACCAAAAAGCTATATAGAAAACACTGATGACAAAGTAAATGAAAAGGCGCATAATCTCTTCTGGTCCCGGAACCACTCCAATGAGCAAGAGACCCAATCCTGAAATCATCAAAATTATGGCCAAGAGCAAGACAATAATCGTTAATAAGCCAGCTAAGAATTTGCCATTGATAATAGCATCGCGGTAGATGGGCTGGGAGACGAGCTTACTCAAAGTACGGGCACTCCGTTCCCGGTTAATGGCATCAAACCCCAAGATTATGCCCATTAAGGGACCAAAGATGGCAATAAATTGGATGAGGGAAAAAAGTTTGCCGGGAGAGGTAAAGAGCATTAAGAAGACGAAAGTAGGTTTGGCTACATCCTTTAATTCATCCCGTAAACCTGACCCGACCATGAAGGCGGTAACTAAGCTAACCATCAAAATTAAATAAAAAAGGATAATGAAGCGCGTACTGCTAAAATGATCAGCCAACTCTTTACGGCAAATAGTCAGAATTCCTTTCACGAAACTCCCTCCTGGAAATACTTCATATAAACTTCTTCTAAAGTATATTTCTCTTGGCCTATCCCAAATTTTTCTTTAGCCAAGTCTTCGATCTTGCCCATAGCCACCATTTGCCCTTTAATCATTATGCCCACCCTAGTGCTTATTTTTTGGACCTGGTCTAAAAGATGGGACGAAAAGAAAACCGTAATTTTCTTTTCTTGACTCAAAGAACGAATCAACTCTAACATCTGCCTGGAGCCATCTGGATCAAGCCCTAAGGTAGGTTCATCTAAGAAAACTACTTGCGGATCCTTTAATAAAACTTCGGCAATCCCTAAGCGTTGGCGCATGCCCCGGGAATACTCTCCCAGTTTCTTGCGCGGGTCCACTTCTAAATCCACTATTTTTAATAATTCCTTTATCTTTTCTATGGCCACTTCATCAGGAATGCCATTCAAGCGGCTTATGTATAAGAGATTTTGCATGGCATTTAAGTCATCGTAAAAGCCCACGTTCTCGGGCAAATAGCCAACGATCCTTTTTATTTGCAATGGTTCACGCGTAGGATCAAACCCGTAGACGCGAGCTTTTCCGGAAGTAGGCTCACTTAACCCCAAGAGCATCAATAAAGTGGTCGTCTTGCCTGCCCCATTAGGGCCCAAGAAACCAAAAACTTCTCCCTGGTAAATCTTAAGGTTGAGATTATCTACGGCTACCTGTTCGCCATATACCTTGGTTAGATCTTGGGTCTCAATGACCAATTCTCCATTCATTTACCGCCTCCCTAAATAGAAGAAGAGGGCTCCTAATCCAGCGATAACGGCAACAATAATAATTACCCCAATCCAACCCCAGGCCGCGGAAGTCTTCACTGACACGCGCATCTCCACAGTTTTACTGCTTCCTTTTTCCCCATCTACTGAAAGACCAACAGAATAATCCCCTACCAACGCCTGAGCATAGGGGGTTATCGTTACCTCCACCTGTTTCATAGCCCCAGGTTCCAGGGCATCAATTTTCTCGGGTTTGAATTCTACTTTCCAATTCTCGGGCTTAAAAGAGCTGAAGGTAATATTTTTATTTATGGCCGAGCCCGTATTTTTAACAAAGAGGGACATAATGGCCGCCTTACCGGCTAAAGCATCGAGAGAAAGAAGACCGGTAGGAGTGCCCGCATCCAATTTATAAATGCCAGTGAGGATGACTGTAAGTTTTACTTCCGCTTTCTTCTCTCCGGAAGTAATCCAGACTAATATCGGGTAAGAACCTGCCGTGGCATCCTTGGGAGGAGTTACTTCGACGGCGATAGTTTGACTTGAACCCCCCTTGACCCGGAAACTGGAGATCTGTTTTTGCTCATATGCCGGCTTAAAATTGAGTTCCCATTTGGGAGGGACTTGACCTGCTATATTAAAATTCTTATCTACTTCGCTCTTGTTATTTACTTCCAAAGAAAATTCAAATCTCGCATCAGTCTGCCCCTGCAATACTGGATAAGAAGTAATTACTTGAAACTCTTCTCCGATTATCTCTCTTTCCCGAACATTTACATATATTTTTTGAGTGGACTTAAATTTCTCATCCTCAGTTTGGGCGTCTATTTTAAATGCATAAGTGCCTGTTTTTACTGTCTTGTCAGGCTCGGCTAAAAAGGTAAGGGTCCGGGTCTTCGTAGCGGGCACAGGAATGGCTTCTACTAAGTAATTGGGAGCTTTTAGAAAAGCTCGCCAACCTTTAGGAACTTGACTAATTTTTAAGAAGAAGTTTTCATCGCGCTTCCCTTTATTATCAGCAGTCAACTCCATGCGCACAGACTCACCGGGAGCAACAGAAACGCTTGTATATTCAGTATAGATCGCTATCCCCCGTTCTGGTCGCGGAAGAATGTCTTTTTCTTTCTCATCCGCCCAAGAGAAGGTAGCTAAGAAGAAAAAAGAAAAAAGGGCCACCATGGCTGCCAGTCTAAAACCCATATCTCTACCACGCATTTTCTAACCTCCTCGAATCACCAAAATTCATTATTTTATATTGCCAGGAAGGACTCTTTGATTAAAGTTAAAAGAAAAAATTCCCGGCTTTTTTAAAATCCATTTTAAAAATAATGGTAATTCCCTAAATTGTCAAGTTTTTAAAGAGGAGACCTCTGAAAAAGTGGATGATTTTGTCAGCTTCTTCTTTTCTGGAAGGGAAGCGGAAGCTGGAAGCAAGACTCGCGCAAAACATAATGAGGTGGCCCAGGATAACTGAAATCAAGGTAGAATCCACCATAAAAGTTCTAGATTTCCTTGAGCCATCGGGGGAAAACAAATTATATGCGTGGAAGAAGATTTCGGATAAATTCTTAAGGGTAATAAAAAGAAGAAAGCGCTAAGATTTTGGTCATTAGGGCAATCAAAAAGAATAAAGGATGGAGGTACACCCTAACTTTCCATATTCAAAAGAAATTTATATGCGGGAACGACGGAAATCGTTTTCCCGCCCTCTTTGAATTCACCTTCCTGTTCCAGTGTAACTATGAGACTCTTTTTTAAGCCGACTTCATCCATCGCTTTTATTAATGCCTTCATCTCACGGGCCTTTGTCTTCTCTTCCGTCAACTCTCCTGCTACCTGAATCAGGTCGGTGATATTGCGGCCTTTCTTGATGATAAAATCCACCTCCAGACCATTTGTCGTCTTGTAGTAGAAAAATTCTTTGCCCCTCCGCTTCAATTCGAGAAAGACGATATTTTCAAGAAACTTTCCCCGGTACTCCGAAAACCGGAATGAGACAGCCTCTGCCAATCCTGCGTCAACCGTATAGACCTTCTTCGAACTTTTCAACTGATGTTTTACGGAAAAGGAAAAAGCGTCCACTGTAAAGAGGAGATAAGCATCTGAAAAATAAGAGAGATACTCCTTAATGGTCTTATCGGTAAGCCCGGTAAGCTTTGAGAGGCTATTATAACTGTACGAAGACGATATGTTTGAAGCAAGGTAAAAAAAGAGATTCTCGAGATCAATTGCCTTTTTAATTCCAAACCGGGCCGCTATATCCTGATAGAGAATATTTCTCGCATACATGGCAAGAAGTTCTTTTTTTGTCTCTCTGTCTTCAATAAAAGCGATCTCCGGAAAGCCTCCTTCGCGGACGAAATCATCAAGAAGGCTTCTTATCTTATGGCGATTCTTAAGAAGCGATACTTGGTTCGAATAATGCTCCCCCTTCGCCCGGATAAATTCGGAAAAAGAGAATGGGTAAACTTCCACAGGAATGGTTCTACCAGACAAAAGGGTTATAAACTCCGAAGACAAAAGGCGAGAATTGGAGCCAGTCACAATGAATTTCACATTTTTCCGTTCATAATGAGACTTTACAAATACTTGCCATTCCTGAAAAAAGTGGACCTCGTCTAAAAAACAGTAGATCATTCCAGAAGGAGACGCCAATTTGAGATAATCTTCATAAACCCTTTCCAGATTCCCCACATCGTTCTTATACCTGCTGAAGCCCGGATGCTCGATGTTCAAAAAAAGAATGTTCCTGGGTTTTATTCCTTTCTCTTTCAGAAGATGATTGATGATTTGTCTGATGAGCGTGCTTTTTCCCGACCGCCTTACTCCAAAAATGGAAAGAATATGGGGCAAGGTCAGTCCCCGATGTATTTTGCTCATCACATCCCGGGGGACCCCTTCTTTATACAGAGTTCCATCCCAGTGGGGATTCTGGTCAATGAGCACATTTTCAAACATATCCACTCCGAATAAAATGGGATTTATTCGGAATATAATCCGAATTTTTTAGATGGTCAACCTTTTTGTTGAGATGGCTCATAGGGCCAGAAATTTCTGTAACCTCATCGTTAATAGTTAATCCTTCATACTCTTTCCCGCATCCGGATCCATAAATTAAAACGTAGGGCAAGGGTTTATCTCTTGCCGTACTCGGCAAGCCCTAAAGGCTTGCCCTACGAATTAATATTAATTTTTAACTTGCCCTCCCCTGGCGGAGACTCGATGACAACCTTTGTCCATCTTCTTCTCCCACCGATGATTCTTCCTTCAGGCCTGCCTCTGACCTAATTACGATTCAGCCTTAATGCCCGGGGAGAGGTTTGAAATCGAGAAGGGTAGATTGGAAGATGTCGTTTATTTAATGCGCTCATTAATAATACCCAAGACCCGCGCAAAACAGGATGAGGTGGCTCAGGATAACTGAAATCGAGGCAGAATCCACCTTTAAAGTTCCAGCCCCATATCCCCCTAAAAAATTTAGGGCTGGATTCACCTTAAGCTTTTTCTCTTCACCTAAAACCCTAAAATATTTTTCCAGGAGTAGTTCAATATCCCTCCAGTAATGTGGAAATTATTCGGAGATAGAGAGATAATCGCACAGGTTCCAGCATTTGCTTGCAATTCTTTAGCCATTCTTAATAAAGACGAGGCATGTTTAGGTAGGATCGTCATGGAGCTCTTGATCTCAAATAAGTGAACTTTCTGTCCCATCTCCAACACTAGATCCACCTCTAATCCATCCCGAGTCCGCAAATAATATAGGGAGGGCATCTGACCAAAATGAAGAAATCTTTTGAGAAAATCGATCACGATCATTGTCTCAAAAAGATGGCCAAAATTTGGACTGTTCATTAAAGTTTCCCGGTCGTGGAGGCCTAAAAGATAAGAAGCCAATCCAGGATCATTAAAATAGATCTTAGGACTTTTTACCAATCTCTTTCCTAAATTCTTATAATAGGGATAAAGCAGATAAATCTGGTGCCCTGTTTCAAGGACAGAAATCCACCTTTTCACGGTAGGAACACTCATCCCCACCTCTTTGGCCAGTTCTGACAGGTTTAAAATCTGTCCTGTCCGCATGGCACAAAGTTTAAGAAATCTTTCAAACTGGCCCAAATCACCAACTTGAGCCAAATTTCTTACATCCCTCTCTATATATGTAGAAATATATGATCCGCACCATATCTGACGGTCTACCGAACGACGACTGGCAATTTCCGGATAGTTGCCTCTCAGAATCACCTCGGCAATCGAGACTTTATGGTCGCATTTTGAGTCAAGGTGTAATTCCTTAATCCACTTGGTTATCTCTTTGGCTTTGTCTCCGCGGTCTATTCTCTCAACAAAGGAAAAAGGAAGAAGGGAAAGAACTGCCGCTCTCCCAGCCAAGGATTGGCTGATTCCTTGCATCAAGACAAAGTTTTGAGATCCAGTAAAGAGCCACTGACTAGGTTTGCGATTTTCGTCTATTTTTGTCTTGATATAGGAAAGCAACTCAGGAACATATTGAATTTCGTCAAAGATGACCGGGGGTTTAAATTGGTCTAAGAAACCAATAGGGTCTTCTTTGGCCCGCATCCTTATATCAGGATCCTCAAGACTCACAAATCGGTGGCTTTTTGAAAAAAGCATTTTTAAGAGAGTGGTCTTGCCTGACTGCCGGGGTCCGGTAACCACCACCGCTGGGAAGCTCTTAATGGCTCTTTGGATTGTTCCGGCCAGAATGCGGGGTTTCATAGCTGAATATAATACCCTTAATATTTAACATGTCAAGTTAAATATTCAGGGAATAAATTCAATCGTCTCTTGTCCCTTATCCCTCGTTCATCGTCTCCCGGGGAATTTAAAGAGATAACTTTCGCCTAAAAAATCCACACATCACCCATTCGAGTTTGGTCGGGCGCGCCAGTAATTTCAGAAACATAGATCCCTCATTTCATTTCAATTTTTCATCTGGATAAAGCTTTTTAAAACATTCAGGACAGATACCGTGAGAAAATTCTACATCCGCACGCTGCCGGATATAAGTTTCGATCTGAGTCCAATAACCCTTATCTGTCCTGATCTTCTTACAAGAAGAACAGATGGGAAGCATTCCCCTCAAAGTTTTTATATTCTCTAAAGCCTCTTTTAGATCTTTTATAAGCCTCTCCTTCTCCTCTTCAACCCCCTTCCTCTCGGTAACATCTTCTCCTGAGCTAAGGGAGGCGACAAGCTTACCTGATTCGTCCTTCAATAACGTATTATGCCAGGCAATAATTCTCTCTTCTCCGCTTTTAGTTAAAACAGGGTATTCAACATATTCCCAAGATACTTTCCCATTATTTTGTAACTTCGAAAAAATAGCCTTAATTTCTTCCCTAAATTTTCCAGGTAAAAATTGCTCGAACCAGTTTTTCCCAATAATATCTTCTTCTTTATATCCTAAAACATCACACCCTTTCTTGTTAATGAGAATAACTCTCTGATCCAAACCGAGCACCAAAAATATTACCCCCGCAACATCCAAATAGCTCTGTGCCCTATCTCTCTCTTCTTTTAATTTCTTTTCGCTCAAAGCAAGATCTCTCCATAAAAGAGCATAGGGCTTAGTTAAACCAGTTTCAATTATTGCTTTGTAAATTAGGTAAAAGGAAACAATCTTAAAGAGATGACCAATCAAATTAGATAGCCCATAAACGCTAATATAAAAGGTAAAAGCCAATTCTGAAATGATTGTAGTAACAATAGACCATATTACCCAGACCAAAACCGGTCTCTCAAATTCATTTCTCTTTCTGATTAAAAGGATAATTGAAGCCAGAAGGATCAAAGAAATGATATATTCGCTCACCTTTTTGAAAAGGGTTAACCCATATCCCTCGGTAAAACAGTCGGGGAATATTCGCCAATAAAATATCATCCCCAAAAGAAAAACAAGGGCGAGCAAATAGCCTGTGAATACCAGATGTAAATTAAGTCTTCTTTTAAAAAAGAATGGGGCAATAAGAAGGGAAAGGCTTTCCGTGTAACGGGCTGCAATCCACAGCTGGGTGGGTAGGTTGGCATCAAATTCTGGAAAGACTCCCATGCCTTTATAGGCTAAAGTATGGAGGGTATCTATTGCTCCAATAAATAGATAGGCAATACCTAAAAAAAGAAGGTAGTTATTATCAATAAAGCGGCGGGAATGCCAAGCAATGAGGAACATACCAAAGGCAATTACAATACTGAACAACTCAGCCAGGCTGTGGAAGAGCAGAAAATTGTAGAGACTGGTGAGATAGATCCCAAAAAGGATGAAAATGCCCCAAAGGACCCAGTTATATTTTTTATAAATCCCGGTTAAACCTCCCATAGTTTTTGTCCCTCGTCCTCCGTCTTTCGTCCCTCGTCCATCATCCCTCATCCCTCGTCCATCATCCCTCATCCCTCGTTCATTTATCCAACACCTCCCTCACCTTTCTTAATAAATCTTCTACGGCAAAGGGCTTTTGAATAAAATTTATTCCAGGCTCCAATACGCCATGATGAACGATCGCATTATCCGTGTACCCCGACATATACATAACCTTTACCCCAGGATAAATTACCTTCATCTTCTCCGCTAACTCCCGCCCACTCATCCCCGGCATAACCACATCCGTCAACAATAAATCCACCCTCTTCCCCATCCCCCCACATATTCCTAAAGCCTCAAATGCACTACCAGCCTCCAATACCTCATAACCACATTTCCGCAACACCGCCACCCCTAACTTCCGCAACATCTCATCATCCTCAACTAACAGAATAACCTCTCGACCACCACGTATACCTCCTACCTCCTCCCCCTTCTCCAATCCCTCCAAAACCTCCTCACACCGCGGCAAATATACCTTAAAAGTCGTCCCCTTCCCTAACTCACTATAAACCCATATGTTCCCCCCACTCTGCTTCACTATCCCATAAACGGTCGACAAACCTAATCCCGTCCCCTTGCCCAACTCCTTCGTCGTAAAAAACGGCTCAAAGATCCGCTCCTTCACCTCCGCCGACATCCCTACTCCCGTATCCGTAATCGCTAACATCACATAAGAACCTACCTTAGCCCCTACATGCCTCCGCACATACGCCTCATCCAACTCCACATTCCCCGTCTCAATCACCAACTTCCCCCCATTAGGCATCGCATCCCGCGCATTAACCACTATATTCATCACCACTTGCTCCATCTGCCCAGGATCTACCTTAACCCGCCATAAACCATCTGCATAATAGGTCACTAAATCTATATCCTCCCCTATAATCCGCCGCAACATCTTCTCCATACCTTGCAGCAACTCATTCAAATCCACTACCCGAAACTCCATCACCTGCCGACGACTAAATGCCAATAACTGCCGCGTTAAAGCCGCCGCCCGATCCGCTGCCCGCTCTACTTCCTCCATCTTCTCCTTCCAAGGATCACCCTCCTTCAACTCCATCAACATCAACTGACTATAACTCTTTATCACCGTCAATAAATTATTAAAATCATGCGCTACTCCCCCAGCTAACTTCCCTATCGCCTCCATTCGCATCGCCTGCTGCAACTGCGCCTGAAGCGAAGCCACCTCCTCCTCCATCCGCTTCCGCTCCGTAATGTCCCTTATAAAATTTAAAGTGGCCGGTTTCCCTTGATAGGTGATTAAAACCAAATTTGCCTCTGCCCATCGAATATTTCCTTCTTTACCAACTACCCTAAAAGTATAAAAATTTGGTAGACCCTTCTCCCCCTTCATCCATCTTAAATGATAGTCCAAAACCATCTGCCTATCCTCAGGATGGATAAAGTCAATAAATGGTCTACTTAGAAATTCTTCCTGCGAATAACCTGTTATTTCTGTCGCTCGGCGATTAGTAAACAGGATTGACCCATTCTGAGCAATGATGATCGCAACCCCAGCATTATCTACGACCATCCGATACTGCTCCTCCGACGCCCTAATCTTCTCCTCTGCCTTTTTCCGCTGGCTAATATCCCTGACCCAAACTTGTATTCCCGGTTCATCTCCAAGCCAGATTTTCCGAGCTAAAACCTCTCCTTCAAAAGAAGAGCCATCTCTTCTTTGCAATTTAACTTCATATTGAGGAGGAACATCGTCCCCACGGATCCTCGCTTTGGCTCGTTCCCGAGTAAAGTCCTGATAATCAGGAGTATAAATCACCCAGTGATCCTTGCCTACTAATTCCCCTTGCTCATAACCGAGCATCTCATGAAGACGCTTATTGGCATAGATAATCTTTGAATCTTTCTGGATAAAGATGCCATCAAAACTTCCTTCTACCAAGGCTCGATATCGCTCTTCAGTTTGCCTCAACGCCTCCTCTACCCTCTTTCTCTCAGTAATATCCCGAATGATTACAAGATCAGCAGGCTTCCCTTCATAGGAGATTAGTCCTGCATTAATCTCCGCATAAAAAGGACTGCCATCCCTTCTCTGAAGTATTGTTTCATAAATGGGAGGAACCTCTTCTCCAGCCATCCGTCGCCTATAAAGATCCTCAACTTTTCTCAATTCATCTGGATGCACGTATTTTGTAAAAGGAGTCCCAACAATTTCCTCAGGAGTGCCACCCCACATATCTGCTATTCGTTGATTAGCAAATTTGATAATTCCATCCTGAATAATCACAATTCCATCGTTCGCTCTCTCCACAAGAGTTCGGTATTTCTCCTCACTCTCTTGAAGTTTCTCTATCAACTCTTTATACGCTGTGATATCCCGAATGATAACTAAGCTGGCTGCCTGATCTTTCCATAATATTCTGGCCGCAGAAACTTCGACGGGAACAATTCTTCCATGCTTATGGATGAT
>FWPU01002950.1_pt1 | contig 44871 bp, 35 predicted proteins | sample 2228361 | NCBI WGS metagenome assembly FWPU01 (sample SAMEA103939777, study PRJEB20133) | metagenome
ACCATGAACGCCGCCGCGGCCGTCAAAGAGCGGATTCTTGCCATGCTCGCCGCTCTAAATAGGGCTAGCTAGAGCGGCGAGTTTTTGCAATGTTGAGGTTGAGCAACGTGGCCCATGCCTATGCGCTGCTGCGGCCCGGAAACGCGGTGGTCTATTTCAATGCCAAAGAGTTTGGCCCGGGACGAGACTTTCCCAAGGACGGCCGGGGCGATGCGCTAGGCGGCTTCTACGGCGATCTGATCCCAACGCTTGTCGGGCTTAGGACAAGCCACGGGCGCGGCAACTACATCGAGCGCTGGCTAGAAAAGGAAATGCTCATTTACGAGCGCGAGGCGTCGGCGCTTGTGGTGCTCAGCAATCGGCTCGACGGCGGGTTCGACAGCCGAACGGTTCAGACCAGCTTCGCGCCGGGCACCCCGCTCATCGAGCTGACAGGTAATGCAGCCGACCCGATCGTCGATCCGTTCAACGATTTTCCCGAGCTGCTGGTCGTGAATGCCGATGGGACGGTCAACCTGCGCGTGCCGCGCAACGTGTCTCCGGCCGGCGTCGAACATGGCCGCGGGTACTTTGTGTATGGTCCCGCGGCGCCACAGGGCACGCTTGAGATCGAAGCCGCCGCCGCGCAGGTGCCCGCCGACGTGCCCACGCCAGAAACCAACGGCACGGCTAGGCTGACAGCATGGGACGTGATCACTGCCGACGAGTTCACCGTGCGACTGGACACCGCCGCAGTAAACCTGCTGGGATTCCACCGAGACCGGCCGGCGGATGGAGACAATGCCTTGCTGCGGCTCGACGAAGGCCGGGATGTGAACGGCAACGGCAGCGTCGACTTCACCGCTCCGGGGCAAGTGTCCTATGGGTTCGAGCAGTTCACGACCCTTCACCAGCCCGGATTCTTGGACGCGGACGGCCAGGGCGTCTACGTCCAGGTCGTCGATGCGACTTTGCTGGAAGAAGGGCCGCATTTCTTGACGGTGCGTGCTTTTCGCCATCGCGAGCCGGGCGAGGGCGAGGCGATCTTTGCCGACTTCAAACGGGTGCTGTACGTCGACCGGCTTCCGCCCCGCTCGGCTTTAAGCGGGTTTGAACCTCTGCAACAGGGTGTGAACGAGAACCGCAGGCTGCTAGTGCGCTCGCTCGACCTTACGGCCGACAATGTGCACGTGTTTCTAGACCTGCCAGCGGCATTGGGTGAGAGCGAAATTCTGGCGATGCTTGGATCAGAAAGCCAGAGCACGCGGTTGGACCGGGACCTGTTTGTGCGCGATGTCTTTGGCGTGACGAGCGGCAACCACGTGGCCACGATCGTCACGTTCGAGATCACGGGCAACTACAGCGTGCAGCGGGTGCCGGGGTTATTCACCTCGACCATTTTCGGTGCGGGCCTGGGCGACCTCGATTTCGACGGCGATTACGACGAGGCCGACGTCTCCGAGTTCGGCAGCGTGCTCTACAGCCACAATGCGGAATTCAACGCGGCTGCGGATTTCAACGCCGACGGCCTGGTGGATCTGCAAGACCTGACCGCGCTGGGAACGCGGCTGGTGGAACTCGGCGTTGCCCCAGAGGTACTCTCCGCCTGGCAGGCGCTCGTGGACAGCGTCACGCTTCAGGTCTCGATCGACCCGGCCAGCGTTGTGGAGGGTGCCGGTCCAGCCGCGGCGGTGCTGACCGTCACGCGCAACCTCTCATACGAGAGCGGCGAGCTGGCGGTGCTGCTGGCCAGCAGCGACGAGACGCAGGCCTCGCTCCCCATCTTGCTTACCATTGCTGCCGGCGAAGCTTCGGGCACAGCGGCCGTGGACGTGTGGGACGATTACGAGTTCGATGGCACGCAGGTCGTGGTGCTGGCGGCGCAGGCCGATCGGTATTATCAGGGCCAGGCATCGCTGGAGATCGCAGACAACGAGCCGGGCACGTTGGAGCTTACAGACAGCTTTGAATCGCCCGCAGACGGCCGTGTGCGTTTCGGCACCCCCTTGGCCCGCTACCGTGCCGGCGTGGCAAACAGCCCCTATGTGCGTACCACGTTGCCAGACGCAGAGCAGTTCTTCGAGGTCTATAACAGCGGCAGCGGTGCGGTGCTGTTGCAAGAGATCCTCGTTAACGTGCCGGACGTGATTGTTTCTCCCATGCTGGCTGCTGACTCTGCGGACGACATCTTGCTCTTGCCCGGCGAGGTGCAACGGTTCAACCTCACCTTTGCTCCGACGCTGCCCACCGCGGCGAACACTCAGGGCATCGACTTCGACAGCGCAGATGCTTTGGTGCTGCACGCCGTGGCGGACAATGGCGCACAGTTTCTCGTGGCCCTGGCCGGCAAATCGACGTTCGCGGCAGACGTCACCTACAACGGCCGCGTGAACCTGGCGGAGCTGGGCGTACTCAACTCGCGGTTCGGCCGCCGCGAGGGAGACGCCAACTGGGACCCCACGGCCGACATCAATGGGGATGGGCGGATCAACCTGGCTGACTTGGGGCTGTTCAATGCACAGTTCGGCCTGGTGCTTGCCGGAGCAGCCGGGAGCCAGGGCATGGCGGCGGCACAGGCTACAGGCAGTGCCGGCACTGAAGAGCGAGCCCCGCAGAGGCGCATGGCCGAGCGCAGCGCGGCACGTTCGGCGTCCTCGGCGTTACAGGCTGGAGCGGCTGGCGCGGGCGTTTTGAGCGCGGCGAGTTCGGTTACGTTCCCAAACGTTTCGATCGTTGTCTGGGGCGGCGGGGCCTCGGTGTTGCACGCCAGCCCAATGCAGGGTGCCGCAAGCCCGCCAGACGAAGGTCCTGGCCGGCCGGGCAGCTCGGCACGCGCGGCCCCGAACGCAGGCAAAGATAGCGAGGCCGTGGCAGCCAAGGCGCTGCACGAACGGGCGGCCCTGGCCCAGGCGGCTGGAGATGCTGCCGTCCAATCGCGGCAGAGCCTATCCTCCGCCCCTCGCAGGACCGCTGGCCGCGATACGGCCGAGCGAATGCGCGCAGCCATCCATGAGAATGTTTGGAGAGACCTGCTTTTTGCACGTCTGAACATGAACTGGTAGGTTCGCTGGCGCACGCCCCGTTGTGGTCGCAGATGCGTCGCCGAGCCGCAGCGCAGCGGAGCGAATGACCTGAGGGGATCGCGTGGGTGATCGTGGCCCGCCGAGCCGCAGCGCAGCGGAACGAATACCGGGTGCGGTTCGCGGGCGCGGTTCGCGGGCGCGGTTCGCGGGCGCGCTCCCATGCCGCTGCGGCACCATCGGCATCGGCGGTGCGCTGCGGCCCTCGCAGCGTCAATCCGATCTGGCTACAAGTGAGCATGCATCGCAATGTCGAGCTGAAGTTCCGTGTGCCCGCGTTGGAACCCGTACGGCAGGCCGCGTTGGCGGCGGGCAGCCAGATCCAGGGCGTGCTGCGGCAGACAGATACGTACTTCCACTGTTCGCGCGGCCGCCTCAAGCTGCGGCAGACCGAAGGCCAGGGGACGCAGCTTATCTGGTACGATCGTCCCGATCGGGCGGATGCTCGCCGCAGCGACTACCTACTGGTTCCCGTGCAAGACGCTGCGGCCCTGCGCGATGCGCTGGCCCATGCCCTGGGGGTGCGCGCGGTGGTCGTCAAGGAGCGGGAGCTGCACGTTTGGGGCCAGGTACGCATCCATCTCGACCTCGTCTCTGGGCTGGGGAGCTTCGTCGAACTGGAGGCCGTGCTGCTGCCCGCGCAGCCAGAGTCTTTCGGCCACGATTGGCTGGCAGAACTCGTCGAGCGGCTGGGCCTTGCAGATGGCAGCCGCGTGGCAGAATCTTACGGAGACATGCTTGAAGCGCGGTAGTGCGCTTGGGTCAAGCCCCCGGACCATTTTGCTTGGCGGCCAAAACGGACGTGAACGTACCGAGGGCTGCGTCTCGCGCTGGGCGTGCGGGGTTATCGGCACGTGGCTGCACGCGCACAGCCAGCACCCGTTCGCGGCCAGCAGCGGCAGCCAAGCACAGCACGCAGACGGCGCTGTTGCGTGGGAGCCTTGGCTGCGTGGCAGGCGGCTTGGCGAAGGCGCGGCAGTGGCGCGATGAGAGCACCGTCGTGGATCACGCATGTTGGATCGACCCCTAGGAGTGGGGGCTTCGATGCGGCATAATGGTGTGCTTTCGGAGTGGCCGCTAGCGCTGCCGCTATTAGAGGTCCATGGGGCGTGGCTTGGGTTCTGGTCGGGCAACTGGCCGCACCAAGCTTGCGGCGGAGCGCGGCTCGGCGTAGTGGTTGAATTATCCCCTGAAGGGGAGGTGTGCGGAGGAGTCGATGTACAGGAATTTTTGCCCGCAAGCGCTGGGGGTTTCAGGTACACAGAGCGAGATGATCGAACTCGCCCTCTCGTTCGGCTTTCAAAGCCTGGATATCGACATGGTCGACTTTGCCGACCAGGTGCGCGAGTACGGCATGGCACATGCGCGCCGGCTGATCGACAGTGCGCGAATCCGGCTAGGCGTTTTCTCGTTGCCGCTGGACTTGGGGCAGAGCGATCAAGCGAACTACCGCAGGCAGCTTGAGGCCTTGCGTGGCATAGCGCAGGTGGCGGCGGAGGCGGGTTGCACGCGAGCGGTGACGCGAGTCAGTCCTGGTTCGAACGAGCGGGCCTACCACGAGAATTTCGAGTTCCACCGGCAGCGGCTGGCCGAGGTGGCCGGTGTGCTTTCGGCAGCGGGAGTACGGCTAGGCGTGGGCTTCAGTGCGCTGGCGGCGGAGCGCAAGCGGTATGCGTTCGAGTTTGTTCACGATCCCGACGCGCTCTTAGTGTTGGTGGAGGTCGTCGGCTCGGCGCACGTGGGCGTGTGGCTGGATGCCTGGGAGTTGCACGCCTCGGGCAGCAGCATCTCGGCGTTGCGGGGCAAGCTGCGTGCCGGCCAGGTTGTGGCAGTGACGCTCAGCGACGCACCTGCCGACGTAGCGGCGGCGGATCTGGCCGCAACAGACCGCTTATTGCCGGCCGAGGGTGGTGCGATCGATGGGGTGGCCGCGTTGACGGCACTCGCCGAATTGGGGTACCAGGGCCCGGTGACTCCGGCCGCGGCGACGGTCCGGCTGGCGGGCATGCGCCGCGACGCAATCGTACGGACTGCCGGAGAGCGGCTGCTGGCCTTGTGGGGCGCGGCAGGCCTCACCGTGCAGGGGCGTGCCAGTGCCCTTGCGCGGGCCTAGGTTATGTTTCACTACGACCGCGGCCTGTTTCTTACCCGGCCGGGGCTGGCGGTCGATGTGCGGCGGCGGCAGGCGCGCGCCTTTGTCTCGCATGCGCACTCGGATCATCTGGCACCACACCAGTTGGCCCTTTGTACGCCCCAAACGGCACTGCTGTATCAACTGCGCATGGGCGGCCGAGACGTGCTCGAGCTGCCCTACCAGCAGCCCCGAGATTGGGGCGGCGTGCGTCTGACCGCCCTGCCAGCCGGCCATTGCCTGGGCTCTGCCATGCTGTTCGTCGAAGACGGCACCGAGAGCCTGCTATATACCGGAGATTTCAAGCTCACCCCCTCTGCCACTGCGCAGCAAGCTGAACTGCGCCGTGCCGACGTGCTCATCATCGAAAGCACGTACGGAGACCCGCAGTATCGCCATCCTCCAAGAGATGCGGTTATTGCTCAACTGCTCGAGACCGTGGCCGGCGCACTTGCGCGCGAGGCCACGCCCGTGGTCGCCGCCTACGCCCTGGGAAAGGCGCAAGAGGTTTCGTGCATCCTCACGCAGCACGGCATACCGGTCTTGCAGCATCGCGACGTGATGGCTGTCAGCCGTGTCTATGCCGAGTGCGGTGTGGACCTGGGCACCGTGGCGCTCTATGAGAATGGGCCCCTGCCCGGTCACGTCGTCGTGGCCCCGCCCGGCAAATGCCACCCCGGCTGTCTGGCAGGCTTGAAGCGCTACGAAACCATTGCTGTGACGGGTTGGGCTGCCGGGCCGAATGCGCGTGCACGCCTGGGCACAGACCATGCCATTCCTCTCTCGGACCATGCGGATTTTGCAGAGCTGCTGTGCACAATCGAACAGGTCGGGGCGCGCGAGGTGTACTGCACGCACGGACCCGAATCGTTCGTAGAGCTGCTGCGGGCCAGGGGGATTAACGCATACAGGCTGGAGGGCGGGCGCCGCGCGCTCGGCCGCTAGTCGGAGCATCTCTGGTTCGAGCCGGCAGGGCGGCAAGAGGAACACAGCAACACAGGCAGGGCAGCAACACGGGCAGGGCAGCAACACGGGCAGGGCGATGTTCGTCTCGTGCGGCGCGTTGGAACACCGGCCCACCGGCGCGCGCGGTTCAAACTGCCGCCGCCTCGGCCGGTTTGCCTTGCGCTGCGTAACGTCCCTCGCCATTGATGCGGGCAAACACGTCGTTGAGCACCCAGTGGAACACACACAAGTGGATGCTTTCTACCATGCCCATGTCGTGCAGCGGTACGTGCAAGCCAGCCTGCACCAGCCTGCGAAGCTGGCCGCCATCGTAGCCTGTAAGTCCAAACGTGATCAGGCCGTGGCGATTGGCCCACTCCACCGCACGCAGTACGTTGGGGCTATTGCCCGAACCGCTGATGGCCAGCACCAGGTCGCCTTCGTTGCCGAAGTTCATAAGCTGCTGCACAAAAATCTGGTCATAGCCCAGATCATTTCCTACGGCCATGATCCAACCGGCGTTGTCTGTTAGGCTGAGCACCTTGAGGCGCTTGCGAGACTCGTCGTGCAGGTCGCGCTCGCGCAGCGTGCTCTTGCCCAGATCTTCGCACATGTGAGACGCGGTCGTGCCAGACCCGCCGTTGCCGAAGATGAACACGAACCGCTCTGCCTCCCAGGCCTGGTAGATCAGGTCTGCCATGCGGCGGATCTCCGCCCGGTCGAGGCGGTCGAGTTCTGTCTTGAGCTGGTCGAGGTACTGGTCGATGTTCAGGGTTGCGCCCAGCATATGCATCCCCATGCGTTGGCTATTAACCATATTTGCAGCAGTCGAGCCGCGCACTCGAGGCACGGCGGAGGGTGTCCCTGCGTGCCCCTTACCCCAGCAGTCTAGCCGTGTATTCGAGGCACGGCCAGAGCAAGTTGTGGCGACGGGCCGCCTGCTGAAGGGCGGTCGTCCCGCCCACACCCGCTCTGGGAGCGCGGCCCTTTTGCCAATGATATGCGATTGGACGGCCGCGCATGCATCGCTTCAAGCAAGATGCAAGAGCTGCGCGTCTCACCGTGCGGGCGTCGTTGAGCGGGCGTCAGGTTGGGTCTGGGGCGGGTGGCGGGTCGATCGGCAGCGGCAGTGCCGGGGGGTCGAAGGGCAGTGGCAGATTTGGGGGACCGAAGGGGGCTGGCACGGGCGGAAACGGCGGCATTAGAAAGGGCTGGGCATTTTCCAGTGCCTCTTCGGCCGCCTCGAGCCGATTTTGAGCTGAGCGGAGTTCAGCAGCCAGCTCTTTCAGACGCTCTGCGCTAGTCTGGCCGTTGGTTGCGGCGGCGAGCAGGGCCTCTGTCACTTCGTTCAGGCTTTGTTGTGCTGCTTTGATCTCTTCCAGGGCCTGCTGGGTATCGCGCCCTAGGCCGGGGGGAAACAGCCCTGGCGGGAAGATGCCGAACCAGCCACGACCGAAGCCACGCCCTGCTCTTTGCTGCCGGAGTTCGACGAAGTACCGATACCAGCGGTACGCCTCGGGATGGCGCTGTTTGAGATCGGCTGCATCCTTGGCCTCAAAGGTTTGGGCCTCACCTTCCGCCTGGCCCGCCGCGCGTATGGTAAGCTTGATGCCGTCTTGCGGCGATTCTTGAATGGTCACCAGCGTGCCGTCGGCATCGATCTCGGTCGTGCGCCGGCCCTGCGCGTCGGTACGCTGGCTCACGCGCAGATTGCGGAGGGCGCCGCCCGGAAGAGGTCGGACCGGGGGCAGACCGTCGTTGGGCGCATCGGGCACTTGAGAAAGTGCCTCGGCTGCACGCCGGGCAAGATCTGGGTCGTCGGAGCGGCTCAGCTCTCGCAGCACCTGTCTGGCTCCAGCCGCAAGCTCTTCGTCCCCGTTGCCCGCCCATGATGCAAGCACGCGTACGGTTCGCAGGGCTTCTTCGCCCTTGGCCGTACGCGCGGCATCAGCAACTTGGTCTAAGGCGGCGCGCCCGGCTTCGATCAGTGCAAGTGTGGCCTGTTCGCGTACTCGCAGGCGGGGGCTGTCCAGGTCGCGAATCCACTGGGCGATCTGTTCGGCCGTCGGTTGGGCATGCGTGCCTGGCTCACGCGATCCTGCACCCGGCGAGTTGCCGGAGCCAGGAGACGGTTCCGGCAGCACCGCCGATTCTTTGGCGGGGGGCGCTTCACCAGACTGTGCGCCGAGCTTGCTAACAAGCACCATTGCCGGTGCGCACGCTGCCAATACCAGCAGGATGAGACTACGCCGCATACTCGTACCCCGCATGTGCGTCTGCCACTTGGATACCAAATTCAACGGCCATAAGTGTTACCAGCCGCCTGGCAAATTGCAAGCGGGTTGGCCCGCCATACTCATGGCAGTGTGGCCATTCTCCCGAGCCATGGTGCACGTCAGGCTTGGCAGGCTGAGCCGGCGTGCACGATAGCGTTTCACGGCTGACGCATGCTGTACGCCAACCTATACAGGCTGACTCCCGCTGTACGTACATTACCCAATGTAGGCTGACCGATGCGCGGCCAGGCCCGGCCACGGCAGCGCCCCCTGGGTGAGGTTGGAGGCACAACAAGCCATCGCTGAGAGCCCAGGCGGGCATTTCTTTTTCTGGGACGTATGCGGCGTTGTTGTGTGCCAAGATTCGGCAGCCTACGGCGAACAGCGATAGAGCAGTTACCCATGGGAAAGGCGTTTGTAGCAAGGCGGCCGCTGCGCGTGAGTGGCGCGGAACGGTGCTACAAGCCTCTAGCTTGCTAAGAGAGGCGGAGGGGGCGTGTGGCGGCGGCCGGGGCCTTGCGGCCGGAGTGCGTCCTGGGTTGGGCGTTCGTTGGTTGACTTCCCCCCTGGAGCGTTGTATAGAGAGGGTGCGAAGGGGTGCAGGGGGCACGAGCCGGTTGGCTCTTCTCCGTCCACGGCGACAAAGAGCAGGTAAACAAGATGATCATCGGGAAAATCTGGCACGCCTTCAAGGCGCAGTTGAACAAGCTGGCCAACTTCTTCTGGACGGCGGATCCCATCGCGCAGATGCAGTACGAGTACGACTTGGCCGTCAACCAGCTCAAGGAGGGGCGCGAAGGGCTGGAGCAGTACCGCGCCCTCGTCGAGCGGGTGACGCGGCAGGTGGCCGGAGACCGCAAGCACGTGAGCATGCTGGAGGCGAAGGTGAAGGCTTATCTGCAAGCCAACGATCGCGAGACGGCGGCTCGCTTCGCGTTGGAGCTGCAAAAGGCCAAGCAAGAACTCGCCGAAAACGAGGCGCAGCTCAAGATGCATGAGGAGGCGTACAGCAACAACCTGCTTAAGATCAAACATGCCAGCAACAAGCTGGCTGCCATCAAGAATAAGATCGCCAAGTACGACGCCGAGCTGAAGATGAGCAAGGCGGAGGCCGAGATGGCCAAGCTGGCGAGCAGCTTCAACTTCGAACTGACCACGGATTTCGGCCAGATCGAGCAGGTGATTCAGGACCGCATCGGCCTGAACCGGGCAAAGGCCCGCGTGGCGGCCGACTTGTCGGCCGAGGGGTTGGCAGACGTGCAGGCCGAGATGGCCATGGAGAAGCAGCAGGCCGACCAGGCACTGCGAGAGTTCGAGATTTCCATGGGGCTGATCACGCCGGAGACCGCCGCTGCACCACAGGAGGAGAAGCAACTTGGCCCGGCCGTGGCCCAAACCGAAACCGGTTCAGGAGGTTGATCCTAGCCCCTGCGCAGGCTGCATAGCGTTGCGCCACCCGCCGCAGTCTAGCCCCTGAATTAGCAGCAGCCATGGCACTTACCGCAGCCCAGATGACCGTTGAGCCTACGGCGCAGCAAGCCGAGCAGCGCCGCGGCGAACTGCCCTCATGGTACCCGGCCTGGGCACGCCAGCTTGCAGACCTATACTTTTCGGGCACAACCTGCCTTTTCATCCTGCACGGCAATGTGCACGATCTGACGCGAGTCCCCGGTACGGCCCAGGATCGCTACTCCAGCCTGGCCGAATTCCTGGCCACTCAGCTCTTCGGATCCTGGGACCTGGTGCTGCACCACGACCTGGGGCGGGGCCTGCGTCCCCTGGCAGGGGACGATTCCAAAAGGCTCAAGGAGATGGTGCAGTCTCTGGCCCCCTACCTGGGAGAGCCCGGCACCTGGCCGCGCGACCCCGACCAGTTGCTGTTGCTCTTGGATCGGTTCATCGAACGCACCCTGTTGGAAGACGACCCAGCACGCCGCAAGCGCGTGGCCATGATCTTTGAGTACGCGCAATACCTGGTGCCCGCCGGCGAGGTGGGCGCCCTGGCGCGCGGCGAGGCCAGCCGCCTGGTGCGCTTTCTCGGTTGGGCGCAGAACCCATACATCAAACGCGTCAACATGGCCTTCTGCCTGGTGGCCGAGAAGCTCTCTGAGGTGAACAACCGGCTGGTGCAGAACCCTCACGTGGCTACGATCGAGATCCCATTGCCCGAGCGGGAGGAGCGCGAGCAGTTTGCTCGCTGGTTCACATCGGGCGTGGCGGGCCCGGCGGGAGCTGGCAGTGCAAACCCAGGCGCGTCGAGCGGCACAAGCTCAGGCGCTGCCGCGACGTCTCAGACCAGTGCAAGCCAGGCAGACGGGGCACAAACTGGAGAACCACTCTCGCCGCGGCAGCTTGCAGAGGCCACCAGCGGACTGAGCCTGGTGAACCTGCACGTGCTCTTGGCACACCGACGGGGCGGGGCACAACAAGAGCTGGCACGCTTCCGCCAGTTAAAAAAGGCGCTCATCGAGCGCCAGTGCCAGGGGCTGGTCGAGTTCGTTGAGCCCCCCTACACACTCGATATGGTCGTGGGTCATGCAGCCAGCCAGCAGCGTCTTAGAGAAGATGCGCACTGGATCAGCCGCGGCCATCTCGATGCCGCACCCATGGGCTACCTGATCTGCGGCCCCGTCGGCACTGGCAAGACCTTTCTGGCCGAGTGCTATGCGGGAGACATCGGCATCCCCTGCGTCAAGTTGCGCAACTTCCGCTCCAAGTACGTAGGCGAGACAGAAGGCAACCTGGAGCAGGTGCTCACCGTGCTGCGTTCGCTGGGTCCCGTGGTGGTGATCGTCGACGAGGCCGACGCGGCCCTGGGCAACCGGCGGGCGGAGGGAGATTCGGGCACGTCGAGCCGCGTGTTTTCGATGATCGCCAGCCAGATGGGAGACACCCGCTACCGCGGCCGCATCGTGTGGATGCTGCTCACCAGCCGGCCCGACTTGCTGCCCATCGATCTGAAGCGCCAAGGCCGGGCCGAGGTGCATATTCCGCTCTTTTATCCCCATGAGCAGACGGAATTCGCCGCCATGTTCCGGGCGATGGCGCGCAAGAACAAGGTGCTGCTGGCGCCGGACGCGGTGCCGGAGGTCTCGCTCGAGCGACAATACAGCGGTGCGGATATCGAGAGCATCGTGCTGGCGGCCAAGCGGCAGGCGCTCTCGCTGGGCCAAGCTGAGATCACGCGAGATCTGCTGCGGCAGGCCTTGGACGAGTTCATTCCTTCGGCGCAGGGTCTGGAGAAGGAGCTTCAAGAGATCGCGGCGGTGCTGGAATGCACGCAGCACGCGTTCCTTCCCCCGGTTTGGCGCGAGAAGGTGGCCCAGCCGAACGGCCGGGCCGCCCTGCAAGAACGTTTTTCCACGCTCCGGCAGTTGCTGGGAGAATAGCGAACCTCTGGCTTAACGAGAGAATATCTATGGCCAAGAAGAAAGCGGCGGTCAAGAAGCAGGCTGCTACGGCGAAATCAAAGAAGAAGCAGGCGGCTGCGAGTCGCAAGGCACCCAGCCAGCGCACCTTGGGCAGCAAGCCAGCCACGGGGCGGCCAGCCGGGGCCCCTCCTCGTCCCGCTCTGCGTTCAAGCTGGCTGGATGACGAGTCGAATAAGCCCATCATCGACCGCTATGCGAAAAAGCTGAACACCTTCGTCGAAACCATGGCCGATGGACGGGTGGATGAACACGAAGTTGCCGCACAGGAGGCCAGATTGGTGCGGCTGATGAAGGAGGTCGAACCGTTGCTTTCGCCCGAGCAGCACGAGAAGGTCACGCGGCTGCTGTGCGAGCTGACGGCGTACGACATTATGCAGATACTGCATACATTGGAGGAATCTCGTCCCAAGACGCAATTTGTGGGCTGACGACTGCGGGCGTGCCACGAGTGCAGGGCGCGCCCCGACGCACGGCGCGCTGCTTTCCCTGGTCGGCCTGAGCGCCTCAGCCGAACCGGCGAGTTCCAGTGTGCGGGGAGCGGACCAACTTTAGGGAGACACTCTCATGCAAGGACAACCGAAACCTGCCTTTTACATTGCCCTGTTCCTGGTCGTGGCAGGGCTGGCTGGCTACGGGATCTACCGATTTTGGGACGTGATCGCGCCCGCTGGCCAGGGCAATCAGGATGCGGGCACGATCGACCCGGGGAAACTGAACGGGGGAGGTGGCGGGGCGGAGAAGCAGGCGGAGCAGCCAGACGAGGCCACGCCGCTGACGGTGAAAGAATACTCGTTTGTGCCGGCAGAGCGGCTGCCGGACATCAAGGGCACGTCGGACTACAAGATGGAGGACAACACCGTCCGATTCGCCCTGAACGTGTGGGCGGGCTGGGGGCCCATCATCCTAGCCAACGAGGGCTTTCGGCCCAACAAGGTGTGGAAGACTCCTTCGGGCGAGGAATTCAAGGTGCAGCTCGTGCTGATCGACGACCCGATCATCATGCGCGACCAGTACGCTAACGGCGAGGTACACATCGGCTGGGCCACGCTGGACATGGTGCCGCTGTTGCTAGAAGGCCTGGTCAAGAACGACGGCTCGCCCAAGGACAGCCGGGTGATGCCGCGCATCTACCAACAGATCGACTGGTCGAACGGCGGCGATGGGATCGTCGTGCGCGAACACATCAAGACCGCAGCCGATCTGCGCGGCAAGCGCATCGCCCTCTGCCAGAACTCGCCTTCGCATTACTTCCTGCTGAACATCCTGGTGCACAACCAGATTCAGCCTCCCGAGGTGAAACTGAATTTCACGCCCACCGCGTTCGCAGCCGCGGCAGCCTTCAATGCCGAACCCGATATTGCAGCGGCCGTCTCCTGGGCACCTGACATCTATAACCTCGCCAAGGTGAAGGGTAACCGCATGCTGGTCACGACGGTCGAAGCCAACAAGCTGATCGCCGACGTTTGGTTCGCCCGCGCCGACTTTGCCCGCGACCATCCGGGCATCATCGAGGGCCTTGTCCGTGGCATCTTCGACGCCATGGAGCTGATGAAGCAGCAAGACCAGAAGCAGCGCTGCGCCGAGCTGATGGGCGAGGGCTATGGCATCCCACCAACGGACGCCGCGGCCATGTTGGGAGACGCCCATAATACCAACTGGGCCGAGAACTACCAGTTCTTTCTCAACCAGAACAACCCGGCGAACTTCGAGCGGATCTGGAACCAGGCCTACTACCTGTACCGCGCCGTGGGCAGTATCTCACATCAACCAGTGCCCTTCGACCAGGTAATGGACTTCTCTATCATCCAAAAACTGGGAGAGGAGGAGAAATACCGCAAGCAGCGCGACGAGTATACGCCGGTGAGGGCCGTCGTCCGCAGCCCGCAGCAGATCCGCGTGGAGAGCGATGAGATTCTCACCAACACGGTCGTGATCAACTTCTACCCCAACAGCGCCGACCTGCATTACAAGGTGGTGCGCAACGGCGTGGAAGAGTTGTACGACCCCAACGTCGATGCTGTGATCGAAGAGGTCGGCCGTCTGGCAGGGCAGTTCAGTGCTGCGCAGATCCTCATCGAGGGGCACACCGATGCCTCGATGCGCGGCAAGGTGCCCGCCGAACTTGTCAAGCAGCTTTCTCTGGAGCGTGCTAATGCGGTAAAGCAGGCAGTGCTCCAGAAGTTCCCGAACTTGGATCCCAACCAATTCGCCGTGGATGGCGTCGGCTGGGACCGGCCGTTCGACCCCAACGACCCCAATAACCACGCCAAGAACCGCCGCGTGGAGATCAAGGTCTATACCGCAGAGAGCCTGTGAGCCAGGACCCCACCGGCCCACCGCCCCCTGTGGGCCAAGCAACCAGCGAGGGCGAGCCGCGCCACGCCAAAGGTCTGCCTGCTGCGGGCCAGGCTGGCGGTGCCGCCATGCCCGGACACGCCGCACCGGCTAGCCATGCGACTGCGCATGCGCCGGCCAACACTGCCGTGCCTGGCGAGCACGCAAGCACGATGCCTACCGGCTCGCTCGCCCTGCGGCGGGCCATCCCCACCTGGCAAGCAGCCTTGTTGGGCCTTGCGTCCGTGCTGCTGGTGATCGGACTCTGGTGGTACGTCACCCGCGGAGAAACAGGCGAAGAGCGCATCATCTCTGCGGTCAAGATGCCCAGCCCTCGCGAAACGGTCGAAGCCTTCCCCAGCCTCTGGTTCAACCAGGCGCTCACGCGGAACTTGCTGGTGAGCCTCAGGCGGTTGGTGCTGGGCTTTGGCCTGGCAGCGCTCGCGGGCGTGCCGATCGGCATTCTCTGCGGATGCTTCAGCCGCGTACATGCCTTCTTTACGCCTTGGACCATCTTCGGCCGCAATGCGCCCATGGCCGCGCTCATCTCGCTTACGTTCACGTTGTTTGGGACGGGCGAACTTCAGAAGGTGATGTTCTTGTTTCTGGCCTGCGTGGCCTTCATCATCGCCGATGCAGCGCGGGCCATTGGCGACGTGGGCAGCCAGTACGTCGATACAGCATACACGCTCGGCGCCACGCGGTGGCAGGTCATCACCAAGGTGTTGGTGCCGCTGGCCATGCCCGACATCTTCAACTCGCTGCGACTGCTGTTCGGCCTCGCCTTCGGCTACATCATGCTGGTCGAAACGTTTACCGCCGAAGGGCTGGGCGGCGTGGGCTACATTCTCAATTTCGCCATGTCTCGCGGCGGCAAGAAGGAGCACATCTACCTGGTGCTGATGATTATTCCGGTGGTCGCACTGGCCATCGACCGCGTGCTCTATTGGGTGCAGCGGCAGCTCTTCCCGTACCGTTATGGGTCGGCCGGGCTGCTGCATTGGCTGGTGCGTGCATGGTTCAGGGCTTGGGATGACCTGCGACGCCTGGTATGGCCGCGGCGCCTCGCATGGCAGCACCTGAGCTTGCCCGCGGCACAGCAGCAGGCTGGTACATCATGAATGGCGAGCCGTCCGAAGGTGCGTCTACACCGCACGACCTGCCATCTCCAGCCCGCCTGAACCCAGACGCTGCCGACTTGGCGCCTCCAGCGGGGGAACGTGCGCCCCAGCACACCCAAAAACCGACGCCGGCCAATACACCATCTCCGGCCAACACCGCACCGCCGGCTGACGCAGCACCGCCGGCTGACGCAGCACGGCCCGCTGACACGCCATCAGCGGGCCACGCAGCCCAACCGGCCGAGGTCGCACAACCGCCGGCGGCTCAAACCGCAGTGCTCAGTGAGCAAGGTGCACATGCGGTAGGCATGGGAGAGGTGCTCGACCACGTGCGGAAGCCGCAAGAGCTGAGGCGGCCGCCGGTCGTGCTTTTCGAGAAGGTGAGCAAGACCTACAACCAGGGCACGCCCAAGGAGTACACCGCGATCCGCGACGTGAGCTTTGTGGTGGAGGACCTGCCCAACAAGGGCGAGTTCGTGTGTGTGCTCGGGCCCAGCGGCTGCGGCAAGAGCACGATTCTGCGCATGATCGCCGGGCTGGAACCGCAGCACCCTCCCACGCGTGGGCGCGTACTGGTGATGGGCAGGCCCGTAGCTCGTCCGGGCGCGGATCGCGGCATGGTGTTTCAGGACTACACGAGCTTCGACAACCGCACGGTGCTGGACAATGTAACCTTCGGGCTGGAGTGCCTGGGGATGCCTCGGCGCCAGCGTTACGAGCTGGGCCGCTACTGGATCGAGCGGGTAGGGCTGAGCCTGTCGAAGGACCAGTACAAGTACCCGCACGAGTTGTCTGGGGGAATGCGGCAGCGCGTGGCCATTGCCCGCACGCTGGTGCTGCGGCCGCGCATCATCTTGATGGACGAGCCGTTCGGCGCCCTGGATCCACAGACGCGTCTGAACATGCAGGACCTATTGGTCGCCCTGTGGCACGAGGTTCAGGCGACGGTGTTTTTCGTTACGCATTCCATCGAGGAGGCTGTGTTTTTGGGAGACCGCGTCTACATCATGAGCAACTCTCCGGGGACGATTCTGGAAGAGTTGCAAATCGAACCGGCCGACCGGCCCAGCCACTTGATGCAGCGGGAGCCTAGATTCCAGGAGACCGTGTTTTACCTGCGAGACCGGATTGCTAAGCTGGAACAGCAGGCGTAGCTTCGGCCCGTGCGCGTACCAAGGCGTAGGCGGCTGGTGCCCGCGGCGAGCGGCTGGGGTCTGCCACTAGCATCAGGCCAGACAGTACAGTGGGTCCAGGCAAGTACTTCAAGGCGGCATTCACGTATCGGTGGAACCTGCTGGCGCTGTTTGCGGCCATTGGGGCGGGCCTGCTCAGCCCGCTGCCGCTCGAGGCGTGGGGTCCACTGGTGCTGGCGGCAGAGGTTGCCTACCTGGGACTGCTGGGGACGCATCCTCGCTTCCGCAAGGCCATCGATGCGCGGGAGCACAAGTCCGCTCGAGGACGCGACCAGGGGCGCGCCGAAGAGACGCTGCGCAAAATGCTGGCGGCCCTACCTGACGAAGACCGCCGCCGCTTTCACAATCTGCGCAACCGCTGCCTGGAGTTGCGGGCGCTGGCAGCCCGGCTGCGAGGTGCCGACCCGGATCACGCTGACATGCTCGACGACCTGCAAGTCGAAGGGCTCGACCGCCTGCTTTGGATGTACCTCCGCTTGCTCTATTCTCAACACGCTCTGGGAGAGTTTCTTCGCAACGTCACGGCTGAGCAGATCCAGGCAGACATTCATCAAATCGAACGGCAACTCAGCCGCTTGGCGAAAGACGATACACCCCAAAGGCTTCAAGCTCGCAAGGCACTGGAAGACAACCTACAGACCTGCCGCGAACGCCTGGCCAACTATCAAAAGGCCCGCGATAACTACGAACTCTTGCACCTCGAAATCAACCGGTTGGAGAACAAGATCCAATCCGTCTCAGAAATGGCTTTGAACCGCCAGGAGCCGGAGTTCATATCCGGTCAGATCGACCAGGTAGCCTCCAGCCTAGTAGAGACCGAACGCACTATCAGCGACCTTTCGTTTGCCACTGGGCTCTCACGGGCCGACGAAGAGGTACCCTCGCTCTTGCAGCGCAAGTCGTTGCGCGAGATCGCCTGACGCAGTGTTGGCGCGGCGCACGTGTGCCGCTACGAGCCGTTACGAGCCGCCGGCTTTACGCCGGCGGGGCCCCTTGCGCGAGTAACTTGGCGTCGCGGCCCGGCGGGGCGTGCAGGGCGCGTAACCTGGCGTCGCGGCCCGGCCGGGGTAAACCCCGCCGCTCGTATGTGCCGCTCGTGCGAGCAGCAATGCCTCGCAGCGGCCCTCCCGCAGCCGGTTACACAAGTTCCCTGATGGGCTCGCGTTCGACCAGGTATTGCGGCCGACCCGTGGGATCGACGATTGTCGTGGAACTAGTGTCAATGCCCAGGTTGTGATACAGCGTGGCCACGATCTCCTGAATGTGTACGGGCCGATCCTTAGCGTATTCGCCCAGGCGGTTGGTGGAGCCGATGGCTTGGCCAGTGCGCATGCCGCCGCCGGCCAGCAGGGCACAGCTTACCTGCGGCCAGTGGTCGCGGCCGGCGCTCGAGTTGATCCGCGGCGTACGGCCAAACTCGCCCCAGGCGATCACCGTCACGTCGCTCAGCAGACCGCGTTCGTCCAGGTCTTGCACCAGGGCGCTGAAGGCCTGGTCGAGTTTGCCGCCGTGGTCCCGCACCAGGTTGAAGTTGTCTCCGTGGCTGTCCCAACGGCCAAAGGTCAGCGTGACGCAGCGCACGCCCGCCTCGACCAGACGACGCGCCATCAGGAGTTGGTCGTTGCACGTGGGGGCGCCATCGTATTGGAAATTGTACGGCTTACCGTCTCCATAACGGGCCACCACGGCAGGGTCTTCCTTGCTCAAGTCCAGCGCGTCGATCAGCCTGCTCGAGGTGAGCACGTCAAGCGCCCGCTGACCGAAAGCGTCCATCCCCTCCATCACGCCGCTGGCATCCAGCTCGCTGCGAAAACGGTCGAAACTGCTCAATAGCTGCCGGCGGTCTGCAAGCCGCTCCAGCGAGATGCCTTGCAGCCGCATGTTGGCCATCCCCTCTCCGTCCGGCCTGAAGGGTGCATAGGCCGCACCCAGGAAGCCAGGCTTGCCCGCGTCGGACCAGGGGCGATGCTGCGTGGGCGCCGCCAACCCCACAAACGGCGGAACCGATGGATCGACCGGCCCCTGGAGGCGAGAGATCGCCGCCCCAACACTCGGCCGGCCGCCCAGCGGCGCCAACGACTCGTGGTTCCAGCCCGTGTTCGTCTGAAATGCATCGTGATGGCCAGTGGATCCCACTACAGACCTTATCACCACGCACTTGTTCATGATGGACGCGATCTTCGGGAACACCTCGCAGATCTGTATCCCCGGCACCGCCGTGTCGATCGGAGAAAACTCGCCCCGGATCTCGATCGGGGCCTCCGTCTTCACATCCCACATATCCTGGTGCGGCGGCCCCCCGCCCAAAAAAATGTTGATCACCGCCTTGTGCCGCGTGTTGCCCGACGCTGCCTGGGCCCGGAATACATCCGCCATCGTCAGGGCAGACGCCCCAATGCCCAAGGCGCCGATCCGCAAGAAGCTGCGGCGCGAAACGCCGTCACAGAACCGACTAGTTCGCCCGTAGATCGTCAGCATGTTACGCTCTCCCTCAGGCTGGTGGGCTGGCACGGCTGCGTGGCCGAGCCGGTCGGGTTTGTTTGGGTATGTGTCGGCCCAAAGGCCGGGCGGGGTGCGGCAGACTGGCGCAGGCTTGCCGCCATTCATCAACCCTCCTTTATACGTATCGGCCGGCCGCTGTCAAGTCTAGGAATGCGAAATTGCGGCCGCCCGTAGCCTCGCCACGGGTCCGGCTGTTGGTGTGCGCGCATTCCCGGCCGCCAGCCACTGGCCTATGCTGATGCTGGCAACAAGCCCGTTGTGTTCTGCGCTTTAAGAAGGACGGTAAGCACAAAGAGATGAACCGCTATTCGCGCTCGCAAGAGCTGTACGAACGTGCGTGCCGGTCGCTGGCAGGAGGCGTGTCGAGCGAGTTTCGCCGGCACAGCCATCCCGTGCCGTTGTTCTATGAGCGCGCGGCCGGCTCGCGACTGTGGGACGTGGACGGCAACGAGTATCTCGACTTCACGCTCAGCCAGGGGCCGCTGGTATTGGGGCATTCTCATCCCGAGGTGTTGCAGGCTGTGGCCGAGGCAACCGCGCGCGGCCAGTTGTTTGCAGGGCAGCACCTGGCAGAGCTGGAGTTGGCAGAGGCGATTTGCGCGCTCGTGCCGTGTGCAGAGCTGGTGCGGTTCAGCCTATCGGGCTCCGAGGCGGTACATGCGGCCCTCAGGCTAGCGCGGGCATACACGGGCCGGCAGCGTTGGTTGCGGTTCGAGGGGCATTATCACGGCTGGTTCGACGAAGTAGCGTGGAGCATCTCCGCACCATCGGCAGAAGCGCTGGGGCCGCCAGAGGCGGCGCGGCCCGTGCCGTGGAGCGCAGGGCTTGGGCCGTGCCCCCCCGTGGTGGTCTTGCCTTGGAACGACGAGGAGTTACTGCGCGAGACGTTTCACCGCGTTGGCGATGAGCTGGCAGCCGTGATCACCGAGCCGGTAATGTGCAACAACGGATGCATCGAGCCGCAGCCGGGCTATCTGCAAGCGCTGCGCGAGTTGTGCAGCCGGTACGGCACGATGCTCATCTTCGACGAAGTGATTACTGGCTTTCGCTTGGGTTTGGGCGGCGCGCAGGCATTTTACGGGGTTACGCCCGATCTGGCTGTATTTGGCAAGGCGCTGGCCAGCGGGTTTCCGCTGAGCGTTCTTGCGGGCAGGCGCGAGGTCATGCAGCTTGTGGCCGAAGGCCGTGTCATTCATGCGGGAACGATGAACTCTGGCCAGGCGAGCGTGGCGGCCGCGCTGGCGACGCTACGCATCATGCAGCGGGACTCAGTGCACCTGCAACTCTTCGAGCGCGGCCGGTGGCTGATGCAGCGCTTGCAGCACGAAGCTGCCCGGCAATCGCTCCCTTTGCGGGCAATGGGGCCGGGGCCCATGTTCCACGTCGGGTTCACCGCGCGTACAGAGGTGCGCGACTACCGAGACACCTTGCACTACGACCGTGCTCGCTACGCCGCATTTGTGCAGGCGATGCAAGAGGAGGGCATTCGCCTGATCGGCCGCGGCCTCTGGTACGTCTCGGCTGTGCACACCCAGGCCGATCTAGAGCAGGCAGCCGAGGCCGCCGCGCGCGTTTGGCAGAGAGGGTGAGGCATGCGTCTGGGGCGATATCAACTCCCTCCTTCTTGTTCGGCTCGAGATGGCCGGGGCTGCCTTGGAGCACTTCCTCGAACATCTGGCGAATCTTGCATTGTTTCCTGTAGGCACAATAGGCGGCGGCGGCACCGCCGAGAACCGCGCCCCCCACCGCAAAACCAATAACGACTGGAGCAGCGATTGTTGTAGACGTTGCGACCTTGATAAGGCCGAACAACTTTACGGGAACAGAGACTTTGGCGAAGCCAGAGACAATCGATAGCGCCGCGCCCGCAGTAGCACCGCTAAGCGCGCCCCGTACGGCGGCTTCCAGAATTGCTGGGTAGCTTATCGTGACCTTGTAGTCCTTCATAAGGATGCTCCTATTTGGATGCCAGTGCGCTTTGCAATTCGACCGCAAGGCGGCGCGCAGCAAGAGACAACAAGTCATGGTGGTTCATGTCTCGCAACAAGCCAAACAAGGCGCCACCCGCGAGACCAAGAAGCTTGCCGCGGCTGCCGGTCAGTACCAGTTGGTATGTCGTGAAGGGGACGTGAATGGTCAACACGGCGTCCAGAAGCGCGCCGAGCAGGAACCCGATAGCAGCAGAGGTCATCGTGTGCCGATACTCCCACGCGATAGAACCAAGCGCGTCTGCGGCCCGTTGGAGGAACGTCGGCCGTGCCTTGGTGGGCAGGTGCTCGGCAAGCTGCAAGAGAAGCTGCACTACTTCGGCTGGTAGTTCGACCGTTTGGGCCATTGGTGTCGACCTCGAAATGTGGTGTTTGGCGTGCATATGCTGTTCTTCGAGCGGTAAGGGCATAGGTGTCTCAGCCAGGTTCTGATGCTTTGCGGTTCGTGTGATCCTCGTATCACCTATTAGGGGAACGCACGGCACCCTGAAAACTGACACGGCCCCCAAACCAGGGTGTGGGCGGCAAGATGTTGAGGCCGCTCCGGGCGTGGCAAGCTTGGAGACGACGTGCGTGCCTTCCTCCCCCAAGGGGGATCGGGAGGCCCCGCCGGCGTAAAGCCGGCGGCTCGTCGCGGCTCGTCGCGGCTCGTCGCGGCTCGTCGCGGCTCATACGAGCGGCGGGGTTTACCCCCGCCGGGCGCGAAGATAGGTAACGCGCCCTGCGCGCCCTGCGCGCCCCGCCGGCATAAAGCCGGCGGCTCGTCGCGGCTCGTAGCGGCTCGTAGCGGCTCGTAGCGGCTCATACGAGCGGCGGGGTTTACCCCCGCCGGGCGCGACCACAGGTTACCTCGCCCTGCACGCCCCGCTGGGCCAGGCGACAAGTTACGCGCCCTGCACGCCCCGCCGGCGTAAAGCCGGCGGCTCGTAGCGGCTCGTACCGGCTCGAAGCGGCCACGGCCCCACAGGCTCATCTCGCAACTGCTGTTCGTTCAAGGAGTTGTGTCGATCCGTGCGTTGCCGCAAGAATTTCTGCCTTGGCGTGTCGCAGTTCGTCTCGGCTTACGCAGAGCGGAAAGAGGGGTGAAAGACATAGGTCGGCCGAAATGCGTGTAGCCCATGTAAACGACCCCACACGGCTCAATGGCACCCGTTCCGGACCGCGCAGCACAGCGCGGGCGAGCCCCACAGCGGATCCCGTCCGCCTGTACCTTGTGCAGATGCGCGAGCTTCCCGTCTTGGACCGGGAGACGGAGTTGGAGGTAGCGCAGGAGATGGAGCGGTCGCGGCGGGCGTGGCGCCGGGTGCTGCTGGCCAGCGATTGGATACTGCATCGCTGCGAGCGCCTATTGATGCGTGTTGTCGGCGGGGGGGTGCGGCTCGACCACGTGTTGCAGCTTCATGGAGAAGATCGGGACGCCGTGCGCCTCCGGCTGCGCTGCGCGCTGGAGACGTTGCGTGGCATGCGCAGCCGATCGCGCAAGCTGTTTGAGTTGGCGATCTCTCCGCGGGTTCCATGGCAGCGGCGGCGGCAGGCGTGGCGGCAGGTGTTGCGATTGCGGCGGCGCGGCGCACGGCTGATAGAAGAGTTGGGAATCCGCGGCCGCCGCTTGCGGCGGTGGCTCGAAAGGCTCAAGCTCGCTTCGCAGACCATGGAGGCGTTGGCGGCTGCGGGAGACCGGCGGCGGTTGGCCCGGCTGGTGCACAAGCTGCAAGAGACGCCGGGCACTCTGCGGCGCTGGCTGGCGGCCGCTCATGCGCGGCAAGTGGTTTTCGAAGCTGCGCAACGCCGGCTGATTTCAGGCAACCTGCGGCTGGTGGTCGCGGTCGCCAAGCGGTACCGCAATCGGGGGCTGAGCTTCTTGGACCTGATCCAAGAGGGAAACGCCGGCCTGATTCGCGCCACAGAGCGTTTCCAATGCATGCGGGGATACAGGTTTGCAACTTATGCCACCTGGTGGATTCGGCAGTCGATTGCGGCTGCCGTGGCGCGGCAGACTCGCACGATTCGCCTGCCCGCCAGCATGTTGGCGAGCACGGCTCGGCTGCGTGCTGTAATGCGGGATTTTGCCCGGTCGACGGGCCGGCCCCCCACCATCGAAGAGCTTGCCCAGCAGGCCGGCGTGCCTGCTAAGCGCGCGAGAGAAATGCTGATCCTCTCCAACCGGACGCTCTCGCTCGATCATCCCCTGGGCGATGGGGGAGATCAACCCGCGCGCGACCTCTTGCCCGACCCGCGGTCGGTGGAGCCGCTGCACGAAGAAACCCTGGCTCGCCTCAAGGAACGCGTCCACGAAGTGCTGGACGAACTGGCACCACGCGAACGCGAGGTGCTGCGGCTGCGCTTTGGCCTGCAAGACGGACTGTGCCACACGCTGGAAGAGATTGGGGCGCGTTTCTCCCTCTCGCGCGAGCGGATCCGCCAGATCGAAGCCTTCGCCTTCCGCCGCCTGCGTACGCCACGCAGGGCGGAACGCCTGGTGGAGTTCTTGGGATACTAGCGCGGCAAGCGGTTGTTGGCCCAATTGTTTCTAGCCCTGGCTACGGCCGCAGGGGGAGTGGACGCGCAGGTCGGCGCGCCATCGTCCGGCGGCGTGCTGCGATGCGGCGGTCGGGAGACTTGCGCAGATCGACCCGTGCTAGGCCCGCACTTGACACTCGAAGCGGCCAGGATTAGCGTCGCATAGAGTGTGTGAGCATGCGCCGCGGGGAGCGCTCATGGCGGTTCGAAGAACCTGCGCAGACACGGCATGTACGAACCAAAAGCGGATACGCTGGTCGAAGCGACCGAGACCATGGCAGAGGTGCCGGGCTATCGGCCTTTGAGCCTGATGGCGGTCGTGGGGCTATTGCTGGGCCTGGCGGCGCCACTGGCGCTGGTCCACCCGGTCTTCTGGCTGGTTCCCGGCGTAGCCGTGGCGATGAATGCGGTGGCGTTACGGCGGATTGCGCGGATCGAGCCGCCGATGGCGGGCCGCCGCGCGGGGCAGATCGGCTTGGCCCTTTCGCTTACGTTCCTGGTGGCAGCACCTGCACACGTATCATTGGATATGTGGGTTACGCGGGTGAAGGCATTGCGGCTGGCCGATCAGTGGTTTGGCTATCTGGCTAGCAACAAGCCACACCTCGCGCATCGCCTCACCAGTGACGCGCCAGGCACAATGCCCAGCAACGAAGAGGATGTGTGGGCCTTCTATCGCGCAGCATTCGCGGCGGAGCAGGATCTGCGAGAGTACCTGGAAAAGCCCGAAGTGCGCGCCCTGCTGCGGCTTGGGAAACGGGCTAGGGTGCGGTTATACCGCGTCGTGCGGCAGACGCCTCTGACCCGCGGCCAATTGGTCGAGGCGCAGTACGCCGTAACCTTCGAGCACCACGGAAAGCCCAAGAGTTTCTTGGTCGAGGTAGCCATCAAACGCTCGAAGTTCTACGAAACCGGCGTTACCGTCTGGAACGTCTCCAGCAGCAAGCTGGTGACCGACCTGCCCCCCGAACTTAAGTCATACGCAAAGCAGCGATAGCACGTGCACCCTCGTTGCGACGCGCTCGCTGCGTTCTGCGTGTGCCGCGGCTGCGAGCCGCGATTAGGGAGTGTCTCTCGACGTCTCTGGCGCGTGCTCGCCACCTTCCGGCCCGCCCGTTGGCGGCCCGCCGACTGCCCGCTCAGGGTAGAGTTCGTCGAGCTGGCCTAACCTGGCCAGGTCCACGGCGGCTTGCCACTGCCCGCCAAGCGCAGCGAGATAATCTTGCAGGGCCGCTGCCAGGTTCTGCTGTGCAACGACGATCTCGTTGAACCCCACCACCCGCGGCTCGACCTGGTAACGCCGCACCATGGCCTGATATGCCTGGGTCAGGCTGGGGATGATCTCGTCGCGATAGTGGGCGGCCACGCGCACGCCGGCCTGGTAGCGTGCGAACGCCTCGGCTAATTGGCGGAGCAGGTCGTACTCCACAGTGCGCAGGTCGGCAGCCGCCCGGGCAACCAGTGCCTGTGCCTGGCGGATGTTGCCCTGGTTACGGTTGAAGACCGGCATGGGCATGCCAAGCTGCAACTGGAACTGGTCGTTGCCATTCGAGTTGTCGTGTCCGACGTTGACATAGGTCTCCAGATTCGGCAGCGGCGTCATCTGTTGGAGTCGTAGGTTGGTCCGCGCCTGTTCGAGCGTGTTCCGGGCGGCCAGCAAGTCGGTATGCTGAGCGCGCACGCGTGCCCGCAACTCTTCGAGGTCGAACTGCGGCGGCGGGGCCTCTGCCGTGCCTTCCAACGTCGCCGGCTCTAGTTGGGGCGTGCCCAAGGCCGAGGCCAGTTGCTGCCACGCTGCCTGGTAGGCATTCTCTGCACGGACGAGGGCGTTGCGTGCCTGCATCGCCTGGGCATAAAGCTGCAATGGCTCATAACCTGCGGCCTCTCCAGCCGCAACTTGCAAGAGCTGTAGGTGGTAGACTTCGTCCAGAGAATGGGCCAGTAGGCGACTCACTTCGACCGACTGCCGGGCCACGAGCAGTTTGAAATACGCGTCGCGTACCTGGGACGCTACTTCGACCTCTGCCCGTCGCACGGCAACCAGCGCATTCACGTAATTGAATCCTGCCACGGCCTGAGCGAGGCTGAGCTTGGCGGGCAATACCAGCAACTGGGAGATAAAGGCGCCCTGCTGGCCAGAGTTATTGTCTGGCTGTGAGCCGGGCTGCCACTGATCGGCTTGCCAGCCCACTACGGGATTCGGATAGAGTCCCGCCTGGACAACGGCGCCGTAGGCAGCAGCCACGTCGGCCCTGGCCCGCCGTACGAGCGGGCTGTTCTCTGCCGCCATCGCTTGCAGCTCGGCGAGGGTGAGCGGTTCAGGGGCAACACGCTCGTCTGGCGGCAGGGCCAAGCGGGGCAGCGTAGGAAGGCGAGGGTACGCCTCTTCGACCAGCCGCATGCGCTCCTGCGGCGGGATGTCTTCTGAGAACGGCAGGGGCGGGAGCATGTGCCGTTCGCTGCCCGGCAGACCCGGCGGCAGCTCGAAGGCATCGTGTGGCGCTTCTGCACGGGGTGCATCAGGCTGACGTAACGGGAGCTGCTGAGGCGCAGGTTCCGCGGCCGGCAGTTCTTGCGGCGCAAGTCGCAGCCGGGGCGGGGACACCTCTTCTGCCCGTGCCGGCTCAAGGGCTGAAAGCACCAATGCCGATTGGCTCTGCGCGTCCGTAGGGCCGCCGCTTACGGGCCGGTGGCCGCAGGGTACGGCCACACTCCGGCATCCAAGCAGCAACGCGCCACAACAGAGCAGGCATAGGCCCTGCCGTTGCCACCCAGCCGCGATGGGCAGAATCTCGGTGCCCTTCATGTACAGCCCTCCGGCTCGATATCGGGCGTAACGACTGGGGAACTTAATCCTACACCGCCAGGATGTACGTGATCCTTGTCAGGCTGACCCAAACCTCCCAGATTTGGCACGACTTGCAGAGCATGAATCACCACCGGAACGCTCAACGTGCGAGCCCCGCTGTAAGATGAACTCGATACTCCCCGCGAGCAGAGGCGCCCGGGCAGATGTTCCTTGGCTTATGGGTGCCCGCACCTGGCGTTGCCCAACGTCTGAAGTCCAGCAGGCTGGCGCAGGGTTGACTGGCGCAGGGTTGACTGGCGCAGGGTTGACTGGCGCAGGCTGATTGGCGCCGGGCTGATTGGCGCGGGGTCCTTGGCGTCGCGCAACAAGCGGGCCAAAAAACGGGCTATTCTCCGCTTATCGGAGCGCATGCGGAACGAACGAACCTGCGTCTTCGTCCAGAGTCGCCGGCAGTGGGGCTTTACGCCCTACCACCCGCTGGGCAGCCCCCACAGGCCCGGCGTGACCAACTCCAACGAGTTGCCCGCCGGATCTCGCACATACAGAGAGCGGCCTCCCCGCGGCCACACAGCCTCGTGCTCGATCGGCACCCCGTGTGCTTGCAGCCGCTTGCGCCAGGCATCGAGATCCGCCGCGGCAATACCGAGCGCCGCGTGGCCTGGCCCGCGAGCGCCGTGTGCAGGCAGCGTCTCTCCCCGAAGCGTGGCCTCGGGCAAGAAGCACAGCAGCACGCCGGTGCCGGCCGAGAAAAACACGTGGCGGCCCTCCTCGCGGCCGATGCACTCCATGCCCAGCACGCCCTGGTAGAAGGCCACGGCGGCGTCCAGATCGTCGATATACAGACAGGCTTCGATTAGGGCGAGGACGCGAGGCATGATGATGCGTGGTTCGTGCGCCCGGGCCGCGGCCCGCCGCGTGCAAGCTGCGGACGAGTCACGTGGGAGTGTGCCTTCTCAGGCCCAAGATCAGCTCGACCTCTCCCTGCGGGCAGTGCGTGCGTTCGGCGATCTGGGCTGGCGTCAGGCCGAGGTCGGCGAGCCGGTGGATTTCGGCCCGCGGGCGGTTGGTCGCGGTTGGGGGGGGCAGGGCATCGTGTGCTGCGTCACAGCGGGGAGAGGCGGCCGAGAGAAGCGCTGCGGCCTGTGTGCTCGCGTGGGCGGGGGGCGATGCCGCAAGCAGCCGCTCCAATCTGGCTGCCTCGGCCTGCGCTTCACGCAGCAAGGCGGTCAACAGGGCGGCTTTGCTGTCGATCTGCGCGACGAGGTCGCGTGCCAACTCGTGAAGTTGGATCTCGGCCCGGCGAATCTCGGCGAGCGGATCCTGTTCGCCCAGGTGCCGCACAGCCGGCGACCGCGCTGTGCCGGTAGGGCGGTGCAAGCCGGGGCCGCTCGCACCTGTCTGGAGTGCGGGCGCGCCGCGCCCCGCTTCTGGCTCATGTGCAGTCGGGCGTGCCAGTGCCGATCCTCCGGACCGCGTGCGCTGGGCCTGCCGCTGCGTGCGAACCAGCAGCCAGAACACCACTGCAAACGCACCGGTGAGAAAAAGCCATCGCATGGGTTCGAGGTCGGCCAACAGCGTCATGTGGTCATCCTGTTATACGTACCAGGCTAACTTGGCCTGCCATCAAGACGAGGCTTGCGCACCGCCTTCACCGGGTGCCGCTTGCTCTGCGGCCGCTGGGCTTTCCGTCGCGACAAACGCACGCTGCGCTGCCTCGTAAACCTGCCGCAGCGGCACGCCATGCTCGGTCGCAGCACGGCTGCACGCCTCGAACTCGGGAGAAAAACTTGGCTGCTGGCCGCTAATCCAACCTAGCTTACCCTCGATGCGACCGTAGCACGTCTGTACGACGTGCGGCATCCTCTCCAGCTTATGGCGGCAAACCAGCCAGCGCCGCACGCCCAGCGTGCCAGTCTCGCGAAATAAAACCCGTTCAACCTTCTCCACCAGCTCCCCAGGACACAGCACGGTAACCTTTACCCCAGGCCGGTTCTTCTTCATCTGGATTGCCGTGGTGTACACATCGAGCGCCCCGGCCTCCCACAAACGCGTGGTGCAGTACCCGACAACCTCCCCGCTCACGTCGTCCAGGTTCGTCTCCACGACCCACACCTGGTCGCCTGCTAGGGCCTCTGTCGCTTCGCCCACGAACAGCCGCAGCACATTGGGCTGCTGGGGCAGGTCGCGCGTACCGGCCCCATAGCCGATGCTCTGAACCCTCATCGCCGGCAGCGGGCCATAGTCATCGACCAGTGTTGCCAGCAGTGCCGCACCCGTGGGGGTGGTCAGTTCTGCCTCAACCTCCGATTCCGCCAGAGGCACGCCGCGCAAAAGCTCGGCCGTCGCCGGCGCCGGCACGCTCACACGCCCGTGCTCCATCGTCAGGCTGCCGCCTCCCACGGCTACAGGCGAACAGACAATCCGGTCGACAGCCAGCAGATCCCACCCAATGCAAGAGGCCACGATGTCCGCAATCGAGTCGATGGCACCCACCTCGTGAAAATGCACCTTCTGGATGCTCGTGCCGTGTACCCGAGCCTCGGCCTCCGCCAGCCGCGTAAATACACGCCGTGCCAAATCTTTCTGCCGTTCTGTCAACCGGCTGCCATCGATCAATTGCAAAATGTGATGCAGGTGCCGGTGCGCATGCTGCGGCTCGTGCTCAACGCGAATGTGTAGCGAGCGAAAGCCCTTCTTCTTGACCTCCGCCGCAACAAGCCGACACATCCCCACCCCCAGTTTCGACAGCCCCTCGTTGAGCGCCTCAAGCTCGATGCCCGCATCGACCAGGGCACCCAGCATCATGTCGCCGCTTATGCCGCTAGCACAGTCAAGATAGGCAATTCGCACAGACACGCTCTACAAATGTGTGCGCTGGAGGGGTTGCCGCCCGCATGATTGTAAAGCTTGCTCTTCGCCCGACAATGCCACTTGCCCGGCTAACGGAGGGTGGCTCGCTTGGTCTGCCGGGCCCATACAGCCGATGCCTGATTGCGCGAAGCCGCGGCCAGTAAGGTACGCCTGTAGGAAGGCGATGTTCCGCCCGCCTCCTCCAGTGGCACTTAGCCGACAATCCGCTCTGGTATTACCTGCCGCCCGAGCTAAAATGGCCCCAGGTGATGGCATCGAATGCAGACGCGCTACGCGCAGTTTCGAGCAAGCGGGGACGCTTGCTCTACGATATTGGAGCAAGCGAGGACGCTTGCTCTACGATATTGGAGCAAGCGAGGACGCTTGCTCTACGGTATTGGAGCAAGCGAGGACGCTTGCTCTACGGTATTGGAGCAAGCGGGGACGCTTGCTCTACGGTATTGGAGCAAGCGAGGACGCTTGCTCTACGGCCAATGCGGTGGCATCGAATGCGTACCTGCTGCCCGGCATGTCGGGCCGCGCATGCTATCGACCGGTGCACAGCCTAATAGGAACGCGTAAGTGCCTACGGCTAATCCCCCGACCCATATGCCGGGATCGACACAGATGATCGACCTCAGGGACCCCCGCTTGGCCGCACTGCTGGCTTGGCTGGTCCCTGGGGCGGGCCACCTTTATCAGCGCCGCTGGCCCAAGGCTGCCTTGTTCTTTGTCTGCATTCTTGGCACGTTTCTCTACGGCATGGTGCTGGGAGAATGCCGCGTGGTGTATGCCTCTTGGCGGCCCAACGATCGCCGCTTGCAGTTCGTGTGCCAGTTGGGCGTGGGTCTGCCCTCGCTGCCGGCTGTGATCGAGTGGGTGCGCGAGCGGAATGGCAGACCTCCGCTGTTCGGCGGCTGCTATCGGGCTCCACAAGTCTCTAGCAGCACGAACATTCCAGACGAGCTGGATCGTCTCAACCGCGACAACCCCCTGGGATGGGACCTGGGCACCGTATACACCATGATCGCTGGGCTGTTGAACCTGCTGGCAATCTACGACGCCTACGCGGGTCCCGCACACGCAGTCCCGGCAGGGCGGACGGAAGAAAAGCGGCCCCCACCAGGACGCCAGTGACCATGCACTCGCTCTTTGCCATTTGGCCTGGGATTGCCCGCTCCTGGTTCGAGCTGGCCGCCCTCGTGCACCTCATAGCCGTGGTCAGCCTGGTCTATTCCGGCACGCGGCGCGAGGCGATGCGCGAGATCTTGCTCGGCGCCCTGCGTTCTGGGCTGTGGATTAGCGGCTTCTTCCTTGCGTTCTTTGTGGCCTTCTACCTGCTGGCAGCGTGGCTGTAGCTGGGCCAGGCGCTTGCGTGGCGGCACAGGGCCGCCAGCAGTTGCGGGAAGTGCCGCCGGATGGTAGCGGGACGCAGCCAGGGCCCCTCGCGCTATCCGCGCCGTCGCCCACGCGGCGTGCCAGGCGGAGCCATGCCCCGCGCAGGCTCGGCCCTTGCGGCCGGCCGCAGACTCCCTGGCCGCCGCGCGCTCGACCGCTCCTCAGGAGACGCTGTAGATGACCCAGCAAGCATGCGCACATGGGGGCGTCTGTGCGCAACAGGCGAAGGCTGCTTCAACAGCCGGCGCAGGGCCTGCTCATCTCCCTCTACGATCAGCAGGCACGCGTAGCCCCCCTCGCGCCACATGCTGCTCGAGCGGCCCTGGGTGAATATTGGCCGGCCAGGGCTGCGAGGCAGCGTTTGGTTGGGCATGCTCAGTTCCGCCAGCGGCACAACGTACAGCGCACCCTTGACACCAGGCTGGCTGAGATCGAGTAGCACGCCGCTCACTCCTCCCAGCCGGCAGTTGCGCCATCTGGCGCCCCGTTGGATGCGAACATGTTGGAAAGTCACAGGGTGATCCCGCGACGGCTGAATGGCAATATCTTGCCAACCTTGCTCTGCGCCCAGGTCGTGAATCATCTGGCTGCGGGCCAGTGCGACGAGGTCGTCCGGGGTTGGCCTCGACACCGGCGACAGGTAGGACAAGGCAACCCAGCACAAGAGGGCAGCGGCGGCAGCGGTTGGCACACCGCGCGCCAGCCACCATAGGCGGGCACGTCGCCTGCGGGGAGTAGCACGCCCAGGTTCGACCCGCCCAGGCTCGGTTTGCCCACGCTCGGCTTGCCCAGACTCGGCTTGCACGCCCTCTCGGCTCGCCGCAAATGTCGGCTCCGTATCGCCGTGGAGTATGGCCGAAGGCGCCATGTTGCCACGCGAAGCGACAAGCGGGCTAGCCGAAACCACGTGCGGCACGGCGGGTTCGAGCACGGGCGTAGCAGGCACGGCCTTGCTGAACGGCTCGACCAAACCTGGCGGCGGTGGGCTGGCCGCTTGCGACACGGCGAACAGCAAACGATCCATCAGCCCATCGGGTGTGGGAACATCGCGCAGGGCGGCGGCCAGAGCCTGGTCGAAGGGCGAGCGTGGCTCAGCCGGCGGCTGCTGGGGTGGCTGAGGAGGTGCGGGACCGCGTGTATCCATGGGATCATCCTCGCGTGGGCGTCGTTCCGTGACTGACCATGTGGGGCAGGACATGCGGTAGGCTGCCGTTCGGAGACCGTTGCTCTGCGTGCACTAGGGCGGTTCGCAAGCGCTGCTTGGCGCGTGCCAGACGGCTCATGACCGTACCAAGCGGCAGGTTCAACTGGCTGGCAATTTGTTTGTAAGAGCAGCCTTCGAAGTAGAACATCAGCACTACGATCTTGAAGTCAGGTGGCAGACCGTCGAGCGCTTGTTGCAACAGCTCCTGGTCGAACTCGGGGGCGGCTGTTTGCTCGGGGATTTGGCCCAGATCGGTCTGGCCCTCATCCAGGATCAGCTCGCCCTGACGGCAGAAGTGTTTGAGATACTGGCTGCGAAGGATAGCGTACAACCAACCGCGAGCGCAGCTTGGGTCCCGCAGCCTGGAGTTTGCAGCACAGGCAGCGAGGAAGGTCTGCTGCGTCAGGTCTTCGGCTTCGGCCGTACGTCCGGTGAGCCGATAGGCATACGCGTACAGCTCGGCATAGTGCCGTGCGACCAGCTCCGCGACCCCATCCTGCGGCGTGTGTTGGGCCATGCGATCCGCCTAAATAGAAGAGCCGTGGGGGGCCCAGAATATTCCCAGAAACCTCGTCAGTCGCGGACGTGCCGCTTGCGGTTCCACAAACTACAACGTACAGAATTGTATCTGGTTGGGAATAAACTCCCAAGGTCCGGGATCTTCACTTATGTGGCGGAGTGGGGCGCACCTCTCCCCATCGCACGCGGCAAACAGATGCCGCAGCGGAACACAGTAGCGCACACAAGTCAGAAGGTGTTGATATGAAGAAACTTGCGTTCTTGCTCATGCTTTTGGCCATCACCTGGTATGGTGCTGGCTGCACCGGAGACAATGGCGGCGGCACAACTACAACAGGGGGTGGCGGCACCGCGACAGACGGTGCGGGCGACACGGGCGATAGCGACGCCACGGAGGACGAAGGCGCCAATGGCGGCACGGAGGACGCTACCGCCGATGGCACGGAGGAGGATACCGAAGAGGGCATGGAGGGCGAGGAAGGCGCTGGTGACGAGGAAGGCGCTGCCGATGAGGAAGGCGCTGCCGATGAGGAAGGCGCCGCCGATGAGGAAGGCGCTGGTGACGAGGAAGGCGCTGCCGACGAGGAAGGCGCTGCCGACGAGGAAGCTACCGACGATGCCGGTGGTGCCAGTGATGACGCAACGGAAGAGGACGCCGAATAGCCTCGCAGCCTAGCGGCCTTCTGGCCAAGTAGCGTTCGAAGAGGGACGTGCGACGCACGTCCCTCTTTCTTTTTGCACTTAGGCTGCGCGTTGCGCGACAAGATTCTGTTGCTTGGCCATCCGCGCCCCGGTGGCGATCGGCCGCGGCCGAGCGCTTAGGGCAGGATGCGCTGACCCCACGGCCACGCGGCTGCTGAGCACGCCCTGGCCGTGTGGGCAGCTACGGCCGTGAAGAAACTGGCCCCGTGGCTAGGCCACGCGGCCGCCGAGCACGCCGCAGCCGAGTGGGCATGGACGACGCCCGCACCACGGCGATCTCCCGCAGACCAGATGCCTGCAACAGACCGCCCCAGTTGCGCGGCCGCTGCACCACAATGCCTGCCGCAACATAGATAGTAAAGGCGCTGGTCGGATTCGAACCGACGATGGCGGATTTGCAATCCGCTGCCTTAGCCTCTTGGCTACAGCGCCAAACTCGCCACCAGATCGTAACTTAGCGCAGCCTCCCCAGTTGGTCAAGCCTGCCTGGTCGGCAGCCTCTCTCCAGAGCCTGCCAGCAGACCCGAGTTGCCGGGCTGACTGCACCATCTGCCAACATTGATATCAGCAGTTTTCGGCCTTATCGGTTGTGCCGGTGCGTCTGCTTGAACCGGTTCCAGAGCCGCGAAAAACAAATCGGCTTGTACCTCCGGCTCTGCGTGGCACCGTGCTTGTGAAGTGCTTCAACACTTGCGCTCGATGCTGGCAACGTCGGGCCTAGCAGCCAGCCGCTGCATGAATAGGCCGCATGGATAGCGCCAAAACGTGTTTGCTGTCCCTGCGTGCGTGCCGCCACATAACCAATGCTGCATCGAGACTCCATCATGACGCTGGTGAATCTCCTACTTAACATGCTCTGGGCACCCAGCTTACGCCAACGCGCCCAACGCTTGGCGCGCGAATCGTATGCGCAGGTGCGAATGCTCGTCGAAGGCCACCTCGGGCACATGGCCCCGGCCGAAGCCCGCGGCTACATGCGAGCGCGCGCCACACCCGTCTTGGTAGCCGCGCTGCGGTCGCAGGCCAAGCTCGGCGCCCACGCAGAACGCCGCGTGCTGGCCATGGCAGGGGACCTGCTGATCGACGTACTCGCCGCAGACCTGGTTGCCGTGGCCGCAACCACGCGCCGCCGAGCCGCCTAGCCTGGCAGGTTTTGGCACCTGCGCATCCTAGCCCAACAAGGCTAACCGCAACTCGGCCTCGATGCGCAGGTCGTCATGAGAGGCGTCACGCACCGCTGCCAGCAGCCGCCGCTGGGCCGGCACGTCAAACGCCGCCGTGGCTTCCAGTACGCGCTCACGTACATTCCACGCAGAATGCGAGGCAAGCAGGAGCAGCGCGCGTTCGCGTGCCACTAGGTCGATCGAGGGGCACTCGGCTACGGCAGAGACGAAGGCCCAGGCCTCGGGCGGTCCCTGGCGGCAGAGTGCCAAGAGCGCGTGCCATGCAGCGGGGCCGAACTCGCGGATTACCGCCGCAGTGGTTTCTAGAAACCACTCCTGCTTGCCTTGCCGATAGAGGGCCAGCCCGGCGGAGAGCACAACCTCCGGTTCCAGTTCTGCCAAGATGCGCAGCAGGCACGCCTCGCGGCTGGAGGGCGAGGCTTCGACCAGCGCGCGCAGCAGGGCCACAGGAGCGTGTTCCGGATCGTGCGCTGCGTGGGGGGGCATGGGGATGGGGCGCCGATTCGGCGTGTGGCGTCAGTCGCGGAACATCACCAAGGCTGCTGCTGCCAGGCCCAGCACGCCGGCCGCGACGTAGCAGAGGTTTCCCAGAGTCTTGTAGCGGCGGTCGCTGCGGAGGGCCTGGGGCGTCCATTCTAGAGATTCTTGCAGTTCGGCCATGCGCTCGAAGACCGCCTTCACAAACGCCTGCTGGTCGGGACGCTCCCCGGTAGCTGCGAAGTAGAGCCCCCCCATCAGCAGCCACTCGGGAGGCTCTGAGCGGGACGAATCGTAGCCGAACGAATCCATCAAGATGCCCTTCAGGCGCGGCTGCAAGCGGCGAATCTTGCAGAGCAGCGAAAAGAGGCGCCGGTTGCCCACGGCATGGTCGGCGCTCAGCGCGTCGCGCTCGCGAAACAGGCGGTAGATAAAATCCTGGAAGGGGCGGCAGCCGTGGTAGCAAAGCGCTTCGAGGTTTTCGTCCGTGGCCGGATCCCAGGGCCGGAACTTGCTGCCAAAACGGTTGTCTCGGACCTTTTCGCTACCAAGGCGCTTGACAAGCTCATGGAAGCCAGGCTCGGCCTCCATGCCGCAGACCAAGGCGATCAAGGGGAGCCGCAGGCCCAGTTCGCGGCGCAGGGTCTCCAGATCGGCCGCCACCGCGTGCTTGAGTTCGACGCTCTCCTTGTCGCCGCGTTGGATGACTCGGTAAGAGAGCAGCACCAGCAGTCCGTTGAGCGGGCACCAAGGCTCACGAACACGGCGGATCAGCCGTACCAGATGGGCCAAGCGGCGCGACTGGCGCTTGGCCAGCTCGTCAGAAAGCTGCACGGGAGCCGTGCGTGCCCGAGCCATAGTGGCGGTTTGCGTGATGCCCGCCTCCATCGTCTGCGAGATCTCCAGCGTGCCGCGAATCGAGGAGGCTGCCTCGGTAGTACCCTTCAGACTGCCGGCCGCTACCGTCTGCCGCGGATCGAGCGTATCGATGGCCACAGTCTGACCGTGGCTGGCGGCCAGCGGCGCGTCGTTCGGCAGCTCCTGGGCTCCGCCGTGTCCGGCCCGCTCTCCCAGTGCAGCCAGCGCCGTGGTTTGCCCCACCTCGCTGGCCACGACCCAGATCCCCTCGTCATGCACGTACCAGCGCAGGGCCATCGCCCCCTTGGGATGATGCTGAATGCGAAACCGCAGCCGCGTGGCCGCAAACAGTGCCTGCTCCTGCTGCTCGCTGGCCGCACCCAACACGAGAAACATGGGCAGCGACGTGGGATCCACGCCATTGCGCTCCAGCTCCGCCAGCCCAGCCAGCCAGGCCCGATCGATGTCTGGAAACTCCGAGGCGTCTCCCTCCAGCCAGTAGCGCAGCGCCTGGTAGACGACCACCGGAATGACGATCACCAGCAGCACGATCACCGGCAGCGAGTAGAGCCACTCGGCCGGGTAGGGCACACCCTGCTGCCCATAGTAGCGCCCCAGGTAGACCCCTACCACTGCCAGCGTGAGGAACACGAACACCAGGATCGCTGCCCGCGCCGGCAGAGACATGCCCAGCAGCTTTTTGGGCGTGGCGATCAGCATTTGCGGCTGCGTGAACAGCAGCCGCAGCGGAGTGAACAACGTGGCTAGGAATTGCCGGAGGAACGTCATGAAGGCGTGTGGCGGGTAAGGAACTAACGCAGGTTGAGGTCAGCATCCGATTCATCGTCGGGGAACAGATCATCTTCCTGTTCCGCCGAACCGGTAGAACGGTCAGGCGAGGAGGCGAAAGAGCCGTTGGTCCCCGCTGCGTCTCGGCCCTGCAAGCTGAAGACGTACCAGGCGCCGAGGCTGGCAGCCACGGCGAGCAGCACGGTCAAAAGCAGGGAGCCGCCGATGAAGTGCCGCTTGCCGTACAGCGGCGGAGCGCCTGCCCCCTGTGCCGTGCCGGCGGCGATGCTGGGCAAGGCGACCTCGCGGAGCGAGCGAGCTGTTTGATTGGCCCATGCCTCGGGTGTGGCGGGCATCTGTCGGCGCTCGGCTTCTCCCGGCGTGCGATACAGGCCGCGAAAACCGAGCACGAAGCAGACGTAGTAGACCTCCAGCGCATCGCGATTGGGGAAGTTGCTGGCCTCCTGGGCGCGCAGGAAGAATCGATCGTAAGCCTCCTGCGTGCCGAACAGCTCGACCTCCAGGGGAAAATTCTCCCAGCTTGAACGGCCGGACCACTGGGCATTGATGAGCACCTCGTCGATCCAGCAGGCCAGGGCGTACTTGGCCAGCTTCCATTCTTCGTTCTGGCCGATCAGCGCCTCGGCGTGCGATAGGAGATCCTTCAGCCGCGAGCGCTCGGCCTGCGGATCCACTTCTTCTCCCAGCTCCAGCCGCTCCAGGAGCGCCAATGTCCGCTCCGTGACCGGATCGACTGCCTTGGCAAACTCCGGCCTCATAGCTTCTCCGGTACCGCGTAGAGAGAAAACTCCAAGGTCACCTGGCCTCGCCCGTTGCGCATGTCGAGGATCAGCCGCTGTTGACCCTCCAACGTGTGACGGTTCTCCACATTATCTCGGTTGAAGCGCAGGCCAAGCGTCTTCTCCTCCACCACGCGACGCCAACGCTCTCCATCCTGCGTGACCCGGTAGTAGGTGAGGTCCGGACGCCGCGGCAGCACATTGGGCACGTCCGCCGTACGCGTCAGGCCCAGACCCGCCATCCGCTTCTCGAATACGTCGCTCACCTCGCCCCGACTGGCTAGCTTCCAGGCAATGCGGGCCAGCAGCCCGTCGCACTCCTGCTCGCTCACGCTGCGCGATACACCCACATACCACTTCCAGCCCGGAAGCAGCCACTTGGGATCCAGCTCCACGTGCATGCCCACCTGCTCGGGCCCATAGTTGATTCCCACAAACGGCCGTACCTCGTACACCGGCCGATGCACCTTGTCGACAAGCTGCACAATCCGCTGCTTCACCCACCCGAAGATGTAACCAAGGTTGTCGTGATCGTATCGCGGAACCTGCGGCGCCCGCCGCGAATCGTCAAACACCGACAGCTTGCCCACAAACCGGCATAGCTCAACGTATGCCAATAACGGATGCACCCCAGCCGCAAATGCCAACACCGAGAGTACCGCGTATTCCTCGTTCAGCTCGCGCAGCATCATCAGCCGGTTCAGATCGTCGAACTCGTGGCTGGTCCAGGTAGTCTGCAAGTCGCGCACCACCTGGCTGAACTCCTCCACCTTCTTGCCTGTGTAGTCCCGCACGTATTGCACGATGTCTCGCAACAACGGCTGCCAGGCGTCGACCGCCAGCAGCGGCGGCACGTACTCCCGATTCAGCCCCGGTACGCCCGTGGCCGGATCGACCCGCTGCAACTCGGCGATCGGCAGGCACTCGTAGCCCGCCCGGTCCTGCGTGCTCAGCAGCAGCTTCACGTTCAGCGTCCGCAGAGATATGGGCTGCGGCGCTCCAGGAAGTGCCTCGTCCTCCAAGCTTTCTTCTACCGTCGTGTAGCGATGCACCCCCGGCTGCCCCGGCATGCCCACGTTCGCGCTCCCCAGCTTCAGCCGCGGTACGGCCAGATACACCCGCACGTTGGCCTGCGCCGCAAACGCCGGCTTCAAATCGAGCGTCGGGCTTTCGATCGCCTGCTGCAATCCCACGAAAGACTCGCGCAGATCCACCGTATCCGGACCCTGCTGGCCCGGCGCAATCGAGACCAGCGTCCCGTCTGGCAACCGTGCCTCGCACGAATGCAGGCGGAACTCGAAGTTGCGAATCGCCTCTTCGCTGAAGTCGATGCGCCGCAGCCCATAGTTGAACTCGTGGTCCCAACGCTGCGAGGTATGCAGCGCCTCGTTCCAATGGCGCTCGGCCGCCTGGAAATGCTGGGGACGAAGGAACATCCCCTCCGACCAATGGACTGGCAGATGACGCATCTCTGGGCTGAACTCCGGCTCGCTCTCCCGACACTTCATGGCCGGCGTCCCGGCCGTGCAGCGCGGGCGGAGCATGCTATAGATCGACTGACGAAGTATATCGTAATGCAGACTGGCCACCCGGTGCTATGGCAGCGCGCCGGTTGCGGGCAACCGGTGCGCCGATTATACCGAATATACCACTGCCGGCTTCGACGGCCGAAGCCGCCGGGCAGACGCCACTGCGGCTTGGGGGGATGGGTCGGCCGTTGCAGTCAGGCGGCCCTGGCAGCAGGGGCCGCCGGAATACGCCGGAATACGTAAGGAAACCGCTCATGTCTAAGCCTCCTCGTCCGGCAAGCCAACCTGCGGCCTCCTGGCGGGGCCAACGCCGGGCCGACGGCCCCGGCTCCAACCTCGCTAAGAGCCTGGTCTACTGGCTGCTTGGTCTGGTGCTCCTGGCGGTGCTGGCCGTGTTCCTCTGGCCCAAATATCAACCCGCCGCCCACATTCTCTGCCTGGGCGTCACCAGCTACGACGAGCAGTTGCCCTGGCGAACGACGTTTCGCCAGGAAGATCTGCGCACGCTGGCAGACTTGCAAGCGCCGAAGATCGTGCAGGTCGCGGAACAGGTAGGCGCTCTCAGGGCTGAAGACCTGGCCAACCTTTCCAGCCTGGGAAGAGAGGCAAGTGCCGCGCTGGCCCACGAAGATGTACTCGTATGCTACCTGGCTGCCCACGGCGTCTCTCTCGATGGTACGGCCTATCTGGTGGGAAGCGACTTCAATCCGCGCGAGGCAGAGTCTCTGTCTCGCACCGGGCTGTGCGAGCTGGAGCCATTTCTCAAGCAGTTCGCCGCTCGGCCGGCCAGGTTGAAACTCATTGTGCTGGAGTCGGGCGGGCTGCTGGCCGACCCCGCTGCCGGCATGCTGGCAAACGAGTTTCCCCTGCTTTTGGAGGCTGAAGTCAAGAAGCTTCCCCCAGAATCGAACGTGTGGGTACTTTGCAGCCACGGCTTCTTGGAGACCAGCCGCGTCTCATACGCCGGCCGTTACAGCCTCTTCGGCCGGGCCGTGGCCGAGGCCCTGCGCGGAGACGCAGACGGCATCCTCGGAGAGCAAGACGGCCGCGTGCAGTTGAATGAGCTGGCTGCATACGTCTGCTGGGGCGTGCAGCGCGCCACGCAGCGGCTCGCGGGGGAAGACAACTCGCAAACCCCCCTGCTGTTCGCCGCAGGCAGGGGGCGCGTCGCCCAATTGGATGCCGATGCCAACACGGGCGCCGGACAGGCAATCTGCCTCGTCTCGCCCGCCAAGCAACAACCATCGCCCGCAAAACTCGATAGTCAGCGCCAAACGCCGCCGGCGCAGAACCAGCAAGAAGGTCCGGCAGGCGGCAAGCACGCCGCTGGCGCCCAGGGTAAAGACTCCGAGCGTTCGCGGCAAGGCTCGACCCGTGGCGGTGCAGGCCGCGGCGCCGCAACGGGAAAAGCGGCCGCACAACCGGCGGGCGGTGCTGCCGCCCAGCATACAAACGTACAAGACGCCACGCCGCCTGCTGGCCAAGACGCGCCGGCGGTTGGCGAGCAGCCGGCTGCACCTGGATCGACAACCGCTCGCGAGCCTGCGCCTCAACCCCAAGCCGGCGAGCCGGCTGCACGGCCCGATGCACAACGCCCTACGCCGCCCGATCCGGCGCCAGAACTCTGGGACAGCATTGTCGGACGCGGCTATGAGCCTCCATGGGATCCGCTTCAAGAAGACTGGCTCGCGCTGGACTACGCGCCACATCAATCGCGCGCGATCCTGGTGCGGCTGGTCCGCGAAGAGTGGCTGTTGCGCAAGGCGCGTGCTCAACAGCTCGCAGAGTGGTCTGACAGACTTGCGCGTGCCCAGCATGAGTTTCTCAGCCCCGGCGCCGGGGCCGACCTTTATGACGATCACCCCGAAGTGAAGCGTGCCATCAAGGTACGCAATCGCTTGCTGTTCTGGCTGCCGGCCGCCATACGCTACTTCGGCTCCAGTACGCCGCCCGCCGAACTGGACGAGCCACTGCATGCCGCACTGGATCGCTTGCTGCCGGTGGCACAAGAGCGCGACGCCAGCCGCTTTGCCCTGGTGCGGCTGCTAGCTGCCCTGCGGCCCGAAGAATCTGTAGATGCTCGGGAATGGTTGGAGAACCTGGCCTCCGCACGGCGCGACGCCGAAGAAGCGCTCGGGCGTCTGGAGCAGGCCATCGCAGACCGCTACAAGCGGGCCTTGGCCAAGGGCGAGCGCCGCTTGACGCTGAGCGAGGAGTTGCTTCAGTTCGCGCTCTTGACCTCCCAGCAGCGTGCCGAGTTGTGGCAGAAGCTGGGCGGTTCGGCCAACTCGGCGAGCGCACGGCAAGCGGACGTCGAGAAAAAAGCAGGTTCCCGGAAGGCAACGCGGTCGAGCGCGACGCCAGCAGATGTGGCCGCGGCAGACAGCCGGGCAGCGAATGCACAAGAGGCGCACCATGGTGCGAAGGTAACCGCCGACAAGTCTGTGTTCAAACCCCTGTTCGGAGATGCGCCCCAGTCCGCGCGGCTGCCTGCTGGGTCGGTTAATGCGGCCCGCGTTTGGAATCGCCTGGTTCAGGCGGCCCGCTGGGAGACAGGCTGCCTGTGGTGCATTGCCCTGGACGAACCACGAAAGGAGCTGCTCGAACTCGATCAGTTGCTCGAAACCTGCGGACTTTCGCAGCGCGGTACAAACAGGCTAACGAGCGAGGTTCGCGGCAGAGCCGCACGGGCGGGTGCGAAACTGGCCAAGCTGTACGCCGGGCTGCCGAAACATGCCCGAAACCTGCTCGAGCAGGACAGCACCGCCGCTTCTCGAGCCGCGGAGTTGTGGTTCTTCTTGGCAGATGACCGCCAGGCCGAGAATCTGGAGCGCGAGGTGGTGGCGCGTCATCCCGTGACGCGGCCGCCGGCATTCCCATTGCCTCGAGAGTTTAGCATCGAGCTGGCCAAGGACTTGATGGCCGAGGGTTTGGAGCTGGAAGCGAACGTGATTCGCGGCCGGCCTCGCCAGTTCAGAGAGACGATGCTGGCCTGGAGGCTCGTCTCGCACGCCGGCAGAGCCCGGCCAGACGACCACTTGCAGTTTCGTGTCCAGTTCAGCGCGGAGAACTTTGCTATCTCTCACCAGGGCCAAGCACTCGCCTCTCAACAATCGCGCACCTGGCCTGGCGCGGCCGGCGAGCCAGAGCCGCTTGCGCTTCAGGTCACACCTCGTTTCCGCCCAGGACAGTCTGCCACGCTCACGGTTGAGGCGATCCTCAACGGCGAAGGGGTCGCACGCACGGTGCACCGCATCGAAATCCCGCAGCGCAAGCCCCCACGCCTGCTGGTGCGCGGCGGTGCCGGAAGTCAGCCCGACGATCTGCTGCTTGAAGCCCAGCAAACCGCCCAAGGCGGGCAAGTACTCGAACTTTATCCGTTCGCCAGCGGCGAAACCGAGTTCTCACTCGAAGTAGATCCAAACGGCGCGGCGCAAGAACTCGAGTACCGGCTCGTTCTGCTGCCGGCTCCCAAGATCGGCGAGTTCCGCCCAGACAACTGGGTGTGGCAGGCCAACGACGCAGACCTGGGCATCCAACTGCCTCATGTCGGCCCGCTCCTAATGCAGCTTGGCATGGCGGATGGCCCCAAACCCCTGCGCTTCTGGCCCGACCCGCAGCCGCCCCCGGCAGCCGACGGCGCGCCGCCCGCTGCACCCATGGAACCGCAACCGCGCCAAATCGGCGGCCTGCTGGCTGTGTTCTACGACAAACTGTGGGAAGACGAAGTGCGGGTCTGGATCCGCTTCGATCCCCACCCGAGCCGTTATCTCAACGATCCCGAGGTAGTATTCGATGGCCCCCGGGGCCCTGGTCTGCTGCGTGTGGACGCCACACTCAGAGAGCCCGCGCTGCTCGCAGCCCGCGACCCCCAATCCCAGGAATTAATCCTGGAACTGCTCTGCGACGACCCTCGCGCCCTACGCGAAGACGTGGTCAAACAGCTCAAAGATGTGATCAGCCCCAATCGCACTACCGCCGTGTTGCAACTTGGGCTTGGCTGGCTTTCTAGCAATACCGAAGAGACGCCCCTCTTCCTCTCGGCCGACGGCTACCCGCGCGCCTACGCCTACCGGGTGCAGCGCAGGGCCGGGCCGTTTCAGAAGCTGCGCGAAGAATACCGCGACGTGCGCCTGGTTCAGGTAGGGCCGCCGGAGGCGTTTGCGGCACCGGGACAGCCGCCGTCCAGTGGCGGCGAACCGCCCAAGCCGGCAACGCTGGAGTTGGATACGCCCGACGGGCAAACGTACAAACCCCAGTACTTCAAAAACACAGACTTGTTGGTACGCGTGTTGGCCGACGCACCGCCGAATGAGTTTCGTTCTGGCCGCCTCCACCTGGAGGTCGGCCTGGCCCCTGGCTGGGCGAATGCCGACCCAGCAGCTCCCAAGAAGTTCTATGCCGACCGACAGGTCGACCTCCGTTTGCTACCTAAGGCACGCGAGCGGCTGCGCGTGGCCGTGAACGTGCAAGACCTGCTAGTGGCACTGGACCATGCTGCGTTTCGCAACAGCCGTGCCAGCATTGTCGCACGCCTCGTGGCTCGAGACGGCACGCCGCAATTGAGCAAATGGGCGCCCGTAACGTTCGATGAGCAGGCTCCGATGGGCCAGGAGATCCAGGTTTCTCTTCGGGCCGATGAGGTGCGGCACGGTCGCGATGTGCGGATCGCGGGCATCGACGTGGCAGACATCAGCGGCCGTGCAACCTGGTGGGCCGGCATCGACAAGAACGCCAACGGCCGGCTCGATCCGGACGAAGAGCAAGAGGGGGGTCAAGACGGCACGCTGAACCTTGCCACCGGAGGGTTGCCGAACCGAAATGCGTCGTACAACGTTCTGGTGCGTGTCAGAGACGGGGCTGGCAACGAAACCCCACGCGAGGAGTGCGGTACGGCCCGCTTCAAGCTCACCAGGGTTAGCGAGAAGTAAGCAGCCCCACCAGTTGGCGCGCAACGAACCGGGCCTTTCTACTTAGGCTTGCTGGCCGTGGGGTGCGAATTCCCCCACGCGAGCGGTGCGCGCGGTTTCTGATGTTGCCTGGGCGCCGTGGGCTGCTGCGCTGTTGGGCGACTGGTCTTGTGCCGATTATCCACTCGGCGCATCTTCGCCAAGTTGTGGACTTCCCTGCAAACGTGGGGGCTTGTATGATTCTGCGCTTTGTTGAGACCAGAGCTTGCGCGAGACAGAGATGAACGACACCAACGTGCACTGGCACGAACACAGCGTGACCCGTGCAGAACGCGAACAGCTTAACGGCCACCGTGGCTGCGTGGTATGGTTCACCGGGCTGAGCGGCTGCGGCAAGAGCACAATTGCGAACCTGGTGGACCACAAGCTCTTCGCCTTGGGCGTGCGGAGCTTTGTGCTGGACGGCGATAACGTGCGCCATGGGCTGAATGCCGGGCCGGGGATGCTCAGGGAGCGGCATGGCGAGGAGTTTGCGCGTCGGTTCGGGTTGGGGTTTTCTGCCCAGGATCGCGAGGAGAACATTCGCCGCATCGGTGCGGTGGCCAGGCTGTTCAGCGAGGCGGGGCTGGTCACGCTCACGGCCTTCATCAGTCCCTACCGGCGAGATCGGGACCTGGTGCGATCCAGCATGAATGCGGGCGATTTTATCGAGGTGTACGTCCACGCGCCATTGGAGGTGTGCGAGGCGCGCGACCCGAAGGGCCTGTACAAGAAGGCTCGTGCGGGGGAGATCAAAGGCTTTACCGGCATTGACGATCCGTACGAACCGCCAGAAAAGCCCGAACTCGTGCTCGACTCTGCCCGAAACCCCGCCGAGGTACTTGCCGACGAGGTTATCGCCTACCTCCGCCGCACCGGCAAGCTGTTTGGCAAGTAGCGCAAGCGTCACAGCCCCGTAGAGCAAGCGTCCCCGCTTGCTCACGTAGGCCGAACACGTGCGGCAGCGTCCCCCGTAGAGCAAGCGTCCCCGCTTGCTCAGAAGCACCAAACCCATCCCCGCTTGCTCACGTAGGCCGAACACGTGCGGCAGCGTCCCCCGTAGAGCAAGCGTCCTCGCTTGCTCAGAAAGGCCAAAGACCTCCAGCAGATCTGCACAGGCAAGACAGCCTGTGCCACCGGCACTTCTGCACAAGCGAGGACGCTTATGCTACGTAGAGCAAGCGTCCCCGCTTGCTCAGAAGCACCAAGTCCGGGAGGTGGCGCCGAATTGCCGGACACTCCAAATGCTTAGTTTTGCTGGTAAACTGAGCAGCGAAGGAGTGAGCTATGACCGCCAATTCGA
>FWPU01002524.1_pt1 | contig 44869 bp, 29 predicted proteins | sample 2228361 | NCBI WGS metagenome assembly FWPU01 (sample SAMEA103939777, study PRJEB20133) | metagenome
CGGGAGCTGGGGCCCGCGGCCGGCGTGGGCCTGCTCCAGTTGTCGCCCCAGTTCACCCGGGCGCGCCTGGGCCGCCGCCTGGCCACCTACCTGGAGTGGCTGGCCGCCGTGGCCGGGGATCTTCGCATCGCGGTGGAGGTCCGGGCCCGGGACCTGATGACGCCCGCCTTTGCCCGTTTCCTGGCCGAACGGGGTCTGGCCCTGGCCCTGGTCGACCGGGCCGGCACGCCCGACCTTTTCGACCTGTGGGAAGCGGCTCGCCTGGAGGCCAGGGAGGCCGCGCCGGATTTCGCCCTCATCCGCTGGATTGGCGACCAGCGCAACGGTCCCCGGGGGGACCGGGAACGTAGCGCCCCCCGGGAGGAGGACCTGGCCCGCTGGGCCAGGCGGGTGTACCAGCTCTATCAGGCCGGCGTTACCGTCTTCGGCTATATGCACAACCCCTACGAGGGCCACTCCCCGGCCAGCGTAAAGCGGCTGCAGGCCCTGCTGACCGAGCAGATGACCCTGCCCCCCTGGCCGCCGGAGCCACCGCCGCCGGTGCAGGGCTCCCTCGGGTTTTGAACGCCTCGCAATGCCTCTGCCCACCTGACGTCGGTCCTGGCCGTGGCGGCGGCTACGAGCCACCGTTACGTTGGGCGTTGCCCACATCGCTCCGCCGAAGGTGTGGCTACAAACTGCTGGCGATGCCATCCTGCCAATTGAAGAACCGGCCCGACCTATGTTAACCTTCACTTTGTGGTGAGCACCTTTAGATGTGGCTCCGTTCCGCCTAGCCCGGCATCGGAGGATGCCGACTACGCGTTGGAATCGTGAACTGCTGGGCCGCCATGCGGCCCAGCACAGCCCAAAAACGAACGGTTCTTTGCCCCCCTCCCCGCTTGGTCAATGGGGCAGGGGGTGTGGTGAAGTGCACAAAAAGAATAGACCAACCTGGCCGCGCGACGAGGAGGCAATCCCATGGATCGGACGACACCGGTTGCCCATAACGAAGAGATCGAACTGTACATCCGTACCTACTATTCCCTCCTGCGCAGTAGCGGCGCCATCCGGGTGCGCAGCCTGGAGGAAACCCACGCGGCCATGAACTCCAGTCTGCACCAGCAGGCGGATAGCCCCGAGCTGGACGTGTCGGCCCTGGTCTACTGCGCCCTGCGCCTGCCGGATTGCGTCCCCTATGCCACCCTGATCCTGATGGGTCAGATGGAGGATGTCTTCCACCGGGAAGGTTACCAGGTGGAGCGCTGGCAGCCGGTCCGGGCCCGGGCACGGCGGCGAAAGTTCTACTTCAACCAGGAACAGGGGCTGCTGGCCGCCTTCATCGCCAGTGTCAGCGACATCGACGACCTGATCCCCTGCCTGACCACCTTCCAGATCGAGTGGAACAAACTCCACCAGAAGCTCAACAGTGGCGAACTGGGCATGCGTCTGCGCCAGATGGATATGGATGACGAATATCCGCCCATGTCCCTGCTGGAGGAGGTCCGCCATGCCCTGAACCTCTCCTCGGGCGATTTTGCCCGCCTGGGCCAGATCTGGCCGGGCCGGCAACTGGTCCACAACCTGCAGCGGGCCGCGTCCACCCGCCTGGATCTCCGCATCCAGGTGCTGGGGAGCGGCCTCAGCGACTATCGCCGCAGCGTCCAGTACTGGTGGCGCAAGATCGAAGAGGCCTGTGCCCATTTGCAACTGGCCGATCAGCCCATCTACTTCGTCAGCAGCAACGTCCACAGCCTGGTCAACCTGGTTTCCGGCGTGGCCCGGGAGCTCCAGGATGAGCTGGTGGAGTTTGTGCGGCAGGAGAATCCGGAGGACCTGTGGCAGGAATACCAGGAGCTCAGCGACGGCGAGCCGGGCACTTTGGCCAACTTCTTTTACTACGTCTCCCGCCTGTATCTGAACGGCCAGGGCCGCAAGGCAAAGCTGTTGGAGCGGGTGGCCCAACGGGAACGACGGGCCGGCATCATCCGGGTCAGCGATCCCCACTGCCTGGACGTGGAGGCCCAGGTGATCCAGATCTCCCGCCTGCGCCGCAAGCGGATGGACCCCCGGCTCCAGATCTTCAGCGACGAGGAGTGGGAGCTGCTCAAGGGGAGCGACGCCCTGATCTTCAACATCGACTATCCCCTGGGCATGGCCGCCTATCACATCTTCAGCCAGGTCTCCACCGCGGTGGACCGCATCCTGGGGGTCTACATCCTGGGCAAGGCGGCCACCCTCAACGGCCGGGTGGGGGATGTTATGATCCCTAACGTGGTCTACGACGAGCACTCCCGCAACTCTTATCTCTTCCGCAATTGCTTTACGGCCCAGGATGTGGCGCCCTTCCTGGCCTATGGCACGGTCTTCGACAACCAGAAGGCCGTGACCGTGCGGGGGACCATCCTGCAGAACCGCAATTTCATGCACGTCTTCTACGAAGAAGGCTACACCGATATCGAGATGGAGGCCGGGCCATATCTGAGCGGCATCTACGAGGACATCTATCCCAAGCGCTATCCCGTGAACGAGATCGTCAACCTCTTCATCAACGCGCCCTACGACATCGGCCTCCTCCACTACGCCAGCGACACCCCCATCAGCCGGCGTCAGACGCTTCTGAGCAAGAGACTAAGCTACTTCGGCGTGGATGCCACCTATGCCACCTCAGTGGCCGTGCTCCGGCGCATCCTCAGCCAGGAGATTGGGCGCCAGCGTCGGCTGCAACGGGAGCGTCCGCCCGCGGTCGAGGCCGTGCCGGCTGTCTAAACCCTGGATCCATTCCCACCCACCGCTGTCGGAGATCCACCTGTGAAACCACCCCACGATGCCACACGACTCTGGCGCACCCTCTGGCGGGTGGCCGACGCCCTGGTCCCCCTCTACTGCCGCCTTCACGTGGCAGGCCGGGAGCATGTCCCCGCCACAGGGGGCTGTGTCCTGGCCTGCAACCACACCATGGGCCCGGACTATTTCTTCCTGGCCTATGCCGCTCCCCGCCAGGTCCACTACATGGCCAAGGCGGAACTCTTTCAGATCCACCCCCTCCTCTCCAGGCTGTTGGACGCGACGGGCGTCTTCCCGGTGCGCCGGGGGCAGCGGGATCAGTTGGCCATCCAGCGGGCCGTGGCGTTGGTGCGTTCAGGACGGGTGTTGGGCATGTTTCCAGAGGGAACCCGCAGCCGGAGTGGCGTGTTGCAGCGGGGGCGGACCGGGGTGGCCCGCATTGCGCTCCAGGCGGGTGTGCCGGTGGTGCCGGCCGTGGTGATCGATGCGGAAAAGGCCATGCCACGCCGCTGGCGTCCCTGGCGCCGGCCCCAGGTGTGGGTCCGCTTCGGTCCGCCGCTCATGGGGGAGGGGGATCCAGGCGATCCGGATCTGCTCCAGGCCTTCACCCAGGCGGTGATGATGGCCATGGCCGAGCTGTTGCCCCCGGAGCGACAGGGCGAGTACGCGGCCGGGCTGGCCGCGCCCCGCTGAACGGACGCCGCGCCATGCTCATGGAAAAAAAAGGGAGGCCCTACCAGGCCTCCCTTTTTTGCTTTGCCCTGATATCGAATTTTACAGGGCCGCCATCACTTTCTCCAACGACTCGCGGCTGGGGCGGAGCAGCTCGGTGGGCAGGCTGACCAGCGGCTCGTCCACCAGGTTCAACAGCTCCAGCATGTCGGGCTGATCCTCGTTCACGTAGAAGAGCCCCGTGAGCAGCTTCTGCTCCCGGCGGGCTTCCTCCAGCACCCGGTAAGCCGCCAGGCGGTCCGTCGGGTCATGGTCCTCGGCCAGCTTCTTGAGCACAATCCAGGAGCCGTCGTGGAGCTGGATCTCCACTTCGTCGTCGTAGTCGTCGATCTCGATCTCCTCGTAGCTGGGGATGAAGTCCAGGTCGTGCAGGGGGATCTCGTGCTCCTTGCCCCAGCTATAGCTCTTGGTGGAGGTCTCGTGGTTGTTAAAGGTCACGCAGGGGCTGATGATGTCCAGCACTGCGATGCCCCGATGGCTTAGGGCTGCCTTGAGGAGCGTCTCCACCTGTTTGGCGTCGCCGGCAAAGCTGCGGGCCACAAAGGTGGCATTGGCCGCCAGGGCTTCGATGCAGATGTCCAGGGGCGGCAGGTTGTTCACGCCGGCATACTTGAGCTGCTGGCCCAGGTCCGCGGTGGCGCTAAACTGGCCCTTGGTCAGGCCGTAGACGCCGTTGTTCTCCACGATGTAGACCAGGGGCAGGTTGCGGCGCATGGCATGCTTGAACTGGCCGATGCCGATGGAGGCGGTGTCGCCGTCACCGCTGACGCCGATGGCGGTCAGGGTGCGGTTGGCCACCAGGGCGCCGGTGGCCACCGAGGGCATGCGGCCGTGCACCGCGTTGAAGCCGTGGCTATGGCCCAGGAAGTAGGCGGGCGTCTTGCTGCTGCAGCCGATGCCGCTGAGCTTGATGACCTGGGTCTGGTCCAGGCCCAGCTCCCAGGCGGCGTTGATGATGCGGGCGCTGATGCTGTCGTGGCCACAGCCCTTGCAGAGGGTGGAAGGCCGGCCACGGTATTCGTTCTTCTCCAGCCCCAGGATGTTGGTCTTGGGGGACCGGGCAGAGGGAGCGGGTCTTTTGGTCGTATTCATGTTACTGTCCTTCGCACTTGGCAGGTAAACCGTCACAACGTTGACACGGTTGTCCGGGACCCGGGATAGGGGCCAAAGGGCAGACGCCTACGCGGCCTGGTCCCCGTCCAGATGCTGACGGATGGTATCGGCGATCCAACGGGCCGACAGGGGCAGACCGTTGCAGCGGGCCACGGAGACCAGGCGGCTGGCCAGGGCCGGCTCGGAGCTGGCCAGGATCTGGCAGAGCTGGCCGTCGTGGTTGTTTTCCACCACGAAGACCCGGTCGTAGGCGGCCATGAAGTTCCGCACGCTCTGGGTGTGGGGCAGGGCCCGCAGGCGCAGGTAGCTGGTCTCCACGCCGACTGCCCGCAGGCGATCCCGGGCTTCGGCCACGGCCGGGTCGTTGCTGCCCAGGCTCAGGATGGCCACCTGGGCGCCGTCCACCTGGTCGATGATGGGCTCGGGGACCAGGGTGCGGGCCGTCTCGAACTTGCGCTGGATGCGATCCAGGTTTTTCTCCCAGTCGTCCGGGCGCTCGCTGTAGATGGCGTACTCGTTGTGGCCGGTGCCCCGGGTGAAGTAGGCGGCCAGCTTGTGCTTGTTGCCCGGCAGGGTCCGGTAGGGGATGCCGTCGCCGTCCAGGTCCTTGTAGCGACCCCAGCTGCCGCCCAGCTTCTGCAGGGCTTCCTCATCCAACACCTTGCCCCGGTCCATGGGCTTCTCCGGGTAGGTAAAGCGGTCGCTGATCCAGAGGTTCATGCCCAGGTCCAGGTCGCTGAGGACGAAGACAGGCGTCTGGAGTCGCTCGGCCAGGTCGAAGGCGACGCCGGCGAAATCGAAGCATTCCGCAGGGGTGGCCGGGAAGAGCACCACGTGGCGGGTGTCGCCGTGGCTCAGGTAGTAGGCGCTCAGGATGTCGCCCTGGGAGGTGCGGGTAGGCAGGCCTGTGCTGGGTCCCATGCGCTGGATGTCCCAGATGACCGCGGGGATTTCGGCGAAGTAGGCCAGGCCCACGAACTCGGCCATGAGGCTGATGCCGGGGCCGCTGGTGGCGGTCATGGCCCGGGCGCCGGCCCAGCCGGCCCCCACCACCATGCCGATGGCAGCCAGCTCATCCTCGGCCTGGATGACCGCATAGGTGGCCTTGCCGGTCTTGGGATCCTGGCGCAGCTTGGGCGCGTAGGTGTTGACGGCCTCGGCCAGGCTGGAGGAGGGGGTGATGGGGTACCAGGAGACCAGGTTGACGCCGTTGTAGAGCGCGCCCAGCGCGGCGGCAGTGTTGCCGTCCACCAAGATCTTATCTTCGTTGTAGCCGCTCATGCGGGCCACCCGATAGGGCTGGTCGTTGACCACGTGTTCTTTGGCGTGCTGATAGGCCCGCATGACCATGTCATAGTTCATCTCGATGGGCTTGGTCTTGTTGCCGAAGTTCCAGGCCAGGGCGTTGCGGATCTCCTCCAGATCGATCTCCAGCAGGTAGGCCAGGTAGCCCACGTAGACCATGTTGGCCACATAGTCCCGCAGGTTGAAGGGCAGGTCGGCTTGCTTGACCAGCTCCTTCACCGGCATGGGGTAGTACTTCACGTCGTGGCGCCGGGCGGCAATGGGCAGGGTATCGTCGTACAGGATGATCCCACCCGGGGAGACGCTTTCCATGTCCTCCGCCACCGTGGCGCCGTTCATTGCGACCAGCACTTCGATCCCATCCCGCCGGGCCAGGTAGCCATCTTTGCTCAGGCGGACGTTGTACCAGGTGGGCAGCCCCTGGATGTTGCTGGGAAAGAAGTTCTTGCCGGTGACCGGAATCCCCATTTTGAAGAGGGACCGGATCAGCACGTTGTTGCTGGTCTGGCTGCCTGAACCGTTGACCGTCGCCACGTTGATGTTGAAGTCGTTGACGACCAGCTCGGTCTTCTGTTCAGACGGAGCCTCTTGCACCATGACGCTCATCGTATTTCCTCCAAAGGTTGAAGCAGGCCGTGTGGTTCCTCAATCGAGAACGCATTGGGAACTACATGGAAAAATATGGACAGCGCTGCCCGATGATATTCCGACCTGAACACTGCACCTGGCATTGAGGCCGAAAATCACCCTCAGGTCAGCTTCAGGAAAGAAATCCATCGAAGGACTCAGCGTTGTAACCTAAGGCGTTGCTGCAGACGCCGCGGCCAGGGGTACACTCCGGCTCTCGATGGAGATGCCCCGCTTGCTCAACAGCCCCATGTGGTCGATGAGCAGTTGCTTGCCCAGGGGAATGTCCCCCGCCTGGATGGCGTCGACGATCCGCTCGTGATAGTCCCACACCTCTTGCAGATAGGGATAGTCCGCGTAGGTGTTCAGCTCCACCGCCTCGTAGGCATCCCAGTATGCCTCCAGCAGGCCCACCACAAAGGGGTTGTGCAGCCTCCGGAAGATGGTCAGGTGAAGTTCTCGATGTTCCGGGTAGGGGATCTGGATGCGCTGCTGGTTCAGCTTGGCCTTGGCCGTGGCCACCAGCTCCCGCAGATGGGCCTTGTCCTCGTCGGTCAACGAGGCCACGGCTTCTTCCCAATAGGCGGTTTCCAGGTGGGCTCGCAGGCTGCTGAAGGCGTCGAAATAGCGGCGGTCCAGGGCGAGGGCAACCAGCAGACTGAGGCGTATCGGCGGCAGAAAGCGGTATTCCATGCGGGTGATTCCCCGGCGGGGGCTGGCTTCCACCAGGCCCAGCATGCGGGCCACTTCCAGCTGCTCCCGCAGTTTACCCACGCTGACGCCGATCTGGGTGCTCAGCTCGGCCAGCGGGGGGAGCCGGTCTCCCGGCGCAAATTCCTGCTCCACCAGGTAGCGCAGGAATTCAGAGTCGATCAACGTCTGTAGCATGAATGCGGCATCCTTGCCTGGGGCAAACGCAACGTGATATAGTTTGATTAATCAGATTAATTAGACTATATCACGTTCGGCCCGAAAAGTCAATTTTTCACCCGGCTTGCGCGTGTTTTCGGACCCACGCCAAGAAGGGGCGATATCGCCAGCCCCAGGCGGGTGAAAGGACGGCGACGGATCCGGTAGGGGCGGGCCCCCGTGCCCGCCCGATGTCACCAGCCCCAGGCGGGTGAAAGGACGGCGATGGATCCGGTAGGGGCGGGCCCCCGTGCCCGCCCGATGTCACCAGCCCCAGACCGGTAAAGGGACGGCGACGGCTGCGCAGCTACGAGCTGCGCCTATGAAGGGGGGGCCGGCGCAATCACGGTCAGGAAGGTCAGACGGCCAGGGCCGTCGTTGTCTACCCCGTGGGGAATGCCCGCAGGCGCCAGGATCAGGTCGCCGGGGCCGCAGCGCTGGCTGTCGTTCCCCACGGTGAAGGTGCCTTCGCCTTCCAACACCAGGTAAAACTTGTCCTGCTCCGCGTGGTCGTGGAGGGGCTGGGCCTGACCCGGGGCCAGGCAGTTCAGCCCGGCCAGCAGCCGCTCGCTCTGGAAAAAGGTCTGCTTGAAGGGCTTCTCCGGCCGGGTTTTGGCGTGATCCAGGGGCCGTATAAAAAAGCGTTGGCTCATGGGCTTCCTCCGTGGAAGAGGGGGCGGCTTGGTCAGGCGGCCGATGCCTGCCTGCGCTTCAGATAGGTGACGGCGGCGCCGGCCAGCAGGGCCACGCCGGTGGGCAGCATTCGCTCGTCGAAGTCGAAGGTGGGGCTGTGGTGGGGGCTGTTGGGCGGGCCGGAAGGATCCCAGGCGCCCACCAGGATGAAGCAGCCGGGCGCCCGATTCAAAAACTCGGAGACATCCTCCGCCACCATCATGGGCGTGATCTGGGTGACCTGCTCGCTCCCCACGATCTGGGTGGCCACCTCCTGCATGAGCTGCGCGCCCGCCTCGCTATTGACCGTGGCCGGGACCTGGGCCGAAAAGCTCAGCTCACAGGTGGCGCCGAAGGCCGCGCAGATCCCTTCCGCCACCTCCTGCATCCGCTCCTTGAGCTGCGCGTCCACCGCCGGGTCGAAGCTGCGGATGGTGCCGGTCAGCTCGGCCCGGGGCGAGATGACGTTGTAGGCGTCGCCGCTGCGGAAGGTCCCCACGCTGAGGACGGCCGTCTGGGTGGGGTCGATGTTGCGGGCCACGATGCTCTGCCAGGCCACCACGATCTGGCTGGCCACCAGGGTGGCGTCGATGGTGTCGTGGGGGGTGGCGCCGTGGCCACCCCGGCCGTGGACCACCAGGCGGAACATGCCGGCGCTGGCCCACAGGGGGCCGGCCTGGGCCACCACCTGGTTGAGGGGCAGGCGGCTCCAGAGGTGCAGCCCGAAGGTGGCCTCTGGCCGGGGGTTCTCCAGCGCGCCCTCTTCGATCATGGCCAGGGCGCCCCCCAGCCCTTCCTCTGCCGGCTGGAAGGCCAGCTTGACCCGGCCGGCCAGGTGGCGGCGCCGGTTGACCAGCACCTGGGCCACCCCCATGCCGATGGCGGTGTGGCCGTCGTGGCCACAGGCGTGCATCACCCCGTCGTGGCGGGAGCGGTAGGGGATGTCGTTCTCTTCCTGGATGGGCAGGGCGTCCATGTCAAAGCGCAGCAGCACAGTGGGCGCGTTGTCGGGCAGATCCTCCCCCTCGATGACGGCCACCACGCCGGTTTTGCCCACGCCGGTGTTCACTTCCAGGCCCAGGCTGCGCAGGTGGTCGGCCACAATGCCGGCGGTGCGGACTTCCTGGAAGCCCACCTCCGGGTGGCTGTGGAAGTCCCGGCGCCAGTGGACCAGTTGGGGAAAGAGGGCCTCGGCTTCTTGTTGAATTTGGGCGATGATTTCGTCCGTCATGGGCTATCCTTATATGTCCAGCATCTGATCCAGAATCTCGTTGTTCATGCGCACCCGCTGGTAGTCCTGCCGGGCCCGCTCCAGGGCGTCGCCCAGGGCTTCCATGCGCCGGCGCAGCTCGGCTTCGTTCTCGCTGGAGGCCCAGGCTTCCCGCAGCAGATCTTCAAAGGACTTGCTGCCGTCCAGGTTGCCCAGGATCAGGTCCAGCTCGCCGATGACCAGCTCGAACAGGCGAATTTTGCGGGCCAGCAGTTCGATGATGTGGGCTTCGATGGTCTCGTTGCAGCTCAGGTTGAAGATGGTGACGTCGTGGACCTGGCCCAGGCGGTGGAGGCGGCCGATGCGCTGCTCCACCCGCATGGGGTTCCAGGGCAGGTCGTAGTTGATGAGCTGATGACAAAACTGGAGGTTTCGCCCCTCGGCGCCGCTTTCGGTGCTGACCATGACCCGCACCCCTTCCCGGAAGGCGGCCACCGCGGCCTCCTTCTGCTGGAGGGAGAGGCCGCCGTGGAAGCCCACAACCGAGAAGCCCCACTCCCGCAGCTGGCGCACGATGGTCTCCAGGGTGACCCGATACTCGGTGAAGATGAGGAACTGGCCGGGGAAGCGCTCCAGGATCTCCCGCACGGCCAGGAGCTTGCGCCCCACGGGGATGGATTCGGCCAGCTCCAGAAAGCGCTGGAGCTCGGCCCGGGCCCGGTCGCCGTGGGCCCGATCTTGCACCATCTTACGCAGGGTGGCGGCCACAGCCTGGGGGCTGCTGCTCAGCTCCTTCTGCAGGGTCATGAGGGTGAGGCGCAGGTGCTTGTCGCTGTCTACGTCCCGGAAGCGGCGGCGGATGTAGTCGGTGACGTCCGCGTAGAGCTGCCACTCCCGCTCGCTCAGGGTGAGATGGTAGATGGCCGCCCGGCGGTGGGGGAAGCGTACGTCCACCTTGCTGCGCCGGTTGCGGATCATGACGTCGTTGAGCAGTCGACGCAGGGAGGGGGCGTTCTTGGGGCGCCGTTTGTCCGCGTCCTCCAGGAAGTGGTTGCGGAAGGCCCGCACCGTCCCCAGTTGACCCGGCGAGAGGATGGTAATGAGGCTGTAGAGCTCCATCAGGTCGTTCTGGATGGGCGTGGCCGTCAGCATCAGCACGTAGCGCTTGCGGATCTGGTTGACGAACTTCCAGGCCAGAGTGCTGCGGTTTTTGAGCTTGTGGGCTTCGTCCACGATGAGCAGGTCGTAGTCCCGCTGCAGGATCAGCTCGCTGTGGCGGCGCAGCTTGGCCCGGTCCAGGCTGGTCAGCCAGCGGCCGGATTCAGCGGTCAGGGCTTCCTGCCACTGGCGGGGGGGGTCCATGATGGCGAATTCTTCATGGAATTTGCTGGAGAGCTCTTCCCGCCACTGTTCGGTCAGGGAGGCGGGCGTCAACACCAGGACCGTCTGCACCAGCCCCCGGCGGATCAGCTCCTTCATGATGATGCCCGCTTCGATGGTCTTGCCCAGGCCCACCTCGTCGGCCAGGAGCGCCCGTCCCCGCATTTCGTGGAGGGCGCGGCGGGCTGTCTCCAGCTGGTGCTCGTAGTGTTCCACGTCCAGCTCGTCCAGGCAGATGAGGCGGTCGAAGCCGTGGGAGAGGCGCAGGGCTTCGGCCCGGTTGCGGAGCCGGTAGACTTCCAGGGGCTCTGGCGGGCGGATGCGGCCGTGGGTGCGGAAGAAGTTTTCCAGGTTCTGGGGCGCCTCGATGAGACGGGGGGGCAGGGTCACGCCCAGCCCTGCGATCTGCCCGGCCAGGTTGTGGTCCAGGTGATAGCGGTAACCACAGCGGAAACACTGGGTAGCCGTCTCCTCATCCAGCCAGCCGCACTGGGGGCAGCGCTTGCCCATGACCGTAACAGGCGCCTGGGTAGCCTTCCGCTGCGGCCGGGCCTGGGGTTCTGCAATTTCGAGCCACTCAAAACGTTCTTGCATGATTGCGCGGATACCGTCTTTTTCCGGTATTTCCAGGGTAGAGGCCCAAGGCCGTGGACCTCTACGGCCCTATCCGAATGGACGCCGGGAGGAGGCCGGCCGGGCCCGCTGCCGGGCCCAGGCCCGCAAGGCGTCGATCTCTTCCTGCATCATCTGGCTCAGGGGCACCGTCTCCTGGAGCACATCCAGCAGGTCCCCGGTCTCCAGGGGGCGGTTCTTGTCAAAGGCCTCGTAGAGGCCGGCAATGACCGCCTGCTCAATCTCTGCGCCGGAAAGGCCGTCGGAGGCCATGGCCAGGCTGTGCAGGTCGAACTGTTCGGGATCCCGGTTGCGTTTGCACAGGTGAATCTTCCAGATTTCCCGGCGCTCCTCGATGTCCGGCAGGTCCACGAAGAAAATTTCGTCGAAGCGGCCCTTGCGCACCAGCTCAGGCGGGAGCTGGTCCACGCTGTTGGCGGTGGCGATGACGAAGACCGGCGCCTGCTTTTCCTGCAGCCAGGTGATGAAGCTGCCGAAGACCCGGGCCGCGGTGCCGGCGTCGCTCACGTTGCTGGAGCCCACGCCCGAGAAGCCCTTCTCGATCTCGTCCACCCACAGCACCACCGGCGCGATGCTCTCGGCCACCCGGATGGCGTTGCGCAGGTTCTCCTCGCTGGAGCCCACCAACGAGGAGAAGAGCCGGCCCACGTCCAGCCGCAGCAGGGGCAGCCGCCAGGAGTTGGCTACCGACTTGGCCACCAGGGATTTGCCGCAGCCCTGGACGCCCACCAGAAGGATGCCCTTGGGCTCGGGCAGGCCGAAGGCCCGGGCCTCGTCGCTGAAGGCCCGCACCCGCTTGCGCAGCCACTCCTTGAGCACATCCAGGCCGCCCACGTTCGCCAGGCGTTCTTCGCTGGCGTAGAACTCCAGCAGCCCGCTCTTGCGGATGATCTGCTGCTTCTCCGCCGTTACCGCCTCAATGGCGTCGCCGTCCAGGCGCCCGCCGGCCTGGACCACGGCCTTGGCCACCGCGTTAGCCGCCTCCTGTTCGGTCAGGCCCAGGCAGGCCTGGATCAGCCGGCCCCGCTGGCGGCGGTCCAGGGATACCTCCACCGCCTCGTGCTGCTCCAGGCTGGCGATGATCTGGTCCAGCATCTGGCCCAGCTGCTCGGCGGTGGGCAGGTTGAAGTCCACCACTGTGATCTCCTTCTCCAGCTCCGGCGGAATCTTCAGTACCGGCCCCAACAGGATGACCGTTTTGGGACTGGCCTCCAGGCCGAAGGCCACCTCCCGCAGGCGGCGCACCACCGCAGCATCCCGCAGGAAGGGGTGGAAATCCCGCAGCACCCAGATGCCCGGCTCGGGATCCTCCAGGATGGCGGCCAGCAGGGTGAGGGGATCCCGCTTGCTGCTGTCGAAGCGGTCTGGCAGGGCCGGGTTGTGGATGCCGGTGGTGACGCTCCAGACCAGGAGCCGTTTTCGCTGGTGTTGGGCCAGCCGGTCAATGGTGGCCAGCGCCCGCTTCTCCTCGGGCGTCACCACCCAGAGGAGCGGGTAACGGGCGCGGATGTAGACGTCCAGTTCGGTTTGCATGGCCATGGGTGGAGGCCCCTACGCGTCGGCCTCCTTGAAACGCGCCAACAGTTCTGGCAGCCCTGCCAGGATGAAATCGGGTTTGGGCTCGATGGTCTCGTACTGTTCCCGGGTGGTGACACCGGTGAGCACGCCCACCGTGGGCATGCCCAGCCGGATGGCGCCCACGATATCGGTTTCGTAGCGGTCGCCCACCATCAAGGTCTCTTCGGGTTGGGTGCCCACCTTGCGCATGGCCTGCTGGAACATGCCCGGATAGGGCTTGCCCACGAATTCCGGTTCCACATCGGTGGCCCGGACCAGCAGGGCGATGAGGCTGCCGGTGCCGGGCACCTGGCCCCGTTCGGTGGGCAGGGTGGGATCCGGGTTGGTGGCCACGAAGCGGGCGCCGTTGCGGATGGCCAGGGTCATGTCGGCCAGCTTTTCATAGGTCAGGCCGAAGAAGATGCTGGCCACGGCAATCTCGGCCTGGAACGGGTCGTCCACCAGCTGAAAGCCCTTGTTGGCCAGGGCCTGGCGCAGGGAGTCTTCCCCCATCATGATCACCCGGGCGCCCGATGGCGCCTGTTCGGCCAGCCAGTTGGCGGTGGCTTCGGCGCTGCCCAGGATGCGTTGGGGCGGAACCTGAATCTTCATCCTGGCCAGCTTTTCGGAAAAGGTCTGGGAGGTGCGGCTCGAGTTGTTGGTGACGCAGAGCCATTGGCGCCCGGTCCGATCCAGATAGTCCAGGAGCTCCTGGACGCCGGGCAGGGGGCGGTTGCCCACGTAGAGGACCCCGTCCATGTCCAGCAGGACGGCCCGCACCCGACGCAATTTTTCCACGTTATCGGCCGGATTGCCGGCCTGTTTGGTCAAAGTCTCCATCCATTTCACTCCGTTGGGCTGCCCTTGGGTTTATCTTTGCGAGTCTGTCCCGAATGTTTGGGGGGTGCCGCGGCCGGAGGGCACCCGGGCAAGCGGCGCCCTATCCCTGTTGCGAACGGGGGGACGGCCTCCCTGTGTGTATGGCCCGGCCATTATAGCATAGCATCCTCTTCCTCTTCCCGGTCCCGTTCCACATCCACAGCGGCGGTGGCCACGGCCCAACTGACCGCGAACCAGACGCCACCGCCGATGAGCAGGGCCATGGCGATGTTGGCTGGGTGGAGGGGGACGTTGCCCCGCACGATCCCCACCACAGTGAGGGCGAGTCCCAGCACCCCAAAGATCAGCCCCACCTTCAGGGGGGTGGACAGATATTTCGGCATGGGTCACTCCTGCTTTTCTGTGGACAAGATGCTGGCATTATTGTTTGGTCTGGAGTCCACAGTCCTCAGTCCTTCGTTCTTGGTTGTCCATCTTTCGTCCAACTACGACGGCCGCAGGTCCTGCACGTTTAACTGCAGGTGCTGGCGCCCCTGCCACTCGTTGGCCTCCAGGTGGAAGACCAGATCCACCCGGCTGCCTTCGGACAGGTGGTTGGCCCATTCGCCCTGGTGAAAGGCAATGGCATCCAGCACCGGCCCATGGGCATCCCGGTCCACGATCAGGCGCAGGTGTTTTCCTTCTCCCACGGCCCGGGCCTCCCGCACCCGCACCTGACGGCAGAGCAGCAGGGGCGGCGGGTTGTCCTGGCCGGTGGGCTCCAGGCGGGCGAACTGCTGCAGCAACCCCCAGTTGAGCTCGTCGAAGGGCACATCCGCGTCGATCCAGAGGGTGGGGCGCAGTTGGGTGGGCTCGGGCAGCTCCCGCCGGGCCACCTCCTGGAGGGCCTCGGCCAGCGCGGGGAGGCGGGACGTGGCCACGGTGAAGCCGGCGGCCAGGCTGTGTCCGCCATGGCGCACCAGCAGCGGGCTGACTTCATCCAGGGCCCGGCTGATGTCGAACTCGGGGATGCTGCGCGCGCTGCCCCGGGACTCCGCCTCGCCCTGTTCAATGACCACCGCGGGGCGGTAGAAGTGCTCGGTGAGCTTGCCCGCCACCAGGCCCACGATGCCTGCGGGAATGTGGGGGCTCTGGACCAGCAGCAGCGGTGGATCCTGGCCCAGCTGGTGAGCCAGCTGGGCTTCAACCTCGGCCTGGGCGCTGGCCGTCAGGTTTCGTCGCCGCTGGTTCAGGGCTTCCAGCTCGGCGGCCAGGGTGTAGGCCTCGGTGGGATCGCTCGTGCGCAGCAGGCGGTAGGCCGTCCGCGCGTGGGTGAGCCGACCGGCCGCGTTGATGCGGGGCGCCAGGCGAAAGGCAATGGCCGTGGCGTCCACCGTACCGGGGCGGAGGTCGGCGAACTGGAGCAGGCAGGCAATACCAGGGCGCTGGGCCTGGTTGAGCCGGGCCAGCCCCCGGCGCACCAAGAAGCGGTTTTCGCCCAGGAGGGGCATCATGTCGGCCACGGTGCCCAGGGCCACCAGGTCCAGCAGGCCGGCTTCCATCTCCAGGGCCTGATCGGGGCTGAGGGGGCTCCAGGGCTGTTGGGCTACGGCCCGGAGCACAGCCTGGGCCAGGCGATAGGCCACGCCTACGCCGGCCAGCTGGATCGCCCCCTGGTTGCATTCCCGGCGCCGGGGGGTGACGACGGCCAGCGCAGGCGGAAGCTGGGGGCCCAGGGAGTGATGGTCGGTGACAATCACGTCCAGCCCCTGCTTCACCGCATGGGCCACCTCATGGACGCTGCGGATGCCGCAGTCTACCGTGACCAGCAGGCGGGCTTTGGCCGCGATGGCGTCGATGGCCTCCAGGTTGAGGCCATAGCCCTCGTCCACCCGGTCGGGGATGTAGGGGCCCACCCGGCCGCCGGCCATTTGCAGGGCGGTGACCAGCAGCGCGGTGGCCGAGACCCCATCCGCGTCGAAGTCGCCGTAGACGCAGATGATTTCCCCTGCCTCGATGGCCTGCACGATGCGGTAGACCGCCGGCGCCATGTCCGGCAGGCGGAAGGGATTTTCCACCACCGCGTCGGCGTCAGTCAGGAAGGCACGCACTTCGTCGGGCGTGCGCAGGCCTCGGTTGTAGAGGACCTGGGCCAGGAGGGGGTGTTCGGGCACGGCGTCCAGGAAGGGGCGAGGGGCCGGTTCGAAAAGTTTCCAGTTCTTGGCTTGCGCCGGAGTCATGCCACGCTTCTTCCCGCGGGAACTGGGACAGCCCGGCGCAGGTTGGTCCATGGGGCCGGGCTGTGGGTCGTATCGTCGTTCATCCCCCGATTATAGTCCACTGCGGTTCGTTGGGCCAAAGGCGAAGGCCGGTGGGGTGTGTCACAGGATCGTAGGTCCCGTTTCCAAAGGGGACCGCCCCCGTGCGGTATCCATACCGCACCTACCGCAAATTTGAGATACACCCCCAGGGCCATCCCAGATTGACAAAAGGGATGCCCTGATACAAACTGGCCCCATGGCCAACACCAAAATGCACGCAGATGAGTTGACCATCCCCTTGTTCTTGGTCCGGCGGCTGATAGCGGACCAGTTTCCCCAGTGGGCCCACCTACCCCTGGAGCCAGTGCCTTCCGCCGGGACGGACAACGCCATGTACCGGCTGGGCGACGAGATGGCCGTACGCCTTCCCCGGGTACCCTGGGCGGCCGGGCAGGTGGCCCGGGAGCAGCGTTGGCTGCCCCGGCTGGCCCCCCACCTGCCCCTGGCCGTGCCGACGCCCTTGGTCCTGGGCCGACCGGGCTGCGGCTACCCCTGGCCCTGGTCCATCTACCGCTGGCTGGAGGGGGAAAACGCCACCCGGGCGCCCCTGGCCGATCCGGCCCAGGCCGCCCTCGTGCTGGCCGGCTTCATCACCGCCCTGCAGGGGATCGACCCCACCGGCGGGCCGCGGCCGGGTCCAGGGAACTCCTCCCGGGGCGTACCCCTGGCAGCGCGGGATGCCCAGGTCCGGGCCGCCATCGCCGCGCTGGACAGCGCGTTCGATGGCGCCGCGGTGACAGCCGCGTGGGAGGTGGCCCTCCGGGTGCCGGCGTGGGATGGCCCGCCTGTCTGGATCCACGGCGACCTGCAGGGGGGCAACCTGCTGGTCCGGGAGGGGCAGCTCTGCGCGGTCATCGACTTTGGCTGTTTGGGGGTGGGAGATCCGGCCTGCGACCTGCAGGTGGCCTGGAACTTCTTCACGGCTGAAGCCCGGGACCGCTTCCGGGCCAGCCTGGAGGTGGACGATGCCACCTGGGCCCGTGGGCGGGGCTGGGCTCTGTCGGTGGGGGTGATCGCCTACCCGTACTACCGGGAGAGCAACCCGGTGCTGGCCGGCATCGCGCACCACGCCATCCAGGAGGTGCTGGCGGAGGAGCGGTTGGCCGGATAGGATAGCAGCGTCTTCGGTTCCCTCCCGCTCGAGGCAACGTTAGGGGTTGGGCGGTGTCGCGTTGCCAGGGCTGGCTTGTTGCAGAGCGCTGCACGGGGTAGACTACTGCTGGCAGCGGAAACCCTACCGCCGTTGCCAATCCAGTTGCCAATCCACTCGTAAAGAGGCCATCGCGGATTTCTGTCGCCGCTGGGGCATTGTGAAATTCGCCATTTTTGGATCTGCCCTGGGGGACGATTTTCACCCTGACAATGGTGTGGACGTGCTGGTCACCTTCGCGCCAGGCATGCAGCTGTCTTTTCAGCAGTGGCTGACGATGATTGCGGAGTTGGAGAACATGCTCGGCCGCAAGGTGGATCTGGTGGAGCGGTGCACGGTTGAGGCAAGCAAAAACTACACCCGTCGAAAACACATTCTGAACCACCTGGAGCGGGTCCATAGGGAGTCCCAATAGCCATGTCGTCGGTCCTGGAACGCCTGCGTCGCCTGCAGAGTCTGCGGGAACAGAAGAAGTCCACCGAAGCCCATCTGTCGGCCCCACCCCAGGCGCCCGACTCCGGGGCCGCCGATCCCTGGAGCCGCCTGGAGGAGCTGGTGCCCGGCCAGGAGGTGGAGAACGAGCTGGGCACCTACTACGTAAGCACCCGGGCTGTCCCCCTCCACCAGCGGCGAGGACCCCAGGCCCTGGGCGACCTGTTGACCCAGCAGCCGGCCACCTTCGCCCCCTTCCACCCCCAGTTCGGCCTGGATGGCATGGCGGATTTCCGACAGGCTGCGTTTCTGGACACGGAGACCACCGGCCTGGGCGCCGGCGCGGGGGTCTACTGTTTCATGGTGGGCGTGGGCACCTTCGAGACGTGGGACACATCCGCCCCCGGCCTCAACGGCGAAGACGCTACCCCTACCCACTTCGTGGTGCGCCAATTTTTCATGCGCCACCCGGGCGAAGAGGAAGCCATGCTGGCCGGCCTGGCCGACTTCCTGGCCCGCTGCACCATGACGGTCACCTTCAACGGCCGCACCTTTGACCTGCCCATGCTGCGTACCCGTTTTTTCCAGAACCGCAGTCGCCTGCGCGCCGTCCGGGCCCAGGCACCCCTGCTGGCCGAGGACGGCCCCCACCTGGACCTCCTTCACCCGGCCCGGCGGCTGTGGCGCCGCCGCCTGCAGAGCTGCCGCCTCCTCCACCTGGAGCAGCAGATCCTGGGCTGGCAGCGCAGCGAAGAGGATGTGCCCGGCCACCTGATCCCCCTCCTGTATGCCGACTACCTGCGCAGCGGCAACGCCCACCCCATGCGCCGGGTCTTTTACCACAACCAGGAGGACATCGTCACCATGGTGGCCCTGGCCGGTCAACTGAGCCGCATCTTCAATGCCGAGGCCACCGGAACCCCTCTCCCTTCCCCCCTCCACGGGTCGGACTGGCTGGCCCTGGGCTGCTGCCATGAAACGGCCGGCCGCCTGGCCGACGCAGAAACCGCCTACCGCCAGGCCCTGGACATGTTGACGACGCCCCAGGAGCAGGCGGAGGCCTTCCGGCGGCTGGGCCTGCTCCTCAAGCGCCAGGGACGCTGGAGCGAGGCCGTCGAGGTCTGGCAGCGCTGGCTCTCGTCCGTGCCCGGCACCGATCCGACGCCCTTCGAGGAGCTGGCCAAGTACTGCGAATGGCAGCTACGGGATCTGGTCCAGGCGGAGATGTGGACCAACTGGGCTCTGCACACCCTGCGTCGGGAGGCCAACCTGCCCTCTCGGGAGGCCATCCGGCGCCTGGAGCATCGCCTGCATCGCCTGAAGCGCAAGCAGGCGGCGGGATAGCTTAGCGCCCCACGGCCTGGGCAACGGGCTCCAGGATCTGGAGTCGACCGTCCCGGCGGGCGCCGGTGCTGGCGGTGACCCCACTCCGTTCCGTAATGTACGCCACCAGCTCATCCCGCAGAAACATGCCCGTATCCTGCCTGGGCAGGTCCCGCAGGGGGAGCAACGGCCCCTCTTCAGGGTTCCGGCTGGCCATGGTCCGCTCCCAGTCGGCGGCCGCCAGGCCCAGGAAGCTGGTGCAGGCCACCAGGAACGACCGCTCCAACTGTGCCTCCAGCGGGATCCCATCCACGGTGATGTCCCGGGCCCAGGCCCGGGAGCGGCTTTCCCCTAGCTCCAAGATATAGCGGACCTCCTGGCTGAACTGGAGAAAGCCCCGCTCGGTGTGGGGCTCACCCGGCCGGTCGGCCCGTCGCGCGTTGTCCATCAGCAGTTGCTGGAGCTGGCTGCCGGTCATCCGGCAGAGGCGGATGGTATCGGCGAAGGGCATGACGTTGAACCAATGGCCAAAGGTGAGGGGGCCCGGCGGCAGGCCGCAGCGCAGGCAGGAGGCATCCACCATGGCCAGATCCACCGGGTGGCCGGCCCGGCGACAGCGGGCGACCAGGGCATCGGCGATGAAGTTGGCCAGAGGTGACTCCATGGCAGCAAAGCTGTTACGTACCAGGTCGGTGCCCAGCTCCGGGTTGTCGTCCACTGTTCCCAGCACCCGATTCCACACGGCCTGCACCTGCTGGACCAGGGGCTGCACATGGTTCCGTTCGAACGCTTCGTCTGCCGGCAGATCGGCCGTGGGCGTCAGGCGGACGTTGGTGACCGCCGCGGCCCGGGCCACGGTGATGTCCACCTCGCCCAGGTAGCGGCCCAGGGTGCCGGCCTGGACGATGGGAATGCCGTTGACGATGTTACGTGCGCTGAGTCCCTGTTCGTTGAGGACATGGTGGGTGTGGCCGCCCACAATGAGGTGCACGCTGCCCGGCGGCAGGCTGGCCGCCACCTCCACATCCCCGGCGAGCTGGACCGCGGCGCTGGCGCTGTCCAGGCTGTAGCCCAGGTGGCTCAGGAGAATGCAGACGTCGCACAGGGGGCGGAAGGCCGGCAGCAGGTTGTGGAGCACCTGGATGGGATCGACAAAGCGGAGCGGCGAATCCGGCTGGGGGGGGATCTGGGCCGGGGTGGTCACTCCGATGACGCCGACCCGCAGCCCCTTGAGCAGGAAGAGCGCGGCCGGAAAGCAGCGGCCGACAAGCCAGGGGCAGCCGGTCAGGTTGGCCGTGAGCAGGGGGAAGCGGGCCTCCTGTTCCAGGGCGTGGGCCAGCAGACGCGTCCCCCGGTCCAGGTCATGGTTGCCCATGGCGCAGGCATCCACGCCGGCGGCGCTGTACAGGCGATAGCCCACGTGGGCCTGGAAGGTTTCCGGCCCATCCCCCAACAATTCGTCGAAGACGGCCCCTACCAGGTCATCGCCGGCGGCTAGGGTCAACACGGCCCGGTGGGGGTGGGGCGCTGCCTGACGGTGGGCCTGGCCGATCCGCCAGGCCATGCGGGAGAAGACCGGTTGGGTGCCGTAGGGGGTGAAGCGAGCCACATGGCCGTGGAGGTCGTTGAAGTGGAGGACCTTCAGTCGAAAGGTCACGCCATCCGGCAGCAGGCGTTCGGTCGGCAGGGGAACGCCGGGGACCGGCACGATTTGCTCCACAGGCCCCGCGGTGGCATCGCCCACCAGCAGGTAGAGGGCCCCCGTGGAGTCGGCGGCCGGGGGGTGGGGGGCGCACACCAGACGCAGGCAGCCCGGCGGGGCGTTGTTCAGTTCAGCCGTGTGAAGACCAATCATGGCCAGATTTTGATGGGATCCACAGATGGGACAGATGGGCACAAATTTCTTCGGCGCAATTCCCCCTCTCCCCCGGCCCTCGCCCTGGACCCACCGGCGGCGACGGATGCGCAGCTACGAGCTGCGCCTACGACGGGGTGCCCGTTTCCGTAGGGGCGGGCCTCCGTGCCCGCCCGCCGTCGCTATGACGAGGTGCCCGTTTTCGTCGGTGCGCCTCCCAGCCTTACGGAGGGACCCGCAAACATCCACGATCTACGAAATCCGTGGGAACATTTCCGGCGTGATGGCGTAGATGGGGGGGGCACCGGCGAAGAAGCGGCGCAGCTCCTCCACCGCCATCTCGCCCATGTGGGTGCAATCCTCGATACAGCCCGCCAGGTGAGGCGTCACCACCACGTTGGGCAGCCGGCGCAAGGGGCTGGCGGCAGCGGGCGGCTCTGGGTCGGTCACATCCAGGAAGGCGAAGAAGCGTCCCCGGGTTAGCTCCTGGATCAGGGCCGACTCGTCGATGAGGCTGCCCCGGGCCGTGTTGATCAGGACTGCCCCGTCCCGGATCAGGGACAAGCGCCGGGCGTCCAGCAGGTGGTGGGTATCGGGTTTGGCCGGGGCATGGAGGGAGATGATGTCGGCCTGGCGCAGCAGCTCGTCCAGGGACATCGGCGCCGCCCCCAGCCGGGTAGCTTCCCCGGCGTCTACAAAAGGATCATAGAGCAGGATTCGGCTGCGGAAGGGGCGGAGGAGCTCCAGAACCTGGCGGCCTACCTGGCCGGCGCCCACCAGGCCTACGGTGCAGCCGTGGAGCTCCCGGGAGGGCCAGTGGGGGCTATCCCGCCAGCCGCCCTGGCGCACGTGTTGGGCCAGGGGCCAGATGCGCTTGGCGCCCACGATCATCAGGCCCAAGGTGGTTTCCGCCACGTCTCGGGCCAGGGCCGGCGCCGCACTGGTGACGTGGATGCCCCGCTGCCAGACTGCGTCCGACACGAAGCGCTTCACGCTGCCGCCCATGTGGGCCATGGCCCGCAGGCGGGGCGCCGCGGCCAGCACGTCCGCGTCCAGGGGGGCCACATCCCAACCGGTGATGCAGGCATCGGCCGGGGGCAACAGGGCCAGGAGGTCGGCCTTGGTGGCCGGCTCCGGACCCGGATGGTGGATCACTTGGGCGAAGGAGGCCAGCTTCTCCCAGGCGGCCGGGCTCATCATGCGCCGGTAGTGGGCCTGGCCGATGGTGATGGCGACAACGGGTTTCTCCATGGGCTACCCCTTGATGGCACCCCGGGTGATCCCCTCCACAAACTGTTTTTGGGTGAAGAGAAACAGCACCAGGATGGGTAGAATCACGAAGATGGTGGCGGCCATGAGCAGGTTCCAGCGATTGCCCCCCTCCTGGCTGTCCTTGAGGTAGGCCAGCCCGATGGGCAGGGTGCGCATGGCCACCTTGTTGGTGACGATCAATGGCCAGAGATAGTCGTTCCAGCGCCCCACGAAGGAGACCAGGGACACCGCGGCCAGCAGGGCCCGGCTCACCGGTGTGACCACGTGGAACAGGATCTGGACGTGGCCGGCGCCGTCCACCCGGGCCGCGTCGATCAGGTCCCGGGGGAGGAGGCGGAACTGCTGGTGAAGGACGAAGACCGGAAAGGCTGCGGCAGCCGGCGGGATGATCAGGGCCCAGTAGGTGTTGATCCAGCCCAGCCGGCTCAGGGTAATGTAGTTGGGGATCAGCCGCATCTCCACCGGGATCATCATGGTGGCCAGGACCAGGAGAAAGAGCAGCCGCCTGGCCGGAAAGGAAATGAAGACGAAGGCGTAAGCCATGAGCAGGGCGAAAAGCATCTCCAGCACGGTGGTGGCCACGCCGGTGACGATGCTGTTGATGTAGAAACGGCCAAAGGGAGCCGCCTGCCAGGCCTCCACAAAGTTCTCCCACCGCCATTCCCCCGGCCACCAGCGGGGCGGGTAAAGGATCACCTCCTGGATGGGCTTGAGCGCGGTGGTGGCCATCCAGAAGAAAGGCAGCCCCAGCACCGCCGTGGCCAGGCACAGCCCCAGGTAGACCAGGGCCTGGTGGCGCAGGCTTTCCAGTCGGCGGCGATGCCCTCCCCGGGCCGCGGCGAGTTCCTGAGCTTGTTCCGGCGTGCCCATGGGCTATTCTCCGTAGTGGACCCAGCGTTCGGAGGCCCGGAGCTGGTACAGGGTGACGGCGATGATGACCACGAAGAAGATCATGGCAAAGGCCGAGGCATAGCCGGCCCGGAAGTTGCGGAAAGCCAGCTGGTAGAGGTGGTAGACGTAGGTGGCCGAATCGGGATAGACGGGGCCGCCCTCGCTCATGATGGCCACCACGTCAAAGGCCTTCATGGCCTGGATGAAGCCGCTGACCATAAGGAAGAAGATGACCGGTGTCATCAGCGGCAGGGTGATGTGGCGCAGGATGGCCCAGCGGGTGGCCCCGTCGACCCAGGCGGCTTCGTAGTACTCCCGGTTGATGTTCTGCAGGCCGGCCAGGAAGAAGACCGAGGCGAAGCCGACCTCCTTCCAGATGCCCACCAGGATGATGGCCCAGAGGGCCAGTCCGGAGCTGGCCAGCCAGCGGGGTCCCTGGACGCCCAGGGCCTTGTACAGGTGGCTCAGGGGACCCAGGTTGGGGTCCAGCAGCAGCACCCAGACCAGCGCCGCGGCGGCGGTGGTAGTGATGTGGGGGGTGAAGGCCATGGTACGGAAGAAGGGCTGTCCCCGGATCTTTTCGTTGAGCAGCAGGGCCAGGAAAAAGGCCAGGCTCTGGGCTACGATCACCACGCTGACGGCATAGGTCAGGGAGTTGCGCAATACCTTCCAGAAGACCGGGTCCGCCAGCAACTGGATGTAGTTGGAGAGGCCCACCGCCTCTATCGGCCGGGCCGGCAGGAAGTTCCAGCGGGTGAAGCTGAGCCAGAAGCTGTAGAGGATGGGCCAGTAGGTGAAGACGCCGAACAGGATGAAGTTGGGCGCCACAAAGGCCAGGAAGGTCAGCCATTCCCGGCGATTTCGGCGCCATCCCCGCGCGATCTGCTGCCCCACGGCGGTTGTTCCGTTGCTTGTGAGCCGTTTCGTGGTCTCCACGGTTTCCGATGTTTCCGGGTTGTACACGGGCGCCTGGCTACGGCGCGAAGATCTCGTTCTTGACCCCCTCCTCCGCTTTGGCCTGGGCCTCATCCAGCACGGCTTTCACATCCGCGCTGGGGTCGGTCAGGATGCGCTGCCAGGCTTCGTCGAAGGCGGTGCGCACCGCAGGGGAGAAGTTTACCGAGAAGTCGCCCCGCAGGTAGGGTACCGCGGCGTGGATGATGGCATAGCGCTCATCCTGGAGCATCTCCGCCGCAATCTCCTGGGCGCCCGGTGTGAAGGCCACGTAGCCGCTGCGCTCCGCGTAGTAGGCGATGCTCTCGTCCGACAACATGAAGCGCATGAACTCCCAGGCCGCGTCCCGCTTCTCCTCGGGGACGCTGGCCAGCATGACGATGCCGCCGCCCCCCGGGTTGTAGACCTTGCCTGCCTTGCCCGCCGGGTAGTTGGCCACCCCAGGGGTGAAGCCCACCGACTGTTCGAAGATTTCCGCGAAGGGGGCCGGCGAATCCAGGATCATGGCAGCCTGGCCGTTCTTGAACATGCCCCGGTGGCCGCCCGATGCACTGTCCGGCACAATGGCCGCGCCCTCCCGGACCAGGTCCTGAAACTTGGTCAGCACCTCCACCACCACCGGATGGCTGAGGGTGATCTCCGTGTAATCCCGGTTGGTGATCTCACCCCCCTCAGACCAGATGGCCGAAGTCAGCGCCCAGGAGAACCAGCCGGGGATGTAGGCCACCCCGTAGCGCTGGACCGTGCCGCTGGCGTCCTTGACCGTCAGGCGCCGGGCGTAGTCGAAGAATTCGTCCCACGTCTCTGGTGGCCCGTCCAGGCCGGCTTCGACAAAGGCCTCACTATTGTAGTAGAGCACAGGCACGGCAACATTGAAGGGCAGCCAGTAGATGCCGCCGTCGAACTCGCCGGCGGAGAGCATGGTGCCGGGCCAGCCGCTGGTGTCGATGCCCTTTTCCCCCTCCAGATATGGCCGCACGTTCGCCAGGACGCCCGATTTGTAGAACTCCAGGATCTCGAAGGTGCCCAGTTGCGAGACGTCCGGCCCGCCGCTGCCCGCCGCGGCTGTGGCCAGGATGTTGGTGGCCAGGTCACCGTAGCTGCCCTGGAATTCGGACGTGACGTGGATGCGGTCCTGGGTGCGGTTGAACTGTTCCACCAGCTCGTCCTGGGCATCGCCGGCCGGGCCGGTCAGGGTCCGCCAGTAGGTGAGCTCCACCCGCTCTGGGGCCGCCGGCGCGTCGGTGGACTGGCCGGTGGTAGCCACGGGTGCACAGCCGGCCACCAGCACGGCCAGCATCAGGCCCGCGGCCAGGATCTTCCGGTACAATCGTGGGTTTTGCATTGCTGCCCTCCTTGTTGTGGTACTCCTTGGTGGAGGCAAAAAGTGGATGCGAAAAACGGCGTTTGTACAGGTGGGCCATGGGGGATTCATTCAGGCATCAATGTCATCATCTTCATGCCATAACTTTAACGACCCGCGATCATTCTGTCAATTGATTGAAAATCGACGGGTATATTTCGCAATCATCGGAGTCTGCCCATTGGATGCCAGCCGCTGTAGGGGCGCTGCTTGCTGCATCCGCCCACGCTCCCCTGCGTTTCTTTGCGTCCTTCCTTGCGCCTTTGCGTTAAAAATGCCCTTTTTGCAGGGGAGCCATCTGTGGTTTCGGCAGGAGAGGAGTTGGAAGAGATTGTCTGGCGCAACGCGGCTTGTGCTATAATAGGAAACCTCCGAAACAGGTTGTCGTTGTGGTCTACCTGGCCCGAGTCATGGCAGATGGTTGCCTGACGTTGCCCCCACCCCTTTCCCGCTTCGTCGCCCCCATGGGTGGATGTCCCTCAGATCCAAACGTGGCAGCTTCGTCGTTCCCTTTTTATCCAGACTGTTTTATCCAGACTGCCCTTTTGATTCAGGTTGTCCTTCGTTGGCAGTGCTCATGGCGGGGCCTTGCTGTGGAGGAAGCAAGGCGTGCTGAATGGTCCCGGATGGCCGACCTCTGTGAGAACGGCGATGCAGGGTGGAGAGGAAAAGGGGAAGATTGTGGGCAGACAGATTGATTTTCAATGGCAAATCGAGGACGAAAACGTCCAGCGGGAGGAGTTTTGGCGGGAGGCAGGGGCGGGGGCAAGCCCGGCTGTACGCGGCAGCGGCGAGCTACGCCTGATGGCGCGCCTGGGGCAACTGCTCATCCTGCTGCTGGTGATGCTGCTGGTGACGGCGGGCGCGCCCTTTAGCTGGCGTCTACAGGAAAATCGACAACTGGCGGCTGAAATCGACCAGGTGCTAGAGGTAGAGATGCGGGCCCTGCGCACCGATGACCGGGACCTGGGCAGCCGCCTGATGGAAGATCGCATTGCCCTGGTGGAGCACCGAGGTTGGTTGGACCTCTGGCGCATTCGCCAATCCCAGCGCCGCCAGATCAGCCTGGAGGTGGTGGAGGTGGAACGGCTGGGGGATCTCGCCCTGGTGACCTTGCGCATCGTGCCGCCCCGGACCTATTGGGTCTCTTTGCCCTACCAGGAGCTGCGCTTCTATCGCCATGGGGACGGTAGCTGGCTCCAGACCGTCCCGCCCGAGAGTTTTTGGGGGGCGCCGAAACGCCTGGAGATGGGGAGCCTGATCTTTGAATACACCGAACGGGATGCCGAGGCCGTGGAAGGCGCCGCAGCGCAACTGGAGACCACCTACGCGCGGCTGCGCCAGGCCGTGGGCCTTCCCGCCCAGTCGGCCCAGCCTCTGACCTTCACGGTGGAGCCTCGGGTGGTGGGCACCTGGTCGTCCCGGGGCACCCAGATCGGCGTTACTTCGCCCACCCTGTATCAGATTCCCGAGTGGGTGACGCCCACCGGCCAGTTGATCGACACCGTCACCGACCACCTGGTCAACAAGGTGCTGAGCGAGCTACTTCACATCGACGAGCTCTACTACTCGCCTGAGTGGTACATCCTACTGGGCGGCGTGCGTAGCTGGATGCGGACCCACATCCTGGAGGCGCCACCCTACTGGCAGGAAGAGGCGCTGCAGGAATTGCGCAACCGCAGCCAGATCCTCTTCCCCCTCCGGCTCACCGATCTGGACCGGGAAGGGCGCATCGAGCCGGAGGAGCGCCAGCTCCGCTTCACCGTGGCCGAAATGGCCGTGGCCTACATCATGGACCAGCAGGGGATAGACCATCTGCCCGTGTTCCTGCAGGCTTTGCGCACCCACACCACCTGGGAGGAACTGCTGGAGGATCTCTACGGCCAGACCGTTGAGCAGTTCACCTACGGCTGGAACGTCTACATGGTGGACGAGTATCGGCTGTTGGAAGAGGGCCAGCCAGCTGCCGTGATCCAGTGGTAAGCCAGATGCGCACCGCCTGCCGCCCCGCATCCGGCCCTTCGTCACAGCCGTTTTTACCCTTCCGAAAAAGCCCGGAGCAGCTCCCGGTGCGCTTCCACCTGGGATAGATAGCGGTAGCGGCTCTCCTGGTCGGAGATGCGCCCGGCGCGATCCTGGAGGATGGCCACCGCGCGCCGTAGGACACTTTCCCGCCGGGAATCGTTGGCTGCGCCCAGGACCTGGTAGGCCGTCCAGTAGACGCGCAGGGGCTCCTCTGGCCCTTCCAGCACGGTGTGGAGAATGTGCTCAATGACCGGCTCCAACCACGCCAGGGCGCTTTGCACCTCTCCACGGGCCAGGGCCACGCGCGCCAGGCCGGCACGGGATTCAAAGCCCAGGAGGGTCAGCCCCCTCTCCTCCCGCAGTTGTAGGGCTTGTCGATAGGCCTTCTCCGCTTCGCCGGCGCGACCCAGCGCCAGCAGCGCATGCCCTTGAAAATCGTAGCCATAGGCCGCCATTACTGGCATTTCGATGGCCGTGGCCAGTTCGACCGTCTGGCATGCGTACCACAGGGCCTGACTCTGGTCACCCAGGTGGTGATGGTGCAGGCTGAGGTTGGCCAGCAGGGTGCAGCGGGCCTGTGGGTTGCCGATCTCTTCCTCGATGGCCTGGGCCCGCTGTGTCGCCGCCAGCGCGCCGGTGTAGTCACCCATCTGATCCCGGGAAATGCCGATATTGATCCAGATCTCCAACAGGGCGAAGCGATCGCCCAGGGAATTGGCCAGCGTCAACGCCTCGTGGTAGTGGGCCTGGGCCTGGGTGTACTGCCCGCACGCATCGTAGTGGATGCCCAGGAAATACAGGGTGTTCGCTTCCTTGCGGGCGTTGCCCAGGGAGCGGTGTAGGGCCAAAGCCTCCTGTAATAGGGCAAGGACCTTCCCCTGGTCGCCTATTTCGTCAAAATAAATGCTCAAGTTGCTGAGGATGGTGGCGGCCATGGAGAGGTCGCCCTCTCGCTGCACCAGGGTTAGGGCCTCCTCCAGCAGGCGTCTTGCCCTATGGCCTTCTCCCCGTCGTTGGTGGATCGCTGCCAGGCCATTCAGCCCGTACCCGCGCCTTTTGGCATCGCCCAGGGAATCGGCCAACGCCAGCGCCTCAACAAACGACTGTTCCGCATCTGCCGTGTGGCCGCAGTGATACAGGTGCCATCCCAGTTCCACCAGCCCATCGGCGCGCACCCATGCTTCCTGGGCCAGGGCCAAAGCCTCCCCCAGCACAATTTCTACTGTTTTTCCCCGTTGCAAATGGGCCAGCAATCGGCTCCACACAATGAGAAGCCGGGCCAGGGCAGCGTCCGGTGGATGCACGGCGTCCCCGTTGTTGCGCTGGGCCACGGAAACTGGTTGGCTGCCCGGTCTCACTGTTGCCGCCGTCAGAGGTGTCTGCTGTCTCGGATCGCTCCGGGTGGCCCAGGCATGGGCCTGGCGCCATTGGTGGACAGCCTCTGCCAGGAAATTTTCCCCCTGGTGATAGAGCCCTCGCAGCGCGTGGAAGTGGGCAAAGGCGGAGGCTGCGCTGGCCACCAGGGTCCAGCGATGGTCCTCGACGGCGTAGCGCCAAGCGGCCTGCAGATCTTCCATCTCCTCCACCAGCCGTTCTTGTACCGCATGGGCGTCTACCCCATCCAGGGCCGGTTCCAAGGCGGCCAGTTTCTGGAGGAACAGGGCCGTATAGCGTTCGCGCGTGCTCTTTTGCCAAGGGGAAGCCGCCAGCTTTTCCAGGGCGAAACGATGGATACGGTCGTGTAGCTTAAAACGTCCCCGATCGTCCGGTTGCACCAGGGAGCGCTCCGCCAGCTGCCGGAGGAGGTGGGCCGCTTCCTGCCCTTGCGGGCGGGCCAGTACCGCGGCGGCCATCTCCACCGAGAAGGGAGTGCGGAAGATGGCCACCCTGGCCAGTACCTGTTGCAGCGCTGGCCCCAGAAGTTGCCAGGTAGTCTGAAAGAGTGCACGTAAGCCCCGATGCCGGGGCGGCAGGTCTGTGATGGGCTGGGTATCCGGTTCGACGATGCGTTCCAACAGGTGGGCCAGCTCCATGGTCGACCAGGTAGTTCGCCGCAGCGGGTCGAGATGGGGCAGGCAGGCCACTGCCAGCTCGATGCCCAGGGGCAGCCCGTTGACGGCTTGACAGATCTGGGCCACCGCGGCCCGATGGGTACGGTCCAGCGCGCCCACCAGGCCACGGCGACGGGCCAGCACATCGAAGAGGCGGAGGCTGGCCGGCAGGGCAGCCTGGTCGTCGGCGGGCGGGGCGACGGGCAATCCCTGCAGCCGCAGCACATGCTCCTGTCGCACCCGGAGGGAGCGGTGGGACGTAATCAGTAGGCTACAGGCCGGTGCATGCTCAAGCAGCCTCAGCAGAAAGGGCGTTGCGCCCTCATGCTGTTCGAAGCTATCCAGTAAGAGCAGGACGTTACGGCTGCGCAGAAAATCCAGCACGCTTTCTTCGTAACTTGTCGCTCTGTCCAGGGGGATGGCGCAGGCCCAGGCGATATGCTGGGCCACCCGGGCGCCGGCCTCCTCCATCTGGAGGGGCAGGGCGTCCGATGTCTCTTCCGGGTGGAGCCCAACGTAAAACACGCCGTCCTTGAACGAGAGCGCGGCCTGGCGCGCGCCCCGCAACGCCAGTCGCGTCTTGCCGACGCCCCCCTCTCCCACGATGGTCACCAGCCGGACCCCAGGTGAAACAAGCCGATTAAGTAGCTCTGCCAACGCCCGCTCCCGGCCCACCAGGGGCAGGTCGTCCAGCCAGTGGGTGCCGGTCGGCCACAGCTGCATGGGGGAGCGGGGGGCGTGATCTGGGCGCAGCCTCTCCGGATGGTGAAGGAGGGTTTCGTACAGGTTCATCGTCTCCGCCTGAGGTGGCGCCGCCAATTCCCGCTGCAGGATCTCCCGACAGGTGTGGAATTGGCGCAAGGCCGCGCTGCGCTCCCCCAGATGGGCGAGGGCGAGCATGAGATGGCGATGGCTCTCTTCGCGCCAGGGTTCCAGTTGCAGCGCGTGCAGGGCCTGGTGCTGCGCCTCTGTCCATTCGTTGCGCCGGAGGTGATAGGTGGTCAGGGCATCCAGCGTTTGAATGGCGATGCGGTGATAGCGTTCCCGCTGGATCGAAGCCCACTCCTGAAACAGTTCACTTTCTTGGGTCAGGCCGGCCAGGAACTCGCCCCGGTACAGTTGGGCAATACGCTGCAATTTCTCCATGCAACGGGGGCATCCGGCCAGGTGCCGGTGGGCATGGGCTTCCACATTCGCGGCCAGGGCCGTGACCTCCAGGGCGTCCACCCAGACTTCGGCCCGGGGGAGGAAGGTGACCATCTGACGGTCGGCCTGCAGCGCGTCACTCAGGGAGCCGAGACCCCGGCGCGTGCGGCTGAGCGCGGTGCGCAGGTTGCGCAATGCGTCGGACTGGGGCTGGTCGGGCCAGAAGAGGGCTGCCACCTGTTCGCGCCGCAACGTTTCGCCCTGATGCAGGATGAGATAGGCGCAGAGGGCACGGGCGCTGTCGGCCTCAAATTGGTCGACCGTCTTCCCGTCCACGACGAACTGAAATCCACCCAACAGATAGAATTGCCACATGATCAGCCTACAGAAATGTCAGAAAAGGCGGTAGCTGTAACGTTTTGGTAGCGCATGGTCGCTACCATGTTCTGCGTTGATGGCGCAGTGGGTTACTAAAGTGTAAGGGATCGGCCTGTAGAGCCAATTGTTCGTGCGTCTATTTCCATCAGGAGGTCTTATGTATTCGTTCCTTTTTCCAAAAACCAGTCGATTCCGGCGGTCCACCGATCGTCTCCCCTGGAGAAGAGGTGGCCAGATTTCCGCCGGCCCATATCCGTCAGCGCGTGTCCGAGCCCCCGTGGGGCAGCCCACCGCTATCTGGACGCAGGTCAATGCGCGGTGGGCAAGTCGATTCCTGATCTTCGCTTGGGTGATGGGCCTGTTTCTGTGGACGACCCAGACAACCTACGGGGCGACGCCGTTCGACGTCCCCCTGGCCCCCCAGGGTTTGGGCGCCCCTGAAATGGCCCTGTCACCCGCCTCCAAGTGTAGCGGCGGCAGCTTCACCCTGTTTGAAGACCCCCCGAACAACCTGTGGGTGAGCCTGGAAAACATGGCTCCCGTGGCCCCAACCAACGGTGGCGTCTGTGGCCTGCAGGGGCAACTGCACATCAGATTGCCGGGCAACGATATTCGGGTCAACGTGCGGGGCGACGTGGACGCCTGGGATCAGTTTATCAGCACCTCGCTGGATGCCATCGTGCTCAACGTGGCTGGCCTCACCTTGCGTTCCGCCGCCGCCCGGGTCTACCCCGACAAAGTGCATCTGGGCGACGCCACCCTGACCGCGCCCCAGCAACTGGGGGGCGGCACGGTGGCCATTCAGATCGCACCCAAGATCGACCGCAACGGCCTGCGCCTCTCCGACGAGCTGGTATCGGCGGGGGTGCGCAATGCCTTCAACCTGCCCGCCTTCAAAGTGCCCAGCGGCCTGAGCCTGCTGGGCCTCTACGGCGACCTGGTCTCCGAGGCCAACGGTTACAAGTTCTCGGTCATGGGCAAGCTCTGGCTCCCCTACATGAAGCTGGAGGGCGCGCCATCGAACCAGATCACGGGCCAGGATCTGAGCGGTGCCGTGGCCATCTCGGCCAAGTTTTCCATCTTCGTCAACGCCGCCGGCGCCACGGTGATTCAGGTCATGCCCGCCGACAACGGCCAACGGGTCCCCATCCCGGTCAGCCACATCCTGGGGACGGAGACGCCCCTGGCGCCGGACGGCTGCTTCTTCGGCCCGGCGTGCCTCAGCGAAGTGGGGCTGAGCCTCTACTACAAACCCGGCATCAACCTGGACCAGGGCTACGCCGGCGGCACCATCTGGCTGACCGGCGTGCGGGGCAGCATCACGGTGACGACCCACGACACCGCCATCAACATCGGCGTCACCATCGAGACCAGCACCCTCTCCCTGCCCGTGCTCGGCTCGGCCGTCCGGGTCGACGGCGACGCGCGCATGCAGTTTGCGCCGGAGCTGGGCCTGGGGCTGCGCGCCGCGCTCAAGTTTTTCATCCTGGAGGCGGCCAACGCGGAAGTCAGCTATTCCGCCTCCCAGGGCTTCCGGGCCTACATCGGCGGCATCAGCGGCATTCCCGGCATTGCCATCGTGCCGATTCGCTTCGAAGGCGAGGTGCGCGTCTGGGGCTCCGGTCGGACCTACTACGCCTACAGCAGCGGCCCGGTTTACGTCACCGGCTCCGGCCGTGCTGGCTGGTACATCAAACAGGGTGAGATCTACCAGTCCTGTAGCTGGCTGCCCTGCGGTGTGCGTATGTGTACCGGTTGGATCTGGTTCTTCGGCTGGCGCCAGGTCTCCTACCCCTGTGGCGTCAACTATTGCTATAGCTGCCTGAGCATCCCCCCCAACGAACTCTGGCTGGGCGGCGGGCAGGCCGACATCGGCCGCTTCAAGAACAACCTGTGGGGGATCAAAGGTGCAGTCCACTTCCTGGCCTACTCCACTGGTGTCTTCCTGGATCTCACCAACGGCCGGGTTACCCTGGGTAACGTCAACGGCTATGTACTCGACGCCCCCAGCGTGCAGCAGGCCATGGCGATGCAGGCCGCCGGTGCCGGCGACGCCGTAGTAGCCGCGGCCGGCGTACAGGTAGCTGCCAGCCAGGTGGACGCCAACACCCTCCTGCTCACGACGCCCGTGGGCGCCATCAACCACTCGCCGGCCGAGCTTTCGGCCATGCGCAACGCCGCCATGGACCAGGGTGGCATCCAGGCGGCCGCTCTCCTCGACGCCATCACCACCACCCAGGTGATCACCCAGACGGATACCATCTTCAGCATCAGCATGACCGAGCCGCTGACGCCCAGCCTCTTCACGCCCAACGGCACGGAGATCACCCTGGCCAACTACAGCACCTCGCCGGAAGGGCTGATCATCGACTACAGCGAGCGCTACACCTACACCGAAGCCGCTGGCGAGACGGACACCCGGGTGCGCTTCGCCTCGGCACTCCTCACGCCGGTGACGGTTACCCTCAAGGTGGACGGCGTCAGCGCAGGGACAAACCTGGTCTATGCGTCGCCCTACGTGGCAGTGGTGCCCGGCATGCGTACGGTGACGATTGAACCGACCGAGCCGCCCGGCCTGCCGTCGGTCTCTGCCTCGGTGAACGCCATCACCGGTACCGATTCGACCGTGTTACTCCATTATAACAGCGCCAATCAGTTGAGCGCCACCGTCTTTAGCGATAGCCGCGTTCCACCCAGCGGCCATGGCAAAGGGTTGGTGCGTTTCATCAACGTGTTGGGCAGCCGCAACGATCCCCTGCGCCTCTTCGTCGACGGCCAGCTGATCGGCCAGGCTGCGCCCGGCCAGGCCACCGCCTACATGGAGCTGCCCGCCGGCGTCTATGGCGCCGAGGTGCGGGACGCCGCCGATACGGTGGTCCTCACCGGCACCCTGACCCTGGTGCAGGGGGACCATCGGGCTTTGGTGGCCAGCAGCCAGGTGGCCAAGGATCAGAGCAACAACGACGTGGCCATCGCCGGCCTCAACGAGCTGGTGGAAGTGGCCCATTCGGCGCTCACCTTCAAGGAGTTCTTTATCGATCAGGCGCCGGTGGGGACCTGGCAGGTGAAACTACAAGGCGACACCTCGATTCCCACCTGGCGCGTGGCCGTGCTCAACGCCGCCAACCCGCCGGTGATCAGCAACTTCGTGGCCCAACCCCGATCTGACGACCCGCACACGGTGGATGCTTCCCTGCGCCTGCGCTCGGACTACGCGCCCACGAAGCTCACCTTCTTCGTGGCCCGGCCACCCATCACCGTGACGGCCACCATGACCAACCCGGACAACACGGTCACCACCGAGATTGTTCCCACCTTCCAGGGGGAGGAGATCGGCTCTGTGGAGATCACAGACCGGGATGAGCTGAGGGGCGCCGCGCCCATTGAGGTGGAGTTGGACCTTTCCTTCCTGGAATCGGGCGAATACTACCTGTGGGTGCAGGTGGAGGATGGCGTCAGCCCGTCGGTCAACCAGTATGCCACCTCGCCGCTGTTGGCCACCGCCGCCGGCAGCCGGGAGGTACGCATCGCTGCTGCCAGCTTCGACCCCCTGGTGCAATACGCCGACGCCGCGCCCATCCCCATCGACCACACCGATACCTTCCTGGATCACTTCGCCACGGCGGTCATCACGCCCGAACTCCAGGTGGAAATCTACCTCTGGCAGACCCAGCCCGACGTCTGCGATCCGCCGCAAGATGATCCCGATTGTCAGCAGCTGGACGACGGCGAGTGGGGAAAGTGGGTGTTGGCGGACTTCTATCCCCTCTACTTCGAGTGGACGCCCAGCCATCACCCGGACACCGACGGCTATGTGGTGGAGATCGTGCCCATCAGCTCGCCGACGATCACGGCGACCCAGGTGATCACCGTGGGCGACTCGATCTACGAGCTCTACGACGATGAGGACAACTTCCTCGGTGTGGTAGGCTTCTCCGGCTGGCGGGAGGTGGCGCCGGACAGCATCTATCGTTTGCGGGTGGGCGCCATCGACTACGACTCGGATCGCATCTCCTGGTCCCCGAGCCAGGAGATCACCGTGCCCCTGGGCTGGCTGGAGCTATTCCATCTCGACGACGGCACGGTCCAAGTGCCGCTGGGGGGAGATTCCCTGCATACCTTCGTCCTCTCCATGTCGCCCGACGTTTTCTACGAGGTGATGGTGGAAGCAGACCTGTGGAATCTACCGCCGGAGGTGGATGTGGTGTTCCTTGATGCAGCGGCGCAGGGCCTGGACAGCGGCTACGTCTCGCCTCGCGGGCGTCTGGCGCCGGCCAGCCCGCCGACCAGTCCTCGGGGCGCAGTGGTGAGCGCTGCGCGCGTGGCGCCCGACGGCTCACCCACAGTGCAGGCGGCCAGCCGGAGCGCCAACTTCAACCAAGTGCTGACGTTGCATATTACGGCAGATGAAAATGCGCCCCAGGGCGTCTACACCATTCCGATTCGAGCCATCAACGGCCCATCCGTGGTGGAGCTGCCCCTTCGGGTCATCGTGGGGCAGGCGAACATTTACCTGCCGATGATTACCCGCTAGCCTTCCCCCGCTGCTCGCTTCGGCGGCTCTGGACAACTTTCAGTTGTCCAGAGCCGCCGCCTTCCCTCCAATGACAAATGGCTACAAATGACCGCAATTTCTCCTGACAGGCGCCAAATTTCTAAATCGATTTAGATTTTGCTTGACAACTCCACCGATTTGGTCTATTCTGCTGACATAGCTCAAATCGATGGACGGCAAAGATCTGCTCTGTTTCTCCTGAACTGCCCACCAGGAATCATGCCGGTCACGCTGAAGGATATCGCCAGGCGCGTGGGTAAATCGGTGCCAACTGTGTCACGTGCGCTGGGGAACCATGCCGATATCAGCCCGGAAACCCGCGCCGAGGTGCAGCGGGTGGCACGCGAACTGGGTTACGAGCCAAGCGCCCTTGCCTTAAACCTGCGTCGGCGCTGTGCAGGCGCCATTTCGTTGATTTTGCCTGCCCATGCGCAGGTGCGCGTCTCTGATCCCTTCTTTGCGGAATTCCTCAACGGCGTTGCAGAGGCGGCCTCCGAACAACACGTGGACCTGCTGCTAAGCGCCAGTACTGATGAGGATGTGAAAACGGCTTATCTCAAGCAAATACGAAGCCGTCGTACCGATGGGTTCATTGTGGTCCGTACCCAGCGCCAGGACAGCCGCATCAACCTGCTCCGTGAACAGGGCGTTCCGTTCGTCGCCTATGGCCGAACGGAAGAGAACAACGATTTCTGTTTTGTGGATGAAGATTGTGTGGCGGGGATCGCCCAGGTGGTCGATCATCTGGCTGCGTTTGGCCACCGGCGCATCGGGTACATTTCCGAGCCCCTCTTTCTGACCAAGGCCTATCATCGCATGATGGGGTTTCGCCTGGGGTTGGAGCGCAATGGGCTGCCCTTTGACCCAACCCTGCTGGTGGAAACCAATTTTCGGCAACGTTCTGGCCGCCAGGGCGCCGCCTACTTGCTGGACTTGCCACAGCGACCGACTGCCATCGTGGCCGCCAACGATCTCCTGGCATTGGGCGCTGTCCATGAAGCCCAGTCCCGTGGGCTGGTGGTAGGCCAGGATGTGAGCATCACCGGCTTTGATGACATTGCACTGACCGGGTATGTGTACCCTGCCCTGACCACGGTTCATCTGCCTGCCCAAGAGCTTGGCCGCAAGGTGGCGGGGATGTTGCTCAAGTTGATCAACCAGGAACCCCTGCAAGAGCGCCAGTTCATCTATCAGCCCGCCTTGATCGTCCGGGGTTCGAGTGGTCCGGCGCCTGTGTGAATCTGGTCAGATGCGGCGGACCTCCGGACTGCGGACGGAACGATAGGGGGTGAGATATTTGCTCGGGTTGATTTGTTTCAAAAAAAGGAGAGCCACCGATGTCCATCAAAGTGCGAATCTTGAGCTTACTGGTCATTGCAGCGATGCTCTTTGTCGCCTGTGCGCCTGCAGCACCCGCGCCAGCTCCGGCTGCCCCGGCGGCCGAGACCCCGGCTGAAGCGGCGACTGAGGCCCCGGCTGAGGAAGCGGCGGAGGCGCCCGCCGAGGAGGCCGCCCCAACCCCAGGTGCAGTTGTCTTCTTTTCCACTCAGTTCTCACCGGTCGAAGAACAGGAGAAGTTCCGCGCCATTTTGCGGGAGGGCGGCTTTGATTTTACTGCCTCTGAGGAAGGGCCGCTGATCGACGTGGTGTTGGCCGGCGCCCAGTCCGGCGTCTCGGAGATCGACGTGATCGGCGCACTGCACGGCACCTTCCCGCCGCTCCAACGGGCCGACGCGTTGATGAATATGATCGACATCGCCGAAGATCTGATGGCCGATCGCGAATTCACCCAGGCCTTTTTGGAGACTGCCCTGCTGGGCACGGAGGATTTCCTCTACTACATCCCCTGGATGCAGGCCACCTACATCATGGCTGCCCATGTGGATGCATTGGAGTATCTCCCGGAGGGCGCCGATGTCAACGCGCTGACCTGGGAGCAGTTCGGTGAATGGTGCCGGGCCCTGGCCGAGGGTACCGGCAGCCCCAAATGTGGCCTGCCCCATGCCGGCCTGTTCCATCGCTTCCTCCAGGGGTATGCCTGGCCTTCCTGGACCGGTGGCATGGTGACGACGTTCAAAAATGACGATGCGGCGGCCATGCTGGCATGGATGCGAGACTCCCTCTGGCCGTATATCAACCCCCAGTCGATCAACTACGAGTTCATGCAGGAGCCGCTGCTCGCCGGCGAGGTGTGGGTGGCCTTCGACCACACCGCCCGCCTGCTGGATGCCTTCAACAGCGAGCCGGACTCGTTCATCGCGTTTCCGGCGCCCTCTGGACCCTATGGCCTGGGCTTCATGCCTGTGATCGTGGGGCTGGGCATTCCGGCCCATGCCCGGAACCCGGAAGGCGCAGCGGCGCTCATCGAGTACCTCACCCGCCCCGAAGTGCAGGGTCAGGTGTTGCGGGAGCTGGGCTTCTTCCCTGTGGTGGCAGGCGTGGACACCTCGGACTTGCCGCCGGGCATCGCCATCGAGGCGGAGGCCGTCGCGGCCCAGAGCAATGCACCGAATGCGCTGCCTGCGTTGCTGCCGGTTGGCCTGGGCGCCCGCGGGGGCGAGATCAACCAGATCTTCCGCAATGCCTTCGACCGCGTCGTGCTGAACGGCGAGGACATCCGCACCGTGCTGGATGAGGAAGGCGCCAACCTGCAGGCGTTGATGGACGAGACCGGCGCGCCGTGTTGGGCCCCTGACCCGCCCAGCGACGGCCCCTGCCAAGTGCAGTAGGGACTGCCAGGTGCAGTAGGGCTGGGTTGTGGTTCGTGGGGCGTGTGCCGTCAGGTGGCATGCACCACGAACCACACAACCCACGCAACAGAGAAATCACCATGAAAAAGCGTCCCAATCTGACGCCCTACTGGCTGATTCTACCTTCCGTCATTTACCTGGCGCTCTTTTTCGCCTGGCCCATGGTACAGGCGCTGCGCCTTGCCGTGTGGGACGGCGACGCACGCCTGCAACTGCGGGCAGAGGCCAGCCTCGACAGCGGGGTGAGCGACTGGCTGCCGCGCGGCGCGCAGGTGGAAATCCTGGAACGGCAGGGGAACGTGGTCTCTCCGGAGGAGCTGGGCCAGGCCAACCTGCGCACGGAGGTGTGGTTTTATGTGCAGGCGGAAGGCGCCGACGGACAGACCGTGGAAGGGTGGGTTCCGGAGACCCGGGTACGGGTGCGGGAAACCGACGCGGATGGCACGCCCATCCGGGGCACCATCCGCCCCCGCATCGGCGGCAGCGATCCGCTGACTGCCCTTTACGCCGAGCCCAGTTCGGTCGGGGAGGTGGTTGCCCGCATCGAGTCCAACACCGCCGTTGCCATTGAAAGGCAGACGATCCTGGAACTCTGGTATCGGGTGCGCGGCGAGCGGGACGGCGCCAGGGTGGAGGGATGGGCGCCCTCGCGGTATGTGCAGGTCTTCGGCGATGACCTCCGGGGCCGCATTGACCGCGGCGATGTCGGCGAGCTGACCCTGCGCTACCTGCGTTCCATGGTCAACGACCGCTTCTTCTGGCCAGCCTTCTGGACTACCCTGTTGCTGATGGCCATCATCATTCCGGTGCAGTTTGTGTTGGCCATCATCATGGCGCTGATCATCCAGCAGCAACTGCGGGGCAACACCTTTTTCCTGTACGTTTTCGCCATCGCGTTGGGCGTTTCGGAGCTGGCGGTGGGCATTGTCTGGTACGCCATCTTCACCCAAAATGGTTACCTGAACAGCATTCTGGTCAGCCTGGGCTGGCTGTCTGCGCCGACCCCCTATCTCACCGCCAATACGCGACACTGGATCATCGTCGCCATCTGGCTGGCGGAGGTCTGGCGGGCCACGGCCATCGTCATGGTGATCGTGGTGGCGGGGTTGCAGGCCATCTCCCAGGAGATCTTGGAGGCCGCCGATCTCTTTGGTGCCAACCTGTGGAGACGCCTCCGCTACGTGATCCTGCCCATGTTGAAGCCCAGCCTGCAGGTGGCGTTGATTTTGCGCACGATTCTGGCTTTGCAAGTCTTCGCCGTGGTGATTGCCCTGAGTGGCGGCGATGTGGTCACCGTACTGGCCAATGAAGCCTATCGACAGTATTACACCCTGCGCAACGTCAATGTGGCTGCCGCCTATGCCGCCTTGATCCTGTTGTTGTCCATGTTTAGCGCCGTCGTCTACCTGCGCATGGTGCGCAGTCAGGAGGAGCTGCAAGGATGAGTGTCACGGGAAAACTGGCCGCAGCGTCGGTGCAGGCTTCGGAGGAAATGTTGCGTGTGCGTCGGCGTGCGTTGCTACGCCACCGCATCAACCGGGGCCTGATCTACCTGCTGGCAATCCTGATCTGCCTTTGGGTGCTGGCGCCGATTTGGTTCATCGCCTCCATGGCGCTGACGACCCCGGCCACGGTGCGCACCTTCCCCAAAGGCGTGCTGCCCTTCATTCCCTTCTCGTTCGACACCATGGAGTTCTTCCTCACTTCCCAGGGCATCATTCCGGGGTTGATCAACAGCATCGTAGTGGCGCTCATCACCCTGGTGCTCTCTACGGCCATCGCCGCGCCGGCCGGCTACGCCATTTCCCGCTACATCTTTCCTGGCCGCGACTTCTACCGCCTCTCGATCCTGGCCGTGCGTGCCTTCCCGGTGGTGATCCTGGCGATTCCATTGGCGGTGGTTTTCATCAACTTCGGCATCTACGACAGCGTCTACAGCCTGGCGCTGATGCACACGGCGCTGACGCTGCCCACGACGGTGCTGGTGATCGGCAGTGTCTTCGCCAGCATCCCCTACGAGCTGGAGGAGGCGGCGCAGGTCTACGGCTGCACACCCTTGCAGGCTTTCCGCACGGTTGTGCTGCCACTGGTGGCGCCAGGGATTGCGGCCTCGGCGATCTTTACTTTTGTGATGTCGTGGAACGAGGTCTTCGCCGCCAGTATTCTGACCGTGCGCAATCGCACCTTGCCCGCCCAAGTGCTGGCGACACTCAACCAGTCATCGGAGCCGTATCAGTTTGCCGGCGGCTTCTTCATGATGATTCCGGCGTTGATTTTCATCTTCTTCATCCGCCGCTACCTCTTCAACATGTGGGGGCAGATCTCGAAGTAGATGCTTCGAAATAGCTGACTGGGGAACCAAAATATGGCTGCCATCAGAATCGAAAATGTCACTAAAAAGTTCGGCAATTTCGTCGCCGTCGACAACGTCACGTTGACCGTGGAAGATCAGGAGTTCATGGTCCTGCTAGGGCCGAGCGGCTGTGGGAAGACGACGCTCCTGCGTGCCGTGGCGGGCCTGGGCATGGCCGATAGCGGCCGCATCTGTATCGGCGACCGCGACGTGACATACCTGCCGCCCCGCAAGCGGGGCATCTCCATGGTCTTCCAGAGTTATGCCATCTTTCCCCACATGAATGTCTACGACAACATCGCCTTCGGCCTGAAGATGAATAAGGTGGACAAGGCCGAGATCGACCGTCGCGTGCGCCAGGCAGCCGAGTTGCTCCACATCGAGACCATGCTCGACCGCTATCCTTCCAAGATGAGCGGCGGCCAACGCCAGCGGGTGGCTGTGGCACGGGCCATCGCCATGAAGTCCCAGGTGCTGTTGATGGACGAGCCCCTCAGCAACCTGGACGCGCTGCTGCGGCTGGAAATGCGCGCCGAACTGAAGCGGCTGCTCTCGGAGATCAAGGCCACCACCATCTATGTGACCCACGATCAGATCGAGGCCCTGAGCATGGGCGACCGCATTGCGGTGATGCGCGACGGCAAAATCCTCCAGTGTGACCATCCCACGGTGGTCTACGACCGCCCGGCCACCGACTTTGTGGGTGGCTTCATCGGCAACCCGCCCATGAACTTTCTCGATGCCCAGGTGCAGCGCCGCAACGGTGATGTCGAGGTCGCCATCGGCGATTTCAGGCTGAAACCCCACCCCCTGATGCAGCCGTTGTTGCGCGCATACGATGGCAAGCCCATCGTGGTGGGCATCCGCGCCGAAAACATGGAGACCCTGGCAGCTCCTGCCGAGGACGCGCTCAAAGTGCGGGTGCTGGTGGTGGAGCCCCTCGGCGCGCAAAATCTCCTCACCGTCAAGATTGGCGCCAATACGGTCAAAGTGGCTACCCACCCCTCTTTTGAAGTTGCTCCTGACCAGGATGTCTGGCTCCGCTTCCCGGCAGAGAAAATTCGTTGGGTGGACCGGGACAGCGGAAAGGTGCTCTACCCGGAGGGAGGGTGAGCCTTCCTCCAGCATAGATCGATGCCGGGTTTTCTCCATCCATTACTGACGCTACTGCAAGAACACCGCAGAGACGCCGAGCACGCTGAGTTTTCTCTGAGCGCTCTTTGATTTCCTCTGCGCCCAGGGTGCTCCCGCCCTGGGCCTCAGGGGTGATAAACCCCGATCCGTCAGCCCTCAAAAATCCGGGCGCAGCCGATACAACGCCGGGCCGTGGGCAAAGTAGAGGGCCCCGTCCGGGGTGAAGGTCGCGGCCCGCACAGGGCCCGGCAGTTGGCTCACCTGCCCCTGGGCGCCCGACGCCACATCCAGGGACCAAAGTCCCTCTTCGTCGAAGATTAGGAGCCGTTGCCCGTCGGGCGCGGCCAACAGGTGATGGCACGCCACAGCCCAGGGATAGACTGCCTCCCAGGTCCACCGGGCCGGGTCGAAGACCCACAGCTCCCGGTCCACGGCCACCCAGACCTTGCCCCCCACCGCGGCCACCTGCCGCGGGCGGCGCCCTGTTGGAAAGATGTGCCGCCAGACGATCTTCCCCTGGGGATCCCATACCACGAAGTGAAAAGGCTCCGTCTTGGGTGGGAGGCCGTTGCCCTCGCCGCCGGTGGTGAAGTAGAGGAAGCGCTCATCCGCCGCCAGGCCCACCACCGCCTGACCCGGCACCGGGTCCACCCAGGCGGTCACGGCCAGGGTAGTGGTGTCCACCCGGGTAAGGCCGCCGCCGTAGACGCCGTAACGGGCCATCCAACCTGTCCAGAAGTGTCCATCCGGGCCGATGACACTCCGGGCTTCGGGCCGGATGAGGAACGGCTCCTGCCCGGCAGGTTCCCGGGGCAGGGTGCGGGGATTCTCGTTGTCCACCTGGTTCCAGGGCCGGCCGGGGTCGTAGACCACATGGTCGCCGCCGGCATAGGCCGATAGGAAGAGCCGCCCGTTCCGCCAGGCCATACCGTAGACTTCGCCGCCCTGGTCACAGACCACCTGGGAGTTCCACGTCTCTCCGCTTGTGGGGGTGTAGCAGAAGATGGTCTGGCCGAAGCTGGAGGAGCCCCAGATGCGCCCCTGCTCGTCGGCCACCAGGGCGTGGGGATGGGAAGGAGCCGGGGCCGTGGCTGGCCGGGCGCTATCACGTAGTACTCCTGGCCCCGCACGGCAAAGATACGGCCATCTGCCAGGGGGATGCGGTGACGGGTCCCGCCGTAGGGCAGCGGACTTTCCGCCGGCAGCAGGCTGGCGCCCCCTGCCATGGGTGCCAGGGTCTCCAGGTGGTAGAAGGTCAGCTCGCCTTCGCTTTCGGTGCAGAGGAAGCGGTCGGTGATGGCCCGCACCTGGGCGCCGGGCCGTCCGAACCGTCGCACCTCTCCTGTGGCGATTTCCCAGAGGGCCAGGTGCATCTCCGCCATGCCGCAAGTGACCAGGACATGGCCGGGGAGGGCGTAGACCATGCGGCTGTACAGGTTGTCCGGGTTGTCCGACATCCGACCCAGGTTCTCCAGGCGATGGGCCACCGGGTCGTAGCGGAGGAGGACGCAGCCGGGGTAGGTGCCGCCATAGATCAATCCGTCGGAGCCCCGGCACAGATTCCAGATGTAGGTCTCGTGCTCGTCCCGCAAGGGCTCGGCCCAGGTGCGGGTGCGCAGCTCCAGGCTGTGGAGGTAGCCGAAGCGGGGGCAGGTACCTACCAGCAGTCGCCGGTTTTCCCAGTTGAAGACCGCCCAGGCGCCATCGTCGTCGGGCAGAGGTAGGGACTCCCCCTCGCCGCTCTCGGGATCCACCAGAATCAGGTTGCCGGTGGCGCCGGCGGCGAAGTTGGAGAGGACCACCTTCTCCCGGCCGTCCCGGGGATCCCGGACGGTGGTGCTGCCCAGGATGTTGAAGTTGCGGCAGGGGCGGGCGATCAGGTGGTAGCTCACGGCTGCAGATGTTCTAGACGCAGGGTAACCGGGCCACCGTCCAGGGGCACGGCGACGATGGCGGCCGCCTCTTCCAGGGGGCCCGCGCCGTCGGCCGCGTAGGGGTTGAAGGGATGGACCGGCCAGGTCACGGTGGCCCCGGCCGGCAGGTGCAGCCGCCACGGGCCGTGGGCGATCCAGTCGTTCTCCCCGGCCGTGTACGCCCAGGCCGCGTCCGTGACGGTGATGGCTGCTCCCTGTCCTGTCTGGACGGGCTGGCCAGGGCGAAGCTTGACGGCCAGCTGGCCCTGGGCCGGCGTGCCCCCTGGGCCAGAGAGGGCCAGGCGCATTCCCTGCCCGTCTTCGATGGCGACCTGCAGGGAGCAGACATGTTCGCCGTAGGCCAGGACCACGCCGTCTGCCTCCGCACCGGGCTGGAGGGTGGCCCCAGTGGGCAGGTAAAGTCGGTCCGGGCCTTCCCCTACCACAAAGGTGCTGAATTCGGGCTGATCCTTGGCGTTGCCGCCGCCGATGACCAGCCCTGCCTCCTGCCGCCAGACGCTCAAGAACTGCTGGCGATCCTGGCCCCAGCGGGTCTCCACCGGCGGGGTCACAATGCCGCTCAGACAATAGAGCCAGCCGTCCTGGCGGCGGATGATGGCGTGCTCCGGGTCGTGGATGTGGTAGCGCTCCTGGTCCTGGGGGATGGGCGCCTCGGGGCCGTCGGCGAAGTGGTGCAGCACCGGTGCCACCAGGGAGCTCAGGCCGAAGTCACCGCCTGCAACTTTGGGGCCTTCCGCCGTCAGGTTGTAGGTGAGGTGGGGCAGGGGGTGGGCCGCCCGCTGGGCCAGCCAGTTCTCCACCAGGAAGCGGGCATAGCGGCGCCCCTGGGGAAAGAGGCTGAAGGCGGAGAGGCCCCGCACGTTGACCTGGTCATGGTACTTGACCCGGCCGTCGATGGTCTCCATGAGCCGGCCGTCGGGATAGGTGTAGCGGATGTGGAAATCGGTGGCCCGGGCCAGGGCCGGCAGCACCGTGTCGTCCTGGGCGAAGAAGTAGTAGAGGCCCAGGGCATGGACGTAGACCGTGTTGTAGAGGGTGGTGGGGCCATGGTGCTCCCGCCAGTAGCCCTGGGGCGTCTGGGCTTCCACCACCCGCTGTATCATTCGCCGGCCGGCCTCCTGCCACTCGGGGCGGCCGAAGATCTGGCCGGCCCGGTAGCTGGCCATGGCGTTCCAGGTGGGGATGTTGTGGACCCGGCCGTCGGCCAGGTTGGCGGTGATGCCGTCGTAGGCCAGGGTGAGGCCCTCGGCCCAGCGCTG
>FWPU01001946.1_pt1 | contig 44820 bp, 31 predicted proteins | sample 2228361 | NCBI WGS metagenome assembly FWPU01 (sample SAMEA103939777, study PRJEB20133) | metagenome
GGCCGGGCCACCTGCGCTTTGTGGCCCGACTGGAGAGCCCCCTGCGCCATACGGTGGACGCCCCGGCGGCCGATACCCTGGCCCTGCGGGGCAAGGCGCCGGAACATGTGGAGCCCAACTACCGCCCCAGCGACCAGCCCATCCGCTACGCGGAGACCGAGCCCGGGGAAGGCATGACCTTTGTGGTCTACCTCCAGGTGGTGGCCGAGGGCGGGCAGGTCCAGGCCGATGAGGCCGGCATCCTCCGGGTGATGGGCGCGGATGCAGCCACCCTCTACGTGACCGCAGCCACCAGTTTCAACGGCTACCGGCGTTCGCCAGGTCTGGATGGCCGTGACCCGGAACCGTCCGCCCGCCAGGCCCTGGCCCAGGCCATTGCCCAGCCCTACGATGGGCTTCGCCAGCGCCACATGGATGACCATCGGCGTCTCTTCCGCCGGGTGAGCCTGGACCTGGGCCAGAATGAGGCCGCCGCGCTGCCCACCGACGAGCGCATCCAACGCTTCCACCGCCACCACGACCCCCACCTGGTCACCCTGCTCTTCCAGTTCGGCCGCTACCTGCTCATCGCCTCTTCCCGGCCCGGCACCCAACCGGCCAACCTCCAGGGCGTCTGGAACGACCAGGTGCGGCCGCCGTGGAGCTCCAACTACACCATCAACATCAACACCCAAATGAACTACTGGCCGGCGGAGGTGACCAACCTGGCCGAATGCCACACGCCCCTGTTCGACTTCATCGCCGAGTTGGCCGCCAACGGCCAGGAGACGGCTCGGGTGAACTACGGCTGCAGCGGCTGGGTGGCCCACCACAACGCGGACCTCTGGCGCCAGTCCGCACCGGTGGGCAACTACGGCGAGGGGGACCCGGTGTGGGCCTGCTGGCCCATGGCCGGGCCGTGGCTCTGCCAGCACCTGTGGGAGCACTACGCCTTTGGGCTGGACCTGGACTTCTTGCGGGACACCGCCTACCCGCTCATGAAGGGCGCGGCCCAGTTTTGCCTGGACTGGCTCCTGGAGGACGGCCACGGCCACCTGGTCACCGCGCCCTCCACCTCGCCGGAGAACAAGTTCACCACACCAGACGGCCAGCGGGCAGCCGTGAGCATGGCCGCCACCATGGACGTGGCCCTTATGCGGGATCTCTTTACCCACTGCTGCGCCGCCGCGGAGATCCTGGACGTGGACGGGGACTTCCGCCAGCGTCTACAGGACGCGCTGGCCCGCCTCTACCCTTTCCAGATCGGCCGTCATGGTCAGTTGCAGGAGTGGTTCCAGGACTGGGACGACCCCGACGACCACCATCGCCACGCCTCCCACCTGCTGGCCCTCCACCCCGCCTCCCTGATCACCCGCCGGGAGACGCCGGAGCTGTGGGCTGCGGCCCGCCGCTCCCTGGAGATGCGGGGCGACGGCGGCACCGGCTGGTCCATGGCCTGGAAGATCACCTTCTGGGCCCGGCTGGAGGACGGCGACCGCGCCGCCCGCATGATCGCCAACATGCTGAACCTGGCCACCACCACGGGCGTCGCCCTGGAGGGGGGCGGCGTCTACCCCAACCTCTTCTGCGCGCACCCGCCCTTCCAGATCGACGGCAACTTCGGCGCCACCGCGGGCATCGCCGAGATGCTGCTCCAGAGCCATGCTGGGGTGATCCACCTGCTGCCGGCCTTGCCGGGCGACTGGCGGAATGGCTCGGTGCAGGGGCTGCGGGCCCGGGGTGGCCTCACCGTGGACCTGACCTGGCAGGATGGGGCGCTGGTGGCGGTGACCCTCCACGCCGCCCGCAACGGGCGCCATCGCCTGCGCTACGGCTCCCACGAGGTGGAGTTTGACGTCTGGGTCGGCCAGCGCTACCGCCTGGACGGTACCCTGCAGGGGTAGAGGGATCCATTCTGTAGGGGCGCAGCTTGCTGCGCCCGCTGGACGGGGCAAGCCAAAAGAGATTCAACTGGAGTCTGACCATGAAAATTGAGCGGATTGAACAATTTTTTCCCCGGCCCCGGGTGCGCCTGGTGAAGATCACCACCGACGACGGCCTGGTGGGCTGGGGCGAGACCACCCTGGAGGGCAAGCCCAAGAGCACCATGGCCGCAGTGGAGGAGTTGGCCGACTACCTGATCGGCAAGGATCCCCTGCGCCTGGAGCACCACTGGCAGCATATCTACCGTTCGGCCTTCTTCCGGGGCGGTAACGTCCTCATGACCGCGCTCTCCGGCATTGACCAGGCCCTATGGGACATCGCCGGCAAGTACCACGGCGTGCCGGTTTATAAGCTGCTGGGTGGCGCGGTGCGGGACCGGATCCGGGTCTACGCCCACTGGGGCATCCGGGATCTGAGCGAGGAGGGGCTGGCGCGGGCCCGGGAGCGGCTGGACCGGCTCCAGCAGATGGGCTACACGGCTTTCAAGTCCGGGCCGGGCGGCAAGTGGCGGGGGCATGAGCCCCCCGCGGTCATCGACCACTTCGTCCGCTGTGCTTACACCATGCGGGAGTGGGTGGGGCCGAAGGTGGAGCTGGCCTTCGACTTCCACGGCAAGATGACGCCGGCGCTGGCCATCGAGATCTGCCACGAGATCAGGGGCATGCGGCCCATGTTTGTGGAGGAGCCCGTGCCCCAGGAAAACGTGGACGCGCTCAAGCTGGTCTCGGACCACGTGCCCTTTCCCATTGCCACGGGCGAGCGGCTCTTGACCCGCTGGGGCTTCCGGGAGGTCTTCGAGAAACAGGCCGTGGCCTACATCCAGCCGGACGTCTCCCACTGTGGCGGCATCACCGAGCTGAAGAAGATCGCCAACATGGCCGAGGTCTACTACATGCACATCCTGCCCCACTGTGCCATCGGGCCGGTGGCTTTCACCGCGTCCATGCACGTGGATGCGGTGGTGCCCAACTTCCTGGCCCAAGAGCAGGTGGACCAGGGGCTGGGCCATGGCCTGCTGCAGGCGCCGTGGCAGGTGATGGATGGCTACATCGAGCTGCCCACCAAACCGGGCCTGGGCATCGAGGTCGACGAAAAAGCCGTGGTCCAGACCGTTCCCTACACCGAGGAGCTGGGCGGCGAGTTCTACCACGACGACGATGGCAGTGTGGCGGATTGGTGATCGATACAAGAGGTTGGCTCATGGCTAAAATCAGAACTGGAGCGAGCACGACAGACAGGGTCGTCAGCCGAGAACAGCTGGTGAGGCAGGTGCGGGAGCTGCTTCGTGTTCTGCGCTCACAAAATCTGGAAATCACGGCAGCCTATTTGTATGGATCTTATTCCTCCACCATCCCCGCGCGGCCTTCTCGGCCTCCGGGTTCTGGTCAGGCAGGAATCCTCGGATTGGCCGCCAGGATGGCTTCTGCCGCCGTCCACAGGCGGGGCAGAAACGCTTCCACCTGGGCACAGCGCTGCTCCAGATCGGCCGGGGTACGGATGCCCAGGTCCGCGAGGAGCCTGTGGAAGCCCGGCAGGAAGCGCGCTGCCTGGGCAGGCGCGTCGGCGTAGAGTACCTCCATACAGCGGCAGTAGGTGACCCCGATCCAGAAGAGGGCTTCCCGGTGGTCGCCCCGGCTCACCAGCGCCTGGCTGCCCTCCACGGCTACGATACGGCCCGCCGGGCTGATGTCCGTGCCAAAGGGAAAGGGCGAGCGGATGGCCGCCTGGGCCGCGTCGAAGGCAGCCGCCATGGCCGCCAGATGTTGCCCGGCAGCCGCCTGGGAGAGCGCAGCGCTGCCCAGGAGCTCCAGCAGCTCCTGATGGAGGCCCCGGCAGGCCGCCACATGGGCGTAGTCTGCCAGCAGCCGCTGCACCGCTACATAGCGGGTGCGTACGGTGGGGTTTTCCAGGCCCGCCACCAGGAGCACGTGGGTCGTCACACCGGTCCCGAAGAGCCAGGCCATGGCCTGGAGGTGGAGGGGATCGCCGTCTCGCCGCCGGTGCAGATATTGCCGGCTGTGGGCCAGGGCATGTCGACATCGGGCCTCTACCCAAGAACGCCGGGCATATGCCCGGGCCACCGTTTCCTGAAGGCTGGCCAGCCGGCCGGTGGGGTCGTCCAGCAGGGTGGCCCTGCAAAAGTTGCCAGCCAGGTGATAGTCGCCCAGGATCCTCTCGGGCGTCTCCAGCCGGTCAACTCCCAGGAAGGAGACTTCCAGGGTCACGCCCCGATGGCGAAATTTCCCCCGCTTGGGGTGCTCCGCCGGCCTGTCGACCACCAGCATCAGGTCCACGTCCGAGGTGGGCGGTATGGGGGCGTCGTCAGGCAGCCAGTTGATGGAACCGTGGGTGAAGGCACCCCCAAAGCCGGGCAGATGGCCCTCTTCCTGTACCCACTCCCGAGCAATTTGTTTCGCTTCCTGCACCCGCATGGCGCCTCCAGGCGGTCGCTGCATGGGGACAAGCCGGCCCCGACACTGCGGTCCGGTCGCCGGAGGGGCCGGCGCCAGGGCAGAAATTTGTGGAAATGACAGCGACACGTTATCTTTAAGATTCCACAGCCAAACACATCCAAGGGAGAATACGCAATCCATGGCCAATCGTACCATTTCACTGACCGATCCGCTGTACGACTACCTCCTCTCTGTCTCCCTGCGGGAGCCGGCGCCCATGGCGGAACTGCGGGCCGAGACCGCCCGGCTGCCCGAGAAGGGGATGCAGATGTCCCCCGATGAAGCCCAGTTCCTGCGCTTTTTGGTGCAGCTCATGGGCGCCCGCCGGGCCCTGGAGATCGGCGTCTTCACCGGCTACAGCGCCCTCTCGGTGGCCCTGGGCCTGCCCGAGGACGGTTACCTGCTGGCCTGCGACGTGAGCGCCGAGTGGACGGCCATCGGCCGCCCCTACTGGGAGAAGGCCGGCGTGGCCCACAAGATCGACCTGCGCCTGGCCCCTGCCCTCCAGACCCTGGAGGGGCTCCTGGCCGACCGGCAGCAGCACAACCGCTTCGATTTCGCCTTCATCGATGCGGACAAGAACAACTACGACGCCTATTACGAGGCCTGCCTCCAACTGGTCCGGCCGGGCGGGCTTATCGCCATCGACAACGTGTTGTGGGGCGGGGGCGTGCTGGATGAAAGCCGGCAGGATGAGAACACCCGGGCCATCCGGGCCCTCAACCGCAAGCTCCACGAGGATGACCGCATTGACCTGAGTCTGGTGCCCGTGGGTGACGGCGTCACCCTGGCCCGGAAGCGGGGATAGCGGGGCGCAGCACTGGAGTACGGCCGGCTATCGGGCGGCCCTGCTTCGACAAATGGCCTGTGGGTGGGACTTGGCCCGCCCACAGGCCCAGGGAGATCTTGCACGTATTCAGGGGAGCAGGATCATGAGCTTTTCCATCGGAATGGGCAGCCCCGGGATGGGGCCCCGGGGTGCGCTGCGCAACTTTGGTGACGAGCGGGAAGGACGTCCCCTGGACGTGCGGGTGGTCAGCCGCCTGCTGGTCTTCGTGCGGCCGTACTGGCGGCGCATGGCGGTGGCCTTCGCGCTCATGCTGGTGGCTTCGGCCCTGACCCTGGCCACGCCGTACCTGATCAAGGTGGCCATCGACCAGCACATTGTCCAGGGGGACGTGCCCGGCCTGACCCGCATTGCCGGCCTGACCGCAGCGACCTTTGTGGGCATCTACCTGGCCTCGGCCGGCCAGAGTTACCTTCTTTCGTGGGTGGGGCAGCGGGTGCTGGCCAACCTGCGTTCCCGGCTCTTTCATCACCTGCAGCGGCTGCCTATCGGCTACCACGACACCCACATCATCGGCGTCACCGTCTCCCGGGTCATCAACGACGTGGGCGTCATCAACGAGCTGCTCTCCCAGGGCCTGATCACCCTGGTGGGCGACACCCTCATCCTGGTGGGCATCGTGGCGGTGATGGTCTCCATGAGCCCCAGGCTGGCCCTGCTCACCTTCGCCGTGATCCCCCTCATGGTCCTGGCCACCTACCTCTTCGCCCGCCAGGCCAAGGTCGCCTTCCGTCAGACCCGGGCGCGCATCGCTGCGGTGGTGGGCAACCTGGCCGAGAACATCGCCGGCATGCGGGTGATCCAGGCCTTTGCCCAGGAGGAGGCCACCCAGGAGCGTTTCGACGCGGTCAATCAGGCCAACCGGGAGGCCAACATCGCGGCCATGTCCCTCTCCTTTATCTTCCTGCCCGCGGTGGAATTCCTGGGCATGCTGGCCACCGCGGTAGTTCTCTGGTTCGGCGGCCGGGCCGTGGCCCAGGAAGAGCTGACCCTGGGCGTGGTGGTGGCCTTCCTGGCCTACGTCACCCGCTTCTTCCAGCCCATCCAGGAGCTGAGCCAGCTCTACACCACCATGCAGTCGGCCATGGCCGGCGGCGAGCGGGTCCTGGAGCTGCTGGACACCGAGCCCGAGGTGGCCGACCCGCCCGACGGCCGGAAGATGCCGCCCATTGTGGGAAAGGTGGAACTGCGCCATGTCACCTTCGCCTACCGGGACGATGCACCGGTTCTGCACGATGTCAATCTCGTCATCGAGCCCGGCCAGACGGTGGCCCTGGTGGGGCCCACCGGCGCGGGCAAGAGCTCCATCGCCAACCTCATCGCCCGCTTCTACGACGTGACCGACGGCGCCGTCCTCATCGACGACATCGACGTGCGCACCGTCACCCAACAGTCCCTCCATCGCCAGATGGGCCTGGTCCCCCAGGATCCCTTCCTCTTCTCCGGGACCATCCGGGATAACATCCGCTTCGGCCGTCCCGAGGCAACCGACCAGGAGGTGGAGGAGGCATCCCGTCTGGCCAACTGCCACCCCTTCATCACCGCCCTGCCCGACGGCTACGACACCGAGATTCAGGAAGGGGCCAGCAACCTGTCGGTGGGCCAGCGGCAGCTCATCTGCATCGCCCGGGCCGTGCTGGCCGACCCGCGTATCCTCATCCTGGATGAGGCCACGGCCAGCGTAGACACGGTGACCGAGACCCTGATCCAGGATGCCCTGGACCGCCTGTTGCGGGGGCGTACCTCGGTAGTCATCGCCCACCGGCTCAGCACCATCCGCAACGCGGATCTCATCTGTGCCGTGGAGCATGGCCGCATTGTGGAGCAGGGCACCCACGAGGAGCTGCTGGCCCGGGGCGGCCTCTACGCCAGCCTCTACGCCCGGCAGTTTGTGGAGCTGGACGAGCATTAAGACCACTCAGTGGAGTGTACCAACTGTGTCCCAAGAATCGTCGCCCCTGATTTTGACCATTGACGTGGGCACCTCTTCCACCCGCGCCATTCTCTTCGACGCCCAGGCCCGGCCCCTGCCCGGCCATGTGGCCCAGCGGGCCAACCACCTGGAAACCACCGCCGACGGCGGCGCAGTCTTCGACGCCGGTCACCTGCTGGAGAATGTGGTCGCGGTCATCGACCAGATCCTGGACGGGGCCGGTCCCCTGGCCCGCCAGATCGGCGCGGTGGCCATGGATACCCTGGTGGGCAACCTGGTGGGCCTGGATGCCCAGGGCAAGCCCGTCACGCCGGTCTTCATCTACGCGGACACCCGCAACGCGGCCGATGCCCAGGCCCTGCGCCGGGAGCTGGGCCCCGAAGGCATGGCCGCCAGCCACAACCGCACCGGCTGCCTCATCCACACCTCCTACCTGCCCGCACGCTTCCGCTGGATCCAGCGCACCCATCCCGAGTGGCTCCAGGCCGTCCGCCATTGGACGGGCATCGGCGAGTACATCCTCCACCAGTTTCTAGGCCAGCGCTGCATGAGCTACAGCGTCGCCTCCTGGAGCGGGCTGCTCAACCGCTTCGAGCTGACGTGGGACGTGGAATGGCTGGAGCGGCTGCCCATCGGCCAGGAACAGCTCTTCCCCCTGGGCGACATCGACCAGCCGCTGCAAGGGCTGCGTTCCCCCTGGGCGGAGCGCTGGCCGGCCCTGCGCCAGGTGCCCTGGCTCCCGGCCATCGGCGACGGCGCTGCAGCCAACATCGGCAGCGGCTGTGACGACCCCGCCCACATCGCGCTCACCATCGGCTCCACCGGCGCCATGCGCGTTGTGGTGGACCCCGGCCTGGAACGTGTGCCCGAGGGCCTCTGGCTCTATCGGGTGGACCGGCGTCGGGCCCTCCTGGGCGGCGCCACTACCGAAGGCGGCAACCTCTTCGCCTGGCTCCGTCAGACCCTGCAACTGCCTGAGCCGGAGGCGCTGGAAGCTGCCCTGGCCGGACGGGTCCGCCGGCAAGATGTCAGCGGCCGCGCCGTGGACCACGGCCTGACCGTATTGCCCTTTGTGGCCGGGGAACGGGCACCCGGCTGGCGGGAGGATGCCCGGGCCAGTCTGGTGGGCTTCACCCTCCACACCGACCCCATCGACATCGTCCAGGCCGGGCTGGAGGGCATCGCCTATCGCTTCGCCCTCATCTACCGGCGCATCCTGCCCCACCTGGGCGACTGGCGGGACGACCACCAGATCGTAGCCAGCGGCGGCGCCGTTTTGAGTTCGCCGGCCTGGCTCCAGATCCTGGCCGACGCGCTGGGCAAGCCGGTCCTGACCCTGGTGGAGAGGGAGAGCACCAGCCGCGGCCTGGCCTTGCTGGCCCTGGAGCAGTTGGGCTGCATCCGTCGGCCCTCGGCGTTGCCGCCGGAAATCGGCACCACCTACCTGCCCGACCCGGTCCATCACGCCCGTCACCAGGAAGGCATCGCCCGCCAGGAAGCGCTCTATGCCAAATTGGTGGCGTCCCGGAGCGGTCAAAAGAAGTAAAATAGAAACAAGGGCTTTGCCGTGGAAATTCAGGATATTATCCATGCTATCCGAGATAACCGCATCCGCATTACCGATCATGCTGACGAGGAAGCTCAGGCTGACCATTTGACATTCGATCAGATCTTCTTCAGTGTTCTGCAGGGTGAAATCATCGAAGATTATCCCTCTGACAAGCCATATCCGAGTTGTCTAATTTACGGGGACAGTTTTACCGGCGAGCCCATACACAGTGTGTGGGCATACAATCCGGAGACGAAATGGGCCGTGTTAATCACTGTGTATCGTCCTGATCCGGAACGCTGGATCGATTGGCGCACAAGGAGAAAGAAATGAAGCCTTTCCATAAGTGCCCTGTTTGTGGGGGTGAATTGGTGGAGAAGGAAGTGGAAAAGTTGCTGCGAGGCGGTAAACATACGGCGGTGATTAAAGTGCGCGCTGAAGTATGTTTACAATGTGGCGAGCGGTTGTATGCGGCTGAAACCGTCAAGCGTTTTGAGCAAATTCGGCAGAAGCTAGAAAAACAGGAAGTTTCCGAGTTTCAGCCGTTGGGTCAGTCTTTTGAAGTAGTGTAGCGGGACCAGCTGACCATGGAGCCTTCACGAGGAAGACCATGCTCCCGTATGGCATCCACTTACATTCACCCAGAGGCCCATGCGCCCCACACCCGATCTGATCGCCCACCTGGCCAGGCTCCTGGTCCAGGATAACGCCGTCCTGTTCATCGGACCGGCCCTGGGCCAGGCCTCGGAGCGTCCCCCACTCCTGGAGCGGCTGGCCGAGGCCCTGGCTGCGCGCATCGATTACCAGCGCCCAGATCGCAGCCTGCCCGCGGTGGCCCGGGACTTCGAGGTGCTCCTGGGGCGCAGTGCCCTCCTCCAGGCCCTGGCCGAAGAGCTGGAGCGCCTGGAACAGGAACCGACGACCGTCCACCAGCTCATCGCCACCGCCCTCTTGCCGGAAAACACGGTCATTACCACCCGCTTCGATCACCTGCTGGAACTGGCCCTGCAACAACTCCGCAAACCCTTCATCCCCGTCGTCCAGGATGAAGATGTGCCCGGCATCGACGCCACCAAGGTCACCCTCATCAAGCTGCTGGGCGATATCACCCGGCCCCAAACCCTGGTCATCACCGAGGACGACATCGATGCCTTCATCGACCGGCTGCCCACCGTCTCCGACGTGGTCAAGGCCTTCTTCGCCACCAAGACCCTCATCCTCCTGGGCTATGACCTGAACGGCGAGCCCTTCAAACGTTTCTTCCGCCGGGTCAGCCGCAACCTGAGCGTCTTTCGCCGCACTGCCTACGGGGTGGTGCCGGCCCCCCTGGACGAGGTGGAACGCCGCTACTGGGAAGGACAGAACGTCCAGCTTCTGGTGCAGACGCCCATGGCGTTTCTGGAGGCGTTGATCGAGGCGACCCGCCAGTGGACCCAGGCGCCGCCCCAGGCCGTGAACCCCCTGCAGGCCCTGGCCGGGGATCCTGCCCGCGCGCCCCTGCCGCCGGCACCCTACAAGGGGTTGGACAGCTACACCGCTGCCGACGCGGCCATCTTCGCCGGCCGCGACCAGGAAGCCGAACGGCTCACCCACCGCATCCTGGCCCACCGCCTGACCGTGGTCTACGGCGAGAGTGGCAGCGGCAAGACCAGCCTGCTCCAGGCCGGGGTCCGGCCACGCCTGGCCCGGCGCCGGGTGCCCATGGCCCTGGCCGAGGTGACCGTCGGCGCCCCGCTGGAGTCCCTCCTCCTGCAGGCCCTCCAGGAAGCTCTCCAGGAAGTCGGCCTGAACATGGTCCCCACGGAGCTTGCCCCCCAGATCCGCCAGCTTCAGGCCCGGCTCGATGGGCCGGTGGTGCTGGCGCTGGACCAGTGCGAGCAGCTCTTCCTGGCGGAGGATATCCAGGCCCAAAGGGCGGCGACCCGCTTCTTGCAGCAGTTGTCGGACGACCCAACGCTGGACCTGCGCCTGGTCCTGGTCATACGGGAGGATTTCCTGGGCCGGCTGGAGACCCTGCGGGACCACCTGCCCAATCTGCTGGATGTGCGCTTCCGCCTGGAGCGGCTGGGCCGGGAGGCGGCCCGGGCCACCATCGCGGAACCGGCCCAGCTCTTCCACGTGGCCTGGGAGCCGGCTTTGGTGCAGCGGCTGCTGGACGAGCTCTCCGACGGGGAGGCCACCGGGGTAGCTCCACCCCAGCTCCAGCTCGTCTGCCAGCGCCTCTACCAGGAGGCGACAGAGACCCCCGTGAGGCCGGGGCAGATGGCCACCATCACGTCCGCCCACCTGGAGCGCCTGGGCGGCGTCCAGGGCATCCTGGGGGAGTACCTGGCCGAAACCGTGGCCCAATTTGAACCTGACCAACAGCCCCACGTGCGCCTCCTCCTGGCCGCGCTGGTCCACTCCAGCGGCGTTAAACAGCGCCTCTCCCTGGCAGAGCTGGCCCGAACGGTGGATCGGCCCCAACCAGAAGTCACCGCCCTGCTGGACCGACTCACCCAGCAGCGGCTGGTTCAGCGTTTCCAGGTGGGAAGCCCTGCCGATTCGGGCGACGGTCCTTCCCTGGCCTACCAGCTGGCCCACGACTACCTGGCCGGGCGCATTCTCCGCTGGCTGGGGGATGAGTTCTGGGAGACCCAGCGGGCCCGGGAGATCCTGCGCCAGGCGTTGCCGGCCTGGCAGAGCCGGGCACGCCTGCCCGGCCCCGACGATCTGCGCCTCATCGCCGAACACCGCCAGGCCCTGCGCCCGTTGCCCGTGGAAGCCGCCATGCTCTACGCCGCGGCCGTCGCCTATGGCCAGCCCACCGAGGCCTGGGCCTCCCTGCTCCGTCCCGAAGTCCAGCGGGACGTGCTCCTGCGTCTGGTCCGGCATCCAGAGCCCCAGGCCCGGCAGCATGCGCTCACCGCCCTGGCTGCCCTGGGCCCTCGGGAGGCCGCGGGCCTCCTGGTGGAGCGGGCGCTGGCCGATGACGACGGCGAGGTCCGGTCCGCGGCCGCGCAGGCCATCGCCACCCTGGTCCAGGCCTACCCCGAGGTGGGCGCCGCGGCAGTGGAGGGGCTGGCCGCAGCCGGGTTACGGCCCGAAGAGCGGGCCGCGGCCATGGACGCACTGGCCACGGTGGTCGACCGGGCACCAGCCGCGGGTCAAGGGCTGCCCGCCGGGCTGCGGCAGGCCGTGCGCCGGCGGGTCTGGCAGCGTCGTTGGGGGCGAGGGCGGGCCGGCGTGCTGGCAGCCACCCTGCGAGGGCTCCAGGGCGGTTTCTGGGGCTTTGCCCTGGGCCTGGGCCCCTTCCTGGGCCTCTACGGCATCCCCGACCTGGGCCAGTTGGACCTGCGCACCGTCCTGAGCACGGCCATCCTGGGCAGCGTGCTGGCCGGCGCCCTGGTGGGCATCCCCACGGCGGGGGTGACTGCCGGTCTGGCCGCGCTGGAGCGTCTCCTGCTGGATCCGCCCACCCACAGGCGGGAGCGGTGGTCCCGGTGGCTGGCCATCAATGGGGCCGGCGCTCTGGCTTTTGCCCTCGGTTTCGCGTTGGTTTTGTTTATGGTAAACTTCCTCTCAGCTCCCCTGGCGACTTTGGTTATCAATCTGGCCGGCGGCTTCTTGCTCGTGGCCGTGCTGCGTCTGCCGGATCTGCTGAACGTGCGGCTGCCCCGCCCTGGGCACCTGGGCCTGGCTGTCCTGGTGGGTGGGCTGGCCTTGGCGGCCAGCGGCGTGGTGGGGCCGCCGGCCGATGCCGTCGCGGCCCTCCGGGCTGCCCCGGGCACCTTTCTCTGGCTGCTGTTGGCCGGCGCCATCAGCAGCGCCGGGCTTCATTGGGCCATTGCCCCGGCTGTGGGCCGTCAGGAGCCGCCTGACGGCAGACATCATGAGATGTGTGGGTACCATCGCCCTGTGGGCCGTGCTGTTGTGGGGCAGCCTGGGGCTGCTGGCTGCCTGTAATCGGACGAACGACCTGCTGCCGTCCACGCCGCCCACGCCGTCGCCGGTGATCCTGCCCCAAGCCACGCCCACCCCAGAGGCTCCCCTCACCCCCGAAGGGCAGAGCGTTCGGGCCCTCTCCGCCCGCAACGGCGTGGAAACCGTCGATCGGGCCGGCAGTCGACGCCCCCTGCCCGCGCCCACCCGGACGTTCCTGGTCGCGGGCGACGGCGTGGATGTGGATCTGGACGGCCGGGTCCTCCTTCGGTTTGCCGACGGCGTGGAGATCGAGGTGATGCGGGACGGCGAGTTGACCTTCCGGGAGCTGGCCCTGGACGAGCGGGACGTGCGCCTGGCCCTGGTTTCCCGGGGCGGCACGGCCCGCTTCGATATCGACAGCCGCCTGCAGGTCTCCATGACGGTGGAGACGGAGTTCGCCCAGATCGTGGCCACCGGCACCTCCTTCCTGGTGGTCAAGGAGCTCAATAGCCCCCTGGAGTGGGTCATCGGCCTGGAGTCCGAGGACGATCTGCAGGTTACTGCCCGCAACGATCCCAACCCGGACCAGCCTACCACCAAAGGGGTGGACAGCGGTGTGGCCCGCTGGATCGCACCCATCGACGTGCCCAGCGCCGGGATCGCCTACGACGGTTTTTCGGTGCTGGACTGGATGGATCGGCTGGAGAACGGGGAGCCAGTGGCGGAGATCGGCGAGGTGCTCTGGCCCCACGCGGACGCCGTGCTAGACACCGGTGGGCTGGCCGAGCTGCCGCCGCCGGGCGAGCCCTTCACCCTGCCCTTTGACCTAGGCCAGGTCACCCTCATCCTGGAGCCAGAGCCGGGCTTCGGGCCGCCGGCCTATCGCCTGGTGGATTGCAACGGCGACGGGCGGCAGGACATCTTCATGGAACTGGGTGCCCTGACCCTGGACTTCCGTACCGTGCTGGCCCGGGTCCGGGGCGTGGATGTGACCGTTCTGGCCGGGGATGAGGAGGCCCGGGGCACCTTCCAGGCCTACGACCCGGCCTACGCGGCCATGAACGGGGATGCGTTCACCCTGGCGCCCGGCACCCAGGCAGTGATCAGCCTGCGCTCGGAGCTTCCCTATCACTACGCCCGCCTGACCTTGAGCCAGGGCTGCTTCCTGGGGGTGAGCCTGACGCCGCCGGAGATGGCTCCCCGCCTGGCAACGGAGCCATCATCCACCCTGGCTGCCCCGCCGGCGGGCATCGACTTCCAGGAGGCCACGGCCCGGCCGGCAGAGCACGGCCGCTTGCGGGCCTGGGCAGACCTGCCCATCGTGGTGGACGGCGACGTTTCGGAATGGCCGACGCCGGAAGGCGAGGGGGAGTCCACCGGCCCTGGCTGGACATCCCTGACGACGGTGGTCTACGACAACGGCTGCGCTGCCCGCTACCCGGTGGCCCGCTACGGCCGCACCATCCCCACCGACCTGGCGGCCCGGGTCCAGTTCGCCTATGACGACGCCTATCTGTATGTGGCCTTTGTGGTGGAGGACGACGGCTTCGTGGGCTACAGCGGAGGCGACTACCAGTATTTCAACGGCGATGCGCCCCAGCTCCTGTTGGACCTGGACCTGGCCGGGGACTTCCAGGACACGGGCCGCAGTGCAGACGACCGCCAGGTCGACCTGCGGGCGGGCGTGGGGCAGCCGGGGACGCGGACTGCGGCGGCCCTCTGGGATCTGGCCACCCTGCAGGCCGCCCCCTACCCGAGTGCCCGGGTGGCGGCCCAGGGTGTCGACGGCGGCTACGTGCTGGAGGCAGCCCTGCCCTGGGCACCCCTGGGCATCGCTCCCCAGCCCGGCCTCCAGTTGGGCCTGGCGGCCAGCGTCAGCGACAACGACCGGCCGGAGGTCAACGTGCAGCAGTGCATGATTTCCACCGCACCGGGCCGCGACTGGCGGGATCCCACCACCTGGGGCACCCTGTTGTTGGCAGGCCCGCCGAACCATCCCTGAGGAGCCGTGGCCATGAATCGACAGGAGACGCTGCGGGCACTCCGCCAGACCCTGGCCCGCCTCTACCCCACCGTAGACGACGCCAGACGCATCATCACCGATGCGGGCCTGGACCCGTCCTACATCCGCTTCGACGACAAAGCCGTCACCAACTGGCACAACATCCTGGCCGAGGCGGAGAACCGGAGCCAGCTGGCCACCCTGGTGGACCGGGCGCGCCAGGAGTTTCCCCGCAATCAGGAGCTGCTCCAGGCCATCCAGGCGCTGACGGCGTCTCTGCACGGGCCACCGGCCGAAGTCCCCGGCGCCAAAACTGCCGACGGCGCGGCCGGGGAGGGGACTGGCCTGGAGCTGGTGGTGCTGCGGCTGCTGGCCGATGAGGCCCGGCGGGGCCGGCTGGCCCTCTTCGTGGGCAGCGACCTGCCCAGGACGCTCACAGGGCTGCCGTCTGCGCCAGAACTGGCCCGGGCGTTGGCGGCCCGCTATGGCCTGGCCGGGAGTCCACCGGCCGAAGATTTCTTCGCCGTTGCCCAGCAGGCGGCCGGCCGCTTCCGCAACGACCTGATCCAGTTCCTGCGGGAGGCGCTGGACAGCACCGGCCAGGAGCCCGCCCCCATCGACCGGCTGATTGCCCGGCTGCCGCTCCGGCTCTTCATCACCACCCGCTACGACAACCTGCTGGAGCAGGCGTTCCAGGCGATCCCCCGGCCGGTGGATCTGGTGACCGATGACTTCAACGCCAGCCAGCGCCGGGCCGACCGGGTTACCCTGGTGATGCTCTTCGGCGACCTGCGCCATCCTCGTTCCCTTACCCTGATCGAGGATGACCTCTATGACCTGGCCACGGCCAAGCGGGGCGTGGTGGCCCTGGTGGAGCAGGCCTTCAGCAGCCACACGGTGCTCTTCCTGGGCTTCCAGCCAGACAATCCCGGCTTCCTCACCCTGTGGCGGGAAGTGTTGCGCCGGCTGGGCCGGGATGCGCCCCGGGCCTACGCCCTGGTGGATGGGCCGCTCCCCGATGACGTGCGCAGCCTGTGGCAGGGGCGTAACATCGACATCCTGGACGCCGCCCCCCTCCCTGCGCTCCAGGCACTGGCCAATGAGTTGACGTAACGACATAACCCATATCATCCCATCACGCCTTACCCTTGACACCCAATCACCTGATCACCCAATCCAACAAGGAGATCCCTATGCCTGCCAAGTACCGGGTCGGTATCATCGCCAGCGGTCGCATCGCCCGGGAGCATGCCCGGGGATGGCGTGCCTGTGATCGCACCGAGATTGTGGCCATCGCCGATTCCCATCCCCAGGCCCTGGCTGCCTTTGCCCTGGAGTTCGGCGTCAAACGGCGCTACCTGGACTATCGGGAGATGTTGGCTCGGGAGGCGCTGGACATCGTCAGCATTTGCTCCTGGGATCCCCAGCACGCAGAGATGACCATCGCCGCGGCAGCCCACGGCCCCAAGGCCATCCTCTGCGAAAAGCCCATGGCCTGCTCCTTGGGCGAAGCGGACGCGATGATGATCGCCTGTGCACGTAACGGCGTGAAGCTGGCCATCGGCCATCAGCGCCGCTTCTACTCATCGTGGCAGGAGGCCCGGCGGCTGGTGCAGAGCGGCGCCATTGGCGAACCCCAGCGGCTCTGGTCGGCCATCCGCGCGGGGTTGATGAACACCGGCACCCACTGCATCGACTTTCAGCTCTTCGTGCTGGGGGATGTGGAGGCCCAGTGGGTCATGGGCGCGGTGGAACGCCACACGGACCGCCACATCTTCGGCCACCGGGTGGAGGATCGCTGCGTCGGGGTCATCGGCTACCCCAACGGCGTGGAGGGGGGCATTGAGAGCGACATGAACAACCTGTATCGGGTGGGCGCCACCATCTACGGCAGCGAGGGCATCATCGAAGTGGACAACAACAGCCTGCGCTATCTCACTTCTGCCCAGGCGGGCTGGCAGGAGTTCCAGCCCGAGGAGGAGGAGTTGCAGGGCTATGGCCGGGCCCACATCGACCAGGCCAACGCCATTTGCGACTGGATCGAAGGTAAGTTGGAGGAATACCCTGGCGAGGCAAAACATGGCCGGGCCGCGCTGGAGATTATGATGGCCCTGTACGAGTCGGCCCGGCTACATGAGCGGGTGGCGCTGCCGCTGCCCACCAGGGCCAACCCGCTGGACGTGGCGGTGGAGCAGGGGGTGATCCCGGTGACTCGGCCGGGCGCGTACGACGAGCGCTCCTTCCTAGTGCGGGGCGAGGCCATGAGCTGGGTCCGGCCTGGTACTTCGTAATGCCGTCCCCGCCCCCAACCGCTCAGGGCTCTTCCTGGCGACGGGCCCGGCGCGCCTCCAGTTTGCGGACCAGGAAACCATGCAGCCACCAGATGCAGGTGGCGCCTGCCGGGAGCACCACCAGCACCTCGAGCCAGGAGCTGGTCTCCAGGAGGGGCGTCCCGACCTTGAAGACTGTGGTGATCAGGGCGATCCATATGTAGACGGTGAGGAAACGGATCATGGACTGAAGGGCGCACCTCCTTGTGGGTGTAGCGTGTCGGGATCAACCAGCCGCCACGCCACAGCCAGCGTCCGCTCGGCCAACATCTCGAAGATGAGTACCCCAGGCAGGCCAGACTCGATCAGCGTCTCCACCACAGGGCCGGCGGCATCCGTTCGGTCGCCGCCAAAGCCGGCAGCACATCCGATGGCAAGATGGGGAAGTTCCATGGTCTACTCCATCAAGGCACGACGTAGATCCGTACCGGGTCCGCGGTGGTCTTGGCGCCGTTGGCGTAGACCAGGCGCGCGGTGACGAAGTGCATGCCCGGTGGCGGATCGACCCATTCCCACGTGTAGACCGGCGCCGTTTTTTCGCCCAAGAGCTGCCCGTCGGCGTAGAATTCCACCTTCGCCGCCGGGCCCAGCTGGTTGGATGTATTGGCCGCCATGGGCACCCGCTGGCCCGGCCGGAAGACTGCATCCGCCACCGGGCTCACCAGCTCGATGGCCGGCGAGAGCCCCTGGGGCGTGACGGGGAAGCCGGGTTCCCGGTCATCGATCTGCAGCAGGAAGCTGATCAACTGGTCCAGGGCCTCGGGGCTTAGGGTGGCCGTCTCCCCGTGCAGCCCAGCCGGGTTCTGGGTGGTCAACACATCCCGCAGGGTGGCGGCGGAACCATCGTGGAGGTAAGGTGCGGTCAGCCACAATCCCCGCAGGGTGGGCGTATCCAGCCCCAGCAGCGGTTGGCCGGCGCGCATGCCCGAGGTGGGCTTGAGGGTTCCCACGTCGTGGCTGACGCCGGTGGCGCTGTCGCTGAAATCGGGGCCGCCGTGACAAAGGGGGCAGCCCAGTTGTGTAAAGATGCGCCGACCGGCCTGCCCCTCTGGCGTGAGGGTGCCGTCCGGGTTGCGGAAAGGGCTGGGCGGCAGCTCCGTCAGGGAGGCCACGTACGCGGCCAGGGCGTCCAGCTCCGGGCTGAGGCCGGCTTTGGTATCCCCCAGGGGATCGCTGCGGGTGCCGGCGCTGAAGTTGGCGTCGGCCAGGAAGCCCCGCCCGCCGAACAGGCTCCGCATGTCGTGCTCGAAGTCCTGTACCTCGTCGAAGTTGCCGGTCCAGTGCAGGCGGCCGCGCCCAAGGGGCTCCCGAGAGAGCTCCCGGCCCAGGCCCAGCAGGGAGATGGTGTTGCGCAGCCCTTCGCCGTCGGCCAGCCGGTCGTAGACCCGCCCATCGTCGCCGCCGTCCAGGTGGCACGAGGCACAGGCCATGTAGCCATCCCGGCTCATGCGGGAATCCCGCGCGTTGTAGAAGATGCGCTTGCCGGCCAGGACCTGGGGATCCAGCCGCTCCTGGGCCACGGTGGGGATCTCGGCCAGGAGGCGGGCTTCCTGCAGACCAGGCTGCAGGATTTCGCTCACGTCGTAGACCAGGACGCTGCGGGAGAGCCAGCTGTGGACGAAGAGCTTGCCCCCTTCCGCGGTGAAGGCCAGCCCCTGGGGTGCCTGGCCGGCCGGCTCGATGGCGGTGATGAGCTGGTTGGTGTAGACGTCCAGCACATCGATGGCGTTGGAACCTTGCAACACCACGAAGGCGTAGTCGCCCAGGGGACTGAAGCCCACGGCCACCGGACCTTCCCGGTTGTTGAAATCGTGGCGCGCGGCGAGATCCTCCTGGTTGGTCTGCAGGTCCACCTGGGCAGCCATGGCCCGCACCGTGGTGTCGAAGGTCAGTGGCAGGCCGTCCCGGGATTGTCCCCGCTGGATGTTGGCTTTCCGGGCCGGGATCCAGAGGCGGCGGCCGTCGGGGGAGATGGCCGGGGCGCCCAGGGCGTTGGGGAGGCCGCGGCCGCTGTTGTCGGTGTCCGGCCCGGGGTCCAGGGCCAGTGCCAGCCGCCGCACCACCTGGAAGGTCTGGGGATCCACCTCCACCACCTCGCCGTGGGTATCGGGCGAGATGTAGCGGGTTACAAAGAGGCGGCTGCCGTCGTGGCTCAGGGCCAGGCCCCGGGGCGTGGGGCCCACGTCCACTTGGGCCGCCAGGCTACGGGCCTGGACATCCAGTCGGGCAATGCGCCCTGTGGCGTAGAGGCTGACGAAGGCGCTGTGCCGATCCGGGTGGAAGACAATGCCGTAGGGGCGGGAGCCGGGCGGAAGGGGGATGGTCCCCAGGGATGCGCCCGTGTTGGCATCCAGCACACTGATGGTGTCGTCGCCCTGGTTCACCACCCAGATGCTGCCGTCGGGGGCTTGGGCCAGGGTGCGGGGCTGGTGGCCCACGGGCGCTTCAAACATCTTCGCCAGGGTGACCGCATTGATGGCGGTGACGCTGTCGTTGTCCGGGTTGACGTTCCACACCTGGGTGGCCGAACGGTCCAGGATGATGGTGGAGGAAGAGGGGGCGTGGCCCGGTTGCAGCGGGTTGTAGGCCGTCTGCAAGGTGGCGCAGCGGGCCGTGTGGCGGCCATCATCGGCTGTGACCCGCACGGTGTAGTGGCCGGGGGCGCTGTAGACGTGGGCCACGGTGGTGTCCCGCACGCCCACCAGGGGCGGAGAGCCGTCGCCAAAGTTCCAGGTGTAGCGGACATCGCCGCCCCCCTCCAAGAGGCGTACCGTCAGGTGGGCGCTGGTGCCCACTTCGGCCATCCCGGCGGACTTTACCTGGCAGAAGAGAGGTGAGCCGCCCGTTTCGCCGGTGGTGAAGCGGGCGGTGAAGGTGACGGGCACCGGGTTGCCGGCCAGGTCCTTGATGCCACCGGCCGGCACGATGATCTCGTAGGTGGTGTTGGGCGCCAGGGGGCTGGCCGGGGTGAAGTTGACGATGCCGGTCTGGGTGCTGTAGGTGCCCTCCAGGGGCGGTCCATCCTCCGGGCGGACGATGAAGGTGCTGGCGTTGACCGTGCGCAGGTCGATCAGGTCGGTGAAGGTCAGGCCGATGCGGCTGGAACGGGACTGCCCCGCCGCGCCGTCCAGGGGGAACACCATGTTCACCTGGGGGCCGGTGGTGTCCGGCTCGGCCTGATGCGGGAAGATGAAGCTGCCGTTGTAGTGGTCGTCGCTGAGCACCACCAGGTTGCCCAGCACCACCGCGAAGTCTTCATCGTGGTTGGGGACGCCGGAAGTGGCGGTACCCACCACCCGATAGTTATCGTCCTGGATGTCCACCTTGACGTAATGGTCGGACGCGCCCACGTGGGCGAAGTGGTCCTGGATGGTCAGGTAGCCGCCCCGGCCGTCCATGGGGACCGAGTCCAGGGGAACGATGCGGTGGGGATCCCGGATGTCGAAGCCCAGGAAGTCATCGTGGGCGCTGCCCGCGGCGTAGATGCGGTAGCCATTGACCATGGAGCTGTAGGATGCGGTGCGGTTGGTGACCAGCGCGTCCAGCAGGGTGGGGTTCTCCGGGTCGCTGATGTCCAGGGTGGCGTAGCCGGGCCCGTCGTTGCTGGTGACCACCAGCAGGTTGCCCACGGCAAAGACCGGCCCCACCCGAAAGCCGCCCGTCTGGCTGGTGGGGAGGGGGTTGGGCTCGCCGCCCCGGTCCACCAGGCGAGGTGCGGTGGGGTCCGCGGTGTTGACGATATAGATGCCGTTGGAGGCGCCACTGACGTAGAGGTAGGGTGGCTGCCAGGTGAGCCACCAGGCCCCGTTGGCGTAGCCGGGGAAGATGCCCGGCAGCACCAGATGTCCCACGGGGTGCGGATCGCGGACGTCGGTCCAGTCCCAGATCTGGATGCCGTCCACGGCCAGGTGGGCGGCGTAGTCCCGGCCGCCCTGGCTGGTGAAGGCGATGGCATGCTGCTCGCTGAGCAGGCCGGTATCTTCCTCTGTGCGGGCCACCAGGAGGGGGCTGGCCGGGTCGGAGATGTCGAAGACGGCGATGCCCGCCCGGGGGCGGATGGTCTCTTCGGAGTAGATCTCCACCATGTAGCCCTGATGCATGACCACGCTGGTGTGGCTCTGGGGGGCACCGTTGCTGGCGTTGATGGCGCCGATGACCTGCATGACCTGGCCCGGGTCAAAGGCACGGGTAGGCAGGCCGGGCCCCTGGGCCACGGCATCGAAGCCGGGGCGGCCAGCCAGCATGCCGGCGGCCAGTAGGGCAGCACAGAGGCGAAGGGCCAGACCAGGGGAAAGGAGGCGCCAGAGCCGGGCTGCAATCTGTTTCACGGATGGGTGGAAGTGCTGGTAGCCTGTCTTCAACGTTGCCACGGGATGCCCGATTGGACGAGGGGCGGCCTGGGGACAGAACGGGAGCACCTGTACCGCCATGCCCTGGTGTCATCGTCGGTTGCCATGGTTCTACTTTACCATAGATCGGGCTTCCGGCGCACCCCTTTTGATTTGCTGATTTGCAGATTTTTGAATCACAGATTACACAGATTACACGGACTACATAGATGCACTATCTGTGCAGATTTGATTCGATCGGGGCTTGCCGATGGGCAGTGGGAACACGCTTCAATGCGCCGTCGCCCCGCGCCCGAATTTTAACGAATGGTGTGGAGTCAGGGTGGGGGGAGGCCACGCCAGAGCTTTGTCGCCAGGTCGAAGGCCTGGGTGCCCACGTATTGACCCATGTCTCGCCCACGCAGGTCCCCATCCTGGAAGTGGATGCCGCCGTAGCGGCGGGAGATGCCGGCCTCGTCGGCCGCTTCCTGGAAGGTCTCCCACTGCAGGACAATCACCTGGGAGGGGCTGCTCTCGAAACGATTGCCGCCGATGCCCACGATGTGCTGGCCTAGCATATCCGGGATGCCGTCCTGGTTGAAATCTTCGTGGTAGAGGATCGTCTTGCCGTCGTAGAAGCGGTTGGAGCCGGTGAAGAGGGTCAGCACGGTGGCTGCGGCGGCGCTGAAGGTGCTGTGGCCGGAGACGTACTCGGCAAAGGGCGGCGTGACGAAGGTGAGCTCCTGGTAGGGGCGCCAGAGCTCGCCGGAAATGGGTTGGCTCCCCTGGTTGGGGCCGGCCCAGGCGGTGACCATCTGGCCGGCATACTTGCGCCGGATGGCGGACACGGGACGGATACAGTCGTAGGCCCGCTTGGCATCCCACGCGGCGATGCTGGCGTCGAAGAGGGCGCCGTTCAAGGCAAAGTAGAGGCGGGCATCCTCGCCGATGGTGTGGTGGTCCCGGGCGGAGATGCCGTGGGCCAGGGCGTTCCAATGGCCGGGCGGTGTCTCTGAGCGGGGGCCGTCGGCCCAGTATTCCGCGATGACCTTTTGCTCATCGGTGAGGTTGGCGCTGAGGTGGAGGATCTCGTCCACCTGCAGGTGATAGGCCTGGTCGTTGGTCATGCGACGACCCAGGGCATCCATATAGGGCACGTCGGAGCCGGCTTTGGGCGGCCCCGGGGGGCGGAACTGATCGCCGGAGGCCAGGGCAAAGGGGCGCACCGCTCCCCAATGGGGGGTGAGGAAGACCTGTTCGGTGTAGGAGGCGGGATCCGCCGGGTCCAGGGTGGGGTAGCCCAGGGCATCTTTGAGCTTGCCCGTAGGCACCCGCAGGGGTTCCCACCGGTTGGGGTCAAAGGCCACGCCGAAGAGTCCGTTCTCGGCAAAGGGGTCAGGGCTGTTGACAGGCCGATAGAGTTCCGGCCAGTAGGCGGACGGCATATCCGCGTAGTCGTTGGCCGCGTTGGAGCCGTCGTCGGCCCGGTCCGCCAGGACAGCCCGGGCTACGGCATAGCCCAGCCCGGCCGGGGTGTTATCCATGTGGTACTGGATGGGGTAGCCCAGGTTGTGCATGAGGCGGGTGAAGGCGGCGGTTCTGGCCTCATAGTCGGGGAAGAGGGCCACCAGCATGTGGTAGGCGGCCTGGCTCACGGCGGCGGCCTGGTTGGCCTCCGTATGCTCCGGGACAGGCCGGCGCCAGGCCACGTCGGCCACCAGAGGACGGGCTACATCGTCGTAGAGGCTCCAGGTATCGTAGATGGCCGTGTGGACCATGAAGAGGCTGCGGGCAATGACCGTGGGGCGGGGCGGTCCATGGCGCACCGCGGCCAGCATGGCCTCATTCCAGAGGACGACCACGCTGGGCGCGTAGGCGGTGGGATCGGCTGGAGCCGGGGGGCGGTTGATAGGGGTGCCCCCCAGGGTCGGGTTGGTGACCGGGGTCTCCGGCAGAGGGCTGACCGCCGGTTTGTCCGGACGCGTTACCCGGCTGCAAGAGATGAGCAGCCCGGCCAGCACGAGCAGCCAGAGGGGGGCCAGATGGCGCCACAGACGCGTCCGCCACGTCCTCAGTATATCGTGGTGCTGAGGGCGCGGCATTCCGCACCGGGGCCCCTCGGGGCCTTCTGGGCCCGGACGGTGCGCCTCGCGTCGTGAGATTCGGCCCAAATTCGGCGAGGATTTCCACCGGAGGCAGAGTCGCCGAATTTCTGCCATGGTAGGCACGCCAGATCGTAATAGCGTCATGGATGCCACCTCCTTCGTGATCCTGGCGATTTCGTCCAAGCGTATCGCCGGGTGGGAAGCCGGCGCGGGTCTCATCCGGGCCTTCGCTTTGACCGTTCCAAACAGGGCGCAGCCATTTGGCCTACCCTGCCTGGCCGGTTTATACTGGGGGCATCGGTGCGATTGCACCTCACTATCTTTGCACTTTAATTTTGAGTCCCAAATTCCACAGATAGAGCTGAATTCAAATCTGTGTTCATCTGTGGAATCTGTGGATCGAATCAGATCTGAACAGATAGTAAATTTGAATAATTCTATAAAAAAGACGATAAACCTCGCCTTTCGGTGCGGTCAAGATGGCCGGCCCAAAATTTACCCAAACTACCTGGAGGTATCCATGCCGGAACGACCCCAAATCCTGCTGCCGGAGGATCGCTACTTCGATCCAGAGCCCCGGGTGCGCGAGGTAGCCCTGGCCCTCTACCGCGAGGTGGCCAACCTGCCCCTCATCTGTCCCCACGGCCACGTGGATCCCCGGGTCTTCGCGGACCCGGACTACCGCTTCGGCACGCCGACGGAGCTCTTTATCATCCCCGATCACTACGTCTTCCGTATGCTCTATTCCCAAGGCATCCCCATGGAAGCCCTGGGTATCCCCACCCGAGACGGCACGCCGGTGGAGACGGACCACCGCAAGATTTGGCAGATCTTTGCCGAGCACTTCTACCTTTTTCGGGGGACACCCACAGGCATGTGGCTGAACCACGAGCTCTATTCGGTCTTTGGCGTACGGGACCGGCTGACGGGTGAGACGGCCCAGGAGATCTACGACCAGATCGCGGAGAAGCTGGAGGCGCCGGAGTTCCGGCCCCGTCGGCTGTATGAGCAGTTCAACATCGAAGTGTTGGCCACCACCGATCCGGCCACGTCTACCCTGGAGCATCACCAGGCCATCCGCGCATCCGGCTGGAAGGGTCGTATCATTCCCACCTTCCGCCCCGATGCGGTGGTCAACCTGGACACGCCGGACTGGCGGGCGCAGATCCAGCGCTTGAGCGAGGTCTCCGGCATCGACGTCACCGACTACCGCAGCTACATCCAGGCTTTGGAGCAGCGGCGGGCCTTCTTCAAAGAGATGGGCGCCACAGCCACCGATCACGCCGCGGTGACGCCCTACACCGAGTCGCTGTCGGAACGGGAGGCGGACGCCATCTTCCAGCGGGCGTTGCGGGGGGAGGCCAGCGCCGACGATGCAACCCGGTTCACCGGGCACATGCTGATGGAGATGGCCCGTATGAGCGTGGAGGATGGCCTGGTCATGCAGCTGCATCCGGGCTCCTTCCGCAACCACAACCAGCCCATCTTCGAGCGCTTTGGCCCGGACATGGGTGGCGACATCCCCTTGGCCACTGAGTTCACCCGCAACCTGCGCCCCCTGTTGAATCGCTACGGCAATGAGAAGAACTTCACCTTGATCCTGTTCACCCTGGACGAAACCACCTTCTCCCGGGAGTTGGCGCCCCTGGCCGGCCACTACCCGGCGGTGAAGCTGGGGCCGCCCTGGTGGTTCTACGACAGCTGGAACGGCATGATGCGTTTCCGACAGCTGGTCAGTGAGACGGCGGGCCTGTACAACACGGTGGGTTTCAACGACGACACCCGGGCCTATCCTTCCATCCCGGCCCGTCACGACCTGGCCCGCCGGGTGGACGCCAACTGGCTGGCCGACCTGGTGGTGCGCAGCGTCATCGCCATGGACGAGGCGCAGGAAATGATCCATGCCGCGGCCTACGGCCTGGCCAAACAGGCGTACCGGCTGTAAATTTCCGGCCGATTGGTCCCATTCTCAGGATTTTTGGGGTTTGACGTCCTGGCGAAGTTGGTGTATAGTATGATTCAAGACGCTGTTAGTTCTGTTCCGAATGTAGCAAATACATCGCCCAGACTGTAACGGCGGTCTGGGCGTCTTGTCGTTTAGCAGTTTGGAATTGACTACGCGTCTTGAGAGTAATATCCACTAGTAGTAGGAGGTCCAGACATGTCTAAACGCGAGATCGGAACAGTCAAGTGGTTCAATGACCAGAAGGGCTATGGCTTCATCTCCCGCACGGGGGGTGCCAAGGATGTCTTCGTACATCACTCGGCCATTCTGGGGCATGGCTACAAAACCCTCAAAGAGGGCGAGCAGGTGGAGTTTGAGGTCCAGGAGGGGCAGAAGGGGCCAGCGGCGGTTAACGTCCAGCGGCTTGCTCCCTGAGGCTGGCTCAGATTTCCCACGAGACGGCGGCGCCAGGTTGAGGCTGTACCCAGGTGCGCCTGACAGCCCTCGGTTAACAGCGTCGTTGTAAGAGGTAACAAGAGAGGGATTCGGACTTGATGCCGAATCCCTCTTTTTCGTCTTAACACCGCAGGGGGCGCAATGACCCGCAAGCCACCGCACCCCCTGCAGCGATCTCTCCCTTGGCGCAGGGAGCCAGCGATGGGCCGGGTACGACGGGGTGATTACTTCTGTACCTTCTTGAGGACGGGCAGGCCGTTCTTGCTTTCTGCCACCTCATAGCCCGGGGGAACGGCATCCAGTGCGCCCTCTTTGGCTTCCTTGGCAAAGAAGTAGATGGTCTGCTGTGTGCCATTTTTGAGGGTGGTCTGCCGGGAATGGAGGACGTAGGTGTTTCCCTTGGAGTTGGTGTACGTGAAAGCCATTTTTTACCTCCTTCACAGAACGTGAACTGTCAACAGTGGCAGGCGAACGTGATGAACCGGGGGCCATTCCTGCCCAACTCGTTCACCCGGGCTGGCGCGAATCCCCTCCTGCCGCCATGGTCATTCCCTACTGGCCGGCCACAGGAGGGCCCTGCTCTGAGCGGCTATTGTACCATTAAAGGGCGCCTCTCTGTCAACGCCTGCACACTCCTGAAAATTGACCGTTATCATACGCTATTTCTACGCGGCCCTCTCGAGGCTCCCAGGCCGCCTTCCCACGGACGTTGACCCCTTAATCTTTCAAAAACAGCTCGATGACCGGGACGGCCACGTCCGGTTTTTGGACAGGCAGTTCCAGGGTCAGGGTGTTGGGGGCGAGTCCGCCCATGGTGGTATTTTGGGCTTCCTGGTGGGGATCCACCACCCGCATGTTGATTTCCGATGCGTCGTTCAGCAGCTGGGCATATTCCACCCGGTTGGCCAGATCCGGCAGGTGGACGTGGCGGAAGGGCCAGGCAAAGAGGTGGAGGTAGAGGCGATTGCCCCGTTGGGTGTAGCGGCAGTCCGGCGGCGGCGTGAACTGGCTGGCGCCGCAGCCGTAGATGGAACGCCCGTGTAGGCGCATCCACTCGCCGATGCCCTTCAGACGTTCGATGGCCCGGGGCTCGAATTCCCCCCGCGCGTTGGGCCCCACGTTGAGGAGCATGTTGCCGTCCTTGGAGACGGTATCCACCAGCATGCGGATCAACATGTCCACCGGCTTCCAGTCCAGGTTGTCCCGGTGGTAGCCCCAACTGCCGTTGAGGGTCTGGCAGGCTTCCCACACCACCGGCTTGCCGTCCACCATGAGCCGCCCGGCCGGCTGATACTGTTCTGGTGTCTTGAAGTCGCCGCCCACCTCCAGGCGGTCGTTGACCAGGATGTGGGGCTGCAGCTCCCGCACCATGGCCATCAGCTTCTCCGACTGCCAGTCTTCCTTGCCCTTTCCCCGGGACCAGCCCCAGTCCCGCTGGGAGTAGGAGAAGTCGAACCACATGATGTCGATCTTCCCGAACTGGGTGAGCAGCTCCCGAGTCTGGCCGTGGAGATATTCGCCATATTTCCGGATGTCCCGGTTCCTGGCCTTTTCCCGGAATTCCAGATTCTCCCGCATGGGATGAAGTCCGTCCACCGGGAATTCGGGATGATGCCAGTCGATGACCGAGTGATAGAATCCTACCTTGAAGCCTTCGCTGCGGAACGCTTCCACCATGGGCTTGAGCAGATCCCGGCCGGCCGGGGTGTTGGTGGCCTTGTAGTCGGTCAGGGCAGAGTCCCACAGGCAGAAGCCGTCATGGTGTTTGGTGGTAACCACGAAGTACTTCATGCCAGCCGTTTTGGCGAGCTGAGCCCAGGTGGACGGATCGTACAGATCTGGATCGAAGTGGTCGAAATATTTTTGGTAGTCCTCGTCGCTGATCATCTCCCGGTTCTTGACCCACTCATGGCGGGCGGGCAGGGCGTAGATGCCCCAGTGGATGAAGAGGCCGAAGCGATCGTGGACGAACCAGCTGGTATCGGGCATATCCTCCTCCTTGTGATGTCTGGTTGATGGAGCAAGTTTTGTTGTGTTACGTTCCCCGCGGCGCCAACCCCGCCGCCCGGTAGATGGCGTCCACCACCCGCATGTTGGCCAAGCCGTCAGCCCCGTCGGTGGGAATGGGATGGCTTTCCTGCACGGCCCGGACAAAGGCCACCAGCTGATGGACGTAGGTGCTGTCACCCGGCACCTGTTCTCGCCGTACCCCTGTGGCCGTCCGCACCTGTAGTCGGTGCCACAGGTGGGGCAGGATGGGGTTGAGGACGGTGAGTTCGCCGGCCTCGCCCTGTACCCGCACCAGGACCCGCAACAGCGTGGCGGACCAGAGGGCGCAGACGATGCGGGCAGTGCGGCCGTCGGCGAAGCGCAGGTCCGCCTCCATCCTTCGGTCCACCTGGGGCGAGCGCAGCCAGGCCCGGGCCTGTACCACCTCCGGTTCCGCACCGGCCAGGAAGCGCACCAGATGGACGCAGTAACAGCCCGTATCCATCAGCGCCCCGCCGGCCAGGTCATAGCGGTAGCGGATGTCCCACGGGCGCCAGGTAGGGATGCAGAAATGGGCTTCCACATGGCGGATGGCGCCCAGTTCGCCGCTGTCCACGATGGCCTTCATGCGCGCGGCCAGGGGATGATAGCGGTAGTGGAAGGCTTCCATGAGCAGTTGTCCACTCTGGTGCGCTCTCTGGGCCATGGCGGCGGCCTCGGCGGCATTGGCGGCCAAGGGTTTTTCGCATAGCACGTGTTTGCCGGCTTCCAGGCCGCGCAGGGTCCAGGGGTGGTGCAGGCTGTTGGGCAGGGGGATGTAGAGGGCGTCGATGTCGGGATCCGCCACCAGGTCGGCGTAGGTCTCATGCACCCGGGGGATGCCGTGCCGGGATGCGAAACGCCGGGCCCGGGCCGGGTCCCGGGCCGCGATGGCTGCCACGACCACGCCGGGCACCTGTCGGGCCGGCCCAATGAGGGCCTTGGGCGCGATGCGCGCTGCACCCAGAATGCCAAACCGGAGGGGTACCTTTGAAGTCATGGTGCGAATTTCCCCAGGCTACAGGAGCTGATCTGCCAGATCCAGGAAATCCGTGGCGGCCAGGTCCACATCGGCATCGGGGGCCAGATCGGTGGACTGGCCGGGTCCGTGCTCCAGGGGTCGGGCCACAAAGGCTGTGCGGAAACCTACTGACCGGGCTGCGGCCAGATCCCCGTTGTGGGCCGCGACCATCAGGATCTCCTCCGGGCGCAGGTCCAGAAGTTCTGCCGCCTTAAGGTAGACTTCGGGGTCCGGCTTGTAGTGGCGAGCCAGCTCCGCCGAGAGGATGCAGTCCCAGGGCAGGCCCGCGTGTTTAGCCATATGGACCAGCAGGGCCACGTTGCCGTTGGAGAGGGTGGCCACGATGTAGCGGCTGCGCAGCCGAGTCAGGCCGGGGATGCTGTCGGGCCAGGGGTCCAGCCGGTGCCAGATGGTGTTCAGGTGGACGCGGGAGGCCTCGTCCAGGAACGTCAGGTTATAGCGCACCAGCAGGTCGTCCAGAATCATTCGGTGCAGCGCATCCAGCCGGGTCCAGGGCAACTCGCCCCGGCGCACCCGGTCCATGGCCGGCCCATAACCGGCCCGCCAGTCGTCGGCGAAGCGGGCCCAGTCCACAGTCACGCCGAACGCCCGGCCCAACGCCTCCCCGGCCCGGATCAGGCTGCCACGCCAGTCCACCACCGTGCCGAAGACGTCGAAGGTCAGGGCTTTGACCTGGTCCAGAGGCTGAGGAGGCATGGTGCCGCTGGCGTTCAATCGTCCAGGATGCCGGGTTGCATGCCCAGGGGCAGGGGCGCGGGCCGATCGCAGAGGCTCTTCAGCTCCACGTGGCAGCCCTCGTCACTGGCCAGGTGAATGGCTTCCATGATCTCCAATACGTGGAAGGCCAGTTCGCCGCTGGCCCGGTGGGGGCGTCCGCTGCGCAGGGCATGGGCCAGGTCGGCCACGCCCAGGCCCCGGCTGTTGGTGGTGTAGGGGTGGGTGAGGGGGATCTCGTGCCATTCGCTGCTGCCGGCCCGCCGCAGTCGCACCGGCCCGCCGAAGGTGTTGGGGTCGGGGACGCTCAGGGTGCCTTCGGTGCCGTAAATTTCCATGCGGGGCAGCTCAGCCGCCCAGACGTCGAAGGTGGTGATGATGTTGCCGATGGCGCCACTGGCAAAGTCCAGGACCCCGACCACGTGGGTGGGCACTTCCACCTGCATCTTCTGACCGAACTTGGGCTGGCTGGTGATGGTTCGCTCGGGGAAGGTGATGCGGGTGGAGCCGGTGACCCGGCGTACTGGGCCCAGGAGGGAAACCAGGGCGGTCAGGTAGTAGGGCCCCATGTCGAACATGGGGCCGCCACCCCGCTGGTAGTAGAACTCCGGGCTGGGATGCCAGTGTTCGTGGCCATGGGACATCATGAAGGCCGTGGCGGCCACCGGTTCCCCGATCCAGCCGTCGTCAATCAGCTTGCGGCAGGTCTGCAGGCCGCCACCCAGGAAGGTGTCGGGCGCGCAGCCCACCCGTCGCCCCTGGGTCTGGGCCAGTTCCAGGAGGGCCTGGCCGTCGACCGTGTTCAGGGCCAGGGGTTTTTCGCTGTAGACATGCTTGCCGGCCCGCAGGGCAGCCTGGCCCACCTGGGCATGGGCTGCCGGAATGGTCAGGTTGACGATGATGTCGATTTCCGGATCGGCCAGGAGATCCTCCACCGTGCAGGCCCGGATCTGGTGCTCCTGGGCCTTGGCCTGGGCACGGGCCAGATCCAGGTCCGCGCAGGCGACGATCTCCAAAATGGGGAAGAGTTGGGGGGATTTCAAGTAGACGCCGCTGATATTGCCGCATCCGACGACGCCAATTTTGGCCATAACAGACCTCGTGAGTGAAGTTATTGGATGGTGAATTCGACGATCAGGTCACCGCCGCGGGCTGTTGGGCGCTGCCGGCTTCATCCGGCGCCAGCTCCGCGTCGTATTCGACCCGGGTCACGATCTGGCCGTCCCGCAGGTGGAGGACCTTGTCCACGTGTTCGTCCACCAGGCTGTCGTGGGTGGCCATCAGCATGGTCACCTTCTGCTCCCGGACGATGGTGCGGAAGAGGGTCAGGATCTCCCGGCCGGTCTTGCTGTCCAGCTCACCGGTGGGCTCGTCGGCCAGGATCAGGCTGGGTCGGTTGGCCAGGGCCCGGGCCACGGCCACCCGCTGCTGCTGGCCACCAGAAAGCTCATAGGGCCGGTGGTCCATCCATTTGCCCAGGCCCACCAGCTCCAGACATTCCACCGTGCGTCGGTGGCGTTCCTTGCCCTTGACGCCGATCATGCGCAGCATAAGCTCCACATTTTCGTAGGCGGAGAGGGCCGGCAGCAGCCCCAAGGACTGGAAGATGAAGCCCACCTGGTGGCGGCGCCAATTGGTGAGCTGGCGTTCGTTCCACTTGGCGATCTCCTGGCCGAAGATGCGCACCTCGCCTCGGGTGGGCTTGTCCAGGCCGCCCAGGCAGTTCAAGAGGGTGGTCTTGCCGCTGCCGGACCGGCCCTTCAGGGCGATGAATTCGGCTTCGTAGATGCGCAAGTTGATGCCCCGCAGGGCCAGGATCTCCTGGTCGCCCAGGCGGTAGATACGCCAGAGATCCACCGTTTCGATGATGGGGTTGCTGTTGGTTGTCCCGTTTGTCTCAGACAAGATGGCACTCCTTTACTCTTTCTTCCGTCGTCCCAGCCTCCCGAACAGGCGCCGGACACCGCTGCGCTTGCCGTTGGCTGCCGCTTGGGCCTGGGCAGCGACCTTGAGGACCCCTTCGGCCGCGCCGTTGCCGTCCACCCGGACCTGTTCTGTGCGGGTGTGGACCGCGGGTCGGATGAGAATGCCCTCTTCGGTGAGCTCCAGCTGGGCACGGCCCTGGATGTTGAGCTGTTCCAGGAATTCCTGGGGAATGTGGACCCGGCCAGCGCTGTCCAGCACCACCAGCTCTGCAAAGGAGTGTTCTTCCTCCTCGGCTGCCGGGCCCTCGCCGTCGACGGTGGGCTGCGGGGTCGCCGCCTGGCGGATGGTTTCGCTGGCCAACATGCCGTCCCGGATGGCGACCACCCGGTCCACGTGGCGGGCAATGCCGGGGTCGTGGCTGACGATCAGGGTGGTGATGCCCAGTTCCCGGGTCAGCATCTGGAAGGTGCGGTAGATGGCCTTGGCGGTGATGGAGTCGAGCTCGCCGGTGGGCTCGTCGGCCAGGAGCAGGGTGGGGTTATTGGCCAGGGCCACGGCGATGGCTACCCGCTGTTGTTCACCGCCGGAGAGTTCCGGCACGTGGTGGTGCATGCGGTCGCCCAGGCCGACAAGCTCCAGCAGCTCTGCGGCCCGGTGTCGCTTTTCCCGGCCGGTGACGCCGGCCAGGGTCATGGGCAGCATCACATTCTGGATGGCGTTCAGATAGGGGACCAGGTTGCGGGTGCTCTGCTGCCAGACGAAGCCCACCTTCTCCCGCCGGTAGCGGTTGAGCTGGCGGTCGGGCATCTTCAACAGGTCGTAGCCGTCCACCCGCACCTTGCCGGCGGTGGGCCGGTCCAGGCCGCCGAGGATGTTCATCAGGGTCGATTTCCCGCTGCCGCTGGCACCCACGATGCCCACCAGCTCTCCCCGCTCGACGGTGAGGTTCAGCCCCTGCAGGGCCACCATTTCCAGTTCAGCCACCTGGTAGATCTTGACCAGGCCTTCGCACAAGATAAAGGGCTCAGACATGAAGAATACTCCCTGGGCTCATGCAATTTGTCGTAAATACCACGGCGGAAATTTGGCTACTTTTTCTCCTGTAGGAACTATTGCTGAATTTCCGCCGGGATTCACGAACTGCACACTACACCGTCTCACCGAGCTTGATCGCCTGGAAGATCTTCATCCGCAGCAGCAGCGCTGCCAGCACGCTCAAGGCCGCCACAAAGAGCAGCCCGAAGAGCAGGTAGATGCGGGTGATGGCATCCCAGGCAATCTCCACCAGGAAGGGCGGTGTAATGGCTTTGATGTCCGCGCCCACCTGGAGATAGGGAATGAAGATGTTGCTGACCAGGGCACCCAGCACGGTGCCGGCCCCCAGCCCCAGCAAAATGACGAACGCCAGTTCCCAGGCGAGAAAAGTGGTCATCTGGCCGGGGGACAGCCCAATGGCCCGCAGGGTACCCAGCTCGATAAAGCGACGGCGGAAGGAAAAGAGGGCATACAGGAAGAAGCCCAACACCGTCAGCAAGGCCGCGGCCAGAAAACCAACAGAAAGCACACCGAAGAGGCCCTGCCGCTCGGGCCGGCGCTGTTCTTCGGCGATGCGTTGGCGGGCCGAGCTCCAGTTCAACACCGAGATGTCCAGGCTGCGCAGGTCCCGGATCATCTTTTCGTAGTCCACGTTGGGCACAGTTTTGACCCAGACGTTGTAGGGCATCTGGCCGCCTGCCTGCTCAAAGAAGTAGTCCAGATTGCCCACGATCAGGGTCGGCTCCTCCGGGTCGGGATACCAGGTGGGAAAGTAGTCGAAATCTCCCACCACGGTGACGGTCATATCAGCCCGCTGGCCGTAGCTGGAGACTCGAATCTGGACCTGGTCGCCCACCCGGATGGCGTTCTGGCGCATGAAGGGCCGATAGAGGAGCACGCCATCCTGGGCCACGGCCAGGGAATTCATCAGGGCACCCAGGCTGGCCGAGGCAAAGTCCCGGCGCCAGTAGGCCGCCTTGGGGAAGTCCACCCGGTCGATGCCCATGAATTCTGCCTCCACCCAGGAGCCCTGGGCCTGGATGCTGGCACCGAAACGGCCAACCCGGGTCGCGGCCAGGATTTCCGGCACCTTGAGGTGCTCGGAGACGGGGACGAAGACCCAGCGGGCTTCGGGGATGGTGCTGCTGCCGCTGCCGCCGGCGGCGCCGGTCGCCGCACCCCCGGCACCCGTCTCTCCCGGCGGTGTGCCTGCGGTCTCGGTGCTCTGGCCCAGCTCCACCAGCTGCATGTCCGCACCGGTGCGGTAGTAGCTCTGATCGTAGAGGTGATGGTCCAGGGTCTGGGCCAGGGACGCAGTGAAGGTGGAGAGGCTCAGGGTCAGGATCAGGAGCACCAGGGGCGCAGAGTAGAAGCCGGGGTTGCGGGCCAGGTAACGGGTGGCCAGCAGGAACCCCACACTGTTCATCTTGCCGGCCAGCCAGGCAATGCCGGCCATGATCAGGGGCAAGACGCGCAACATCAGCAGCGTCAGTGAGAATGCGGCCAGGGCCGGTACCAGGAAGAGCAACGGGTTGTCGAAGGGGCCGCCGCCGAGGGCCGGGCTGCCGGGCAGGGCGATGGAGCCCTGCTGTTGCAGCAGATAGGCGCCGTAGCCGGCAGGGATCAGGAGCAATAGGTCCAGCCAGGCCCGCTGCCACCAGGGCGGCCGAATGGTGCGGGCCTGCTCCTGCTTGTAGGTGACGATGGTGTGGCGGGCCGCACCGAAGGAGGGAAAGACCTGGGCCACCATGGTGACGGCCACCGCGGCCAGCCCAAAGCGAAGGGTGGCCATGGTCATGCTGACCCGCAGGTCGGATTCGATGGTGAAGTTGAGGAAGCTGCGGGTAGCGCCGATGGCCTGGGCGATCTGTTGACTCACCGGCATGCCTGTGGCCAGGGCAATGGCACCCAGCACCAGCGCCTCCAGCGCAGCAATGCCCAACACCTGGAAGACGGTGGCCCCCCGGCTGCGCAACACCGCGATTTCATTGCGCTGACGTCCCACCGACAGGCCCACCACCAGGCCGATAAAGGCCAGGAGCAGGCCGATAATGGGAATGCTGAAGGCGTAGAGGAGGATGTTCAGCAGGGTGGACGACGAGCGATAGCGGTAGAGGGCATCCTGGGGGGAGACCTCCAGCCGGGTGTTGGCCAGCAGGGAAGAGGCTTGCTGCTGCACCGTATTGATGCGGCTTAACAGCCATCCCACGTCGCTGGAGTTGACGCCTGAGCCATCCATGACGAAGTACCACAGGGCCTGGGCCACTTCGTCGTTGAGCAGGGGGACAATGCGCAGGAGGAAGCTCTCCTCTGGAATGAAAAACTGATTTTCAAAGACCGTCTGACGGTAGAACCAATATTCCTCCGACGGATCGGTTGCCGTCCAGATGCCCGCCACCCGGATGGGGATCTGGACCACCCGGCGCGTCTCCCCCTCCTGGACCTGGCGGAAGGTGACGAAGCGTTCGCCGGCCTGGATGCCGAACTCGTCGGCAATGGCCTGGCTGACCAGCACTTCCATGTCCGTCTCCGGATCCGAGTCGGCCGCCGCGGGGAAGGTCCCTTCCACCAGGGTGATGTGCTGGTCGAAGTCGTTGGCAAAGGCAAAGTTGATCCAGGCCAGGGGATCCTTCACATCCGCATAGGCCAGATCTTCGGTGGGAAAGAGCCGGAAGTTGTCCGTGCGGAAATAGCGGACGGTGAGCTTGTGGGGCAGTCCCAACAGCCGGGCGCCGCTCTCCATCAGGTAGGTGTCCACCTGTTGCACGTCCTCCCACTGCTTCAGCCCGTAGAGGGAGCCTACGTAGCGGAACATGAAGGCAAAGGGAGGGCGCTGCAACTCGCCGCTGGTGTCGGACTTCTGGAGCTCTTCCTGGAGGATGCGGTAGTAGACCGCATCGGTGTACAGGGGAATGCTCATGACAATGGCCACGGAGGCCACCAGGCCCAGCGCGGTGGCCAGGGCCAGGCCGCGCTGGGCAAACAGCCGCCTTGTTGCAACCGCGAAGATTGCTAACGTTCGCAGGATGAATCGCATGGCGCAGCCTATTGTCCGATGACGACCTGACCCTCTTCCAGGCCTGCTTCGATCTCAACCCGCTCCGGCGTTTCGATGCCCACCGTCACATCCACCCGGCGCTGGACGTCGCCGTCCTGGATGACGGCAAAGCGGCGGCCGTCGAAGACCCGCAGGGCCTGGGGCGGCAGCCACAGCACGTCGGCCTTCCGCTCCAGTTCCACCCGCACCCGGACCAGGTCCCCCAGTTCGTAGCCGGCTTCGGCTGCCGACTGATCCAGGGTGATGCGGGTAGACTTGTCCAGATCTTCCACGGTGGTGCCGCGGCCGCCACTGCCGTAGGGGTAGGGCAGGCGGCGGATGGAACCGGTCAGCTCCACGCCGGGGCGACTGACCAGGATGATGGAGGCCGGCATACCTTCCACCAGGTCCTGCATCTGGGTGCTGATCAGATCCGCGCTCACCTCCAGCTCGGTCACGTCGGCCAGGGTGGCCACGGGCTTGTAGGCGTCCACCGCCTGGCCGGGGGTCAGGGAGACGGAGAGCAGTTGGCCGTCAAAAGGCGCGATGACCTGGTGTTCAGCAATGTCGGCCTTCAGCTTTTGCACGTTGAGCTCGGCCCGGGTCACGTCGCTGATTAGCAGGGGATCCACCCCCTGGCTCAGGCGCTCCACTTCCAGTTGGGCCAGCTCCACCTGCTTCTGCTGGATGGCAATGGCCGTGGTGTCGGGCTGGGCGTCCGCCTGTAGGGCGGCCAGGCGCAGTTGGGCGATCTCCAGGTTGGTCTGGGCCACCTTCTGCTGGTAGGCCAGCGCCTGTTGGGCCTGATCCAGCCGCACCCGGGCCCGTTCCAGCTCCAGTTCGGCGGCTTCCAGCTGCCGTTCCAGGCTGTCGATCTCCAGCTCGGCGATGATCTCCCCAGCGGTCACGAAATCATTGCGTTTCTTGAAAACGGCCCGAACCCGACCGCTGGCCCGAAAAAAGAGGTCCTCTTCGTTGACCGGGGAGATGCGACCACTAAATTCCAATTCGTGAACAATTTCACCCCGTTGGACCTTGTAGGTAGGCTTGACAGCTACCACTGGAGTGGGGATGGGGGTGGGGGTGGGCTCTTCGGCTGCCGCCCGATCGGCCAGGCCACCGCTGGGCAGCAGGGCGCAGCCGCTGAGCACCAGCGCAGCCACAAGCGTCATGAAAATAGGGGCAATTTTGTTTGCTGGCAACATGTCACTCCTCTAGCTACTCCTGGGAAACACGCAGATACGGCATGTGGGGCACAGGTTGTCCTGTCCATTCCGGCGAGATGTCTGCTTTGACGTGAAGATTCAGCCAGATGATGCCTGCGATGGGAAAAGGGTGTTCAATCGTCTTTAGTTTACCACACAAACGCTGAATTTCCATGAATTCAGGATCGCTTTGGATGTCGAACTATGGGGCCGGCCTCATGAGGCTGGCTGGAGCAGGAGCACCTGTCGCTTGCTTACCTTCAGGCGGGCTCGGCGCTGATAGGCCGGGCGTTGAATCTCTGAACCTCGCCAGCGGCGATGGCCACCACGCCGGTCGACGCCAGGCAAAGGCGTAACCCCTCCAACAACTGCTGGAGGGGGCTGGCGGGGTCAGCCGGGCATCCTGCTCCTCTGGCCCAGATTGCCACGCCGGAAGTCGGCCGTAGGGCACGTCTGTGAAGACGATGTCCACCGGCCGGCCGCTCAGGTGCCGGGCCAACACGGCGGGTTTGGTGGCGCCGGCCTGGAGGATCTACTGGCCAGGCGGCGGTACCGCCGGGCGGTGCCGCAGGCGACGGGCCGCGGTCACAGCGAACCGATGCGAGTCCTTGCCGTAGGACCGATGGAACGCTGCCAATTCGGCCTGACGCTGGGCCAGACCCGTCGCAATGAGTAAGCCTGGGTCAATGTCGGACGCCACGATCTCGGCCAGAAGTGAACCGTGGAGAAAGCCCAAGGCCGTCGATGATAGCCGGCCCCACAGCAAGGACCGTAGATGCGGCAGCGACCCCTGCCGCCAGCATCAACCCACAGGGCATAACACCGCTGGAAGATCTCGCTGGCCAGGCGTACAGGAAAGGCCAGCTGGCCAGGCCCCCATCATCCTGCTGTCCGTCTGTATGGCGATAGCGCATGGGAGATGGCGGTGAAATGTTGTCGTCTGGGGAAACCCTTGCCGGAGACGAACGATGATCTGACTGCCGTAGAGCCACCCTATGTTACCGATATCCGATGGGTAGTATACGCGATTCGCGCAAGCCCGGCAATTTGGCGGGCCAAATGTGCGGCCCATTTGAAAATGGCTGGGGCGATGGTGTTGCCATTGGGGCGAAGGCCAGGCCCCACCCAGAAGGCGCGCATCGCCCGCCGCCTTTCCGAATCGGTCGATGGTGCCCTCCCGGCGGAGGACATACCCGGCCTGGGGGTAGAAATGGGCGAAGCCGTGATGGCCCGCTTCAACGTGTGAACGGCTGTGCCTGCCCTTCTCCACCCTGGGGGGCAGGCATCCTGTTCGGTCTCCCTGTGGGGCATCCCTGCCGGGCGCTTCATGGACTACTGCACCAGCCCGGCTGCGAGCGCTCCGTCCAGCTGGAGGCTCTCCTGGCGGACGATCTCCGCGAAGGCCCGGGCTGCCACATCCCGGCAGCCCCGGCGACGCCACATGAGGCCCACCGTACGCCGGGGAGTGGGCGCCACCAACCGGACGGCCGTCAGGCCGGGCTGGCTGTCGCCGGCCAGCGCCAGGGCGGGCAACACTGTGGCGCCGTTGGTCTGTCGAACGGCCGCGAGGATACTGCCGATGGTGTTCATTTCAATGAGCACCTTGGGCGACACGCCAGCCTGGGCGGCGCTTGCATCCCATAGCCGCCGGGTGCAGAAGCTCCGCGGCAGCAGGATCAGCGGAAACCGGGCCGCCTCCTGTACCGGGACCTGGTCCTGGGCGGCCAGGGGATGCTCTCGGGTTACAATGAGCACCAATTCCTCGGTAAAGAGGCTCTCTGCCTGGATTTCCTGGCTGGCGGGGGGCACGAAACCGATGCCCACCTGGAGGGTGCCATCCAGCAGGCCTGCCTCGATGGCGTCTGCGGGGAGTTCGTCCACATGGAGCTCGATGGCCGGGTAGTGGTGGGTGAACTGGGCCACCAGCTGGGGCATCCAGTAGGCGTTGACGGTCTGCACCACGCCAATGTGTAGGGAGCCCCGAGCAAGGCCGGCTAGCTCGGCCAGAGCGGTCTGGGCTTCCTCCACCGCCTGGAGGATGCGCCGGGCGTGGACAGCCAGGGTCGCGCCGGCGGTGGTCAGGCGGATGGTACGGGGAAGCCGCTCGAAGAGGGCCATCCCCACCTCATCTTCCAACTGGCGAATCTGTTGGGAGAGGGCGGGCTGGGAAATGTACAGTTTCTCGGCCGCCCGGGTAAAATGTCCCTCCTCCGCCACCGTTAAGTAGGTCCGCAGTTGCCGTAGTTCCATGGTTCCCCTGGCTTTCCCTGCGTTCCCATTGCCTTCCTGGCCCTTTTTTATAAGTTGTTTTTATCTATGTTATCAAATATATATATTTTACTTATGATTCTACCTGGGCTATCTTACCATTGTCAAGTTGGGTGGCATCCGTGTTATCCGTGTCATCTGTGGCTGAAAGTAAAGTGCCAAGCTAGGGAACCTAGACAAGAAAGGAGCGTTGACCATGGCCGTATCCACCTCTATTCCCGGCTACACCTATGGCCAGCCTGAAGTAGCCCGGTCGCCCATCTCCCTGGAAGAGCTGGCCCAACTCCAGGAGACCATCCTGTGGAGCGAGGAGGACGTCCGCTACCTGCAGATGGCGGGGGAAGTCCTGGCCGATCAGGTGGACGAGGTTTTAGACCTCTGGTACGGTTTTGTGGGTTCCCATCCCCACCTGCTCCACTATTTTACCGGGCCCGATGGGCAGCCCATTGCCTCGTATCTGGAGCGGGTGCGGGCCCGCTTCGGCCAGTGGATCCTGGATACCTGCCGCCGACCGTATGATCAGGATTGGCTCAACTACCAGATGGAGATCGGCCTGCGCCACCACCGCACCAAGAAAAACCAGGTGGACGGTGTGGAAGCGCCGCCCATCATTCCCCTTCGCTATCTGATCGCCTTCATCGTGCCCATCACGGCCACCATTGAATCCTTCCTGGCCAAAAAGGGGCACAGCCCGGAAGAAGTGGCCAAAATGCACCAGGCCTGGTTCAAGTCCATTGTGCTGCAGGTGACGTTGTGGAGTTACCCCTACGCGCGGGAAGGGGACTTCTGAATTTGTGGAATGAATCTGTGGATCCAAAATAGGCTCAAGATTGGCTCAGGTCCTGGATATCCAGGGCGCAGATCTGAGAAAAGCCGTCGATGACCTCGGTGTAGTAGAGCCAGCGCCGGTCGGGCCCCAGAAAGGGGTGGGCGTGGAAGCGTTGCCCACGTGGAATGGGGCTCAGCCGGCGCAGCAGTTTGAGGCGAAATTCATAGGGATCGCCCGGGTGTTCGATGGCCAACAGCTCGTGGCGGTCGCCCTGATTTTCGATGAAGTACAGGCGCCCGGCCGGGTCATAGCCCGTGTGGACATAGCCCACGCCGGGCAACAGGAATTCCTCGTAGGTATCCGTCTCCAGGTCGTAACGACCAAACCAGACTTTGCGCTTGCCATCTCGCCATTCGTTGGCCTCGTAGAGCAGGCCCCGCTCCGTCAGCACCTGGTGGCAGACCTTGCCGTGGCCCGCCTCGGGCCGCAGCTCCCGGCGGCCGCTGCCATCCACCTGAATGGTCCACATGCCGTTTTCCCCTTCCACATGGTTGACCAGCAGGCGCTGGTTGTCCAGGAAGAAGACGTGGTGCACGTGGAAATCGAGCGCGATCACCTCCCGATAGGCGCCACTTTCGGTGTCGATCACGCCGATGGTGGTGGGCACCTGACGCCGCCACGTCTCATGGTCGAAGGGCTGCCCCATATTCTGGATGGCCTCCCGGTCGGCGATGGCCCGGTTGAACTGTTCCCGGTCGGCGTGGATGAAGGCGAAGAGGCGCCCGTCCGGCGAAAAGCCGGTCTGGCCCACGGGGATGCGGCCGGCCATGGTGTGGACGACCCGATTTTCCAGGGTGTCGATGTGGGTGGCCCGGATCTCTTCATCCTGGAAGTAGTAGACCTCCCGCTTGACCTGGTTCAGCGCGCTCAGGTGGTTGTAGATACCCCGCAGGTGATGCTCGCACCAGATGGCCCAGCCGGAATCCCGGGTATGGCCATCGCTGAGCTGGACGATCTCCCCGCTGTGGAGATCCAGTTTGTAGAGTTGCACCCAGGCGGTCCGCTCGCTGTGGAAGATCAGGGCGTCGTTTTCCCGAGGGATGCTGGGAATGAAGTAGTAGAGCGGATAGCTGTTGGCCTGGGCCGAGGTGAGCTGTCGGATGGTGCGGCCGGTGTCCGGGTCGCTGTATGTGAGCCACTCGGTAGGAAAGCGTCGTCCAATGGCCATGATAGATCGTCCTTGTGGGCTACATTAGTTACCCCACGTAGAGCCACTGCAAGAGGTAGGAGAGGGCAATCAGCAGAACCTCCACGCCCAGCACCCGGCCTACCCGGGGCCAGAGCCGGCCTTTGGGCACCCCCAGGCGGAAGTAGGCTTCCATGGCCATGGCTGCGATGAGCCAGAGGAGGCCCAACAGCACAATGCCAAACTTGTCCACGGCGCCCATCACCCACGGCCCCACATCCAGCCACATGCTGAGGTCCAGCAGGTTGATGCGGAGCAGCAACATGAGCCATAGGGCCAGCCCTGCCGTCACCAGCCATGCCCCGTAACAGGAGGCGTAGAGGAGGGCCTGGGACCAGAATCCGTTGGTTGAATGCTGTCGCATAGATCGGTCGTTTCAGGCTACCTGGGCCAGGGAGCGAACTCCCTGGAGCTGCAGTTCTTCCGCGTAGTGACACGCCACCAGATGGCCGGGTTCGACCGTGCGCAGGGGCGGCGTCTCCTGGCTGCACCGGGTTTTGGCATAGCGGCAGCGGGGGTGGAAGTAGCAGCCACTGGGTGGGTTGGCCGGGTCTGCCACGTCCCCCTCCAGCACGATGCGCTGTTTGCGCCGGCGCAGCCGGGGATCTGGCTTGGGCACGGCAGAGAGGAGCGCTTCCGTGTAGGGATGCTTGGGCGTGTTGAAGAGCCGTTTGGTGTCCGCCAGCTCCACGATCTTGCCCACGTACATCACCGCCACCCGGTCGCAGATGTATTCGATGACACTCAGGTCGTGGGAGACAAAGAGATAGGTCAGGTTGTACTCCGCCTGCAGATCTTGGAGCAGGTTCAGGATCTGGGCGCGGACGGAGACGTCCAGCGCGGAGACGGCTTCATCTGCCACCACCAGCCGGGGATCCAGGGCCAGGGCCCGGGCGATGCCGATGCGCTGGCGTTCGCCGCCGCTGAAGGCGTGGGGATAGCGGCGCATGTATTCGGGCCGCAGCCCGACCCGGCGCAGCAGCATGGCCACCCGATCCTCCAGCTCCTTGCCCGAGGCAATTTTGTTGACCTTCAACGGGTCGCCCACGATGTCCAACACCGGCATGCGGGGGTTCAGGGATGAAAAGGGATCCTGGAAGATCATGCGGATCTGCTGGCGGTAGAGCTTCAGCTCCCTCTCAGGTAGGGGCGCCAGGTCCACCACCTGCCCGTCAGGGCGTCGATAGAAGATCTGGCCGCCGGTGGGCTTGTACGCCCGCAGGATGCAGCGGCCCGTGGTGGTCTTGCCACAGCCGCTTTCCCCCACCAGGCCCAGGGTTTCCCCTTCCCGGACCACGAAGCTGACGTCGTCCACGGCTTTCACGTGGCCCACCACCCGGCGGAAGAAGCCGGCGGTGATGGGAAAGTGCATTTGCAAATTTTTGACTTCCAGCAGGGCCTTGCCTTCTGCCATGTCCTGCGGAATGGCCGTCGGTGTTGTGCCGTTGTGGGGCTGGCTATCCATGGGTGTCTCGTTGGGTTGGGAATTTGTCATCTTAACGTGCCTCGGCTTCCGCCCGGTAGGCCTCGGAGACCTCCTCGTAGAGGAGACAGCGCACTTCCCGATCCGCGCCCAGTAGGGTGCGAGGGGGAGCCATGCGGTCACACAGGCCCGGGATCATTTCGTCGCAACGGGGATGAAAGACGCAGCCATGGGGCCGGTTGTACGGGTCGGGCACCATCCCCCGGATGGAGTCCAGCCGTTCCCGTTGGCCGTCCAGGGTAAAGCCCAACTTGGGGATAGAACGTAGCAACGCCCGGGTGTAGGGGTGTTTGGGATCGTGGAAGATGGAATCCACGTCGCCCCGTTCCACCACCCGGCCCAGGTACATCACGGCCACATCGTCGGCCATTTCGGCCACCACGCCCAGGTCGTGGGTGATGAGCATAATGGCCATGCCAAATTCCTCCTGCAGCTCCAGCAACAATTCCAGGATCTGGGCCTGGGTAGTGACATCCACGGCGGTGGTGGGCTCATCGGCGATGAGCAGGCTGGGGTTGCAGGAGAGGGCCATGGCGATCATCACCCGCTGGCGCATGCCGCCGCTCAACTGGAAAGGGTAGTGGTCGAAGCGGTCCGCCGGCTGGGGGATGCCCACCCGTCGCAGCAGCTCGATGGTGCGTTCCCGGGCCTCCTTCTTGCTCATATCCGTGTGCAGGAGGATGGCCTCGCTGATCTGGTCGCCGATGGTGTGGATGGGGCTGAGGGAGGTCATGGGCTCCTGGAAGATCATGGAGATATCCTTGCCCCGGATCTCCCGGATGGCCCGGCTGCGGGGGTGGAGCGCGGCCAGGTCGATCACCTCGGTGCTGGCGCTGCCCCCCCGCTCCACCCGCCGGTGGTAGCGGATTTCCCCCTCCACGATGCGCCCGGGCGGGTCTACAATCTGGAGGATGGAGCGGGCCGTGACGCTTTTGCCGCAGCCACTTTCCCCCACCACGCAGAGGGTTTTGTTGCGGTAGATGTCCAGATCCACACCGTCCACCGCCTGGACGATCCCTTCATCCAGGAAAAAATAGGTTTTAAGACCGCGAATTTCAATCAGCAAATCGTTTCGTGTATTCATGCTTTGTCCACTCAGACGAATGGCGAGTTTCTGCCGGGATTGACAGGTACACAACGGTGTAAGTAGGCCCATAGTCCGGGGTGCGTGGTAGTGACGTAGGTCACGCATCCTTGCGTGACAGGGGCATAGGAAATGCCCTGGCACCCATGTCCGGCCGGGAGGCCGGACCTACGGTGAGAGTCGTGAATCCGTCTACGCACCTCTGATCTCTGGGGGCAGTTACACCTCTCGGTACTAGCGATTATACGGATCCGCCGCATCCCGCAGGCCGTCGCCCAGGAAGTTCAAGGCCAGGACAGCCACCACCACGGCCAGACCCGGGATGAGGAGCCAGGGGGCTGTGGCCACCGAGCGGATGTTCTGGGCTTCCTGCATGAGCACGCCCCAGCTGACGATGGGCGGCCGCAATCCCAACCCCAGGAAGCTCAGGGAGGTCTCCGCCAGAATCATGCCGGGGATGGCCAGGGTTAGGGAGGCAATGATGTGGCTGAAGAAGGACGGCACCATGTGCTTCCAGATGGTGCGCAACTCGCTGGAGCCGTCCAGCCGGGCGGCCAGCACAAAATCTTCCGTGCGCAGGGAAAGGAAGCGTCCCCGCACCACCCGGGCCAGGCCGGTCCAGCCGATGAAGGAGAGGATGATGGTGATGCCAAAGTAGACCTTCAGGGGGGACCAGTCGGCGGGCAGGGCTGCGGCCAGGCCCATCCACAGGGGGATGGTGGGGATGGAGCGGATGAACTCGATCACCCGCTGGATCAGGTTGTCCACGGCGCCGCCGTAAAAGCCGGAGATACCGCCCAGAAGGATGCCCAGGATAAAGCTGATGGCCACACCCACCAGCCCGATGGACATGGAGATGCGGGTGCCGTAGATGAGCCGACTGAAGACATCCCGCCCCAGGCGGTCCGCGCCCAGGAGGTACATGGGCGCGTCAGGGTCCTCGGGGCCGATGAGGTGGATGTCCGTCTCAAAGAGGCCCAGAAGCTTGTAGGGCGTCCCTTGGGCAAAGAGGCGAACGTAATGCTTGGTCTCTTCGTCCACCACAAAGGTGCGACGCAGGGCCACGGGATCGACTTCCACGGTGTAGCCGTTGACGTACGGCTTTAAGCGCAGCCCTTCTGGCGTGCGCTCGAAGAGGTGAAGGGGCTGGGGCGGCGCGTAGGTGTGCCGGGCACTGAAGGCGTCCGGCGGGAAGGGGGCCAGGAATTC
>FWPU01002951.1_pt1 | contig 44785 bp, 38 predicted proteins | sample 2228361 | NCBI WGS metagenome assembly FWPU01 (sample SAMEA103939777, study PRJEB20133) | metagenome
TAAGAGGATTAATATAACCTTCCTCAATATAAATTCCAGAAAATAAAGTTAATTTCCCCAAGCCTTCAATGTCAGTGGAGATTCCGCATCTTATAAGCTCTCCAGTCCCCAGTTCATCAATCCATCTCACCTTTCCCTCTCTGATGGCTTTCTTTACAGACTCAAGGGGGATGTCAATCCACTCAATCATTGGTAAATTAGCATTTGCCAAACTCACAATCTCCTGCTCATTGAGATAACAATTTATGAAATCGATTTGATAAAGAGTCATTCTTTCTTTTAGAAACTCCTGAAATTCGTGCCTATTGAGAGGTAAATACAAAGACTTCTTTTTTATTTCAGAGATGATTATCTCTGAGAATTTAAAAGAGTCACTCTCTATTCTTTTGTAGATTGCCTCTCCTATTATCTTGGAATTGCTCATCATATCCTCGATGGGGGATGCAAACCATGTTTCGATATTTCTCGATATCAGATCAGAAGCGAAAACAAACATCATTATAGTGGGAATAATTGAAAAACCAATGAAGAATAACATTAACTGAATTTTAAAATGGGAACCAAGAACTCCTTTACGCTTTTCAAGGTAAAGCTTTATTATATTCCTGGAAAGAACAAATATTATTATTACAATAAGAATAAAAACAATGTTAAAGAGAAGATGGCTAATTGTTGAATCCAATACAAATGGAATGGAAAGTCTCTTGGAGCCCTGAAGAAATATCTCTACCATTACCAATATAAGAAAGAGGAGAAAGACTCCAAGAATGGTAAGTCTTTTACCTTGTTTTCTGGAAGAAACTCCTTTCTCCATGGATTACCCCTGAAATATGAATTCCTTTTTCTTCCAGTCAGCTTTTACCCCAGTAGGTATCATAAAGAAAAACGATGAGGAAAGAAAATCTCCTTTTATGGCAATATAATATCTAGAACCTTTCTTTAAAACAGAAAGAAGAGAGAATTTTAAATTTGAAAAAGAAGTCATCCATAGCCTCATCTCTTTTTCTGAGTCCGTGATGGTAGTCAATACTATCTTGTCATCTATTTTTTTCATTAATTTATACTGATTCTTGAAAGGATCAAACTGAACATGGGCGGTCAAAATTTTTTTAAAGAGAATGGGATCCTTAAAAAACTTTTTTGGCTTTCTTATGCATATTTCATATCTAAAAACCACCTCAAGCCCGCTCTTTATAATTTCCTCCACATCTTCCACAAAAACCTCCTCAGCATTGAAAGATAGTATAAGATCATCCTCTTTAAAATTGAGCAATAAATTGGAAATCTCAGCGGAATAAATATTTATAGCCATAAAACAGAGAAAAAGGGAAACTGACCCTCTGGAAAAGTTAACCATACTATATTATAATTCCATATTCTTGAAATTTCTAAGTCTTTTCAATCAAAAGCCTCTTTGCGGTGTTCCTCACCACTTCTGGAAGGTCTCTGCTGTAAGAAATATCCTTTAGATCCTTAGGCAAAATGTTATTCAGAAGTCTTAAAGACAAAGAAACTGGAGTTCTCGGATTCTTGACTAAAGCACACGCAATCTGATACTTCTTAACCCAATCTTTTGCTGTAGCGATCTTTTTCAAAACCTCTTCAGAAACATTTCTCATCTTAGCTATGGATTCAATCTCACCATCTGTAATTTTTGGATTCTCCAGGACAGCAAGGGCAACTACTCTATTACGGTCCCTTACAAGTATGCTTCTTTCTATTCTACCTCCTAAGATCGCTCTCTTTATCTTCTGAGAGACACTCATCTTGGATAGTTTATACCATGTGGCGTATTTTTCTTTTGGGATAGCCTTTTTTTCTTCTGGCTCAAGAATATCCACAAACTCTGATGGTAAAATTTCTATGTTTAGCTCCTCTTCTATCAATAATTCTGGCTCTGGTGCATCTGCAATTTCTTCTTCTTCATCCTTTTCCATTTCAGTTTTTACGAAGAATTCCTCCTCCAGCTCCTTAAGTTTTGCAGATAGAAAAGGTGTAAGATTTTTGTTCTCCCTCACACACTGAATAAGCTCTGGAAAAGCTATAAGTTTTATCTGATTTGATATAAGAACCTCAAGATCTTGAGTAGAACCCCTTTCTGCGATTAGTTTGAGAGAGAAGAGATTTGTATTTGGATTTTTAATAATTTTTTCTAAAACTTCACTTTTTTCCTCATTTATAGCACTTACCGTCAAAAATTCGAGAACTTTTTCATCTGCTTCCCTTCGTTCTGCGTAAGAAAGTAAAGAAGAAAAAGGAAGGATGGTAATAAGAGAAAGAGCTCTTTTTGAATATTTTTCATCCTCTGAGAGAAAAACCAAAACTTCCAGAAGCTCAAAATGGGAGAGAGGTGCAATCCTATCCAGGACAATTTGAATAGTATCTTCAGAAGCATTTCCTTCTATTATCTGTTTAGCAATAGGATTAGCGCTTGCAAATATCATTTCTTTAAGAAACTCTCAAAATTTCTCTTTGAAATATATATTCCCCTTGCAACTTTCCCAGGTTCTCCAAGGGGAATACTTTCCACATCATTAATAAAAACTCTTATCCCTTCAGGTCTCCCTATCACTCTGAAAACAAACTCCTTCCCTTTAAATTCGAGCTTTTCCCCCTTTCTGACCAATCTGTATAGAACAATCTTTCCATCCAGTTCAGCTTCTATCCATGTATCCTCTTCCGCATAAATTAAAATTTTAATAAATTCAGACTCCTTTACTGGATTGTCATTATTTAGAGGAACCTCTGGATAAGAGGAATGAATGTGGGAAACTTCTTTAATGGTTTCCTCTTTTTTAGTGGATTCTCTTTGATTTTGAAAAGCAAAAATTATTAAAAAAACGAGCGCAAAAAGAAATAAAAAGATACTTGCTATGAAGAACCTATTTTCACCCTCTTTCTTGATGCTTTTCTCCAGATTCTCTTTCGGCTCTTCCTTTAAAAGATTAAAAGCCCTCAATATCTCCTCTTCATTTAATTGTAAAAATCTTACATAAGTTCTAACAAAATTTCTTGCAAAAAAAACCCCAGGAAGGCGGTCAAGTTTATTATTTTCGATCGCCTCTAAAAATGCAGGAGAAATTTTTGTTTCATTAGAGACATCTTTCAAAGTGTAGCCCTTTTTTATTCTTTCTTCTCGAAGAATTTCACCTGGCCCAGAGACTTCCTCAAAATTGATTTTTACCTCTCTTTCCATTTTAAAAGCTTTATTTATCCTCCCAATTTATTATCAAAAAAATCTTTTCCAGACTCAATTAGTTTTACATAATAATTATTAAATTAAATCTTAAAATTGTCAATCCTTCATCCTTCTTTAAAAATAACACATTCGTTTGGGATGGGATTGATAACGCAAAAGGCTGGAAAAAGCTCTATTTCATTAGAAGTTATTTGTAAAATAAAGCATAAATTAGAGAATACAAAATACATAATAAAGAGAAACACCATGAAGACATCCGAAAATTAAACTTATCTCTCGGTGTAGAGGATGAAACAAAAGACAAGATAATGGAAGCTTGGCCCTGCTTTCAGCTATACCATTTGCAAGGTTATTAAAATTTTAAAAACAAATTAAACCTCTTTGGCTTTCCTTCAAAAATTATCTATGGTAATATACATTATCTAAATTTTAAATCCTATGGAGGAGAAAATGCTCTCTCAAACAGAAATGGTGCTTTTTATCTTTGTTCTTTCTCTTGCAATTTTTGCCTTTTTTGAGCCTTTTTCGCTTAAATTGAAATTAATTTTAAAAGGGAAAAAAGTTGAAAGGTTCGACAGAATTGGTGAGAGACTTTTAGGAGCTATATTTCGTGTATTTTCTCAAAAATGCTCTCTCGAAGAGAGAGTCTTTACAGGAATCATGCACACAGCAGTTTTTTGGGGATTTCTTCTTTTTCTTCTTGTTACCACAAATCATGTAATAGAGGGTTTTAAGGAAGGATTTTTTATATTTGGTAATACAAAGATAGGATGGATATTCACTTTTATTATAGACACGCTCGCCTTCTGGATCATTCTAAGCTGTGTTTATTTCTTTTTGAGAAGATTTGTATTTCATGCCTCTGGGCTCACTCTCCCTTCTCCTGAATCAGCTATAGTTTTGACCTTTCTTTTTATGGCAATGATAACTTTTATTGGATATGAAGCAATGAAAATCTCAGCGGGAGAGCCTGTAAGAGGTGCATTTCTTGGAGGATTAGTGTCATCCTTGTTTAAGTCAAATAAAATCTTTCTTCATTTTTTCTGGTGGGCTCATATTTTAACCATAATGGGATTTGGAGTTTATATTCCCAGATCAAAACACATGCATCTTTTGGCAGGACCTATAAATCTCTTCTTCAGAAATCTTGAGCCTTTTGGAGCTCTAAAGCCCATTGACTTGGAAAATTCTGAAAGATTCGGGATCTCCACAATTGAAGATTTCACCTGGAAGGATCAGCTTGACTCTTTTGCATGCGCTGAATGTGGTAGATGTGATGATTTCTGCCCTGCCCTGAATTCTGAAAAGCCTCTTTCTCCAAAAGAGATCATTGTAAAAGTTAAAAAAGAGGTTTTAAGACAAGCGAGTGCTCTTCTTGAAATGAAAAAAAATGAAATAGAACCTTTAATGGGGAAAACTTATTTTGAAAACGAAATTTGGTCATGCACTACCTGCGGAGCATGTGAGGTTACATGTCCCATGAGAAATGAGCACATACCTAAGATCCTTGGATTAAGACAGAGTGAAGTTCTCATGGAAGGAAGATTTCCTTCAGAACTTACTCAAGCATTTAAAAATGTGGAGACAAATTATAATCCCTGGGGGATTGGCTTCCAAAGCAGAGGAGAATGGATAAGGGAAATGGGAGTTCCTTTAGCTTCTGAAAAAGAAACCGAATATCTGCTTTTTGTGGGATGTGCGGGTTCATTTGAAGAAAATGGGCAGAAGATAATCTCCTCTCTTGTAAAATTGCTTAAAAAAGCAGGAGTTGATTTTTCTGTTTTAGGGAAGGAAGAGAAATGCTGTGGGGATCCAGTTAGAAGAGCGGGAAATGAGTATCTATTTCAATCCGTAGCTTTGGAAAACATTGAATCATTCAAAAAATATAAGGTAAGGAAAATAATAACCATCTGTCCTCATGGCTACCACACATTCAAAAACGAGTATCCTGCTCTTGGCTTTGAAGCTGAAATTTATCATCACTCAGAGATTATTGAAAAGCTTTTAAAAGAATGCAAAATTACTTTGAAATCAAAATACAACTCAGGAGCATTTCACGATCCATGCTATCTTGGGAGGCACAATAATAAATATGACGAACCGAGAAGGGTTTTATTCGGAGCTGGGTTAAAAGTTAAGGAACTGGATAATAAAAGAAAGCATAGCTTTTGCTGTGGAGCTGGAGGTGGTCTATTCTGGATGGAAGAGAAGATAGGAAAAAGAATTAATCACATAAGGGCTGAAGAGGTAATATCTTCCAAAGAAAAAATTCTTTTTACTGCTTGTCCCTTTTGTAAAATTATGCTATCAGATGGATTGAAGGATAAAGGGAGAGAGGATATTAATGTTCTTGATATAACTGAGGCTTTCTTCGTATCATTCTTTGAAAGCGGAGAAGAAAGCTAAAGGTGAACTCTAATTTAGCCTTGCCCTTTCTTCAACATTTTCACTGATCAGACTTGAATTTTTTAAAGCATCTCGAGAAATTCATCCCATGGTGTGGCAAGCATTGTTTCAGTTGTAGAATGTCCGTAAGCGTGAATGATCATTGCTGCCTTTTCCACCTGTTTGGGATCTTCTGATTCTACGATGTCCACTACATCAAAACGACCAAGAGTAGCATAGCTTGCCTTCCATTTCACAGCAGGACAATCCTTTTTTATCCTGGCGGAAACCTCTGAAGCGAGTTTTTTTAAATCTTTTGGTTCTCGAAAAGCCTCAGGCGAAAACCTGCTTAAAATTATATAAACTGCCATTTTCCACCTCCATTTATTTCTCTTCTTTAAGAATAATCCCTTTCTTCAATTTCTGTCAACAAAATGGGAAAATACACCTTCAGAATTTTGACTTTCCTTAGCCTTAATTATAATCTAAAAACTAAAAATTAACTTGAAGGAGGATTTTATGAAGAGATACTTTATCTGTTTTGTATCCATAACAATACCTATCTTTTTAATGGCTCAGAGTGATAACCCTTTTATAATAAAGGTCAAGCCTGCTAAACTCAATCCCTTGAAAAAAGAAGCTTTTTCCTGGATCGATTCTCACAAGGAAGAATTGTGCGAATTGAGCGACTCCATCTGGAGATTTGCAGAAACCGCTATGAAAGAATTCAAATCTTCTGAACTTTTAACTTCTTATCTTGAAAAGAAGGGGTTCAAGGTGGAAAGAGGAATAGCAGGGCTTCCCACTGCTTTTGTAGCTGTTTTTGGCAAAGGTGAGCCTATTATTGGAATCCTTGCTGAATATGATGCTCTACCAGGTTTATCCCAGGATAAAGTTCCTTTCAGAAAAGCTCTCGAAGAAGGTGGTCCAGGGCATGGCTGTGGACATAATCTCTTCGGAGTTGCGAGTGTGGCAGTAGCTGTTGCTCTTAAAGAGGTTATGGAAAAACACAAAATTGCTGGAACCATAAAACTTTTTGGCTGCCCTGCTGAGGAAACTATAATTGGAAAGGTTTTCATGGCAAGGGAAGGGATATTTAATGAGCTTTCCTGCTGCATTCAGTGGCACCCTGGAGCAAAGAACAAAGTCTCTTTAGAATCTACCAATGCTATGAATCAATTTGAAGTGGAGTTCTTTGGAAAATCCTCCCATGCTGCAGGGGATCCGTGGAATGGCAGGAGTGCATTAGATGCAATAGAACTTACAAATATTGCTCTTAATTACATGAGAGAACACCTAAAACCTACCTCAAGAATTCATTATGTAATTCTCGACGGAGGCAAAGCTCCAAATGTTGTCCCTGATTATGCAAGGGCATGGTATTATGTAAGAGATATTGACAGAGAGGGAGTGGAGAAGATTTACACTTGGGTTCTTAAAGTTATTGAGGGAGCTTCGAAAATGACAGATACCACCTACAGAGTAAAATTTATTAGCGGTGCTCATGAGTTTTTGCCTAATCGCACAGGAGGAGAAATTGTTTACAGCAACCTTCTACTTGTGGGTCCTCCCAAATTCAATGAAGAAGAACAAAAGTTTGCAAAGGAAATTCAAAGAAATCTCGAAATTGAGGAGAAAGGTTTGGAAACAGGAATAGAACCTTTTTCTCATCCTCAAAGAAGCATCGGAGGAGGTTCTACAGATGTAGCAGAGGTTAGCTGGTTAACTCCTACCACCACATTGGAAATCGCCTGTAAACCCGTTGGCACTCCAGGGCATCACTGGTCAACAGTTGCATGTGGAGGAATGTCCATTGGGCACAAATGTTTACTAACAGCTTCAAAGGTAATGGTGGCTACTGGACTTGATTTTCTTGTGAACCCGGAGCTGATTCAAAAGATGAGAAAGGAATGGATGGAAAAGAAAAAGGGAAGGGAATACAAATCACCCCTTCCACCTGATTCAATTCTAAATAAAGCGAAGAAATAAATTATATTTATTGCTTACCCATATCCTCGAATTCCGCATCAATAACTTCTTCTTTTGAAGATCCATCCTTGCCTGAGGAAGAGCCTTGAGAACCAGTCTGAGCTGATCTGGAAGCAGCCTGTTGATAAAGGATTTGAGCTATCTGATGGGAGACCCTTGTAAGATTATTAATTGCCTGCTGTAATCTTTCCTTATCGTTCGTATCCATTGCAGATTTTGCATCCTTCACTGCAGATTCAGCTTCTGATATAAGATTGACTGGGATCTTATCCCTGTTTTCCCTCATGTTCTTTTCCAGTTCATAACTGAGAGAATCCACCCTATTCCTCAATTCCACTATCTCCCTCTTTTTCCTGTCCTCTTCACTATGAATTTCTGCATCTTTTATCATTTTTTCAATTTCTTCTTTTGTTAACCCGCTAGATGCAGTAATAGTGATAGCCTGGGATTTTCCTGTAGCAAGGTCTTTAGCAGAAACATTCAGTATTCCATTGGCATCTATATCAAAGGTTACCTCGATTTGAGGAACACCTCTTGGTGCAGGTGGGATACCTATAAGATGGAACCTTCCAAGAGTTCTGTTGTCTTTTGCCATTTCTCTTTCTCCTTGAAGCACATGAATCTCTACCTGGGTTTGATTATCTTCTGCAGTGGTGAAAATCTCTGATTTTCGAGTGGGGATGGTGGTATTTCTTTCTACTATTTTAGTGAATATACCTCCCAAGGTTTCCACACCAAGAGAAAGAGGAATAACATCCAGCAGAAGTATATCTTTCATTTCTCCAGCAAGAACCGCACCTTGAATTGCAGCTCCTACAGCAACTACCTCATCAGGATTTACAGATTTATTGGGCTCTTTCCCAAAGAAGTCTCTCACAAGTTGCTGAACTCTCGGTATCCTTGTGGAACCTCCCACTAAGATAACTTCATCAATCTGGTGAGGTTTAAGTTTAGCATCTTCAAGAGCTTGTTTGACAGGTCCCATGGTTCTCTGAAGAAGATCTTCCATCATGGATTCCAACTTAGCTCTGGTCAATTTTATGAGGAGATGTTTAGGTCCAGAAGCATCAGCTGTAATAAATGGAAGATTGATTTCCGTTTCCATGGCAGAACTGAGCTCAATCTTAGCTTTCTCAGCCGCTTCTTTCAACCTTTGCATTGCCATAGGATCCTTTGAAAGATCAATTCCATATTCTCTTCTGAATTCCTCCACCATCCAGTCTATTATTCTCTGATCAATATTATCTCCTCCAAGATGGGTGTCTCCATTGGTAGCTTTCACTTCTATGACACCCTCTCCCACTTCCAAAATTGATATATCGAAAGTTCCACCTCCAAAATCATAAACTGCAATAATTTGATCTTTCTTTTTATCGAGTCCGTAAGCGAGCGCTGAGGCTGTAGGTTCATTTATTATTCTTCGAACATTGAGTCCAGCTATAGTTCCTGCATCCTTTGTAGCCTGTCGCTGTGCATCATTGAAATAAGCTGGAACTGTTATCACAGCATCTGTTACTTTCTCACCAAGATACTCCTCTGCAGCCTGTTTTAGCTTCATAAGGATTAAGGCTGAAATCTCAGGTGGTGAATACACTTTTCCCATAACTTCCACTCTTGCATCATCATGAGGACCTCGAACCACTTTGTAGGGAACCATCTTGATCTCTTCCAGAACCTCGTCATACCTTCTTCCCATAAATCTCTTTATTGAGTAAATTGTATTCGATGGGTTTGTTATAGCCTGTCTTTTTGCAATCTGCCCCACAAGTTTTTCCCCCTCCTTAGCGAAACCCACCACAGAAGGAGTCAATCTGCTTCCTTCCTGGTTAAGGATGACCTTAACATCCTTCCCCTCCATAACTGCAACTACAGAATTAGTGGTTCCAAGATCAATTCCAATAACTTTTCCCATTTTTTACCTCCTAAAAAAGTTTTCTATATTAAAATATAGGAAATTATTTAGTATTTGTCAAGCATAAAATTTTAGTCTAATTTTATAAATATTTTGTAAATGGTCATCAGAAAAAGGATTCTTATACTTAAAAAATTGCTCTAAGAGTGTCAAATCTGAGGTTAAATGATTTTCTCAAAATTTACTTTCTCCTTAGAATAAAGAATCCCAATTATTCCTATCTTCTGATTCAGGTGCATAATTGGAGCTATAACTCTTATATTTCCTTTTTCAACTTCTTCAACCCTTATAGTACTCAGCTCCGTAATTTCTTTAGGTATAAGGAGAAATACATCTTTTCCCTCCAAACTCTTATCTGTGGAAACAACAATTCTTCCATCTGATTTAGCAAGAATAATCCATCTGAAATTTGGTTCTCTTATAAGATTAACAAAATAATCATCAATAATTCCGTAATTTTCTATTATCATCTCCTTCTGCACTACCCAGGATAGGCTGATTCCTAAGAGTCGAAGAAGATCTTTTGTTTGGTAATCAAGAATCTTCTGACTCTTTTCTGTAAGATTCAGACGCTCTTTGTCCATCTCTTTTTTTATACTTCTTATCTCAATGCTCTTCCATAGATAAACTGCAAAGACTGCAAGGATAAGAATTAAAATTACATATAAACATACTTTCCCTTTCATTACATCCTCCTTTCCTTAAAATCTAAAAAAGTTTTACCTCTACCTGTTCTCCCCTTTCAAGGAGTTCTTTGTTGACCGCAATTTCTATATACCCTTCAGCTTCTGCTAAAGAGGTTATAGTACTGGACTCCTTAAAAACTGGGATAACCTCTTCACCTTCTATTTTAACAGGAAGAAAGAGCATTCTTCCTATTGTGGTAGAAATTCTTTTGCTAAGTCTTCCTTTCACCGTAGGTGAAACCTTCGGTGGAAGGTGAGCCATTTTCCTTAAAAGAGGAACAAGAAGAAGATAACCGTTTGAAAGACAAGAAGCAGGATGACCAGGCATTCCAATTATAAGTTTTCCTTGGGAAAGAGCGGTAAGAGTTGGCTTTCCTGGCTTGACAGCTATTCCGTGAAATAGGATTTCTCCCATATTGCTCAAAACATCAACAACTATATCTCTTTCTCCTACAGAACTTCCTCCTATTAATATTATCATGTCATATTTAAGAGCTTCTTTTATTGATTTCTCTAAAGCCTTCTCTTCATCAGGGCATATCGGAAACAAAATCGAAATACCTCCATTCTCTTTTATTAGAGCAGAAAGAGAATAGCTATTGGAGTTATAAACCTTCCCAAGGGAGAGTTTCTCGTGCAAATGTAAAACCTCATTTCCTGTGGGAATAAGTGCTATTTTAGGCTTTCTGAAAACCTCTACACTGTTAATGCCAAGAGTAGCGAGAACTCCTATTTTTGAGGGTGTAAGATATGATCCTTTTTTAAGAATGAGAGTGCCTTTCTCTATATCTGCTCCCTTTTTTGTAATGTTCGCTCCCGGAAACACAGGTTTGTAAACATGAATTTTACCTTCAAAGCTCTCTGTGTCTTCAAAAATCACCACTGCATCTGCTCCATCAGGTATCATAGCTCCTGTTGCCACCTTAATACATTTACCTCTCTCCACTCTGGAATAGCAAATCTCACCAGGATAGACCACCCCAGATAACTCTAATACTACAGGATTCTGTAATGATGCACTGTATGTATCCTCAGCTTTTACTGCATAACCATCCATGGCAGACCTATCGAAATGAGGAACATCAAAAGGTGCTACAAGATCCAAAGATAGAACCCTCTCACAGGCTTCCTCTATCGAGACTAATTCTTTTTCTTCAATAGCAATGACATTTGAAAGAAGAATTTGCTGTGCTTCCTCAAAACTAATTAAGGTTTTAAGAGCTTTCATGATAATTTAATCTCCTATTTTTTCAATTCCATCATTCCTCGGGTGAATAGCCAATATCTTTCAATTTCTTAAAAAGTTCCTCTTTTTCAAATTCGCCACAAACCCATACAGATTTAGTGGATAGTTCCACCTTAAAATTGCTAACCCCTTTCATCTCTCTCAAAGCATTCTCAATCCTTTTCACGCAAGCCTCGCATCTCATGTCAGGGGTTTTTACTTTGATTTCCATAATCTCACCTCTCAATTTTTAATCTCTCTATTCACTTGACAGTTTAGCATTTGTAGTTAAAGAATTCAATTTAAACTTTTGATGAAAGGATCATTCTTCCAAGAATTTCTTTTAGTATCTTGAAAACCACTGCTGAAGTAATTCCGTTCAAATCTCTCCCGGGATTGAACTCCACAATATCCACACCAATAATATAAGCTTTAATCTCTTTTATTATTTTTAAAATCTCTCTTGTGGATAATCCTCCTGGCTCAGGATTTGAGACACCAGGTGCAAAAGCTGGATCGAGACAGTCAATATCCAACGAAATATAAAGGCTTTTCTTGAAATTCAATTTTGAAATCTTTTTTATATTTTCAACATCAATAAATTCTATACCGAATTTTTCAGCCTGAGAAAACTGATGGGGTGTGGATGCCCTTATTCCCACTGAAACAACTCTATTCACAAGTTTTTCTTCAGATATTCTTGCAAAAGGACAGGCATGAGAATATGGATTCTCATTATAGATTTTATAAAGATCTGGATGAGCATCGAAATGAAGCAATTCTATCTCATCATAAAATTGGGAATAAGCGCGAAGAATGGGGTATGTTATTGAGTGATCACCACCAATGGCTATTATTCTTACATCCTTTTCAAGAAGTTCAACAAATTCATTCTCAATAACAAAGAACCCCTCTGTTTTTATGTCTCCGTAATCCTTCACCCTCTCTTCTTTACTCAAATCCAATCCTTCCTCAGTGCACCAATTTGAAGAACCAGCTTTAATAAATTCTCTCAATTTAGAAGGAGCCATGGCTGAACCGAGAATAAATGAGGAGTTCAAATCAAAAGGGACACCAACTATAAGAATATCTCCTCTCTCAATTTTTAAATTTTTATTCATCCCTCTCCCTCAAGAATTGAATTCAGTGTTTTTTCCAATTTTTTCATGGGAATTTCTAAGACCTCAGGTTTTTTCTTTTTTAAGAATTCAAGCTGTTTCATTCCTGAGCCGGTCAGGACAATGAGAACTTTCTCCTCCTCCCCTATCCTTCCTTTCTTTCTTAATTTTTTAACTGCATAAAGAGATGTAGCGGATGAAGGCTCTACAAAAAATCCAGCTTTAGCGAGAACTCTCTGAGCTTCCATAATTGCTTCCTCCTCCACATCTTCAGCAAGCCACCCAAAATGTTTCGCTTTTTCAATTATTTCCTCTCCACCAGGAGGATTGCCTGAAGTTATAGCCTCAGCTATGGTTTGAAAGTTTCTAAAAGGAATTACATTATTTACTCCTTTTTTTATAGCTGACACAATAGGGCTATTATTCTTTGCCTGAACCACAATCATCTTTGGAATCTTTTTTATTAAACCAGCCTGAAAAAGCTCTCTATATCCTTTAAAAACTCCTCTTATATGACCACATGCAGATGTGGGGATAGCTATGAAATCAGGGACAGCTCCTTCCAATTGTTCATACATTTCAAAAGCTTCGAGTTTATAACCCTCCACTCTAATAGGGTTATTCCCAGAAACAATTCTTAAATTGACTTTATTTGCAAGCTCGAGCACTGTCTTTTTCATTAAGGAATAATCTTCCCCTATTATTTTCACTATTCTTGCACCGTGAATAGCCATGGGAAGCAGTTTCTCATACGATACAAATTCGGGAATAAATATGATAACTTTCATTCCCGCTCTCGCTCCATAAGCAGAAATAGAATGCCCCATATTGCCTGTAGAAACTGTTGCAGTGAATCTCTCACCCATCTCCTTAGCCATAAAAATTGTGGTGAGAGAACCCCTGTCCTTAAAACTACCGGTTGGATTCTGGGTTTCAATTTTTAGCCACAAATTTCTCAAGCCTGTAAATTCCCGCAACATTTTTCCTGCCTTTATAAGGGGGGTATTTCCTTCACCAAGGGAACAACTCTCGTCTAAAAAATTGAAAGGAAGAAAATCTCTAAATCTATCCCATAAAAACTTACCCTCTCTTACCCTTGCTTTATTCAGATCAGAAATGAAAACTTCTAAGGATTCTCCTTCCTCTGAAAACTCCCTCAGAGTTTCAAAGGGGAACTCTTTTGAAGAAATAGTGGAAACCAATTTTCTCATCAGAAATAAAATTATACATTTTGAGAAGACAAATTGAAATAACAGTGTTTTTGTTGAGTATGCTAAAATTAGATTGTGAGGAGCTAATGCCTGCAAATCTTCCTCCTGAATATTTTGAAGTGGAAAAGAAACTTAGAGAGGCTAAAAATACGAATGAAAAGATAGAGATTTATGAGGAACTTCTTTCAGTGATTCCAAAACACAAAGGAACAGAGAAATTGATAGGAGATATTAAGAGCAAAATTGCCAAACTTAAACTGGAACTTGAAAAAAAACCTGTTTCAAAACATGCTCCAAAATATTTTATTAAGAGACAGGGTGCTGGACAGATAGCTTTGATAGGTCCACCAAATTCAGGTAAATCAAGTCTTATTTCAGTTTTAACCAATGCAAAGCCTGAAATAACTGATTATCCTTTTTCAACAAAAGAACCCGTCGCCGGGATGATGCCATTCGAAAACATTCAGATTCAGCTTATTGATACTCCCTCTATAAGTGATGTATTTATGGAATCTTATATTCATGAGATTGTTAAAAAAACAGATCTCACTGTGGTTGTCATAGATCTTCAGAGTCCGCTGGTTTTGGAAGAGCTGGATTCTCTCCTTCAGAAGCTTCAGGAAAAAAGGGTATATTTGAAAAGCCCAATTTCTGAGGAATTTCCAGAGCAAAATTTCCATATTTGCAAAGCTATTATAGGTGGTAACAAAAATGAGAATTCAGAAGCTGAGGATAACCTGAACATTTTAAAAGATTTATACGGAAAAAGATTTGAGTTCGTGCCCATTTCTGTGAAAGAGACAAGAAATCTGGAATTTTTAAAGAAAAGACTCTTTGAGCTCCTCGAAATAATAAGAGTCTATACAAAAGAGCCTGGTAAAAAGCCTGACCTCTCTTCACCTTTTACAGTTAAAAGAGGTTCGACCTTGGAAGATCTCGCTTTGATGATTCATAAAGACTTTGCTTCCAGGCTTAATTTTGCAAGAGTATGGGGGAAAGGAAAGTTTGAAGGACAAAAGGTTCATCGTTTTTATGTCCTTGAAGACGAAGACATTGTGGAATTTCATATCAGATGAGTTTAATTATTACCACAATCAATGTAAAAAAAGCCCTGCATAAGTCAAAAATATACGGAGTGGACTACTGCCTTAACCCATACAGGGGTTGCCAACATGGTTGCAGATATTGCTATGCAGAATTAATAATAAGGAAGGCAGGAAAAATTGACAAATGGGGTAGCTATTTGGATATCAAAAATAATTTTCCAGAACTTCTTGAAAAAGAAATTTTAAAAGCAAAAAGAGGGCTGATAATGATTAGCTCGGTTACTGATCCTTATCAGCCTATGGAGGCAAAAACTAATCTGACGAGAAAATGCCTTGGGATACTTCTTAACAAAGGTTTTGGAATCTATATTCTGACTAAATCACCTCTTGTTTTAAGGGACATGAATACACTGAAAAAATTTGAAGATTGCGAGGTGGGGATAACAATTACAACTGACAATGAACATATAAAGAGACTCTTTGAGCCTTCGGCGCCCTCTATTGAATCTCGAGTAGACGCATTGAAAAAGCTAAAAAATGCTGGGATTAAAACCTCTGCATTTATTGGACCAGCTCTTCCTATGAATCCTCAGAGGCTTTTTAGAATGATCGAGAACTCTGCAGATCTTATTTATCTTGATAAGCTGAACTATTCTTTTAAGGTAAGTTCGATTTACAAAAATGCAGGACTATCAAAATTCATGGGTGATGAATATTTTAAAAAAATATTGGATTTTTTTAATTCCCATCATGAGAGAGTTATAAATTGCATGGATTGATTGAAAAACCTTCCCAAAACTATCTATTTCTCTATCATTTAGGTCATTGGTTAATCCGAGTTCTCCACCTTCATTAAGGTCTTTTGGAAAGAAGAGGTAAAATGGGTTTATCGCTGCGGTCAAGGTTCATCACAGGAAATAAAGCTATGTATTCAGGAACCTTTCTATATTGAAGCAACTTTCTAAAGGAGGTCATCCCTCCCGCAGAGTGAATTCTCTTAGTATTATACCTCCTCTGCCATCTCATTGCTCTCCAAGGATAACTCCCTTAAATCATGGCAGAGTTCTAATTGAGGTATAAAAGAGCCTTGCAACCTCGTTAAGTATCTGTTTTAGAAGGTAAAGAGCCTCCCTCTTATTCTGAGGGACAAAGGGTTTAGCCTTTCTCCTTGACCATGGCTTACTACCCTGGATACCATCTCTTAACCCAAAAGAGTTTTTGACTTTTCTATCTTAATGATTTAGAGTAAAAACAAGGAGGTTTAAATGACAAAGAAAGTTACGCATTTTACAGTTTCGCTAATTTCCATTTTCTTCTTGTCTACTGCCGGATTTTCCCAGATCAGACTGGAACTGACAGGGTTTGGTAAGTTCAATATGAATCTTGGGTTTTCAAAAGATGTATCCACAAATCCCACTTATGCTTCTGATTTTAGAGAGTATTATCCGGAATGGCAACCATTTTTCTTTGATCCTGTTCTTGAAGAGAAGAGTGGAATAGGATTTGGAGGAAGAATTGCTCTGGAGCTCACACCTCAAATTGGAATTGAGGGAAGCATTGAATATGTAATGTCAGAATTTCGTTTTAACAAGGAAGATCTTGATGCGGTCAAAGCAAAAATGAGCAGTATAGGATACTCCCCTTATTTCTTTTGGAAAGACTCAGGTGGTAACATTATGAGGTATTACGGAAATGTGGTTTTTAACCTTCCCACTGAAGGAGAGATGTTACCTTACATTACATTAGGAATCGGTGTTACACAATTCACAATGGGACCATCGATTACAGGAGATAGGCCTTCCCTATTAGAAAGAATGGACATCTATTATGATGATGTATCTGCTTTAACCTTCAACGGTGGATTCGGGCTCAAGTATTTTCTTGCAGAGAATATGGGTGTAAGATTTGATTTCAGAGTATTCTATTGTTCTCCAGAGTTCAAACAAACATATGGATACAAAGTTGCGGGGGTGACTTTTATTCCAGAAGGAAATTGGGTTTCTCAGAAAGGATCCCATCTCGATGCTTCAGTGAATGTGGGAGTATTTATAAAGATATAAATTAGCGATATTTTCTAAAAAAGATTTTTCTGCTAAAATTTAATAAGTTAAAAAGTTACGCCCGTAGCTCAATGGATAGAGCGCTGGACTACGAATCCAAAGGTTGTGGGTTCGAATCCCACCGGGCGTAAAAGATTTTTTTATTTATAGAAGATTTTATTGGAAATGGCGATTTTAGGATTCAAATTTTATCCATCGCTGAACCATCTCTTTTTAAAGATCATTCATTTCTTATAATTTCTACAAAAACTCTCCTTTTCCGAGGGCCATCGAATTCGCAAAGGAAGATCCCTTCCCATGTTCCAAGACATAGCCTACCTTCTTCAACAAAAACTATTCTTGAATTCCCAATAATTGCGCTTTTAATATGGGCAGGAGAATTCCCTTCAGAATGTTTATAAGGAAAGTCATCCAATACTATCTTTCCCAGCGCCATTAAGATATCCCTTTTAACATCAGGATCAGCGTTTTCATTAATGGTTATGCCAGCAGTTGTATGAGGGGTATAAATTATGCATATTCCATTATCCACATTCTCTTCTCTTACCATCTCCGCTACTTCCCTTGTTATATCCACCATTTCCTCCCTCGATAAGGATTTAACTTCTATCATTTTCATGACCACCTCCATGAAAAATTATAAATTAAGTTCAAATTTTCAACGAGAAAGCATAATAAACTCAAACAATTCCTGTAAAAAAGCTGGGTTTTGCCATTCCCCTTGCCAGAAAAATTTGTCTGGTTCATATGCAAATTCCACCTTAATAATCTCTCCATTCTTCAATCAAACGAATAAGTGTCGGTTCTCTTAATACTTGCACATGTCCTCTTAATGTAATAAAGAGTCATCATCCTTGGAACTTTTTTAGTTGAAAAAGCTATTACAATGGAATAGGCAAAATATAAATAATTGAGGAATGTTTGAAGGGAGCTGGGAGGATAAGTTAAGCAAGATAGTTATTTTGAACCCGAGTGAAAATTTTTCTAAAAAAAATACATAATCTGCAATAGATCTTTATATAGCACAATACGCTTATTTCTAATAAAGGTTTTTCTAGTGGAGTGAACTTGTTTCTTTATTGAAAAAGCTAAAATTTTGGGTGCTTTAAATGAAAACCAGTGAAGTCTTGATACATTTTTGCTAAAGCAAGGGCTTCAGCTTCTTTGAAGAGATTTCCAACAAAAGTTATACTTGTGGGGTTCCCATCCTTATCAAATCCATTAGGAACAATCACTGCTGGATGCCCTGTTAAATTGGTGAGAAGAAGATTGACTCCGAATGATGGAGATATGTAAACATCTATGTTCTGAAGCCTTTCTGCCATTGCCTCTATTATAAGAGTTCTTATTCTGTTTGCTTGAATATATTCCACAGCAGGAACGAATCGTGCCCATCTGAAAACATTGGGCCAGGCTCTTCTTTCCTGTCTTACCATAAAATTCACGCCTCCTGTTCGCATTAACTCATCGAAGACAGCTGCTGCTTCCACATTCAAAACAAGAGAAAGGGAATTTATGGGGAGTTCCGGGAGTTCCACAGGAATTAAATCCAAACCAAATTTTTTAAGAACTTCAAGGGTGGAAAGATCATTTTCTTGGTTTCTGTAATCTTTTTCGAACTCCTTTTTGAGATAACCTATTCTCAATTTTTTTACATCCATTAGGTAATCCCAGTTAAAAGGAATATCTAAAACTGTTTTATCCTTTCCATCCGGACCGTATATGTAATTAAAAACTATAGCACAATCCTCTACGCTTCTGCAGATTGGCCCTACTTTGTCCATGCTCCAGCTTAGAGTCATACCTCCATATCGACTCACCCTCCCATAAGTGGGTCGAAGCCCTGTAACTCCACATCTTGTTGAGGGAGAGACTATTGAACCCCATGTTTCAGTTCCGATGGCAAAAGCAACAAGTCCTGCAGAAGTGGCTGATGCAGAGCCAGCTGAGGACCCACTAGAACCCTGTTCCAGATTCCATGGATTTCTTGTTTTTCCTCCGAACCATACATCACCCCACGCAAGTTCGCCCAGAGAAAGCTTGGCAACAAGAACAGCACCAGCTTCTCTAAGTTTTTTTACCACCGTAGCATCTTCATCTATATATTGCTCTTTATAAGGTGGTGTTCCCCATGTGGTTTTATATCCCTTGGTGGAAAAGAGATCCTTAATTCCATATGGGATTCCGTGAAGAGGGCCCCTCCATATTCCTTTTGCTATTTCTTCATCTGCTTTCTTTGCTTGTCCAAGAGCGAGTTCCTCTGTCAAAGTAACCACACATTCAAGTTTAGGACCGTATTTTTTGAGTCTTTCCAGACAAATTTTTGTTAGTTGAAGCGAGGTGATTTTCCTTTCTTTTATCAAAGCTGAAAGATGGGTCACAGGATAGAAGGCGAGTTCTTCAGGATGGGAAGGAATGCTCAAATTCTTAATAGGAGTGATTCTAAATATTTTTTTCTTTTTCTCCAGCTGGAACCCCGAAGGCAAAGGGTTAAAGTAGAGGGAGGGTGGGACACTGTTCTCCAGTTTCACTTTTCTAATTATAGCGTAATTTTCGAGGTTTTCGTTCAAATCTTCTAGCATTAATTCCCTCTCTTTCTGATTGAATTGGAGACCTATTATTTTCTCAGCAATTGCTATATCCTCAACAATTATCTTCTTTTCGGAGTTTAAAAGATATAGATTTAGTGCTAAACTTAGTAAAAGAATAAAGAATAAAAGAAAGATTCTCCTTTTAATGATCTTCATAGTCCTCTCCTTTCATCAATTCTTATTTTTCGTGCGAGGTCTTCTGGTCGTTGACCTCAATTAAAATTTTTTGAGTTATTTAATTCCTAATTTTTTTGCGATTTCCGAAGGAATGGAGTCTTTGTGCACCATTATCGCTACTGTCTTCAGTCTTACATATGAACGAGACATGTAAACATAACCTCCATATGCCCTGTCTGTTCCTCCTGAGTTCTTTGTCAAATAGAATTTTGTCCCTTTCTGGTTGTATGCTATGCCCACTATGTGCATAAGATGATCATCTGTGGTAGTAAAGTCGTCAAAAGTTTTTTGTCTCATTCCCTGATCAATCTCTTTCTCAGGCTCTGGTTCTGTGATTTTTGCATCTCTTTCAGCCTGGGTTTTCTCATCCCAACCCTTTAATGGAACTATTGCATAACCAGTTTTTGTAGAGAATTCCCTTTCACTTACATCTCCATCCCATACAACTGAGTATCCGTTTTTTATAGCATGGTCAACGATCTCTTCAAGTTCATCAATAGGAATGTTGTAATAATCCGAGTAATGCATCCAGTTATCAGGAATTTCGAGACGGATCTTCTTATAAAAGGGATGATGAGCATAGGAAGTGAGCTCTACATAATTGTCAAGATTCAAGCCTATAACTTCTTCAAAAAAGCTTTTGGGTGTGTAGGTTCTTCCATTATAATCAAATTGAGAAGGTGGTTTTCCAAGATACACATCAAGAACTGCTTCAAAAGCCTCCTTCCATTTTGGTGTTATCTTCCCTCCTGAAATTTTAAGGATTCCATCCAGCATTTGCTGAAGAACTGAATGGAGTTCTCCGTGATTGTGTCTTTTTTCTCCTATTTGCATTCCACTGTAAACTGATTCAGGAACAATTCCATACTTCTTTATAGTCTCAATTACATCGTGACTCTGACCACCAGGACTGAAATTTGCCTTTCCATGATTTCTAATGTAATTGATGGCTTTCTGAGGATATACATGTCTCACTATAAACATTTCAGAAAGATCAAATTCTCCTTTTCCCTCTCTAAGCAGTTCTGATTCAAGAAAAGATATTGTGGCAAAATCCCAGCATGTTCCTGTTCTATACTGGTCTTTGACAGAGGTTCTTTTAACTTCATGGGTAATTTTAAAAACATGAACTGGCTTTTCTTTTGGTTCTGCTTTTTTGGCTTTCTGAGCATGCGAGTTAAGAGAAATAAAAGAAATTAGAAGAATACCCAGTAAAACCAAGAAAAATTTTTTAATTTTTAACATTATCCCTCCATTTAAATTCTTTTGCCTTTTGTATCAAACTTAACAATTTCATCACATAGTGGTCTTAGCTCTGCTTCTATTTTTGAAGAGTCTCCTACAACTACTATAATTGTATTTTTTAGATGGAAGTGCTTTTGTACAGCCTTTTTCATCTCCTCTAAACTCACTGATTTTATCCGATCAGAGTAAGTATCCCAGTAGTTTTCAGGAAGTTTGTTAATTTTAACAATTGAAGCAGCATTTATTATTCCAGAAGCTCTTTCATTTTCAAGGGGAATAACTCCTGACAGGAAGCTTTTAGAGTATTTCAGATCTTCCTCAGTGACATCACCCTTTCTCAGTCTTTCTATTTCCTTCAATATTTCTTTAACAGCAGGAGCAGTGACCTCTGTTCTAACCTCTGCATTTATAGCGAAAATGCCTGAATGAACAAAGGGCATAACCCAAGAGTAACAACCATAAGTCCATCCTTTGTCTTCCCTTAGATTCATGAAAAGCCTTCCAGTTCCACCCCCACCAATGTGTCTTCCTCCGCCAAGGATTTTATTTCCTACCATTAAAGGAATATAATCTTTCGAATTTCTCGGGAATATAAGATTTCCAATTAAAATATAGGACTGAACAGAGCCTGGTCTTTCAACAAGATAAAGAATTCTTTTCGAGGGAATTTTCGGCTGTGGGTATTGAGGATCCTTAACCACTAGACCTTTCTTCCATCCACCAAAAGCTTTCTCAACTTCTTTAAAGAAATCCTCTTGATTAAAATCTCCAAAAGCAAAAAGCATCGCCTCATTTGGAACGAAGAATTTTTTGTGATATTCAATGAGATCCTCTCTTTTAACTTCGTTCAGGAACTTTTCAGAAGGCAAAACCTGGAATATGTTCACATAAGGAGACCCAGCTGGTGTTGTGAGTTTTGAATAAGGGTGATCCTGAAATACCTGTTTATATAGCATCTCTGAGGCAAGGAATAGAGGAGAAGCTCTCTGCTGGATAACCCTGGCTTTTAAATTTCTTATTTGCTTCTCCAAGTCATTTTTATCAAAAGAGGGATTCAAAATGACATCAGAAATTATTTGGAGAACTTCTCTGAAATTCTCTGAAAGAGTGGTGGTTGTAACAGTAATCATATCAGGGCTTGAAGAGATATTCAGGGATGCACCAAGGAGTTCCAGTTTTTCCTGGAGAATTTTTGAGGGATAGCTTTTGCTTCCAGTCCTCATAACGCGGGCAAGAATCTCAGAAATCCCCTCTTTGCCAGGAGGTTCATAATAAGCTCCTCCTTTAAAAGAAAACCGGAGAGTTATCATGGGAAGGGAACGATTTTCAAAGAATTTTACAAAAAGCCCATTGGATAGAACTTTTTCCCAAAATGGAGGGAATTTGAAAGGAACAGGCTTCTCATTAAATGGAGCATTTTTTCTAAAAGACTCGTCAGGCATTTTATAAGAAGAAGGTAAAACTGTGACTACGGATCTGTTCTTTTTTGTAAGATATTTTTCAGCTACTTCTGAGATCTCTTTTTCACTTACTGCCATATATTTATCGAGCTCTGTGTTTATCAGGTTTGCATCTCCGTCGTAAAGTTCAAATTCGCACAGGAGCATAGCTCTGCTGAGATAACTTTCCAGCCTGCTTATGAAGCGAGCTTTCAAGCGAGACTTGACTTTTTTAAGTTCCTCAGAGCTTACAGGCTCTCTTTTGACTCTTTCTATTTCCTCCAGAGCAAGATTTAGCGCTTCCTCATGCTTTTTATCGGGTCTAACCATTATGTTTATTGTGAATATCCCTGCTCCTCTCATGCAATTAGCACCTCCGGAGACAGAAACAGCCATTTCTTTTTCTCTTACCAGTTTCTGATACATTCTGGAACTTTCACCTGAAAACAGAATGTTTTCAAGCAACCCCAACGCATATGAGTCTTTATCTCCTCTTTTAGTGATTCCATAACCAATGAAGAGAGCGGGAATGTTGGCATATTTATCAATAAGGGTAATTCTTTTCTCTCTTTCTCTTTCAGGTTCATTTATAATTACTGGAGGTGGAGGAACACGAGCTGGTATAGAGCCGAAGTATTTCTCAATCAGCTTCTTGGCTTCCTGAGAGTTGAAATCCCCTACAATTGCAAGAACAGCATTGTTAGGTGCATAATATCTGTCAAAGAACTCTTGAGCATCCTCAACAGTAGCAGCATCCAAATCCTTCATACTTCCAATCACTGTATGCCTATAAGGAAATGACTCAAAAACAAGCTCGTATAACTTGGCTCTTCCTTCTGAGTATGGTTGGTTATCATAGCTCTGCTTTTTTTCTTCTTTTACAGTGGCTCTTTGATTCTCAAAGTTTTCTTTTGTTATTTTCAAAGATTTCATTCTGTCAGACTCAAGCCAGAGAATTAGTTCCAGTTGATTGGAAGGGATCGAGGCAAAATAGTTTGTTCTATCCTGAGAAGTGGAGCCATTATCATTTCCTCCAGCTCTACCAATCCACATATGATGCATATTTCTCGGAACATTCTCAGAGCCCTGAAACATCATGTGTTCGAAAAGATGGGCGAATCCTGTTCTTCCTTTTACTTCATTTCTTGAACCCACATTATAATAGATGGCGTATCCTATCAGGGGAGAAGAATGATCCTCAGATAGAATAACTCTCAGTCCATTTGAAAGCTCAAACCTTTCAAATTTTATAAAAGCTTCCGAGGAGTAGGAGAAAAATAATCCGCAAATAAAAAAGACGACAATGAATAGAATAATTCTTTTCATAAAAACCTCCTTTTTTATATTATTTATACGAAAAATTTTTAAAATGAGATGATTCAATTTCTGAAGTTTAAATTTTCAGCTTCTGACAGATCTGTAATGGCAATAAAGAGAAGGCGAGCAAGATCTTCTAAGATTTCAGGTGTGATGGTCCCTAAAGAATCCTTGGTAATATGATAGAAGGAAGGGCTTCCTGATACACTGAAGGAAAGGGATGGGATCCCTTTCCACATGAATCTTGCTGCATCCAGCCTCGGTCTGGCAATATTGGCAAAATAAGAAGCTTTAATTTCTCTATGAATGTATCTCTGGTTAGCATTTTTGATAAATTCAAAAAATTGAGGATAGTTCTCACCAGCAAGAACATTAACCCTTCCACCACAGCCTACGCCGTCAAGGTTTATAAAACCAACTATTTTTTCATTGGGTAAGACGGGATGTGCAAGATAAAATTCTGAGCCAACCACTCCCTGTTCCTCTGAGCCAAAAAATATGAAAACAATGGATCGCTTTGGCTTAACAGGAAATTTTGCAAGCGCTTCTGCTACTCCTAAAACTACAGCTACGCCCGAAGCGTTATCATTTGCCCCTGGCATTAGCTCATAACATCTTCCAAGATGATCAAGATGAGCACCGAGGATTACCGCTTCCTCTCTCAATTTTTGGTCGTTTCCTCTTATAATCCCTATTACATTGAATCCTGTTCCCCTTTCGAAATGCTCTGTTTTATTCTTTATAGTAAATATTTTTCCTGTGGCAAAAGATTGTGGTTTAAGAGTTTTCTTAATTTTCTCTACCACTTCTTTGTGATTCCTTCCCGTTCCGCTAAAAATATCCTCAACTACAGCATCTCCTACATGGCTATAAATGAAGTCTTCCCTGTAGGAATTGTTTGGGTTGGCAATGGGCCCGTAATTGTAGAGCATTCCTCTTGCTCCATGAGTATATGCGTTTTCCAGTTTGTATTGATGGAAGGAATAGGGTCTCCACTTCTTAAATAGCTCGGGGTCTTTGTCAGGATCCACAGGAACCTCCCTTTCCATAAGCACAATCTTTCCTTTTACATCAACTCCTTTATAGTCATCGTATCCAAGTTCAGGCGCGGTCACCCCATAACCCACATATATAACCTCAGAGGTTATCTCTCCACTCCCTGATGTTCCACCTGGAATAAATTCATCCTCGAATTTGTAATTCTTTTTTATTGTGGAATTCTTATATGGTATTAGAAGGGAAAGTTCACATCCTTTCTGAACAATTGTGTATGATATAGGGAAATTTTGAAGATATGTTCCATTTTCGCCTGCTGGTTCAATATTCCATTTTTTAAGTAGAGAGGATACCCACTCAGCACATGCCCTGTATTCCTCTGTTCCCGTAAGCCTTCCACCATATTTTTCAGAAACGAGCTCTTTTACATAATCCAGAAGAGTATGGCTCGATATGGAATGCATGGTCTGAAGAATTCCCCGCTCTTTTTCAGACTGAGATAAAAGGGAGAAGGAGAATAAAATAACTAAAACAAAAAATAAACAAGTTTTTTTGAATTTCATTTCTACCTCTCAATCATTAAAGTTATTACTTTATTTTTAGGAATGTTGATTTTGATAATGTTCCCTTTGAATGGAACCTTATTTATTTTTTCTTCAAGGAAATTTGTAATCCATGCCTCTTTGGGTTCAAAAGGCAAATTTATTTGAGCTTCGCAGTCCCTTCCAAAGGCTTCGTATACTCTGAGAATTAATGAATTGTCTTTTTCAGCATGTTTAAAACACGAAATCATGACATTTGATGGTTCTACCTTAAGAAATGAATAAGTGAGAGGAAGATTTCCTTCGTGCTTCGGCTCTAAATAAGCTATTAGAGGATGGTTGTAATCATAGGATTTTCGAGGAATATTTCCTGCTCTCCAGCAATTTTTATGGGAAATAAGAGCATATTCTATTTCATGTTCTCCTCTATCAGCTGTTGGGTCAGGATCTTTAGGAGAACGAAGAAGGGAGATTCTCATCCTGTTGTCCTTTACATCATATCCATATTTTGAGCGGGTGAGGAGGCTTACTCCTAATCCATCACCAGCAAGGCTCACCCATGTCAATCCCGGGACTTCATATCTTGCCTTTTCCCAGTCTGTTTCCCTTGTTGTGGGCCTTTCAATATATCCAAAAGGAATTTCATAGGTAGCTTTTTTGCTTTTTACATTCACATCAAAGGCAGTTTTCAAAAGAGTATGTTCCTCCCACCAATCGACTCTTGTTCTGAACTCTACTCTATCCATTCCCTTATATAGATAAGTGTCAAGAACAAAGAAGGAATTAGGAAAACCTTTTGTAGGCTCAGCATTCAGCCTCTTAGCCTTTGAATTTGGATTGATAAAATCAAAATAGGCTCGAACAGCATATCGAACAGGACCTCTCTCTAAGATTTCAATTTTTCTGAACTTTGGACTCCATTCCTCACCTGTATATCCTATATCCCATGCGTCCCAGTAGGGAGGTTTATCTCCAAAAAGTTGAAGGAAATTTCCTCTCCCTGAGATAATCTCAGTGGAAAGCCTCTTATCAAATATGCTTTTTACATATCCCTTAACCTCGTCAAACCCAATCTTGTAAAATTCGTTTTCGAGAGCGAAAGAGCCTGAAATTTCTTCAGTGATTCTTTCTTTGCTTTTTTTAATAACATAAACTTTATATCCCAACGCAGGAACATCATCTGCAATAAATATAATGGCTTTCTTTCGGATTTCCTCGGGTAGTTCTTCGTTAAGGGAGATAATTTGTGAAGGAATTTCTTTTCCATCGGGATCAAAAACTCCAAGATTTTCCTCATCATTTTTTAAGGGAATCTTCACATAATCCTTTCTTTTCCATGGAGAAGGATTAAATACAACAACAGGTTCTCCATCCAGTCCGGAGGTGTTTATTTTTGAACTTATGTATTTAAGATATCTTTTAAGCTCCCTCTGTGCAACAGCTTCTGCAATCGAGTAGTCTTTCTTTGCATCAAAGTAAACTTCCTTTATGGAGGAGCCAGGAAGGATATCATGAAATTGATTGAAAAGAACGATTTCCCACGCTTTTTTAAGGAATTCCTTTTCTCTTTTTTCTCCAAGAAGATTAGCCAAAGTTGAAAATTTCTCAGCAGTGGTCAGTAAATTTTCTAAGAATCTATTATACCTCTTTATATCAGCTTGAGTAGTGTAAGTGCCTCTATGATACTCAAGATAAAGCTCGTCCTTCCATAAAGGTAATTTAGTTAAATTCTGCTTCAACAAAAAATTATCAATGTAATTTCTTGAGGTGGAAAACTTAATTCTGGGAAAGATGGGAAGTTTTTTAAGTTTTTCTATTGTTTGTAGCATCTCCTCTGAGGGACCACCTCCATGATCTCCAACACCATAAAGAACAAGCATGTTCCTGAAGCCGGTATTTGCCTCGAATTGTCTCAGCTGATCTATGAGTCGGAAAGGATCTTTAAAGTCATAAACATAGGAGAACGGGAAATATACAAGAATTCTCGAGCCATCAGGACCTTCCCACCAGAAAACTCTGTAAGGAAAAACATTAGTGTCGTTCCAAGAGATTTTTTGTGTAATGAAAGCATAGATTCCAGAGTTTTTATAAATTTGAGGCATATTCCAGTTATAACCAAAGGAATCTGGGTTCCATCCGATTTTGATGTCCTTTCCTAATTTTTCTCTGAAATAGTTCTTCCCATAGAGAAGCTGTCTTGCCCAGGATTCTCCACTTATTAAGTTGCAATCAGGCTCTATGACCATTCCACCTACAATTTCCCAATTTCCCTTATCAACTGCCTCCTTTATCTTCTGGAATATCTCAGGATACAGCTCTTCCACCCATTTGTAGTAATGAGATGAACTCTGGGAAAAAGTGAAATCAGGATATTTTTCCATAAGTTCAAGGGCATTTTTAAAAGTATTCTTGCATACCTCTATTGTTTCGGCTTTCCTCCATAGCCATGCTGCATCAATATGAGCGTTCCCTACAAGCTCAAGCGTGAATTCCTTTACATAATCGCAAACGGATTTTATTTTCTTCAGGAATTTATCCACTGAGGAGAAAAATCTTTTAATATCTCCTCTTTCTAAGGCATCAATTTCTATTAATGAGGAATTTTCGTCCAGTAATTTTTGAAGCTTGAGCTTTCTTTCTTTTGGAACTTTCGAATTGTCAATTTTAGGATCATAACTTATCCATGCAATTCTTTGGTAGGTATCGAAACTCAAAAGTTTCTTGGCTGTCCTCAGGCTGAGAATAAAATCTGTTGTTCTTTCCAAAACCTCTTTTGTCTCTTCCATCTCAAGAGAAGCGGACAGTAACCTCAGAGGACCTCCGTAGTTTATGCCTTTCACTATAATTAAAAATTCTTCCCTTGCTCTTACTGACTCGGATAGAATGTATTTTCCGTTCCACTCAAATCTTCCTTTCTCTATTCCATTTATCCATATCTCGCCTGCATCATCAAGAGTAATATTGAGAATAACTTTTTTACCCTTCATTTCTATTCCTAAAAATCTCTCAGGAATTTTCACTTTTCCCATAAGCCAGACATAATCACCCTCCAGATTCTCTCCAAATTTGCATTTTTTCCAACCTGAAAAATCTGTAATTTTTGCAGGCTCCTCAATTCTCTCCCTGGTAAAGACCCAGTTTTTAACACTTAGATCAGTGACTGCTTGAATCCTTTCAATCACAGAATCAATGTTTTGTCCATAAATTGTTAAATTCAATAAAAAAATAAGACCGAAGACAAATAAGCTGTTGATTTTAAACTTCATTTTCCCTCCAATTTTTTGAATCATATTGAAATTATATACCATTAAAATGTTCTAATGAAAATTATAAATTTGACGGATTTTGTTTTTGAGAATATAATTTTTTTGAGGTGTAAGTTCCATGAAAAAAATTTTGTTTATCATATTTATTGGAATATTTATTTCATGTGCTACTTTTGAAAAAACCAAAAGCCTTGATCCAGAAAGTAAAGAATTCCTCTCTATAACAAGATATATAATAACAAACGAGGAAAGGAAAGAATTTCTCAATTTACCTCCTGAAAAGAGAAAAGAATATATAGAAGATTTCTGGAAAAAGAGACCCACGGGATTCAAGGAAGAATATTACAGAAGAATTGAATACGCTAACAAAATGTTCAGAGGACCAAAACCCGGATGGCTCCAGGATAGAGGAATGGTTTATATTATTTATGGTGCGCCATCTCAGGTGGAAAGATACCCCATGGGTTCTGCAAGTTATCCTTACGCTCACGAAATCTGGTATTATGAATTTATTCAAATTGTTTTTGTTGACCCTTATGGCTTAGGAGATTACAGATTAACAGCAGAAAGCTCTTTTATCCTTGATACTATAAGAAGTATCCCCACAGCAGAGGTTCTCAATTTAAATCCAGTTGAAAAGAAAAAATCACTTCCCTTCAAGTTCGAGTTTGAAATCGAAATGGAGGAAAATGGAGTAATAATAAACATTTCAATTCCCTACGAAAATATATCTTTTTTGGAAACAAATGGAGTTCTTGAAACAGAGTTGGAAACAATAATAACAATTGAAGGAAAAAAGGAACTCAAGAGATCCAAAACCTCTAAAATTTCCTTCTCAAAGGAAGAAATTGAGAAATTGAGCGAGAGGTTTTATAAGATTAAAATCCCTCTTGAATTAGAAAAGGGTAAATACAAAGGTAATATAACAATTCTCAACAAAGTCTCAAAAGAGAAAGCGAGCAAAAAAATAGAATTTTTATTTTGACTCTGAAGGATGTGAACCATTAAAAGAGGAGGTTATTCAGCTCAACAAATTTTGAGAAACCTGCTTGACTCATTTTATTTTTTATTGTATTAAAAAAGAGAGTTTTAAAAATGGTAAACAATCCCATTACGAGAATACTTGTGGTAGATGATGAAAAAGAGATGAGAGATCTTCTCTTTGATGTTCTCTCTTCAGAGGGATTTGAAGTAACTACTGCGAATGATGGAATAGAAGCTTTTGATATTTTCCAGCAGGACAATTTTCCTATTGTAATAACTGATATAAGAATGGCAAGAATGGATGGAATAACTCTTCTAAAAAAGATAAAAGATATTTCTCCTCTAACTACTGTTATAATCATAACAGCATGGCCCTCTGTAGAATCAGTGAAAGAGGCTATTTTCGCAGGAGCATACGATTATATTACTAAACCCTTTGACTTAGACTCCATTAAGATAGTGGTAAAGAGGGCTGTGGAAAGACAGTATCTTATAGAAGAGGCACGCCAGAAAGAGTTTTACAAGGACTTGTCAATAAGGGACGGGCTTACAGGACTTTTTAATTATCGTTATTTCAAAGAGTGCCTTCAGAGAGAGATTGAAAAGAGCAAAAGATATGGCCATCCTTTCTCTCTTCTGATGCTGGATATAGATGATTTCAAAAAATTTAATGATAAGTTTGGGCATCTGGAAGGAGATAGGATTTTGAAGAAGCTCTCTCAAATAATTGTTGATTCTGTTAGAAAAATTGACATGGTTTTTCGTTATGGAGGCGAAGAAATATTTGTTCTTCTTCCAGAACTTCCTAAGATCAGAGCTAAAAAGGTAGCAGACAGGCTGAAAAGAATCATTAAGGACAATCTTCCCATTACAGTTAGCATTGGAATATCAGGGTTTCCTGAAGATGGAGAGGAGGTAGAGATTCTTATTAAACATGCAGATAAAAACATGTACGAAGATAAGGGAACTCGATAATTTAAAATCAAGTTTTTATTCTGCTATTTTCTTCCTTGCCGCTTTCTCAAAAATTTATAAAACAATTTCAAAGTTTTTACTTTTATAAAAACCAAGAGCATGATGGTGTATACCAATAAAGTTAAAGGAGAATTTATATTCTTCAAAAGAACTGGTATCTTTTTTAAATAGTTTACACCTCCTTTTGCCTCCGACCATCTGAAAACAAGTTCTGAAATTTGAGCCCAGCTCAGTTTGTCCTTAAATAACGGAACATGACCTTGAGCCGCAGGAAGCACAATAACTCTCCTATCTCGCTTTTTTGTCCAGTGGAAATCTTCGGGTAGTTTTCCGTGCTCTTTTGCCCACTTCTCAAGAGGGGTCCCAGGATATACATGAAGAATAGACACTGAGATCTCGCATTCCTCTTTAAAATCTTCTATTATCTTAATTGTTTCCTTTGCTTCCTCCCATGTCTCTGTGGGATGACTGAAAATAAAAAAGCAATTGGCTTTTATTCCCAATTCTTTGCACCACTCCACAGTATTTCTAAGATGCCTTAAATCGATGTTCTTGCCTATTATTTCCTTCCTTATTCTTTCAGAACCTGCCTCCAGACCAAAAGAAGCATAGTAAAGACCCGCCTGTTTCATTTTTAATAGCGTTTCTTTTGTGAGTATGTCTATTCGAAGTTCACAAGTCCATTTTATATTCAACCCCTTTTTTATAATTCCATCACATATAGCTTCCACTCTTTTTGAATTATAGTTGAAAGTGTCGTCATAAAACCATATTGCTCTTGCTCCATATCTTTCCATGCAAAACTCAATCTCCTGTAAGACCTTTTCAGGACTCATCCCCCTAACTGCTCTTCCCCAGTTAACGGGTGTAGCACAGAAATTACAGTTAAAAGGGCATCCCCTCGAAGTCATTAAATTGCACGCAGGAAGCCTTCCTTCACCCGGCACATCCATAGTGAAATTGTATTTTTCAAAGGGAATCAAATGCCGAGCTGGAAATGGTAAAGAATCAAGGTCTCTAATAGGGGGTCTGGGTGGATTATGTCGGATATCTCCATTACTCCTGAAAGAGATTCCGGGAATTTTTTTCAAAGAATCGACTTTATTTTCCTGAAGAGCTTTCAAAAGCTCTACCATGGTCTCCTCTCCTTCTCCCCTTACCACGATATCCACCCAGGGTAAATAACGCAGGGTGTCATCTGCGGCCATGGAGACATGAGGTCCTCCAAGAACTGTTAAAGCCTCAGGCCAAACTTTCTTAGACCTTCTTATAAGCTCAAAACTTTGAAATCTGTTTTCTGTTGTTGTGGTTACTCCCACTACATCAGGCTTAGCTTCAACTATAATCTTTTCAATATCCTTCCAATTCAAATTCAAAACCTCTGATGGTATTATCTCTAAATCAAACCCTTCTCTTTCGAGCACTGCACCTATGTATAGAAGACCGAGAGGGGGCATCAAAGAACCTTTTTGCCATCTCTCTGCAAAATAACCCCCTGGAGGATTAAAAAGAAGTATTTTCATGATATAAACTTGTTGAGAAAAATTTTAAAAGTTTATTTTTAAAAGAAAAAATTATCATACTAATTTTTTAATTTTTTGAAAAGGTTTTGTCAAATGACCTTACTTTTTCCTTATTTCTATAAAACCAGCTTTTTCTAATATTTTAAGATAATTCACCACATTTTTTATTTCGATAGGATAATATTCAGCACTCACCGCGTTTCTAATGTCAAGAATGCTTCTTTTGCCATCGATAAAATTTCTGACCTCAAATTCTGCTGGACCAAGTTCGTATTTTGGAAGATCCTCTTTCTCTCTCAGAAATTCTCTGAATCTAAAAGAATTGAAAAATCCTCTCATTTTATCCGTTCTAACAGGTATTAGCCTTGAAGCCTCTGTCTCTTCCTTTGTTAGCTTCAATGAAACAGGCTTTATGGAGTTTTTATGACAAATATAATTGTAGAAATCCTCGAGTTCTGAGAATAAACTCTTCTCCATTAATGAGATGCTATTTATCCTTCTTTTAAGTATATTTGAAAGGAGATTATTATCTCTAATGAAGAAATTTATGGAGCGAAGCACATCTTTTTCCCTTTCCATCCCTTGCTTAATAACATTCCATGCTTCTTTGTAGGAATTATAAATATCTTTTATTTCTGAATCTCTTAGCAACCTCCAAGCTTTAATTTTATAATTTCCAATTCTTGCAAGCCCTTTGCTGAAACATAAATTTATCATTTCCATAACTTCCTTCTCACCAGTATTGGAAAGAAACAGAGCCGAAGAAACAGAAAGGACCGCTACTCTTTTCAGCTGAGTGGGATCAGATTTATCAGGGGTATCTCTGTCAGTATGATACCACATATCAGGCCAGCAAATAAGCATCACAGCAGGAATCTTGACCCCACCATCCAGGAAAACAATGTGGTCACTCCCTCCATCGTAAGAATCTATAGCGTAATAGAAAGGATCTCTTGTGCCTGTAGGTGCATAAATGGGAAGGGCAGGTTTTCTTTTTAGATTTATTCTGTTGGTCTCTCCTATCCATTCTATGAGCGAGGCTACCACATCATTGAGATAGCTGGGAAGAGAGGCAGGAGTGGTTTTTATCTGGAATATAGAATTGTTTTTAATCAATCCCTCTCCCACCATGTCTTCATTTATATTTGCATAGATCTTCTTCCTGATCTCAGGAAACTTTTCTAAAAAACCCCATGTTCCAGAGATTTCAGGAATAAAAAGAAAGCGAATGGATCTTTTTAATTTAATTTTCCCGGAATCTTTCAATTTTTGAATAATTCTTGCTGTCTCCATCAGTGCCACACATCCACTTGCATTGTCATTAGCTCCTTGCTTGGCAAATCCTTCAAAAACATGAGCAGTGAAAATCAACTCCTCATCCGGTAGCTCATCCCCTCTTATTAAGGCAGTGACGCCCTCTTCTCTGTAAGAAACCCGCTGAGTTTTACAAATAGCTCTTAAAACTATTTTTATATTCCTTTCAAGAAGATTCCTCAATTCATTCCCCATTCTTGTGGATATCATAAAGGCAAATGTCTTTTTTTCCTTGTCTCTAATTCTTATAGAATTCCAACCTACTTGGTCTGGATCAAACTCAGGATGACTGGATGAGTAAGCTATTATTCCAAGGGCTCCGAATTTTTCCACCCCTAATCTTCTTGCTTGTTCGGGAGGACCGTTTACAAGAATAAATTTATCTTTGACATCCTTTTCTTTATAATAAATTTCATTGTCTCCAAGGCCCACATAAACAAGCTCGGCTTCACCTTCGAAAGAGAAAGAACCAGGACATAAGGTGGCGGGTATCTCTCTCAAATCTGAGAGTTTGATCTTCTGTGGTTTGACCATCCAGAGCTCACCTGAAATAGCATCCCATGTGGTCTCTTGTGGAGAAAAGAAAGATTTAGGAAGCTCAACTATTGAAACCTCTTTCAATCCATATTCCTTCAGTTTTTTCTCAATAAATAAGGTCTCAAAATATCCATTTTTGTATTCATCGGGTTCCCTGTTTCTGTTAACACCACTAAGAATAATTTCATTCTGAAATGCCTGTTCACCTGATGCCTCATTTATAATCTCAATAAGCATTTCAATGGGTAGAATCGTTTTTGGTATGTTTGATGGAATGGCTTCAGGCTGTTCCTGAGGTAAAACTGATAAAATCGAAAAAATAATAAAAAAAGTCGTAAGAGTAAGATTTCTCATTAGAGCCTCCTCGTTCTTTTTACGATTCCAAGGAGAGAGAAGTTTTTAGAATTGATTTTAAATGATATAATTTTATATGAAAGTAGATAAATTTAATTTACACTGGATGAAGGTTGCTCTTGAAGAGGCTGAAAAAGCTTACAAAAAAGGAGAGGTTCCAGTGGGTGCAGTAGCTGTTTTAGGAGGAAAACTCATAGCAAAAGCCCATAATTCTCCAATTTCATCTGATGATCCCACTGCTCACGCAGAGATAACACTTCTTAGAAAAGCAGGTAAAAAAATCGGTAATTATAGAATGGGTGGCTTGAAAATTTATTCCACACTGGAACCATGTATTATGTGTTTTGGTGCTCTAATCCACGCAAGAGTGGATGAGCTAATTTTTGGTGCCTCGGATCCCAAAGGTGGTTTTACGAACTTCGCCATCCCAAGGAAAAAATTGAACCACAGGATTAAAATTAGTTCTGGCATTTTATCCAAGGAATGTTCAGAAATAATAAAAAGATTTTTCAAGGAAAGGAGAGGTACCGAAGTGGTTATAACGGGGCCGACTCGAAATCGGCTGTCCTGAGCGATCAGGACCGTGGGTTCGAATCCCACCCTCTCCGCCAGAAATTTTTATTTGATAAAATCAAGACACAAAATTGCTATTCTGGAGGCTTGGGCTGATGAGAATATATTTTGTTATTTTTCTATTAATTGTTATATCTATTTATTCTTTGATGCATTATTACATATTCTGGAGAATTGTAAATGACCTCTCAATTCAAGCTAAATATAGAAAGTTAGTCTTATTTCTTTTCGTTCTGGCAGGGATATCTCTCTTCACAGGAGAAATTATACACAGACAATTCTCCTTCCGTGCTAATTTTATTCTATATTTTGGCTTTTTATGGCTCGGGATAATATCCATTACTCTGTCATTTTTTCTAATTTCTGAGATCTTCAGAATAATTCTTCCTTCCTTTAAGTTTTATATCACATCTACAAGCATTTTCTTTTCTATATTGGCAATCATTTTTTCGTTTTTCCAGGCCTCAAGTATGCCCAAGATCAAAGAAATTAAGCTTCACTACGAGGAGCTTCCGAAGTCTTTGATAGGGCTAAAAATCGTTCAGCTATCAGATGTTCATCTGGGTGTTCTTTCCAGACCCAGCTGGTTTAAAAAGGTTATCGAGAGGGTAAATAGTATAGAACCTGATATAATAGTTATAACAGGTGATCTTATCGATAGCGAAATTAACAGATTAAATAATTTAAAAGAACCCCTAAAAAAACTTCGAGCAAAACATGGGGTCTTTGCAGTTACAGGCAATCATGAATTCTATGCAGGAATTGAAAAATTTTATGAGCTAACAGATAGAACTGGTATAAAAGTTTTGGATAATAAAAAAGTTTTAATAAATGATTATCTTGAGATTATCGGAATAGATGATGACACAAGAAGAAGGTTTGAAAACAATAAAAACACTCTTCTTGATTTATTTAAAGAGGTAAATCATGAGAGATTCACTATTTTTCTATCTCATAAACCTAAATATTTTGAAAGGGCAGTAGAAGCAGGTGTGGATCTACAGCTTTCAGGACATACTCATGCAGGTCAAATTCCTCCCATGAATTTAATTGTATTTTTAACTTTTAAATATCCTTACGGGCTTTACAGATTAAAAAATTCCTTTCTTTACACCACCTCAGGCACAGGCGTATGGGGTCCTCCCATGCGTTTATTCTCTTCTTCAGAGATTGTAAAAATTGTTCTTGTCTCAAATAAATGAAATGTTGACTTTGTCTGAAAATTATTATAAGGATTATAATTACGGAGATTTAAAATGGGAGAAAAAATAAAAGCAAAAATCATGGACGAGAAAAAGATAGTTAGAGCCTTAAACAGGTTGGCAATGGAAATTATAGAAAGAAACAGAGATCTTGGAAACATTGTCCTGATAGGAATAAGAACAAGGGGGGTTCATATTGCTTATAGACTCTCGCAGATAATTAAGGAGCTGGAAAGAGTTGATGTCCCAGTGGGTATTCTTGATATAACTCTTTACAGAGATGATCTCTCTCTTCTGGGTCCACAGCCCATAGTTAAGAAGACAGAAATCAATTTCCCTGTGGATGAAAAGGATGTCGTGCTTGTAGATGATGTGCTTTTTACAGGAAGGACCATAAGAGCTGCTATGGACTGCATAATTGATCTCGGAAGACCTAAAACCATTCAGCTGGCTGTTTTAATTGACAGAGGTCACAGGGAACTTCCTATAAGAGCGGACTATGTGGGTAAGATTCTTCCCACTTCAAGGAGAGAGCTTGTCAATGTAATGCTTAAGGAAGAGGATGGCTCAGATCAAGTATTAATAACAGAGCCAACAGAGTAAAAAATGTCCAAAACATTTAAAAGAAAACATTTACTTGGAATAAAAGAACTAACAAAGGAAGAGATAGAACTTATTCTTGAAGAAGCCACGTCATTTTCAGAAATTTCCATGAGAGAGATAAAAAAGGTTCCCACTCTGAGAGGCAAAACAGTAATAAATCTATTTTTCGAGCCGAGCACGAGAACTCGTTCATCCTTTGAAATAGCTGCAAAAAGGCTGAGCGCTGACATCATAAATTTTTCAGCTTCCACATCATCTTTGTTGAAAGGTGAGACTTTAAGGGATACTGTTAGAAACCTGGAAGCCATGAAATCTGACATAATTGTTGTAAGACACCCTTCCTCTTATTCTCCTCATTTTATTGCCTCTTTTTCCAAATCATCTGTTATAAATGCTGGAGATGGAACTCACGAACACCCCACACAGGCTCTTCTTGACGCTTTTACAATTCTTGAAAAGAAAAAGAAAATCGAGGGTTTAAAGGTGGTAATCGTGGGTGATATCCTGCACAGCAGAGTAGCGAGATCCAATTTGTTTCTTCTTACTAAAATGGGAGCAAATTTGGTTCTTTGTGGTCCTCCCACTCTTCTCCCTCAAGAAATGTCTGCTCTTGGAGCTGTGGTAGAACATGACCTGGATCGAGCAGTTGAGGATGCTGATGTAATAATGATGCTAAGGATACAGCTCGAGAGAATGACAAAGAACTTTTTCCCCACCCTTAGAGAATACAGAATGCTCTATTCTCTGAACATTAACAGATTAAAAAAAGCTAAAAAGGATGTAATTATAATGCATCCAGGACCTATAAACAGAGGCATTGAACTCTCAGCTGAAATAGCGGATTCAGATTATTCTGTCATTCTTGACCAGGTGGCAAATGGAATCGCTGTAAGAATGGCTGTTCTTTATCTTCTTTCTGGCTCATCGGAGGCGTAAATGAATGATAGACTCCTTTTGAAAAATGGAAGAGTGGTAGATCCCTCCACTAATATTGATTCTACCCTGGATATTTTAATTGAAAATGGAAAAATAAAAGAGATAAAAGAAAGAATTGATGTGAAAAATTGCGAAATTATAGATTGTTCAGGATATATAGTTGCCCCTGGCTTTATAGACATGCACACCCATCTTAGAGAACCTGGAAGAGAAGATGAGGAGACAATAGAGAGTGGGTGTAAATCAGCAGTAGCTGGGGGGTTTACTTCCATATGTTGTATGCCTAACACTGATCCTCCAAATGATTGTAAGGAAGTTACAGAATTTATTATTAAAAAAGCCAAGGAAGTTGGTCTGACAAATGTCTTTCCTATAGCTTCTGTCACAAAAGGAAGAAAGGGAGAAGAGCTTGTAGAAATGGCAGAACTGGCAAACTCGGGAGTGGTGGGGTTTTCTGAGGATGGAAACTCTGTGAAAAGCAGTTACATAATGAGAAGAGCTATGGAATGGGCAAAACTTCTGAATAAGCCGATAATGGAGCATGCGCAAGATCCAGAGCTCTCTGGTGATGGGGTAATGAACGAAGGCTTCTATTCTTATATGCATGGACTAAAGGGAATTCCAAAAGAATCGGAAGAGATTATAGTGACAAGGGATGTAATACTTTCTAAAATGACAGGGGCTTCTCTTCACATTCTCCATGTTAGCTCTGCAGGATCTTTGGATATAATAAGAAAAGCTAAAAAGGAAGGAGCTAAAGTTACCACAGAAGTTACCCCTCATCATCTGGTCCTTTCTGACAAAGATCTAATACCTTGGGATTCAAATTATAAGATGAATCCCCCGCTCAGCTCTGAAGGGGATAGATTGGCTTTGATAGAAGGAATAAAAGATGGAACAATAGAATGTATTGCCACTGACCACGCTCCTCACACCATTGATGAAAAGATGGTGGAATTTGATCAGGCTCCTTTTGGAATAATTGGTCTTGAAACAGCAGTGCCCATCATCATGGACAAATTTGTAAGCACAGGTGTTATCTCTGTGAGTAGATTCGTATCTCTATTCTCATATAATCCAGCAAACATTTTAAGATTGAAAAGAAAAGGTTCTTTAAGACCTAATTTCGATGCAGATATAACAATTATTAACCCTACAAAAGTAAAAACTGTGGACAAATCAAAATTCAAATCTCTTTCCAGAAACACTCCCTTCCATGGGAAAAAGTTGAGGGGATGGCAAGTAATCACCATTGTAGCCGGAAAAGTTGTATGGAGAGAAGAATAAACCTTTCAAAACTTCAAAAAAAAATAGGTTTTAAATTTTCTAATGAGGACCTTCTCCTTAAAGCATTAACTCATAAATCATATGCTTATGAAAAAAAAACAGAAAGTAACGAGAGATTAGAATTTCTTGGCGACTCCATTCTAAATTTTATTGTTAGCGACTATCTTTTTAAAAACTTCCCTGAGCTCAAAGAAGGGGATATGTCCAAGTTAAAAGCAAGACTTGTTGGAATGGAGACTCTTTACAAAATAGGTAAAAGAATAGGTGTAGGAGAAGCCCTTCTTCTGGGCAAAGGAGAGGAAAAAACAGCGGGAAGAGAAAAGAAACGACTTGTGGGTAGCACTGTGGAAGCTATTATTGCAAGCATTTACCTGGACTCCGGATTTGAAAGCGCAAAAGAAACTGTTATTAGATGGATAAAACCCTTTTTGAGCACTGTAAAGAAAGGCTTAGAGTTATCCAACGATTTTAAAAGCCTTCTTCAAGAGTTTGTCCAAAAGAAAAAATTGGGGCTCCCAGAATATAGAGTTGCAGATGAAAGTGGTCCACCTCACAAGAAAAAGTTCAAAATTGAGATATGGATAGAAAATAAAAGACTAAGCTCCTCCACAGGGAGTTCGAAGAAAGAAGCCCAACAGAAAGCAGCAAAAGTTGCCTTAAAAAGACTTTCAAATCAATTGACATGAAAAGATTGGCTTTATTTATTACAACATTAGCAGTAATTTTCATAACTTTTGTATCGCCTCAAGATATCGATGTGAATGAAATAAAGAGGAGAGTGGAAGAAATTGGAAAACTCCCTTTTCTCAAAACTGTTCCTGTGAAAGAAATTGATAGGGAATACCTCAAAAAATTTCTGGATTCATACTACAAAAAAGAATACCCTAATGAAAGAGCAGAAAAAGAGGAGGAGCTTTTACGTTTTATTGGCCTCTGGAATTCCAATAAGAGATTAAATCAATTGAGAAAAGAGATTCTATTCCATCAGGTGGTGGCATTTTATGATGAGAGTGAGTCAAAATCTGTATATTTCATTTCTTTTAAAAAAGGACCATTTTATGAAATGAATTCTTTTGCCCTTGCCCATGAACTCAGGCATGCCATCCAAGATCAGTATCTCAACTTAGGAAAAGTTTTAAATAAATGGAGTGATTTTGAAGATAGAAAAATTGCCATTCTCTCTTTTCTCGAAGGAGATGCCACACTGTTGATGCTTCAATATGCTGGAATTGATCCCTCTGCATTTATTGAATTTTCTGAAAGGCTACCTTTGAACACACTAAGTATTATTCCTGATTCCGAAGAAATTCCACCTATTTTAAAAAACACTTTTATTTTTCCATATTTTTCAGGGCTCAAATTTGTTTTCACCCTTTTCAAAGATGAAGGATGGGAAACAGTCAATAGGTTATTCCTTAATCCTCCATCCTCCACAGAGCAGATAATTCACCCTGAAAAGGCTTTATACAAAAGAGAAGAACCCATGGAAATCAAGAACTTCTATTCACCTGGCGAAGGGTGGAAATTATCCACATCTTTTGTAAGCGGAGAATTTTTCATTTCAAATTTTTTTAAAAATTTTAATTTGGAAGAAAATGAAAAATTTGCGGATGGCTGGGGTAATGACACTCTATATTGCTGGAAAAAGGGAGATAAAATTTTCATTAATTGGTCCACCATATGGGACACCCGAACTGATGCTCTCGAATTTTTTGATGCCATGAAAATTTGCGCCCAAAAATATGGTTTAAAAAGAAGAGAAAATCGAAGATATTTTTCCATTTTTTCCGAAGAAGATAGAAGTGCCTTTATTTTTATATCAAACAACAGGGTTGAATTTTTTAAATCCAATGATAAAATATTAATTGAAAAAATTTTTAAGGAGAGGAAAGAGTGATAAACGCTACCCAACTGAGAAAGGGTATGACTGTGAAGATCGAGGATGATCTTTACAGAGTCCTGGAGGTTCAGCATTTAACCCCAGGGAATAAACATGGAATGATCATAACCAAGTTAAGAAATTTAAGGGACGGAACCCAGATGGAATATAAATTTCGTTCAAAGGACAGAGTGGAAAGACCCTATCTGGAAAAAGTAGAAATGGAGTATCTATATCAAAAAGATGATATTTATGTTTTTGTAAACACTGAGTCATGGGAAGAAATTTACATCGACAAAGATGTTCTCAGTGAAACTATCTATTATCTTGTTCCCAATATTAGGTTTTCTGTAGAGATGCTGGATGGAAAGCCTGTGGGAATTGAGCCCCCGAGAACTGTAGATTTGAGAGTTGTATCCACTGAACCATATCTGAAGGGTGCGACTCAAGCCTCCAATAACAAACCAGCCACTCTTGAAACAGGACTTGTGGTTTCAGTTCCCTTTTTTATAGAAGAGGGAGATGTAGTAAGAATAGATACAGAAGAAAATAAATATATAGAGAGAGTCTGAGAGCATATAGCTTATACCTATTTGAATTCCTGATCCCTGTTTCTGATGTTTAGAGCTCTTATCCTTTGTCTTCTTTTCCAAGTTTTAATGATTCTTTAACCTGATACCTAAGCAATTCCGTTCAGAAGCTTTTGCATCATGCCATCTCTTCTGGAGCTCTATTTTGAAAGAAAATTCTTGCTCTCAATGTTAATATCAACTGAAAAGAAGCCTCTCCGAGTTTATGCTTTCTTTCTATAACATCACAAAAATCTCTCTCCTTTTTTCTCTTCTTTACATAATGATAAGGAAAGGGAGAAGTAGGGTATACCATTTCTACCTCTATCCCTTATATCTTTCTTGAAGTAAAGAAGGAGTTTATTCTTATCCCTTATTTCTTATCGGAATAAATTGGTTATGTGTTGCTCCTCTTTGCGGTCAAAACCGCTTCCAAAAGTAAGCACCCCACTGCTCCACTCAAAAAAAGCTCATCGCACGCTGCGGTTCCTTCTCATAGGAAGGAAGATCGCACATCATGCAAGTTTTCTTTTAGGTTGAGCAAACAAAGCACACTTCTCCCCCGAGGAAAAGAGTCCTGCTATGAATAAAATTCTCGCAAGAGTTGAGGCTTCACTGTGCAATAATTTTTCTTCATCTTCGCTTTTATAAATTTATTAATGATGATAATATTATTATTTTTAATTTTGATAAAGTTATTATATTTACTAGAATAACAATTTCGAGATCCGCTATTAAGTCTACTCATATTTTTTCTTTAATCTCTAATATCTTTATCATTGATAAGGCTCATGTTTACTAAAATTAATCGATTCTGCCAGGTCTCTAACCAAACAAATTCGCTTTCTGAAATCTCTCTTATTTATTTTAGTTTAATCAAGTTCTCCCTCTCTAAAAAATACAAAAAATTCTCTAAGATTTAGGTGAATGAACGGATTCATCGATATGCTAAATTTTAGAAACCAGAACATATATTTTGTTGTTAATTATTATTGATTGACCATAATTAAAAAGCACAGCACTTGTCTAATTCTGACCTTTTTGAATCTTATATTTTTTATATCTTTCCTCGATTTTTATGGATTTTATCTCTTTTCCTATTTAAATCATACCCTACCAACCGCATCTCATCTCCACGACAAGTTCAGATTATCCCATCTTTTCTCTCAAATCTTATACCCCCATTAATAACAAAATCTCTATCTGTAGAATCGAATTCTTTCTCAATTTTTAATGTTTTTAGATTAACGAGCTTAAAATTATTGTATACTTTCTCTGTCGGCCTTACATGGGATATGTAAATGACTCTATTTTTGCCGATGAACTCAAAATAATATAAGATTTGTTCTGGCAAAGAATAAGATTTTATATGCTTTCCAGAAGAATCAAATTCTTTTAACTTATAACCATTTTCTTGTAAAACAAACATATTTCCAGTGAATTTATTTATAACTACTCTTACTGCATTTATTATTTCTTGTGGTCCCCTTCCTTCTCTAAAGATCTTTTTTATGAATCTTCCATTCTTATAAATATCTTTTCACAATTCTCTTTAGAATCAAACACATAAATATTTCCATCTTTATCGCGATCAATACTCATAATCAAAAAAAATTGATATGGTTTCTTCTCCTCTGTTCTTGGTTCTTCAATACTAACATTTCTTACTATAATGAAGTTTATATCCTCCTTTTGGCTTTTTTCTTCCCCTGCTACTGGAATAAAAATAATAAAGAAATAACTCTTTTTTTTTCGTCTTTCACTTCTCCTCCTATGTTATTATTTCAGAGAGGCTTCTCTGTTTTTAATTTACTGCTAAGGGATGACAGTCAAAAGGGACTCGGTGGTAGAGTTACAACAGCAAGGTAGTCAGTGACCCAACTGCAAATGTCGGGGTTATTTGAACCAAGTGTGCAACAATCACAACAACCAAATAACTTCGTCTCCATAGGCTCTTAGATCCATTTAATCTCTGCCATCTCGATCACCTCTCTTTGTCATTTTAAAAGCCATGGCTTTAGAGTCAATTTTTCTATAATGATATAATTTTCTCAACACTTCCAAGTAATTTTTTAACCATTTAGTAGGGCAAATCCAATTTCCTTTGTAAAAAATATGGCTTCATTTTATGCTTGCATGAATGCCTTTTTTATCCCTTTGTTTACCCCTCCAATACCTTTTTGAACTCCTTGCGAATTTTTGCATGGTGCATTTTTCTCATGGGCTCCAGTTCTTCTTTTGTATTTTTTCGATCTTTCTATCATACCCGAAGCCCCCACATTTTTCCAGGAATTATATGACATTACCTGATCCTTGAGATAAATTAGAGTTTTTAGACTTAATAAGGAATCTCTTTTAATCTTTCATTATCAAAATGAACTTTTTAGCTTATATCTGTGTAACCGAGCAGGAAGAATTTCGTCTCTCTCCCCGAATTTCTCCTCCTCCAAGACATATAAAAAATCTTCTCTTGCATATACAATCTTCCCATTAAAGGGAACCTCTATCCCAGTTGCATAAGTTATGCCTTCCAAATCATGAAGATTTATATAAAATTTTCCACCCATGCCCTCGCTTTTTAGTATGGTAACTACGAAATATTTATCTTTCATTATCCAAATATCTCCGGGATGTAAAAATTGCTCCCACCATTTTAAATGTTCGCTTGAAATCTCATAAGGAGAGAGTTCAGTAGGAAAATTAGGTGTGGAAGGAAAAAATTGGAAAAATTCTCGGGCAAATAAATTCTTTCCAAATTAAGGCTCCAATTATAAAGATAAACAATATATCTATCAGGGTATATAAACAGAAAGCCTCTTTTAATTCCTGACAATCCTCCAGAGTTAAATCTAGCCATAAATATCCTGAGAGTTTCATCTCCACATTTAAAAGCCTCCCTTAATAATTTTCCGTCTAAACTATATTTTTTTAAAAAATACGGTTTGTTATAAAGAGAAAATGTAATAAAATTGCCTTCAGAGTCAATCACTATTTTTGCCACATGAGATTTTAATCTAATCTGCTTTGAAAAACGATAGTCTGGAAATGAGAAAATGTTTATCAAACGTTTTCCAACATCATAAATATAAAGGTTGTTTTTTGAGTCACATAATACTGGCCACGCAATTTGGAACTCTCCAGGTCCTTCCCCTTTCTTGTTATTTCACGGACAAATGAAAAATTAGGACTGACAAGCTCGTGTTCAGGAAATATATCATCCTATCTCTTAAACATATCCTTTTTCGCCTTAAAATAGAGTTGTTTCAATTCCTTTTTCCTATGCTCGCATTCGACACTAAACAATAGAGAAATAATAACAAGCAAAATTTTCAGGTATTTCCAATGATATTTTTTATCCATTTCTTCAATCCCTCCTTAATATTTGAAACAAATATATCTCTAATTTTTAAATTTTTATCCGTGTAGAAATAAATTATATCACTCCTTGCATTAAACCATATATTAAATCCAGTTTCATCAACTATAGAAACCGAGATATCCAATTCACCAGCTCTATCCATATAGATTATTTTCTTTTCTCCCCATCCTCTATTAGTATAAATAAAAATTGATAAAATTATCATATTTTTTGTTCCATCTTTTCTTTTAACTTTCTTATTTTCTGAAACTGTTCAGATAAACATT
>FWPU01002952.1_pt1 | contig 44760 bp, 46 predicted proteins | sample 2228361 | NCBI WGS metagenome assembly FWPU01 (sample SAMEA103939777, study PRJEB20133) | metagenome
CCTTCTTTACGTTACCTGAACTGCAGTACGGGCATGTTACATGACCGTTCCACCGGACCTTTCTCAGTACATCGACGCACCACTTTTCGTCAGGGAGGGATGTGGTCAGGGTGAACATCGGAGCATATTACGGGAGGTGAGCTTTAAGCTTGGCTGAAAGATTTGAGAATAAGAGCGATTCAAATATGAGACAACAAAAGTAACATCGTCTAAAGGCTTCTATATATTCATCAAAGCGTACAATGCCAAATTTACTCATACTATATGTTGCTATTCCAAGCCCATTTTTGATGTCGTCACCATAACCGTGAGATGGTACTATCGCTGAAATTGACGGAGTTGGAATGAAGGAATTTTTTGGAGATCATAACGGAGATGAAAAAATACAGGGGAGATGAGTGTGCACATAGTCTGCCGGCTGATTGATTAACTGGAAACTCCCTAATCCTTATTATCGGGGAAGCAGCTTATACAGTGTGCAAGACTCCCTGATCCTAAGGTCTATAGGTGTATTTGTTGGTTCAATAATGATAGGATCAGGTATTCTTGAGGTCAGTAATATCCTAATGATAAATGGAGGCTGTCAGAGTCCGGAAATAGGAGGTTCAGGATTTTATTCTGGATGCAATATTTCTCTTTTGTATGGAGGTATCGCTGCCGTCATAATTATTGGCATTATACTCGTTGTTTTTAGCATAAAACCAGAGATAATTAGAACATTTCCTTCTCGTATCGAAACATAGTAGTCTTTAATGCAAAAACTAGGGGCTACTACCGATAATGCACTGTCAGGAGGTTGGCAGGAAATGACACATTTCTACAAAAGTTGACAGAAGGTCATGATTCACTCGTTAAGTAAATGACCCGCGATGGTTTTAACGGGACTTAATGGAACCAAAATGTTATTCGCATATGCGATATATGAAAACTCTGATTTGAAGTATAGGGTCTTCGATGGAACCAGCTGGAGTTCCGTCCAGAGTGCCAGTGGAACCAACATGGGCACAAATACTGTAAAGCAAATCTCCGCTGACACAGTTAATAGTACTAGAACAGCATATGTCGCCTATCTCTCCTTAGGCAGCTCCGGCACTATGCATGTTGCAAGGTTTTCAAACATAACAGGGTCGTTTGAAGCAACGGAAACAGTTGTAGGAACGGGAAGTCATTATCTGCCTTCGATTACCATAACATACGATGATACAATTCATGTTTACTGTATATTCAATAACAAGATCTATGAGACAATAAAGAATAGCACTGGCTGGCAGAATTCGACTACGCCTTATGGCGATGTATATGATTCGCCAGATCAGCTGACTGCCCAAGTGGCCGGTTTGACCGATACCGGCGCAGCATGGATGGAAGGCGCTTCATCTCCGTACACTCTGATGATGGGAGGAAGAAGCGATAGGGTGCGCGTATATACGAATTGTTGGCATGAAGTCTGGAATGTCTATCCATGTTCGTATTCATATACATACGTGAGCGGCAAGGTGTTTACCCTCAAGACCCCTGACTGGAAATATCATACACGTATCATACCATGCAACAATAATGGAAAGTGGTATTTCTGTGTAAATACCGACCTCAAGGCAACAAACCCCACATCAATGACTGTGCGAGGCAAGCAATTCAACTTGGTCTATGCTCATGCGTATATGAGCTCAAGTTATGGGACAATGACATTCAATCCTTGGTATGGCACCTCAAGCACACAAAATATTTGGGGAGCTCCTATAGCAACGATTAAACTCAGACATGTTCCAGTAGACCTTACTGCGACATGGCTATTCCAATCTATTGACCCAAAGAAATGCACGTGTGATTGGATATTGATATCGGTAGAACTTAGAATGAAGGCAGGCTATTGGTGATATATAGAAAAAGACACTGTTTACAGAACTGAGCCAGGACCAGTTTATTTATCCTATCCTTACATACAGCGGCTTGGCCCCAACTCCATCAGGTCTGACTTCCGCTGAAGCAGTGACTGGTATGATGTCGTATAACAGCCTCTCAGGAAGGTCTTCAGGAATGGTTATAGTCATGAACATTTCCTTTACCTCTCGATCATTCAATTCGAAAAAGTCATTATTGGAAAAAGTAACGAGTTGAGCTGTGTTGAAAAAATACTCGTCTTGCCCTGTCTGCTCGCACATGGTCTCCCTTTTTTTAAGTTGGTCATAGCTAAGTTGTCGTGCCTCCTTTAAAGGCGTGTAACAATTGTACGGATGTAACCTTGCCAACACTTTCTTGGGAGCATCATAACCATCATCCTGCCAGACATAAGTAACCTTTACAGGAATTTTTACAGAAACGCCTGCTCTTGCATATGGCTTCAGGTTGTCATACGATAGGAATACTGTGGGCACTTGCTCCCACACTGGAATTCCTCGTACAGATCTTTGTCGTCCATATACATACATAGGAATCCGTAACTAATTAGCTTTCATAGATTTGATGCTGTATGATAATGGAAACATTCTGATTGGACAAAGGATTATCAGCGGACGACATGGTACGCTAGAAGAGGCTAGAATTTTGCCTCCGGGGTTGGCAGGAGATTAGCGATGCCCGCAACTGCGCTCAGCTTTAGTTGATCTGCAAACATTTTAGCAGAGCCAGTCAATGCGATCTTATGATAAATGTATCTTGAATGTATATGTAAGTGTCTGATATTTAATAATAGAAAATCTTTCTGAGTCTATTTATTGTCCTGCTAAGGGATTGATTTGACGAATTCTACCAACTTTGATTTCAGGTTCTGCTATTAAATGCCCTTCCGTTTAAAGTTGCAAAACAGCCTGCAGACTAACTAAAATGGCAAGGCCGGGCGTCGTAGTGTATACGACAGTACTAGCAACGGTATTAACGACGTATCAGCGACCATGTGGGCTATTTTCTTCTGCCCAAGTATATCCCCATAAACGTCATGGGACCGGTAGAAATTGAACTCTAATCTTGGACAAACCATTCATCTAGAAGAAAAGGCAGAACAGGGGCGGTGAAAAGACGTACTACAAAAGCGCGCAGACAGGTAAAACTAAAGGCTGCTAAAAAAGAAAGAAAAGGTAGAAGAAGGAGTTAGAAGGAAGGGAGGACTCGCGTCCTTCTAGTGTAGAGCGTTCCGGCTAGGATAGTTACAGCAACCGATGCAAGAACTATAACTGCAAGCGGGAACTCGGGTGTGACTACTGCCCTTGCCACTTCGAGGTCTGTCTTGATCTCCTCTACATGTGCCTCGATTTCAGCTGCCGGCCTTCTGTCATCTATCATCTTTACAAGCTCTTCGCGTATGGCAAGCTCGATCTTTACCATCAGCTCCGGGTTGTCCTCTGCAATGTCTGGTTCAATGAACTCATAATTGTTCAGATATGCTTCATTTCTTGCTAGAGTCCTTGCCTGCTCATAATTTCCTGCCTTGTATTCTACCACTACCTCGTCAAGCAATAACTTGACAGTATCGATGTATTCCCATCCTCCCTTTTCCTCTACTGTCCCTCCTGTGGCACCCAAGATTTCTTCAAGCTCATGCTGCGCATGCGCAACAGTGTCTGCAACCTCTGTTGGGTCTTCCAAGCCTTCTACCATAGTCTTCAGGTTTGCGAGATCGGCTTCGACTTCTTGAGTCTCGTGCTCGGCTATCTCCATCAGCTCTGCCTTGTTCTGGTTGAAGGTTTCAGTGGCCTGTGAGAGGAACAGGACTGTTTCGTCATACTCTTCCTGATCGATAATCTGGCCGTTGCTGACTGCTGCAGAGTATTCTATCGTTACCAGCTGTAGCAGATCAATCATTCTGGATATGGCAGCGCCGATTCCCGTCGTCTCTTTTCCTTCATAGGCAAGGAGCAGCGTATTGATCTCTTCAGCTTCTTCCTGCATCTTGATCAAGTTGCCGTCTTGTGCGTATTCAGAGAACTCTTCAAGCTCGTGGAAGAGCGTAGCTTCCTGCTCTGCACCAAGCTTCTTCCTGACATCTGGTTGTATTGTGTAATAGTAGGCAATTCCCTCTATTGCAAACTTTTGGGCATTCGCATTGTCGGGTGGCTGCTTGCTCTGAGCCTCTATTGCTTCGGCTATCTCCTCCTTTACCTTGAGAAGGAACGTGGCGCGCAGGTCATCAAGAATTACCGGCGAAAGTTTGGCAATCTTGGAAGGATCTGCTTCCAGCTCGGCCATGGCCTCTGACGCTTCAGACGGTGTCTGATCGTACTTGAACTTCTTGGTCATGACTGTGAACCATTCTGCAGCCTCTTCCACTTTCTCTTCAAGAAGCTCTTCTTCTATCTTTATGAAAGCGATCTTGTAGATGAGCTTGTCTGCATATTGCTTGTTTAGGGTGACCTCAAGAACGGTGCTGGATTCGACAGCCGCTTGCATATTTGCATAGGCAGTTTCTATAAGCTGTGCTGTTTCTGGAGCATGCTCTTCGGCTTCGTGTGCAAAGACCTGTTCATACTTGGCCTTTGCCTGCTCCAACTTTTCCAATGCGGTTTGTGTGGCTGTTGCATTCTTGCCTGTCAGCTTTTCAACTTCTCCAAGCAAGGTGTTGATTGTGTTCCATGAATCGCCCTTTGACTCGGCTTGCTGTTCTTGGGCGAATGCAGGTACTACTGCTACTGCAGCCGCCGCGATGGACGTTACTAAAATTGCAGCCATGATTATTGATGCTAGGCTGTGTATTCTCATAGTTAGGACAGCCTAATTAGGCTGTCCTAATATAAACTAACAGATTGCGAGATTGGCAAATATACCGCATACAGGTAAAAGCAAGGCGATGGTAACCATCAACGCAAGCCGGGAGGTGTCTGCGCCGCTGGACAAGGTGTGGGATATTGTCGCAGATGTCGACAATGAACCCCAGTACTGGCACGGCACCAAGACCGTGAAAAACATTAGCAAGAGCGGGAACACTATAGAACGCGAAGTCACGCTTGCTTTCAAGGACTCTAAATGCCGCCAGACCGTGGTGCTTGACCCGAAAAAGTCGGTAGGGATAACGATAACAGAAGGCCCGCTCAAGGGCACCAAGGTGGTTACGCTTTCTCCAACAAGCGGAAACGGCACAAGGATCGACGTTGTCTGGGACATCAAGCTTGCAGGTTTCCTTGGAATGTTCACCGGCATGGTGAAAAAGCACATCGCGGAAGGGACTGAGGAAGCCTTGGAAAGGATTGCAAAAGCAGTCGAATAAATAGCCTATCTCTTGGTAGGTATATAACGCAATGGAGCTTGCCTTCACAGTCGCCAACCTTGTGATTACCGCGATTATGGCCGGCATCTTTGGCATGTGGGTATACTTTCTTGCATACATGACCAAGTCGTTCAAGAAGGCTCCGACCTTGGAGTCATTCGACCGCTCGGGCGCAACCCACTCGCCCAAGGTCAGCGTTATCCTGCCTGCCAGAAACGAGGAGCGCTATATTGCACGCTGCCTTGACAGCCTGCTTGCGCAGGATTATCCTAATTTTGAGATAATCGCGATCAACGATTCGTCCACCGACAGGACAGGCGAAATAATGCAAGAGTATGCTGCCAAGGACTCTAGGGTGGTACATGTCAACGCGCCACCCAAGCCGGATGGGTGGGCCGGCAAGAATTGGGCCTGCTACGAGGGATACCTGCGGGCAAAAGGCGAAGTACTGCTGTTCACCGATGCTGACACCGAGCACTCGCCCTCTACAATGTCGCTTGCAATCGGGCAGCTGGTATCGCAGAACCTTGATGCTCTGACGGCCATACCACTGCTTATCTGCAACGATTTCTGGACAAAGATAACACTCCCTGCCCTTGAGACCTTTCTGCATACGCGCTTTTCACCCCTGCGCGTAAACGACCCGAACACCAAGACAGGCTATTTCTTCGGCAGCTTTTTTGTGATTACGCGGAGCACCTACGAGGCTGTCGGCACGCACAAGGGAGTTAGGCAAGAGCTAGTAGAAGACGGCGCCCTCGGCGGCAAGGTCAAGGAGCACAAGTTCAGGATGAAAATGGTCAGAGGCGAGAGTCAGATAAAGGCTGTGTGGGCGCGCGACCTGCAGACGCTGTGGGATGGCCTGCGCCGTCTCATGATGCCGATCTACTACCAGAACAGGTCAGGCGCTTACTTAATGGTCATAGCTGTTTTCTTTATCCTGTTTGCGCCATTCGCGCTTTTGCCATACTTGCCTGCTGCAGCTGCCGCCTCTGCCAACAATATCAATAACATTTCTTTCCAGCTCCTGCTTGGCATCCAGCTAGCAGCAATTGCATTGATATTTGTAGCAACAGCTGTCCAGTGCAAGCTTGGAGTGTTTGAAAGCCCACTGTACGCCCTTGCCTCGCCGCTGGGCGGCGCTCTGGTATCATTTGGCTTTCTGTCAGCAATAGTCGACGCCGGAAATGGAGGCACAGTGAGCTGGCGCGACAGGCAATATACTGTAAGCGAAAATCAGCATCCGATACACTAAGATTCTGTAGTACAAATCGGTGGAACGGCCGTTCCAAGCGCCTGAAACGCCACGCACCTAATCTATCATGGTGCCTGTTATAGGTGCAGAGAAATATGATGTCAGAACGTAAAAACAACAGGGGAAAAATCCAGATCATGGGCGACGTGCTGGAGCTCGCTACGTCGGGAATAAAAAAGACACACATCATGTACAAGGCAAACCTCAGCTACGAGCAGGTTCATCTTTATCTGAGCGAGCTGATTGAGAAAAACCTGATCGCGCAGGACACTTCGCAAAACGGAGTGGTGTACAGGACGACCGATAAGGGAAGAGAATTCTTGCTGTACTATACACGCATAGTAGAGTTCCTCGAAGAGCCGCGGGTTGAGCTGAGCACGCCCTACGTCAGGATGTAGCAAGAAGAAGCGTGCAACGCTCGTGATTTTTCATTCAGGCAAAACGTTATTAGATGTTGGAGTGATATTTCTATAGGATTGAACAAGGCGATTCTGGCTGCATCAATCGTTGTTGCTGCTGTCGCAATATTTTTTGTTTATTCGCAGTTTATAGATCTTGATTTTGGAGATGGTGGCGTGCCGATTATCAAAGATTTTGTACAGGTAAGCGAGAATGGAAAAGGAAGGGCCGACCTAGATGATAGCGCATTTCAGATCGGACAGGTAAGCACAGTGCAGGCTTCAAGCTCAGAGCTGAGCCTGCCAGACCTGTTTGCCAAGGTGGAAAAGTCTGTCGTGCAGATAACGGACAGCGACGAGACCAACCCTCTTGACTCGCGACTGGGCTCGGGATTTGTCTATGACACCAACGGGCACATCATTACCAACTACCATGTCGTAAACGGTGGAGGCAGGCTGGACGTGACATTCCTTGACGGCACGGTATACAGGGCCACACTGATAGGCTCAGACCCATTCACCGACCTTGCAGTCCTCTATGTGGAAGACGTGCCGAGGGAAAAACTGGTACCGCTGCCACTTGGCAACTCGTCCAACATAAGGGTCGGCGAGCAGGTGGCTGCAATTGGCAACCCCTTTGGGCTTTCAGGGTCCATGAGTGCCGGCATCGTCAGTGGAGTCGGCCGGCTGATACCGACGCAGGAAGCTGGCGGTTTCTCTATACCTGACGTTATCCAGACAGATGCTCCTATCAACCCAGGCAACTCGGGAGGCCCGTTGCTCAACATGAGGGGTGAAGTGATAGGCATCAACTCTGCCATATTTTCGACCACCGGCCAGTTCGCCGGCGTAGGCTTTGCAATCCCATCTGATACAATGACCAAGGTCGTGCCATCGCTTATCACCACCGGATCGTTCAAGCACCCGTGGCTTGGAGTGTCTGGCAGGGACATGACGCCGGGCATAGCCGACCGCCTGAACCTTGAAGAGCCACGCGGCTTTCTGGTGATGGAAGTTGTCGCCGGCAGCCCTGCGGAACAAGCCGGCATAAGGGGAGGCAATCAGGAAGTGGTAATAGACGGCGTGCCAGTCATGCTGGGAGGTGATGTAATTATCAGCATTGACGACAGGACTGTAAGGAAGATAGACGATATCTTGGTCTACTTGCAGAGGGACAAGGAAGTCGGTGACGAGCTAAAGCTGACCATCCTTCGCGATGGCCGAGAGATGAACGTCACTGCGGTACTGGCTGCAAGACCTAGCCAGCAAGAATCACCCTAGTCCTAGTAAAATCGTTTATTAGTAATGGGTCGCCTTCCATACATTATCATACTTGCTCACAAATCCTGCTATAGCCGAGATGCTCAACCGGGCCGTAGAATCCGGGGTAACAAAGCCGCAAGCGCACCAGCTGATGACCGAGTGCGACACGGACATGCTGGTCGCGATGGCTGGCAGGATACGGGATAGGACAAAACCAGGCGCAGTCACGTATTCAAGAAAAGTGTTCATCAATCTGGTTAACCTTTGCAGGGACACGTGCACCTATTGCACGTACAAGAAAGCGCCGAGTGATCCTCTGCTCTCCATGATGGGCCCACAACAGGTTCTTGCGGTGGCGGAGGCCGGCAAAAAGTTCAGGTGCACAGAAGCGCTCTTTGTCACAGGCGAGCGGCCAGAACAAAAGTACAGGCAGGCGAGTGCGTGGCTCCGCTCCCTTGGGCATTCATCGACCATTGAATATATTCGGGAAATGAGCGAGCTTGTGCTTGAAAAGACCGGCCTGCTTCCACACACAAACGCCGGCAGCATGACAAAAAAAGAAATGTCGATGCTAAAGGACACTAACGTGAGCCTCGGGGTCATGCTCGAGACATCAAGCGAGAGGCTGATGGGAAAGGGCATGCCGCACGAGAACGCGCCAAGCAAGAACCCCAAGGTGAGGATAAAGACGCTTGAAAGCGCAGGTGAGCTCAGAATACCAATGACGACCGGCCTTCTTGTGGGAATTGGAGAAACACAGGAAGAGCTGGTCGACTCGCTGTTTGTGATACGGCAGCTGCACGAAAAATACGGCCACATACAGGAAGTGATAATGCAGAACTTTGCCCCGAAGCCAGAGACTGGCATGGCACAATTCCCGCCGGCACCGTCAGAATACTTTATTCGCGCAGTTGCAATAGCGCGCATAGTCATGCCTGGCATGAATGTGCAGGTGCCACCAAATCTCAACCCTGATATCTTTGGCCGCTATATCGACGCCGGCATCAATGACTGGGGCGGCATATCGCCGGTCACAATTGACCACGTTAACCCCGAGTTCCCGTGGCCGTCGATCGAGTCAGTGCAGAAAGTGACTGAGGGCAAGGGGCACAGACTGAGGGCGCGACTTCCAGTGTACCCCGAGTTCCTTAAAGGTGGATTTATTACATCGGGGCGGCTTTTGCAGCAGATAAGCTTGATAGCCGACAGCTCGGGACTTGTAAGGGAGGATTATTATGTCAATGCTTGACTCTCTTTTGAAAAGGGCCGACCCTGTGGTCGCAGCTGCGCTTGAGCGGGCGCTGAGCGGCAAGGACATTTCAGTCGACGAGGCAGTCGCGCTCTTTGACTCGACAGGCCTTGAAATGAACCTTGCAGTGATGGTAGCAGACGAGCTCCGCAGGAGGACTGTGGGCGACGATGTCACCTACGTGATCAACAGGAACATCAACTTTACAAACGTCTGTATCAAGCAATGCGGCTTTTGCGCTTTCAGCAGGGACTTTAGGGAAGAGGAGGGTTACTTTTTGCCCACAGAGGAGATAGTGAGGAGGGCAAAGGAAGCAGCGGGCCTTGGCGCAACTGAAGTGTGCATTCAGGCCGGCCTTCCGCCAAAGATGGACGGCAACCTCTATGCCGACATTTGCAGGGCGGTCAAGAAAGAACTGCCGGACATGCACATCCACGCTTTTTCACCGGAAGAAGTGATGTACGGCGCGATAAGGTCTGAGACGCCGGTGCCAGAGTACCTGAAAGCATTGAAGGAAGCCGGCGTTGGAAGCCTACCAGGGACGGCAGCTGAAATCCTAGACCAGAGCCTGCGCGATATCATTTCGCCGGGCAGGATATCTGTGCAGGACTGGGTGGCGGTCATCAAACAGGCCCATACGCTTGGGATACCGACGACTTCGACCATAATGTATGGCCACGTGGAAACATCGCGCCACAAGGCAGAGCACATTGCGCTCTTGCGTGAGATCCAGAAAGAGACCCATGGCTTTACCGAATTTGTGCCGCTCAGCTTTGTCCATACTGAAGCGCCGATGTATAGCCACGGCACAGTGCCGAACATCCGAGCAGGTGCAGACGGCAACGAAGTGATCAAGATGCACGCTGTGGCAAGGATAATGCTGAACAACCACATACCAAACATACAGGTGTCTTGGGTCAAGGAAGGCGCAAGGATGTCGCAGCTGCTGCTTGCGGCCGGCGCGAACGATTTTGGGGGCACGCTGATAAACGAGAGTATCTCTACTGCGGCAGGCGCGCAACACGGCCAGCTGATGAAGCCAAAAGAGATAAGGCAGCTGATAAGGTCTGCCGGCAGGACACCGGTCCAACGCTCTACCACGTACAGGGTACTGAAGGTATTTTCAGACGAAAAGGAAGATGATCAGGAATCGGCGCTTGACAGCGCAGACGCATCGCAATTTGGATCGTATCACCAATTGATCAAGCTTGACAAATTCAGGTACAACAACAATAAGGATGCCAAAAAGTAAAAAGGATGTATTTAAGCCTGAACTAAGAGCTGCACTGTACAAAATTCTAAAACAACAAATCATTTACATGTAACTATATTTTGATATTTTTGATATTTCTAAAATCCTTTTGCACAGGCCTTTAAAGTCACCTATTGTTGTCTGTCCCTATGTTAGCTAGGCAAGAGCCAGACAGCCTCGACCTCTGCGTAGTTTGCAGCGGCCAGCTCATCTCCGATCCGGACACTGGGGAAGAAGTGTGCAGCAGTTGCGGCGTAGTAACGCGCGAGAACTTGGAGCTGGCTGCAGAGCGGCGTGCATTCACACTGGAAGAGATGGATAAGCGGTACCGGACAGGTGAGCCGGCGTCGCTCATGATGTATGATATGGGGCTTTCAAGCTTTATCGATAACAAGAATATCGACGCAAACGGCAAGCAGATCCAAGGATACACTGAGATCGACAGGCTCCGGAGGCTCAATAAAATTACCGTGTCAAACAACTCAAAGACAAAGAACCTCAACAAGGCTATGAGGGAGATCCGTAGGATAACCGAGATCCTCGGCATCGGCACACCGGTTGCAGAGCGCGCCGCTTACATTTACCGCAAGGCCCTTGAAAAGGAGCTTATCAAAGGGCGATCAATAACAGGCATCGTCGCAGCGACGATATATATTGCCTGCAAGGATACCGGTACTCCTCGCTCGATACATGAAATACAGGAAGTGATCGGCAATGCCGACAGGAAGAACATCTCCTACTATTACAAGTTCCTGCTGCGCGAGATGAAGATCCATGTACCATTGCCTATGCCTTCAAACAGCATATCGAGAATTGCAGACAAGGCGCGCCTGTCTGAAAAGACAGTGAGAAAGGCGCTTGAAATACTAGCACTTGTTGGCGACAACGCAATGCTTTCGGGCAAGAACCCTGTCTCCCTTGCTGCCGCCTCGCTTTACCTTGCAACGATAGAGACAAGTGAGTACACGACGCAGCTCAGGATAGCGATAGCGGCAGACGTGAGTACCGTGACTGTCCGGAAAAGGTGTCTTGAGATGATACAGCTTGTAAAGGCGGCCAACTCGCAGCTTCTTCCAAAGTCAATAGAGAAAAGTCAAGAACTACTGGCAGAAGAACCCAAGACCGCAGCAGCTCAGCAGCTTCCAGTTGCGGCAAGCTCTGCAACAGCTCATCAGCCGCCGGCCAAAAACGTCAAGGGGCTCTTTCTGGCAAGCAGGCAGGTTCCGCATCTACCTGATCTGCCAGTGCATTGAGTATGACGATCGCAGTGCATCCATTGAATTGTCAAAAGACTGGGCCGGCGCAGCTCCTGTGAACTGGGGGCTAGAAAACATCGCCAGCACGCTTGCAAACACGATCCCTAGGGCCAGCGCAGAGACTACCGTACCCCTATATCCAATGATCGGGTATGCGCGCCTGCCAAGCATCACAAATGACACCAAAAGCGCAACAGCAATTATCACGGATGCAGCGACGCCTGTGTTTACACCAGCAAAGACTGCTAGAACCTGCCAGCCACCAAGCACGCCAGCAGCCGCTGCAAATGCAAATATTGATGCCATTATGATGCCCGCAACGACATAATACTGGCGCATTCCATGACGCGTCTGTCTAACCATTTCTTCAGATCTACTTGAATCTTCTGGCTGCTGTACCTGCTCTTCTTTTTTGGGCGGGGCCAAGCCAGAATACTTTGGATCTGCTTCGCGCAAAAACTGCAAGCCTTCCTCGGTTATCATGTAGTGCTTCGAGTCTTTTGTGACATAGTTTCCCATGCGCTCAAGGTGGTAGTAGATCGAGCCGGTAGAAAGGCCGGTAGAAACCTTGATGTCAGAAAAGCCGGCTACGCCGTTCCGATCGGCTATTGCCCTGAGAATCTTTATCCTCGTCCTTCTGGCACGCAGTTGAGTCTCTCCTGTCACTGACTCTGATAGTCTGCAAAATTTTTTATCAATTTCGAAATGTGGTCGTAGAACAGTTATCCAGAAGATTGATCAAAGTTAATTGTTAAATGCAATTGCTGTGCAAGCTATATCGCTGACTGTTTTGATCCGTTACAGCTGGCTAGCTTGTGTGCTCTTCCTCTTGCTGCTGTACAGCCCCGTCTACGCGCAAGAACCAGAACCAGAGCCAGCATTTGCTAGCGCCCAGATAGGCAAGCGGACGGTGATATATCTGCCGGCCAACTGGACGACCTCTGCCACTGACGCAGAGCTGACCCTTACATCGTCGGTGCCGATGAAAAAGGTGACTTCCTCTGATTGGTGGAATGCAACAGTCGTCGAGGAGAACAAGGTTACCTTTAGGCTGCTAGAGAACGTGAACAGGTCGTCAATATTCTTGGTCCAGACAAACTCGACTGAAGCGAACTATGGCTACGAACTGACTCTCAACGGCACAAAATATACGGGTAAGATAGAAGCGCAAGCCCCAAAGGACAGCCAGTTTGCAAGATGGGTGGACCAGAAAGAAAATGCCGCAACTGCGTTTATCCCGGAGGCCTGGAGCGCAGACCTGCAGATAATCAGACCATACAAGTCAATGACAGGCTTTGTCTTTTTTGCAAGGGACAGCGAAAACACACTCGTCTACGTTTTCCAGCCTTTCATGCCGCTGCATCTGCTTCCAAACGATTCGCTCTGCGACTCTGAGCAGCAGCTTTGTTCTGGCTCAATATCTGCGGAGAAGGTAAGGGAAATGTCGCTTGGAAATGCCCCTCTGATTATTTCAGACATGAAAACTCCGGATCAGTATTTCGCAAGCGAGGTCCTGCCTGTACTTAGGAAGAACCTGCACTTGTACCGCGTAGAATCCGAGCAGATGGTTTATGCGCTATCATATGAAAATAACAACTCTACTGAAATGATGCCTGCCCATAGTGTGCAGTACAGTTTCGACGTTGAGGGCAAAAGAATTGAGGGTAGGGCAATGATACTTACGCGCAACCACACTGCCGGCGACGTCGGCATCTGGAACGGCTTTATAGTAGGCGTCGAGTCTTCGCAGGAGAACTTTGGCGCGGCGATGCAGCAGGCGGCCGTTATGCTGTTAACGCTCCGCTTTGACGAAAAGTGGCTGGATAGCGAACAGAAGGTGTTACTCGACAATGCAAACGCAAGCGATGCGCTTGGTGCCATACCTGAGCTTATGGCAAACAGCACACTTGCCGACTTTAACGTCATTGTCCCTACCGCCGCGCACAAGATGGTGAGGACGTACAACAATACCGTAGTAGCAGGCTACATTGACAAGGACACCAAGCAGGAATTGCACCTGCCGCTGTTCCCAGATCTACAGCACTGGTACCTTGACGGCGACCAGCTGGTTGGCAGAAAGGTCGCACGGAACCCTGTGAATTCGGCTTCTTCGCTTGAGCGAGTATCGTGATGATAAAATAACCTAGCAAGACTTATACAGACATTTCTATTCTATTCATAGCACGATGCCAACAACTTGGTGGGGTCGTAGCGAAGCCAGGCATCGCAACGGGCTCCAGATCTAACATACGAGGGCTAGGTTAGAAAAGAAACCCGTGGGTCAAGGGTTCAATTGATAGCGGTTAGCCACCGCGTCAGAACAGATCCCTTCGGCCCCACTTTTGCACCTATTAAGGTCATTACCATCAGAATCTTTCCTCAAAATAGGCTTTTCAAACTGCTTGCTCCGCCTGTCACAAAAATGATACTACAAACCTTATGCCCAGCCGATTTTCTCTCGAGGTAGCAAATGCTTGGCAGAACTAAGTGAAATTAGTGATTAAACTGTTTTCCGTGTTTCTTGCAATAGCCGTACTAATAATCATAGCTGGGTATCTGGGCTATAATCAAGTAACCAATTCATCGGCCTTTTCCAAGGTAGAAAGCGACGACATGCCTGCATTATGGGCTCTTGGTGATATCGAAGCTGCCATCCTGCGCATAGAGCTTGAGCCAAGTGAATACATAGTCAAGTCCGATAAAGAGCATTCTGAAGAGTTGCAGGAAGCAAAAGAAGAGATACTGGCCGCGCTCGAAGTATATGGAAATGGGGGCGTGAAGAAAAGGCAAGCGAGATGGCACAGGAAGTGGAAGAGCTCATCTCGATGGGCAAAGAAATATTCCTGCTAAAAGACAGCGGGGTTTCTGAGCAAGTTCTTGAGCAAAAATTCGGGCAGCTTGATGATCCCTTGGACGCATTCACAGAAGAGCTGAACAATGAAGAGCTGCTGATCTCTCAGTATGCAGAGAGCTCGCTTATGGTAGTCAAGGACGACATACAGCTTACTCTCAATGTGACTGCCGCCCTTGCCTCGGTTGTTGCAGAGATAGCGACAGGCACAGGCATCTATAACACATACTCGATCTCAAAGCCAATCTCAAAACTTCGAAATGCCGCCCGCGAAATAGGCAGTGGCAACTTTGACGTTGAAATCCCTGCAACAAAAAGTGCAGATGAGATAGGTGAGCTGTCTGCGCAATTCAGAAAAATGAAAGAAGATCTGATGCACAAGGAAGAGATGCAAACGAGTTTATCAGCGTGACATCGCACAAGCTTCGCACGCCGATCTAGCCAATCTTGGGATTTGCCGACCTTGCTCTGAAAGGGCAGGTGCCGGCAGACGAAGCACTAAAAGTGATAGTAAAGGAAGCCAGGAGGCTCCAGCGGCTTACAAATGACATCTTGGATGTGAGCAGAATAGATGGAGGCAGGATAAGCTACATGATGGAGGAGATCAAGCTTAACGACCTCGTCCTGAATGTGATAAATTCGGCACGAGTCAATGTCGGCGACAGGGTGTCGCTCAAGACTGCCATAAATACTGAAAAGGATCTGGTCATCAGGGGTGACAGGGAGCGGCTCATGCAGATGCTGACCAACATACTTGGCAACGCCGCCAAGTTTACAAAAGAAGGCGCAATAACTGTGGAGACTGGCTACAGCGACCGCGGCAAAGGTGACGTAGTGATCAAGGTCAGCGATACCGGCGGAGGCATACCTGGGGAAGTCCTACCAAACCTCTTTGGCAAGTTCGTGACCAAGAATGTCGGCAACGAAAACAAGCAGGGCACCGGTCTTGGGTTATTCATAAGCAAGGCAATCGTCGCGGCTCACAAGGGAAGCATCTCTGCGCACAACAAAGACGGCGCCAGTTCACAATATCGCTGCCTGTCAATGCAAGCTAGCGAACATACTTCAATCTCTTTGCAAAATCCGTTATCTTTTCTTTCGTAAGGTCCGAGTCTTTCATCTGGCCGATCTCTTCGTTCAGCTTTTCTAGCATGCCGTATGCCTTTTTGCTTTCTATCACGCTGACAAGCTCGTCAAGGTCGAATGGCTTTTGGATTATTTCATTGACCTTCTTTAGCTTCTTGATGGAATCAAAAAGAATATCCTTCAAGTACGTGGTAGCAAATATTATCCTCTGTCCTGGGTCTGCGGCAAGAATCTATTTTGCCACTTCTATTCCATCGCGTATGGGCATCCTGTGGTCTAGCAAAACAACATCAAATGGCCTGTCGTTTTTTGCCTGCTGTCTGTTCGCCTTATACATTCCGACGCAGGCGTCACCATCGTTGACAACCGTGATTTCGTGCTTCATACCTTCAAGCGCTAGTTTGTACATGCGGGCTATTGATTGCTCGTCTTCTGCCACGAGGATTTTCAATACGCGCCATGCATGCTGCAAAGATGCAGTTAAGTATTTTCTAGAAAATTCCTTAGAAGGCGCTGCTCGGAGTGGCGGCTATATTATACCATGCTGTACTTTACTTTGCCACTTGTCCTTTCTTTTTCCATCTTTTGTCTCTTGTAACAGTCAAAGCAGAGGTCGTTGTAGGCGGTCTCGATTTTCATCCTGCAAATCAGGCACAGCATATAATAACTAACCAAAACAGAACTGATATGTAACGCTTATATCGACATTGGAATCTTTTTCTACAACAAGACACTATTAATGCTACTGCTTCAGATTATGCGCCTTGATTATGGCTTCATCGAGGACCTTGCCGCCCTTGATGCTGATAGCCCTTACAAGCTCGGGCCGCGGAACATTGTTTACAATGTCCTTGATGTATTCTGCTATTATCGCAGACAAGGTCGTTGACGCGTATCTTGGGACGATCGATGGGATGTTCGGGACGCGGATAAAGATGTTGCCAAAATAATCAGTTTGCGCCGGGTTCAATATCGTGCCGGTACTCGAAGGCGAATACTCGCCAGACGGATTGATATATGGAAAGTTGCCACCTTGGTCGACTGCGACGTCAATGATTATCTTTTTCCTCATTTCAGATACTTCCTTTAGTAGCTTTTCATCAATGACCCTGTCAGCCTTTTCCTTATCATACGTCGAGCCAATGATGACGTACGCTCCACGCAGAATGTCCCTGTCAGCGACCGCAGCAACTGAGCACTTTGGCAGCTTGAGCTCCTGCAGGTATTTCCTACGCGCCTCGCGTTTTTCGACTATTGTTACCTTGGCTCCAAGCGCCGAGCACACCCTGGCTGCCATCTCGCCCACGTTTCCTCCGCCAAATATCGCCGCCATCTTATCATGCAGCGACAGCATGCGCTTGAGCTCATTGTCGATGCTGACATTGACGATGTGCTCAAACCCTTCAACAAACTTGGACTTGACCTGGTCTGCGCCTGTCTTTAGCCTTATTGACTTATCGTGCTTGAAGGCATAGTTGTGGAAAAAACCTGCCCAGATGCCTGACACTGTGCCGGCAATCCTGCTCATCGGCATCAGGAGCGGCGTCTGTCCTCTTTCATCAACCACCTTCTCAAACGATATGAAGGTGGCCCGCGACCTTACTGCCGCGTCGGTCAGCTCCCTGCTTGATTCAAAGTGGTTGAATCCAAAGATCGTGTGCTCTGGCCTGATCCGCTCGTGCTCACTCTTGCTCACCTGTATCTCCTTGACCTTGACAATTAGGTCTGCCTTGCCGTATAGCTCTGCCTGGGAGCCGACGACTGTCGCGCCGGCAGAGCTATATTCATCATCAGAAAAGCCGCTCTTGGCTCCTGCTTGGGTCTCGACAAGGACCTTGCTGCCAGAACCTACGAGCGACGAGACAGATCGAGGGGTAAGGGCCACCCTGTTCTCATAGTCCTTTACCTCCCTTGGAATCCCAATTATCATCAAACGTATTCCCTAGAAGTGAATCATTTATTACTATTTTGCGCAGGTCACTTGATGCAATTTGCGATCTCGCTGTAAGACCCAAATGTATCCTTTGCTTCAGGTAGGTGTCTCTCGATGGCCTTTGTAGCTGACTCTGCAAAGATCTGCGCCGGGTCGTACCTTTTTAGTAATTTGGAAATCTTGCTTCCAGACGAATACAGCTTTTCAAAGTAGAGCACCGAGCTCTCTTCAATAATTAGATCGGCGTCATGGCAGGAAATGCCGTTTTTCCTCAGATGCTGTTCGAGCTTGCCGGCATAATGGGCAAAATGAATGGAATAGCCATTCTCGTGGGCCTCTGCCATTATATCGGATATAATGCAGTCACATACTTTTCAATTTTGCGGGATAGAACAAAGTTCTAAAATTGCTTTTACTGAGCAAGTCTATGTTAACATAATCTCCTGCAAAACGGCGGCCCGGGTTTCTGTTCCGTTCACCGAAGGTCGCTATTGTGGCGGAGAGGAAAGGCCAAACACGGAACTGGCTCATAATAGCCTCCCCGCCAGCAGGAGGAGTGATTGGAAATGCCCGAGAATAATAATAATTTTCAGTACGTCTCCAGCGTCGATGAAGTATCTTCAGGACACTCAAAGGCGTTTTCAATAACAGGCGAGCGCGGCAAGATTGAAATCGCGCTTTTCAATTTGGGGCAATTTTATGCGATATCAAACATCTGCGTCCACAAGGGCGGGCCGCTGAGCAAGGGCGCACTTGAAGGCGACATCGTGACATGCCCTTGGCATGGTTGGAAGTACTTCATTAAAAACGGCAAGTCACCCCACAAAGGCGGCGACAGTATCAGCTCATACCCCTGCGGGTTTCTGGAGGACGGACATGTGTGAGTCCCGTTCCTGAAAATGTTGGGAAAAAGACATCCAAACCGCATAAGCGTTACCAAGAACTTCAGGCAGCATATTGCCAATATGGCCGGCTCGCGGGTTCTTCCGGCGGACGCAAGGGTGCGAGTGCTCGGCATATCTGCGGCCAACATGAACGATGATGTCGCGCCATGGACAAGCACCTCTGAAGCGGCTCTCGAATTTGCGCTGGACTATGCAAAGAACAAGCACAACACCGACACTATCATGCTCGACTTACGTCAGCTGAACTTTCGCCACTGCGAAGGCTATTACTCTAAAAATGCAAAGGCGTGCATATTCCTGTGCTCGATATCCGAGATGGACGAAAAAGATCAGATGATCGAAAACTATGACAGGGCCATAGTGTGGACAGACGTGGTCATTGTTGCAACTCTGATCAGGTGGGAAAGCACAAGTTCCCTCTACTACCAGATGGCGCAGCGCATGAATTGCGTACAGAACCAAATAGTAACACATAACACAACTATCTGATACGCGATAAAGTGGGAGCCTTTATCATAACCTGCGGGCAGGACAACATCCAGCACGTGGCAGGCGAGCTTCCGTCGTTCTGGTCACAACTTGGATTCGTGTTTGGCAAGTTCCCTTTTGTCGGCTCGCATTTAAGGGAGTTAATAAAATTGCTCCACGCTAGACTTTCCTCTAACGCCTTCTTTGGCTTCGAAATTACGGCTACTGTTGCAGTTGCAGCGGCAGTCACGTCTAAATCTAAAGCCTTTGATTCTTCTATAAAAATTCTCGATTTTTCTAGATATGCCGGTTTGTTGGTTTGCTTCGATTCTAGAGACTTTATTTTCCCCGAATCAAAGTTTAAGACCATGCAGGACAATATTACCTCATGAGCGAAAAGAACACCACCTCCTTCAACCCTGCAGGCATTCTGACAGCCCCCTTTGTCATCGGGACAACCGCGCTTGAAATGACCCTGATGACCACGCTTTCGCTTGCAAGAGTCGCACAGATAGCCGTCCAGTCTGCAGACACTGCGCTTGCAAAGTATATTGAGCTGACCGAGCAGGAGATAAAGAAAGGCAGCCGGCGCGAAAGCGTAAAGGTAGAGTAGTAGAATCTAGTGCCGCAACTTGCGTAGATTTACGTTGTATGCAAGACCGAACCTGTGGGCCTCGTCTCTTGCGTGTTGGAGCATCTTGAGACCTGCGTTGCTCTTTGGCAGCACGATAGGCTCCTGCAAGCCGGGCATATAGATCTCTTCATTCTCCTTTGCAAGACCTATACATGGGACATCATGTATCCCAAGGCTTCGAAGCGAAGCGACAGCTGCGCCGAGCTGGCCGTGGCCGCCGTCTATGACTATCAGGTCTGGCAGCTTTTCATCATCACCAGCAGAGTGGTATCTCCTCCGCACAAGCTCGCCTATCATGGCAAAGTCGTTCTGGCCTGCAACCGTCCTGATCCTGAATTTCTTGTATGATGACTTGGCCGGCTTGTTGTTGGCAAACCTGACGCATGACCCGACCGCAATCGAAGTCCCAAGATTTGAAACGTCAAAGCAGTCAATGACCTCTGGCATGGAAAGAAGCCTGATGGCGTTTTTCAGCTCCACCACAGCCGGGTCATAGCCTCTCTCGATGTACATCGATAGGTTCCGGGAGATTAGATCCATGAGCTGGCGCTTTTCCTTTGCCAAGACATGCCTGATGTTAAAGATGCTCACCCTGTGCCCTGCAATCTTTTCAAGCGACCTCTCTAGCACCTGCCTGTCATCTAGGTCTTCGTTGACGTATAAGAACCTTGGAATCACCGGCACAGAGGAATAGTACTGGACAAGGAATGATGAAAGCGAGTTATCCCCGACGAGATCGAACTCGAACTTTTTCCTATCGCTGATGACGCCGCGGGTCCGTCGGAGCGCCATCACATGGGCTATCCCCTTCTTGTTATCCCTCATTATGCTGATGTATTCTTCGTCGGGGTTCCTATTCACAGCCTTTTCCATCTTTTGCTTGACGCGGAGGTTGTTCAACCTGTACAGCGTATCGCGGATCTCCTTGGCTCTTTCATAGTCCCCTAGGTCTGACGCGCGCTTCATTTCATCCTCCATATTGTTTGCAAACTTGTCGATGCTGCTCTTGCCCTCCAAGATATCTTGCAATGCCATGACATTCATCATGTAGTGCCCGCGCGTCACATTGGCTATGCATGGCGCTTCGCAATTCTTGATAAAGTACTGGAGGCAGGGCGTCTTGGGCAGCCTGTTGCATATCCTTATCTTGAATAATTTCCGCAAAAGCCCGACGGTCAGGAACTTGGAGCTCCCGCGCACAAACGGGCCGTAGACCTTGCCCTTTGGACCGAGGAACTCGCCGTTTCTATTGCGCCGCGCGACCAGCAGGCGCGGGAATGGTTCGTCGGTTATCTTTAGGTAGGTATAGCGCTGCTGGTCCTTGAGCTCGATGTTGAATACGGGGCGGTAGCGCTTGATCAGGTTCGACTCTAGCAAGAACGCCTCTATCTCGTTGTCTGTGACGATAAATTCAATGTCTGCTATCTTGTTCACAAGCCTGCTGGTCTTCCATCCGACGTCCGGGTCGTGCTTTGTGAAGTACGAAGTGACACGCTTTCTCAGGTTCTTTGCCTTGCCGATGTAGATTATCTTGCCATCGCTGTCCTTCATCAGGTACACGCCCGGCTCGTCGGGCATGCGCTTTTCTTTCAGGATTGTTGTTGCGGCCACCATTTCACTGCTTTGTCCTCTGCAAAATCTTCTGGTCCACTGCCAGCTTTGGCTTTAGGTACTTGCCGGTATAGCTGTCTTGGTTTTCGCTTATCTGCTCAGGCGTCCCTTCGGCAACAATGCGCCCGCCAGCCTCACCGCCTTCGGGCCCTAAGTCGACTATCCAGTCAGCCGAGGCAATGACATCAAGGTTGTGCTCGATGATGATTATCGTATTACCAAGATCCACTAGCCTCTTGAGCACGTTCAGAAGCTTGCTCACGTCCGCAAAGTGGAGACCTGTGGTCGGCTCATCTAGGATGTAGACGGTCTTGCCGGTGTCCCGGCGCGACAGTTCTGCCGCAAGCTTGATCCTCTGTGCTTCGCCGCCAGACAGCGTAGTCGCAGGCTGGCCGAGCCTCAGATACCCAAGTCCCACGTCGTTTAGCGTCTGCAGCTTTTTCGTAATCGCAGGGATGTTGGAGAAGAACTCTGACGCTTCCTCGACTGTCATGTCAAGCACGTCTGAGATAGTCTTGCCCTTGTACTTGATCAAAAGCGTTTCCGAGTTGTAGCGCCTACCCTTGCATTCGTCACATGTCACGTAGACGTCCGGCAGGAACTGCATTTCTATCTTTTTGACCCCTCCGCCCTCGCAGGCTTCGCACCTCCCCTCAGAGACGTTGAACGAGAACCTGCCGGCCTTATATCCCATCTCTCTTGCCTGCGAGGTCTTGGCAAAGAGCTCCCGTACGGGAGTAAAGGCGTTGACATAGGTGGCGGCGTTTGACCTCGGCGTCCTGCCTATAGGCGACTGGTCTATCCCTATCACCTTGTCAACATGCTCTAGACCAGATATCTTGTCGTGCTTGCCCGGCCTGTACTTTGCATCGTAAAAGTGCTCTGCGAGCGCCCGGAATAGTATGTCATTTACAAGCGTAGACTTGCCCGAGCCAGAAACGCCTGTAACGACTGTCATGCAGCCAAGCGGAAAGCGGACATCAATTGATTTTAGGTTATTTTCCCTGGCGCCATGCACAGTCAGCCACTTGCTTGATTTGCGCCGCTCGTGCTGGTGTGCAACCAGCCTGTCGCCTCTAAGAAAAGCACCAGTGATCGAATCAGGGTTCTTCATGATGTCCTGCAGCTGGCCACTTGCAACGATCGTGCCTCCGTGGATTCCGGCACCCGGGCCGATATCTATTATCCAGTCAGAACTGCGTATCACCTCTTCGTCGTGCTCGACGACTACAAGTGTGTTATCAAGGTCGCGCAACTTTTTCAAAGTGTCTATCAATCGCGCGTTGTCCCGCTGATGCAGGCCAATCGTGGGCTCGTCAAGAACATAGAGCACTCCTGTCAGGTTCGAACCGATCTGGGTGGCAAGCCTGATCCTCTGCGACTCGCCGCCAGAAAGCGTGGCGGTCATTCTATTGAGCGTAAGGTAGTTAAGCCCGACGTTTCGCAGGAACTCAAGCCTTGAAATGATCTCTTTGAGTATTGTCCTTGCGATGTAGCGCTCTGTCTCTGACAGTGCCAGATTCTGGAAGAACTTGTAACACTCGTCAATAGATAGGTCGCACACCTCCATTATCGACTTGCCCTGTATCTTTACAGCCAGAGCCTCGTCACGCAGGCGCCTGCCGTTACACCGTTCACATGGGCGCTCCCGCATGAATTGCATCAGGTCTTCGCGCTTTGACTCTGATTCTGTCTCGCGGTAGATGCGCTCCAAGTTTGGAATCACGCCCTCAAAAGTCCCTCTGTATTCCCAGCGGCTCTCCGAGTAGCGCGACTCGTACTTGTAGTGGATGCTCTGGTCGGTGCCGTACAGTATCACCTTCAATTGATCAGGTTTCATCTTGGATATCGGGGTTGCAAGGTCAAAGCCGAATTTTCTGCCGACATCGCGCAGCATGGCGGATCTGAACGTTGCAAAGTGGCCTGTCCATGGCTTTATCGCGCCATCGAGTATGCTCTTTGTTTTATCCGGGATTATCAGGTCAGGGTCAAACTCGATCTTGATCCCAAGGCCATTGCAATCTTTGCAGGCTCCAAAGGGCGAGTTGAATGAGAAGGTGCGGGGTTCAAGGTCGCCAAGCGATATGCCACAGTGGGGGCAGGCGTTTCGCTGCGAATACATCGCATCCTTGCTGTCTATCGAAACGACAACCACCCCGTTGCCTACCTTTAGCGCAGACTGGATCGAGTCGAAAAGCCGACTCTTTTCCTCTACTGACGGCTTGAGCCTATCGACAATGACCTCGATGGTATGTTTTTTCTGTTTGTCAAGCCTTGGATATTGCGGCTTTTCTTCGTCATCCTCGTCAAGGTTTGTTATTTCGCCATCAAGTCTGATTCTGGAAAAGCCGTCCTGCTTTAGCTGGTCGAACAGCTTCTCATATGTCCCCTTTTTTGCCTGAACGACTGGGCCCAGAATCATAACGCTCTTGCCGTCGCCAATTTTCATCACAGATTCCGTGATCGAGTCGGCCGACTGGCTTGCAATCTTTCTGCCGCATTTGGGGCAGTGTGGGATGCCTATCCTTGCAAACAACAGGCGCAGGTAGTCGTAAATTTCGGTGACAGTACCGACGGTCGACCGGGGGTTCTTGCTGGTAGTCTTTTGCTGTATCGATATTGCTGGAGACAGACCGTCTATCGAGTCGACGTCGGGCTTGTCCATCAGCTCCAGGAATTGCCTTGCATAAGCAGACAGCGATTCAACGTAGCGTCGCTGGCCTTCCGCGTAAATAGTGTCAAACGCAAGGGTTGATTTGCCCGAGCCCGACAGCCCTGTGATCACGACGAGCTTATTCTTTGGTATCTCGACATTGATGTTCTTCAGGTTGTGCTGTCGTGCCCCTCTGATGATTATCTTGTCGTGCATCAGGACACCTCCGCCAAAGCCGGCTCTCCAAGCGCCTTTCTTATCTTGCTCAACTTCTCCCGGAACATTATCGCCTTTTCAAAGTCTAGCTCTTCGGCAAACCTCTTCATCGTGGCTTCGGTTTCAACAGCAAGCTTGACCAAATCCTGCCTTGTCATGGACTTTGTCTCTACACTCATATCGCCAATCTCTTTTGTGCTTTCAGGTATCGGCTTGACGATCGTCCTTGGTTTTATCTTGTGCTTTTTATTGTATTCTAGCTGCTTTTTGCGCCTGCGCTCTGTTTCCTCTATTGCCTGCTTCATCGATTCTGTAGAATGATCGGAATACATTATCACCGCGCCGTCTAGGTTGCGGGCAGCCCTGCCAAATGTCTGGATGAGGCTCGTGGTGTTGCGTAAGAAACCCTCCTTGTCTGCGTCCAGAATTGCAACAAGCGAAACCTCCGGAATGTCGAGACCTTCCCTAAGAAGGTTGATGCCGACAAGCGCGTCAAACTCGCCCAGTCGCAGCTGTCTGATAAGCTGGGTACGCTCAAGACCTTCAATCTCAGAATGCAGGTAGCGCACCCGCACTTCATTCTTGGCCAGAAACTCTGCCAAGTCCTCTGCCATCCTTTTTGTCAGCGTCGTTACAAGCGTGCGCTGGTTTTTCTTGGCTCTGTTCTTTATCTCCTTTATCAGGTCTTCCATCTGGTTCTTTGTGGGCCGGATCTCTACTTTAGGGTCGACAAGGCCTGTGGGCCTGACTAGCTGCTCGGCGACCTGCCAGCTTGACTTTAACTCATATGGCCCAGGCGTAGCCGATACGAAAATCACGTTTCTGAGATATTTCTCAAACTCCTCGAACTTGAGCGGCCGATTGTCATAGGAGCTTGGCAGACGGAACCCATAGTCAATAAGCATCTTTTTGCGGGTGTGGTCGCCATTATACATGCCATGCAATTGCGGCAGCGTGACGTGCGACTCATCAATGACAAGCAGGAAATCGTCACCGAAAAAGTCAAGGAGGCAAAAAGGCGGCTGGCCCGGCGCTCTGCCGTCAAGGTGGCGGGAATAGTTTTCAATGCCAGAGCAATAACCAAGCTCTTCTATCATTTCCAGATCGTATTTTGTGCGCTGCGCAAGCCTCTGCCGCTCCAGCTCGGAAGGCAGGTTTGGTAGCCAGTTTTCAAGCTCGCGCTTTATCGATTCAAGTGCGCTGTTGCGCGAGTCGTCGTCAGTGATATAGTGCTTTGCCGGAAATATCTTGACTGCGTTTACATCACGCAGCTTTTTCATGCTTACATGGTCATGTATGCTTATCCGCTCGATCTCGTCGCCAAATACGGATACGCGGATAATGTCGTCAGAATAGCCAGGGATGATGTCAATTGTGTCTCCCTTTGCCCGAAAGTTGCCCGGCATAAGCGACATGTCATTTCGCTCATAGCGCGCCTCGATCAGATTGTGTATGAGTATCTTGCGGTCGATTTCCATACCCTTTGTCAGCGTGATGGCGCTCTTCTCCCACTCTTTGGGCGAACCAAGAGAATAGATGCAAGAAACGGTTGACACGATTATTGTGGGCTCGCCGGACATGAGCATCGCGGTGGCTTCAAGCCTCATCTTTTCTATCTTTTCATTCACTTCGGTGTCCTTTTCGATATACGTGTCTGTCTGGGGGATATAGCTTTCAGGCTGGTAATAATCATAGAAGCTTACAAAGTAGCCGACGTTGTTTTCTGGAAAGAACTCTTTGAACTCAGCATACAGCTGAGCTGCAAGGGTCTTGTTGTGCGAGATCACCAGCGTGTTCTTGTTTGTCCTTGCAATGACGTTTGCAATTGTGTATGTCTTGCCGCTCCCAGTCACGCCAAGGAGCGTCTGGCGCCCGCCCTTTTGCACGCCCCTGACCAGCTGCTCTATTGCTTCAGGCTGGTCACCGCTTGGCGGGAAGGCATCCTTTGCCAGAGCAAAGCTTCTAGAACTTGTTAGCAACTGTTAGGACAGCTAATTTTCAAAACGCGCATATATGGTTAATGCCCCAATCGTGCCTACTTTCCTTCTTCATATGGACATCGTAATGGCTGTCTGCTTGCCTGCTCCTTTGTGGTAAACTTCATCCCACAATGCCTGCACCTAAACGCATGCCTCTATAATCTGACATGAGATCTAGACATGGCAGACATCGTGGATAGGTGCTACTGTTAAAAATTCTGTTGCACATATGCTAATTGTGGATGTGCGCGACCTGGATAAAATGGAACGGACGATACGCTGGATCGAGATTGCACTGATCATAGGCAAGAACCTCGTGTTTATAATTGCAGCATTTGTCGGGATCAGCTTTATGATTGCAATATACAATTCTCTAGTAGGCAACATCGTGGGAAGCATTATCAGTTTGGCGTTTGGCGCTGCCGGGCTTGTCTTTTTTGCACAGGTACGCCAGACACGCAGACGACACTATCGCAGGCGAGTAAAATACCAAGAAACGAGGCAGCAAAAATATCGCGAAGTCGCTTCTGCCTAGTCGCAACAGCAAATCTTTTGTTCAACCACTTCTCTCTATAATGGCATGGACGAGCTCGATATCCCCCGGGTAAGCAAGCACGAATTTCTGGCTTTTCTCCAGAATGAAGCCAAGGTGCGAGTAGACAATTACATCGAGGGCGCAATCGAAGTCGCAGAAGAAGTCCACTCTGATCTGATGCGCGAAGACGGCACTTCGCCATTCCTTGAAACCCATACCTGGCCTGTTACAATGGACGTGGTCAGGCATTACCGCTCTGTCAACCGCAATATTACAAGCGTCGAAATCGTGGCCGCAATACTGCATGATGTTATGGAAGATGATGACAGGATACTGAACCTACATGAATCCAAGTCGTACGGCTTTGAAGCGTACCTTGCATACAGGTTTGGCAACAGGATCCGCGACATTGCAACCGAGCTAAAGATCAAGCCACTTGAAAACTACCCTGGCTCAAATGACATCGAGCGCCAGATGGCTCGTTTTTACGAATACTGTGACATACTGCGCGACGCAGAATACGACATCAAGGCGATCAAGCTTGCAGACAGGCTCAACAACATGCTGTTTATCCGGCGCGTTCCCGGGCACGACAAGGTGAGGCGCTATACTCGTGAAGCCGAGGACTTTTACCTTGCGTATCCAATGCTGCCGCCCAAGATGCCCGAATTCTACAAAAGGATGAGAGAAGCATACGAGGCACTGAAAGTAGCTCCTGCAAAAAAGCTGGTTGCTGCATAACTTTTCTTCATAAACCATTTAAAGGTAATAAATGGAGGTAAAGGGGAGACAAGCCATTGGCAAACCTCAACGTTGCGGTTATTGTAAAATTAGAGCCGGATTTTTCTGAGGGAAATGTCAGCTACAACGCTGATGGCACGCTTAATCGGGCCGAGACAAAGAGCATACTCGGGCCGCATAGCGCCGTGGCGTCAAGCGCCGCGTTCTATGCCAAGGTCAGGTACGGCGCCAGCGTAGCAGTGGCCACAATGGGCCCGCCTATAGCCGACAGCGCGCTCCAGCAGGCGCAGTTGCTGTGCGATGCTGACGAGCTTTATTTGTACAGCGATAGGATGTTCGCTGGCGCTGACACGCTTGCCACCGCAGAGGTGCTCAAGACCGGCATCTCAAAATTGGAAGGCAAGATGGACATCGTGTTTTCTGGCCACAGGGCGTCTGACGGCGAGACAGGTCAGACAGGACCCCAGACTGCTTGGAAGCTAGGCTTTACCTTCCTTGGCAACGTAATCGACTACGATGTCGACATGCAGAACAGGATCGTGAGGGCAAGACGCATGATTTCGCTGCAAGGCTTTTACGATGTCGTCGAAGAGGTGGAGGCGCCGCTTCCTGTGTTCATTGCAATAGATCCATCATACAAGGCGTCGTTTAACACCGTATCACAGAGGCTTGCTTTTGAAAAGTACCAAAAGGAGGCAAAAGAGCGCGCTCAAAACTACAAGCAATATCTGAAGGTGTTCAATGCGCAGCAGCTTGGGGTGGATCCAAAACTGGTTGGGCTGCCCGGCTCGCCAACAATCGTTTACAAGGTGGAAAGGATTCCAAAGGCAAAGGCAAGCAGGAGAGCCGAAGTCGTCGACGGCACAAACCGCGAGCAGCTTGCCAAGGTGGCGACCAGAATGTACGAAGTGGTGGGAGGCATGGTAATCAAATGAAGAAGTACCAGCACCTCTATGTCATAATAGAGCACGAAGACGGCAAACCCGTACCTGTCAGCCTCGAGATGCTGGGCGAGGCAAGGCGGCTTATGGACGGCTATAACAAGAAGTATTCTGCAGACGAAAAGGTCGTCGCAGTTGTGCTTGGGCATGACGTGCGCAGACTGTGCGAGGAACTGATATTCTACGGTGCCGATGCGGTGATTTATGCAGACAGCCCAGAACTGCGCTATGCCCGAAACCTGATTGACACCAAGGTGATAAGCCGGATAGCCACTAGCAAAGAGCTTGCGGCCAAATTCTCTGACGCTTCGGAATTTGTAAGGCCGCGCTATATGTTCTTTGCAGCAGACAGCATTGGCAGGCACCTGTCGTCAACAGTGCTAGCGGAGCTTGAATCGGGCCTTGCATCGGATATCAACAAGCTTGTCATCGAGGACTTGGAGATAAAGCACGAGCACAAGACAAAGGGCCAGCCTATGAAATATGAAAGGACACTTGAAATGTACAGGCCGGACTTTTCCGGATTCCTCTGGACTACCATCCTGTGCCTTGACAATCGCAACCCTGCGATAGAGCGCGACTACCACCCACAGGCTTGTAGCATAATCCCTGGAGTGTTTGCGCCAATAGAACGCGATAGCACAAGACGCGGCCCAATAGTCGACTATGTTCCAAAGTTTGACGAGCGTGACCTCAGAGTAAAAATAATTAACAGAAAAATAGTAAAGAGCACAGTCGACTTTGACAGCAAAAAGGCAATCGTGAGCTTTGGCAGGGGGATCAAGGACTCGCCAGAAGAGAACATAAAGCTGGTGGCTGAGCTTGCCAGAGAGCTTGAAGCTGAGGTGGGCATCTCGCTGCCGATATCGAAAAAGCCGTTTGCAGTCAGTGAGGGGACAAGCTCGACCTACATGATCCCAGACAGAGTAATCGGCACAAGCGGCCGCAAAGTGGCTCCTCTGCTCTATGTCGCGGCAGGCATCAGCGGGGCAATGCAGCATATTGCCGGCATGAAGGAAGCCGGCTTTGTAGTGGCAATAAACCCTGACGAGGACTCGCCTATAAAGGACGAATGCGACATTTTCATCAAGGGAAGGATGGAAGATGTTATACCGCTTTTGCTAGAGGAACTAAGAAAACAAAAGCCTGCAATAGAGGTGAAGAAATGATGGAAAGCTATGATGTTGCAATAATCGGCGGCGGATCTGCTGGCCTTGCCGCGCTAAAACAGCTGTCAAACTTAGGCAAACAGGCGATCCTGCTTGAAGCCGGCAAGCAGGTTGGGACCAAGAACATTTCCGGCGGTATACTGTACTCAAAGAAGCCAAAGACTGGCCGGGTATACAACGTCGAGGATGTCTACGGTCCAGAGTTCCTAAAGGATGCGCCAGTCGAGCGCAAGATAACGCAGTACATGCTGCATTCTACTTCAAGGAACAAGGTCTTTACGATGAACCTGACTGCCGCCCACGAGTATCAGGCTAATTTCGGCTACTCTGTGCTGCTCAACCGGCTCAACGCATGGTTTGCCCGCCACGCAGGCGAAAGTGCCGAGCGGCAGGGTGGAGGCATCGTATCGGGCGTGCACGTCCGGTCGCTGAGCTGGCAGGGCGACAAGACGGTAGTTGAGACTGACGAGCTGGAGCCCTTTGAGGCGAAGGCAGTGATCGCTGCTGATGGCGTCAACTCGGAAGTAGCTGAAATAACCGGATCCAGACCAAAATTTACGCCCGAGCAGTTGTACCAAGGGGTCAAGGTCGTAGTCAAGCTGCCAGAAGAAATAATCGAGCAGCGGTTCGGCATCGGGCCGGACGAAGGTGCAGCTCATTTGTTCGCCGGCGATGTCACGCTCAACCACATTGGAGGCGGCTTTCTCTACACAAACCGCGATACGCTGTCAGTTGGCGCCGTGTACCATTATGACTCGCTGATGGATAGACCTGCAGAGCCCTACACGCTTGTCAACGCACTGCTGAAGAACCCGATGGTCGCCGAATTCGTAAAGGACGAAGTGGCCATCAAGGAGGAGATCGACAAGAACCTTCCAAAGGAAGAGCAGCTAAGGGTGCGGTTTGCGGTAAGCAAGCTGATAAAAACATGGAATGAGCTTCGCGACGTATGGTATTCGCGAGCTGCGAGGAAAAAATTTGTTGAAGCAGGCAAATACAAAACAGAAGAAGAGATCAAGACAAGGCTCGACTCCGTGCAAAACGAGCTTGCAAACAAGTACCACACCAAGTTCGTAACCGACTATGTCGAGCTGGAATACAGCGCCAAGCTGGTGCCAGACGGCAAGCGCTGCGCCATGAAAAAGCCGTACTTCAAGAACGTGCTGTTTGTTGGCGACGCAGCCGGAAGGGGCGTCTTTATCGGCCCGAGAATAGAGGGTCTCAACGTAGGGATTGATGATGCAGTAAGAGCGGCAAACGCGGTAGCAAGGGCGATCGATAGGAACAACTTTGGCCCACAATATATGGGCGAATACTACTCCCAGTTGATAGAGGAGAGCCCCTATACTCGCGACATGAAAGAGATCGACAAGGATTATGTGAAAATATTCCTCGATGCGGCAAGGGACGTGCCAAAGGACATCATTGGCCAGCGTTATGGCATGGTGTTTCGGCTGATGTCAAGCGGCACGCTGAGGGGGCTGGCTGTTGGCTTTGCCAACATACTGGGCTACGACAAACTGCTGCCGTTAGTTGAGTCTGAAGACACATACGTGCAGGTGCCGGTAGAGCTTGCAGAAAAGATGGGCCGTCCCATTCAGGCGACGTACGAGCCGACCCTGCCGACTGTGGCTCAGCGCGTTGCAAGGCTGAAATACGACGACGACAGGATTTCGCACATCAAGGTGCTAGACTCAAAATCGCAGTTCATGAAAAAGATGGTGACGCTCTGCCCCACTAGCTGCTACAGCATGGAGGGAGGCGACGTGACGCTCCAGCATGAGGCGTGCATCGAATGCGGCACGTGCGCCAAGGAAACAGAGTGGCGCCACCCAAGAGGGGAAAAGGGAGTAATCTACCAATACGGCTAACTCTTCCACTTTATCGAACATCCGATCGAAGGATCAAAGTCCTTCTCGAGCCTTTCTCCCTTTAGCAGCTTGCGCACGTTGTTCTCCATGACAGGGACTGTCGGCTTTGCTTCAGGGTCAAGCGCATCGTTTATTCTGCCGTGGAACGCTAGCTTGCCGTCAAAGAACAGGAACGGGTCAGGCGTGCACACTGCTCCGTACGCCCGCGCAATGTCTTGGCTGTCGTCTATCAGGTATGGAAAGTTCAGCCTATGATCCTTTGCAAACGTCACCATGTTGTCAAAGCCTTCGTCCTTGTAGTTTGGATCGTTGCTGTTGATGCCAATGACCTGCAGTTCTGACGGCTTGAACTTGCTCTGCAGCGCAACAATATCGCCAATTCTGGCCTTGACGTAAGGGCAGTGGTTGCAGATAAACACTACAAGCGTGGCCCTGCTCTTGTAGTCGTGCAATGAATGCATTTTACCGTCTACACCTTTTAAGGTGAAATCAGGAGCCCTGCTGCCGGTTCTGAGAACTTGAGGTGACGATTCAGTCTTGACCATGCCCTATCATGTAATGCATAGATATTATATCTATTACGAATGGTTATAAAATAATTCAACGATAATACAGCAGCCATGCAACGCAGGAACGACAGCAGTCGGCTCTTGCCCCTAATCGTGATAGCAGTTTCTGCTGCATCCATAGTCGCTACGGTGGTTCTAGCATTCTATGGCATCTACTTTTTCTTTTTCTTTATACCGATTGTCTTTGGGCTGCCATGGTCAATAAAAAAGCTTTGGCGTAACAAGGCAAGAAAGCAGTGGAACGTCGAAGACTTGCGCTAGGCGATGTCAAGGGCCTGCATAAGCTCGACCGTCAATTCTTCCTTTTTTCTGCGTCTGTATTCTGCCTTCATTTTATATTCATGTTGTTGGTCTTTGGAATGTTCCTTCCAAACTCACTGTACCCGACCAGCTCGCAAAAATCGGCTATTCTTTCCATCGCAGGGGTCAAGTTATCAGGTGTCATATCCGGTCCTCGTATCGCAGCTCGTAATACCTGCTGGGCCCAAACACACACATCATAAATGTCGACTATTACGAGGAGAATTCGGCCAGACAGATCGTCTTGCATAACTTTATGCATGAATCAGTATAAAGCGATATATGAGCGTCTGCCTTCTGTCGAAAGCATCAGGCGCATCCCGGTCGTCAAGAAAAAGATGTTCTCTACCCAGACGCCAAGCAGACGCGTTATTTCATGCCCTGATCATCAATAATTACAAATAATGTCATTATCATCTACAGCTGGAATGCTATATAATGATGCCAGACTCGATTGATGCCATTTTGCAGCTGCCACAGCGCAAGTTGGTAGTCGCACAAAACGATGTCTACCTTGACAAGCAGGTAAAAAATGAAATTTTCATCCTTATGGTTGAAGAGTCAAAGGGCTCGGCTGGCGGAAGGGCTGCCGGCTCTGGCCATCGCCGGGTTGAAAGAATTTACGGCTTTGCCTGCGATGGAGGCATATGTACGAAATTCTTTGAGAGCGGCGAGCAGGACAAGGTAGATCAATTTGACATCCCCTATAGCGCAGTTGCAATGGATATCAGGCTCTCAGATGGCAGGCCGTACGTGGTACAGGGCATAGTGGACCCAGACTTTGTGGCGTCCTATCGCTCGGTGATAAGCAATCTAAAATAGGCTTTCCCGCCAAGCTGGTACCGATGTCAGAGGATCATCACCAGCGGCTAGAGCAGACCGCTTCGGCAATAGAAGACCTGCTATACATGGAAGTCATTAAGCTGGGCGACGAGCAAGACAAGGCTTTGCTGTCACCACACTTCTCAATCGTAGTTTCAAACGTGATGGCGAATATGAAGCTCAATGAAGATGCCGGCAGCAGCGACACCATGAAGCTGATGTACTATTCACTCCTGATCTACATGAACGAGCATCTAAAGATGCCCAAGCCGCTCATTATGGCGCTTGGAAACGATCTCGAGAAAAACCGCGAGAGCATGGAAAGCGGCAAGCTGATCACCACATATGTCGCGGTCCTGTCGGAGATATGGGCCCAGAACCGCCGGCAGGCAAACAACAACAAATAGTGCTATTGTAGGCTTTTTCTTCAAAAGCCTCTCTGGCGGCACGCTTTTAAGTCGAAGGGATGTACCTATCTTTCATCGATGCTGAGACGATCGCTCAAGCCTGCATTAATAGAGTCGATACCTGTGCTTAGGAGGTCAAAGCCAAAGGTATGGGTGGAAGCCTATGGCTGCTCGGCAAGCATGGCCGATTCTGAAATGATAAGTGGGCTGTTGAAGGGTGCTGGGTATGAAATCGCAAGCAAGCAAAGCGAAGGCGCGCTCAACCTGATTGTCACATGCTCTGTCAAGGACACAACCGAGCACCGAATGGTCAGCAGGATAAAAGCAATGAGCAAGTCGGGCAAGCCGCTGGTTGTTGCAGGCTGCCTGCCAAAAGCAGATAGGGCAAAGGTCGAATCATTGAATTCTTTGGCAAGCCTGCTTGGGCCGCACTCGATCGAAAAGGCGGTCGATGTCGTGGGCTCTGCCCTTGCAGGTGGCAGACTTGTCGCGCTTGAGGACTCTGTAGCTGACAAGGTCAACATTCCAAGGGTGAGGCTCAACCCCATGGTCAGCATCGTTGAGATAGCAAGCGGCTGCATGAGCGAATGCACGTTCTGCCAGACAAAGATCGCCAAGGGATGGCTCAGGAGCTACCGCATCGGCGACATCATGAGGCAGATCAAGGCCGACATCAATGCCGGCTGCAAAGAGGTCTGGCTAGCGTCAACCGACAACGGCTGCTACGGCAAGGACATGGGCACAGATCTGGTCGAGCTTCTCAGGGCATGCTGCTCTATAGAAGGAGATTTCAAGATCCGGCTGGGCATGATGAATCCAATGTACGTGCCAGAGATGCTGAACAGGATGGTCGATGTATTTTACGAGAACGAGAAGCTCTTCAGGTTCCTCCACATCCCTGTTGAAAGCGGGAGCGATAGGGTATTGAGAAAGATGAAGCGCGGCCATACCACCAAGACATTTCTGGATGCAGTGCAGGCTTTTCGGAGCAAGATCCCGGAAATGACAATCTCGACAGACGTCATCGTAGGCTTTCCTTCAGAAACCGAGGACGATTTCAAAGAAACCCTCGATCTCGTCGAGAGGGCCGAACCGGACATTGTCAACATCTCGCGCTATAGTGCGCGGCCGGGCACAGAGGCCGCAAAATGGAAGGGCATGAGGGTCAGCTCTCAGGTAGCTAAGGAAAGGTCGGAGCGCCTTCACGTTCTGGCAAAAAAGGTTGCGAAAAAGCGCAATTCGCTGTGGCAGGGGTGGCAGGGCGAAATAATTATCGACGAAATGGGCAAGGTAGTGCAGGGCAGGAATTATGCATACAAGCCGGTCGTCGTCCTGTCATCAAACCTTGGCAAGGTTTCGCTTGGCGATAGAAAGCGCGTACAAGTTTATGATTTTTCCAACTTTTCGTTAAAGGCAAGGATAGTAATTTAAACGAGCTCAACTTTGTTAGGCCACGCGTAGCTTATGGTTAATCACCAAAGCTTTTTAACATGAGCCCTGTATTTGTGTGCGGGGAGCTCGGGGGATCAACGATGAGCGATCTTTTGATCAAGAATCCAGTGCTGCTGGTAGGCATAGGTGGCGCCGGAAGTAAAATTGCGACTGCGGCAAGCGCCGCTCTTGGCTGCAAGTGCCTGTTGATAAGCAACGACAAGAAAGATTTGATCCACAATGAGAAGTGCACTGCCGTTTATGTTGATTCTGGCGAATGGGTCAATCCCTCAAGCCTAAAACTGCGCTCCTTTGTTGAAGCACACCGCAAGGAGATGGTAGCTGCGATGAACGGCTATTCGACCGTAATCATTGTCTCAAATTTGGCAGGACGTGCCGGCACTGCAATGGCTCCGCTGGTGTGCAGAATGGCAAAAGAATTAAGCACTGTAATCTCGATCGCAATCATGCCCTTCAAGTTTGAGAAGGACCGCATTTTCAATTCTGGCACTGCGTTGAGAAGGGTGCGCGAAACATCTGACTCGACCATTGTGATGGACAACGACGCATTCCTTGACAACAACCCAGAGCTTTCTCAAGAGGAATGCTTCTCAATCACAAACAGTGCCATAGTCGAGGTCATATCCTCGATATCGAGTGGAACCGTGAGGCCGGCGCTGAACATACTGTGCACGAGCAGGCCAAGCCACAGCTCAGAGTCCTCCCTCCGCGACTCTGTGGCAATGCTGTATGACGCCGTTCCAGACGCAGGCTCGGTAAAGAGGGCGATGGTCTATGTGATGGGCGGCGACAGGGTTCCTATCGGTGATCTGAACAAGATTGTGGGCTATGTGCAGGGCATATTTCAGGAGGAAGGCACAACCGAAGTCGCAATGTCATCGATGGCCGCAGCCGACGGCGTGCGCGTCCACCTTGTTGCGTCCACTCCTCAAAAGACAAGGTTTGACCGCTACGACCCACTGGGCGACATCATTCCAGACGTCTTGGACTGGGACGAACCGGACTCTGCGCCTGACATCAAGCTGGCGATGATACCGGCGATCGAATAGGTTATTATTGTAAGAAACTACAAGAGCTGGTGCCATGATATCATGTGGCTGCAGGTGCATAGTGTGCAAGAGCCAGCAGCTGACAAGCCACAGCTTTGTCGCGCCTGACGGCTACGACGACATACACCACACATGCAAGTCGTGCGGCACACACTTTAATCACCTAGATGGCGAGACATACGCAAAATGCGAAATCTGCAAGTTTCCTTAACTATTTGTCACTTACGCGATGCCACAGGTTGCCATAGGAAACGATTAACCCAGATTCGTCAACTTCAAGCTGAGCCTGATATCCAGTCGATAAAGATTCATCTACCTGTAATGCCTGCGATCGATTCCAGTGTACCTTTGTTGCAGCCATTCTAGCGTCAAACTTGGGAAATGAACCCAGACAGCGTCCACCTGTTGCGATTTGCCATCTTCCAAACAAAGCCGTCTGATCGGAAGTGTATTGGTGGCAGGCGTAACCTCTAGGTCAACATCATGTATTCCTGCGGCAAAGGGAATCGTGATTCTTTTTGTTTTTCAGACCTGTTTGCTGCTTATTCTGAGAGTCGGATGTGTTGTACTACCTGACCTTTTCTGGCGAATGTGGCAACTCTTGTTTTCCACTGCCTGTCGCATTCTATCTTGTAGGCAACCTGCGTAGGTAATCCTTCGAGTAACGGGACTATGTTGCCTTCAAGAACAAACTTGTTGCCATTAGCTGTTAGATTAAAGTATTCCTGCGGCTATCTTTGCTTTCTCACAAGATCGTTCTCATATACTTTTTTATCACGAACTGCTCGCATCAAGCTAATTCTACCGATCTACTAATTTCTTGTGATACATACTCTTACACGGCTGATCTTCAACCAGCTTGATGTCTTTCATCTTTCTCTTGTCGTAAACAGTCTGGAGAAATTTGTAGCAGACAGGGCAGACTTCGATCATCAGAGTCATCCGAGGGTCGGACGGGTTAAAAGTCTAGCTGGAGGCAAAAATATCATAAAGGATCATGTAATTTCATGCAGTCGCTTATATAACGCCTGCAAATTATTTTAATGACATGATGATTCGCGCAGATCGTTTAAGAGCATCAACGACAAAGATAAGCAGGCTATTGCGTAGATCCGGCAAGTGTTTGTGCGGTCATCAAAAGGACTACCATATTAACGGAAGCAAGAAATGCATGTTTGGAGTCTGCCCGTGCCGAGGCTATGCAAAAAAGCCTAACTAGTCTGTGACTTGCTTTCTTCTGCCTTTGGTTCTTCGGCAGCTACTGCTGTGGCTGTTTCGACTGAAGCCGCTTCTGGCTTCTTTTCTTCTTCTTCAGCAGCGGCGGGCGCTTCGGTTGCCGCCGGCACGTCTTCGTAGAGCGAGACCGTGACCACGCCGTCCTCGTCCTTGACCATCTTGACGCGGACCTTCCTTGGCGGGTTGGTCTTGCCTCTTGACCATATCTGCCTGTTCAGGTCCTGCTCTAGCTTGACTTCATCGCTCTTCATGTGCTTTGTCGCAAACTCGCGTATCATGTTGATGACCCTGTCTGTACGCTTGTGCTCAGGAGTGAGCCAAGCCCTGCCCAGATTGATAGTGTAAACACGTGTAAGGTTTTCTTCGACTGTCGCCATTTTTTATCAACCTACATTGACGTCAGACCTGCGCCAAAGCCTGCGCTTGGGGTTAGTTCTGACCTTCCTGTTCGTCCTAATGACTACCCATGTCGGCACTGGCCTATTCTGCCTAGTGCGCTTTAACAACCGCTTTTTGCGTGAAGTGTTTTTCCGGGCAGCCATATACGAGCCTAGGATTGATTTTTTCCGCTTTTTAAGTGTTGGCGTGATTGTTGATGCGTCTGTGTGCTGGCAGCGAATGGTCGTTGTGTAAAACCTTACAGACAAAATGGTTTAAAGCTGCAAGCAATATAACGTCCATGAAGGATTCTTGGAAAAAAGAGGAAAAGGACGCCGCCGCTACCACTGATTATGATAATGACAAGCGGTTCCAAAACCTGCTGGAATATCTTGGCCTAAGTCAATATCCCGGATTAATATCAATTTTGAAAAAGTTGGGCTCTGGCACAACGGCCACATAATGATAATAACCCGTCTACATAGTGTGCTTGCTGCTGTTTTTCTTCCTTCTGGCTTCGTTTGCCCAAGTTTCTGATAGTGACGGGCATTCATTCTTGTCAAGGATAGAAAGTTGGCAACACAACCGCCTATGCGTATAATTGCAGTGCAAGTGATAGGATCACTTTTTCTGCATGCCAAAATGCTTGGCAATGGATTCCATCATTATCTCACTGGCAGAACCGCCAAGTAGCTTTGTAAGGGCATCGTCTATCTGGGAGAGCTTGTACGACAGCCTGCCGACGGCCACTATGCCAAACATCACCTCAAGCTCGTATGCAATGGTCTCCGTCATGGCCCCGCCAAGGTGCTCTTTCAGATTGTCAAAGCACTTGGCCAGCTCGGTGCCAGAGATAATTCTATCCTCATCATACGCCTTCTTTGTAGTCATGGCAGTCGTTTCCGTCCAGGCCTCTCCTATACAGGTTGGTTGCAACCAAAACAGGTGAAATATGCTTGTACGAACAAAATTCCTACACACAGGCGCGCCTAATACAATCTCAAGCAAATGGGGCAGATCCTGACCACTTATTTGAGTTATTGTGGGGTGGCATTAAGTACGAAATAGTTCTCGATTGCCAGTTTGATTAAGGCAGGCTGGGATTACTGTTGCAGTCACACCCTCCTGTCGACCTTTCCCTGTTCGTTCCTAGTGCTGATGATCGTGGCTAGCAGTCTTTTGACAAAGGTACAATGCGCCTTGCGGCACAGGCTCGTAATTTCTTAAATAAATTGCCGTACCATACACGAGTGCATGACAAAGAGCATCAACAAACACCGCCTGAGAATTGAAGAGTTTGACAGGCCCATTAGCGTTCCAAGAGCGACTGATGATTATAGTCTGGACCGTTTTGTCCATTGCACCGTCTGCGACAATTTTGCTTATTGCAGGGTCAGTGAGGACACAAATTTGGTTATTCGGGTCAACTACTACTGCAAAAACTGTGTCAGCAAATTCTCGCTTGCCCAGTGAAAAGCAGTGAATTATTATTATAGAAGATCATTACTAATAGAGACGTCAGTTGCAGGCTAGAGCTGCCCTTGCTAATAATACAAAACTAGTGTTGGCTATAGGCCTTGCAGCGTCGATTGCCGTCAGCCTGGTCGCTTACGCCTATTCTGCGCAGCAGATAAACCTCTTGACAGCAGAGCTCGCTGATAAATCAAGAGTACTTGAAGAGCAGAGGCAGCAGATCGATGAAAAGACCGTCCAGCTTGGGTTGTTGAACTTACAGATTGAGAGCCTTGAAAACGAAATCGCTGCAAAGACTGCAGAGGCTCAAGACCTATCTCAGACGGTTGATGCCCAAAGGAACGAGATTCAACTTTTGAAAGCACAGGCTGCAAGCCTTCAAGATGATATTCATGAGCTTGAACAACAAATACAGGCTAATGAAAATGAAATAGCATTGCTCACCGGGCAGATGCAAGAAACGCAGTCCCAGCTTGAATCATTCAAGCGTGTCAAGGTAGGCCACTACAGCCTTGCAGTAGACCAGTTTGGGAAAGGCATAGTCCTGCCAATAGAAGTCGAAATCATCCCATCTGGAGAAGGAATAGTATCCATAGATGTAAAAAACGTCAAGTATGAAACCGGCTTTCAGGACTCGGTAAGGACGGCGGTCCTTGTAGCGTCAGAGTACAGCGACATTTCAGTCTCTGACAAAGATATCGTTATCCGGGTCATAAATGAGGATGACGAGCTGATAACTATTGATGGCGGATCTGCTGGTGCCCTTCTTACCGGAATGATTGCAGCAGGACTGATGGACCGCGAGATCAATCCTTCGGTGTTGATCACGGGGACTATTGAATCGGACGGGACCGTCGGCCACATTGGAAGCGTGGACAAAAAGGCCGATGCAGCCACTGATTTTGGGGCAGAGACAATATTGGTTCCAGAGGATCAAGAGTTCAATCACAGTTCGATAAATGTGATTGGCGTTTCAGACATAGAAGATGTTATGCGGTATTTCACATCGTGAATGCCACAAAAAGAATATCTGCTTGAACAGAACATGTGTATTGCAAATGACAAATCAACCAAATATTTCTATTGAAGGGCTCAAAGAAAAATACAGAATTAATGAGCCGATAGCGTTTTCAATAACCATCAGAGGTGTTCTGAAAAGTGGTGGTCTTCCTCATATAGAAATAACAAAAGAGAATAGTTCAAAGAAGAAAATCTATAGCATAGCCTTCATGTCGCCTGTGCCACCTGCAGCTTCGCCAGAATATGTCGAGCAAAAGCTGATCTTCCCGATTGAAAACGATCCACAAGCACCTATCCATGCTGGAGAAGCAGGAACTTATGTAATGACAGTAAGCGTCTATGCAGACGTTGGAAAGTCATATGAGGTAAATAGAAGGATTCTGGTTGAATGATGGATTGCCTAATAGCTAACTTCAGAGTGCTTGCTTTTTCTTGCTCCATGCTTGTCTTCATGTATGTGCAAGCAATCTGAAAGGTTTTAGTTGATGCAATATGCCAGAGGATCATCAGTAATATGCCTGAAATCATGGGCAACGTGCATCGGTACTTTGCGACTACCGTAGGATTAATCACCACAAAGGGCAAGCATGGCCCGAACGTCATGGCAGCAGAGTGGACGATGCATGTTTCCTACGATCCGATGCTTATCGCTGTTTTCGTGCACGATTCACCAACGTACTGGAACATCGAGGAAACCCGAGTATTTGGTGTCAACATTGCATCAGACGATCAATCAGAGCTGGTCAACATAGCCGGTGGATACTCTGGCACCGAGATAAACAAGCTTGCAATACCGGGTACGTTTTCAACATACAGCGCAAAGCATATCGATGTTCCGATGATAAAGGGGTGCGCGCTGAACGCAGAGTGCAGAGTAACTACAATAGAAAAGATGGGCGACCACATCATGGTGGTAGGAGAGGCGGTCAGCGCGATATTTGACGAAAAAAAGTTCCCACTGATATATACTAGGGGCAACTACCGAAAGCTTTCAAGATCAAAGATCCCCTCAGGCAGAAAAGTTGTGCGGATTACGCCTGATCAGATGTCGCAATTTCAAAAAATGTCTGCCGGGCAATTTGTCCTGAAAGCAGCGGCCGCGGTGATAAGAAGACAGAACGGCGGCCAGATACTGTTGCAGAAATTCGGCGATTGGTGGATCTTGCCGATGGTCGTGGTTAACAAGGGCGCCAACTACAAAGAAGCGTTGGAGAAGCATCTTGGTTCAATTGGTGTATCTGCCAGCGTTAGCAAAATTAGCGGCATAAAACGCATGACGCTCAAGGCCGGCAAGACAGAGCTTCGCGCCAACTTTATCACGTTTGACTGCAAGCTCAGGTCGCTCGAAGGTTCCGATGCAGAGTGGTTCACCAGACTGCCAAAGAATAGTACTGTGCTAACCCTGCTTGAAAAGCCCTGACTGGACTATCTTTTCGGTGGCCGCAAGCAGCCGCTTGACATCGCTTTCATCGTGCGCATTTGAGAAAGCTCCCATCTTGCCCGGCAAAAAGAATATGCCGTGGCCTGCCATCAGCGCAAGGTGGTATCTTGTGAGCAGCTCCTTGTTCGATGTCGCCACATCGTTTGCATCCTGAACCATCTCTTTGCCAAAGTGGGTCATAAAGATCGAGTTCAAGCCTGTAACCTTGCTCGGGATCCCAGCTTCGGCAAATATCTTGCTCAATCCCTTCCTCGCTACGTCGCCCAGCCTGTCGATCTTGCTGTAGACGCTCTTGTTCTTTTTCAAAAAGTTCAGTGTCGCAAGGCCCGCAGTCATTGTGACAGGGTTGGCAGAGAAAGTACCGCCGCCTATCGCACAGCGCGCCTCTTTGTCCTTCCTTGACACCGGGTCTGCAAGTGACATGATCTCTTTGTCGCCACACACCACTCCAATTGGCATGCCACCTCCGCATATCTTGCCAAGCGTGAAGAGATCGGGCTCGAGCTTGTAGACGCTTGCCGCGCCATGGAGCGATAGCCTAAAGCCAGTCACTATTTCGTCCAGTATGAACAGGCTGCCGTTCTTCTTCGCAAACTCTTGCAGGCCCTGAAGGTAACCGTCAACAGGAGGTATGCAGCCCGCCCCGCCGAGCACCGGCTCGATAATGATGCATGCAAGGTCGTCCTTGATCGTTTCTAACACCTTGAGGGACGCATCAAGGTTGTTGAACGGTATCGATTCGACATACTGTCCCTCGTCCTGTACAAGGCCGGGGCCTTCTTCTACTTCAAAAGGATAGTTGACGGTCTGCATGAGCGTGGTGTTAAAGCCATGCCAGCCACCTATCGCCTTTGCGATGACCCGCCTCCCTGTCTTTGCGCGGGCAAGCCTGACTGCATACATTGTGGCCTCAGAGCCTGTGCTGCTAAAGCGCATCATCTCAGCCCTTGGCATCAATTTTTGTATGGTCTCTGCCAGCTCGACGCTCACTTCGTTGACCGTGCCATACAGAGTGCCGTTGCGCACCTGCGCGGCCAGCGCGTCTGCGACTGGTTTGGGCGAGTGCCCCAGAATAAGCGCCCAGTGGCCCATCCAATAGTCTGTGTAGCGGTTCCCGTCAACGTCGTGCAGCTGCTTGCCCTTGGCCGAATTTACGAAGAACGGGTAAGGCTCGAAATACCGGATGTTATGGCTGATGCCGCCGGGAAACACGCGGGCAGACCGGGAATAAAGACACTTGGACTTGGTTGTCTTGCGCATATAGTCCTCTACGTAGTCACGCATGAATGTACATACTGCCTGAAGGCTGATTCCTCTATAATCCTTTGTTTTTCAGCCGCACGTTTAATTATCAGCCACGTAAATGTCGTCATTGCGCGATGAACTGCCTAAAGTGTTTCCATCCACATCAGGCGCATGAATTCAACAAGGGTGGAAATAGTTCGCTCTTGCGCGTCGGCCGCTGCCTGATACCTGGGTGCGAATGCACACAGTATGTCGATAAAATAGAAAAGATAGACGAGGATCTGCTCTGATCAGTTAGTTTAGGTCTCTGAGTGATGGTGGAATCTCTGCTTCTTCTGGGGTGATTTCTTCAACCGGTGGAAGGCCATACTCTACCCGCAGTGCATCCTGCTGCTCTCTCATAATGTCATCCGAGAAGCCCGACCCTGGTATCCAACCGATCCAGATGTAGAGGATGATTATGATGGCCAGAGATATGCCCATGACAAGGATCGACCATGCGACTGTCTTCATGTGAGGGCTGCTGCCGTATCCTCCGCTCTCAGCTTCGTGGTGCGCCATTTCCTAATAATCTGGTAGAACAATGCTTTTTAAAAAGATTCGCATCGTCCAAAGGCGCCTACAAGATGTGCAACGACCGTTGTTTGATGCAAAATTAGGCTTGCGGGTAGATTACTCTGGGTTCTGGCGTATCAGGACCACAACCGAAACAAAAGCCGTCGAAGCTGGTCCTCATAGTGTCAAGTGGAGATGGTTTTATAACTTCTTGAATAATGAGGATCATATGCCTGCCAAAGCAATCAGGCCGATGACAACCAAGAACAGGTAAAGCAGTTGCATCTGCGTCTCCAATATAAAATATGTCTTCAAACAGTAATAGATTTTGGTTGAATCTTAAGTCTTGCTTCACAATTACAAAAACGAAATCGGCAAGCCGCGAAGCTCTGCTGGCAGAGCATCCGAACCAGCATCAAAAACGTGTTCTGAATACTCTCGGGAATTGTCTCCACCTTTATTGAGAGCACATTGCGCCTTTCTCCTATGAACTTGGTTTCGCCAGTGTGGTAACCTGCGACCCTGAGGAACATCTGACCTCCTTCGGTGACTGATATGAGATGATTCCTAGCTTCCTGCCTTCAACATTGACAAGAATCCAGCCATCGCGTTCTAGCAAGTTCACCTAAGTTGAGGATAGCTGCATAAGTGCTGTTTTATGGATGAAAAAGGTCTATTTTTGCATTTAAAAAAGATGTGGGAACCTATAGAACTTTTTGGCGGTAGAGTAGCTACAACAAAGCAAAGTAAAATAACGTAGCCACGCCAAGTCTTGCTCAATGATAGAAGACAAGCTTGCATCCCTTGGAATAACGCTCCCGTCGCCTCCGGCCCCTGCAGGGTCGTACGTGCCAGTGGTCGTAACGCACAACAACCTTGCGTTTGTAGCAGGACAGATCCCGACAGAAGGCGGGCAGGTAAAGTTCAAGGGCAAGGTAGGCAGGGACATCTCGATAGAGGCAGGCCAGCAGGCGGCGCGCCTCTGTACGATAAACGCGCTGGCACAGCTAAAGTCGGCTCTTGGCAGCCTTGACAGAGTAAAGCGGGCGGTCAAGGTTACGGGGTTTGTCAGCTGCGACCCATTGTTTGCAGACCAGCCCAAGGTGATCAACGGCGCGTCAGACCTGCTGGTTCAGGTATTTGGCGAAAATGGTAGGCATGCAAGGGCAGCAGTCGGGGTGAGCAGTCTGCCTCTTGACAGCGCAGTTGAGGTCGAGTTTATCGTCGAGGTTTAGGGTAGAACATTCTTCGCGAAGACAGGGGTTGTTGCCTAATTCGATATCGCATAGCATCTCACCTTGAATCCCAGTCTGTTCGCGCATTGCAGCCGGTTCAACACTTCCGTGTTCC
>FWPU01002953.1_pt1 | contig 44751 bp, 37 predicted proteins | sample 2228361 | NCBI WGS metagenome assembly FWPU01 (sample SAMEA103939777, study PRJEB20133) | metagenome
TGTTTCTCGAATGATTAGCTCGGTGATCTTTCGGGCATACGGCTTGGGGATGTGGACCGGTCTTCGTGCCTCGATGTGCCGAGTAATTTCAGAAAAGATCAGACCAAGCAAGAGCATGGGTATAAGGAAAAAGGTAAAGACCCTATCCTCATAAGCCAGCTCATAATGGTACCGTGACCTCTTCATGGTTCAATCCCGTACAAGAACATACACTAAGTGCAGCGCCTCACTATAATTATTATCGTCAATTTGGTTGTTGGGCACAATGCGCCAGATCAGCGCCTATGCTGGCTCTACGGTTATTTTGTTTTCTGAAAGACTGCCAATGACATATGGGGAAAGTCAGCACGGTCAACAGTATATAGAACTTTCTTTAGCAAAAAAAACGGGATTTCCTTGTCAGCTTGAATGGTGGCCTTGCCGGCAAAGTGCAAGATAGGGACCGTGCTCTCAGTTTTCTTGAGCTTCTCTGCCCTGAGCTTCAGGTGCTCGTAGAGCACCGGCATGAGGAGCGCTTTTTCCGAATACCACTCCTTGAGTGAGTCCATTACAGGCACACCATCCACGTATATCCTGTCCTTTGCAACGGCGATCTCAACAGTAAGCTCCAGTTGATCCTGGCTTGTGGATTCGGGCATGATAACGTCGTTTACCATGTACATAAGCTGGCCGCCGGTGGAATAGCTGATGAGAAGAAATACAAGTATGAGGGTAAACATGTCCACCATTGAGGTCAGCAGCACAGGGAATTGATCTGACCCCTTACGCCGTTCCTTCAATGCGTGAAACGTCTTGCCGAGCCCAGAGGCATCCATTGGCTATTGAATCCCCAGTTTCTTGTCGATCTCTCGTGTTCCTTTTCGAAGGCCTTCAAACCCCTTGGCTTCTTCGAAGGCCTCGGACAAAGCAATGTTCGGGAAAAGCATCCTACGCATCCTATGCCCTCCCTCGGCATAGAGCTCTTCCCGGCAGGTATCCATGGTCTGAACGATAACGTCATACGGTATAGTATCGTCGACGAGCAGTACTACCTCTTCGTGCCGTGGGTATTTTTGCTTTAGACTGATCAGGATTGCCCTGAGGCGATCAAGGTCATACTCCTCTCCTTTTATCGGCACCTCATAGTACAGGTCTTCATAGGTCTCTTTTTCTTCTCCTTCCGGCGTATGGCTCAGTGTGGCTTCTACTCCAAACCCATTGTCATGAATAGAGACCTTAAGTTCTATGATACCCGTTGGAGTCTTCGTTTCTTTCGATGCACCAGTGCCCGGTATCCCTCCAAGTGTGCTGGCTTGGGGTAGATGTGTCCGTAAGGCAGCGAGCTGCTCAAATGCTGCAGTGACAAGTAACATCGGTATCAGGATACACAAAAGGCACATCATCGGCACCAAGTCGACATTGGCCTCGATTGTTCCCCTATGAGTGTATCGCCTCCTAACCCTTTTCATGCACTCTGCCCCCTGTGTGAGGTCTTGAGGGATTGGAGGAGGTTGAGCGTCTTTGTGCTAAATTCCTCGATTTCGTCCAACAAGCGATTGGTCTTTGCCTGCAGTATAGAATGAAAGAAAAGACACGGAATGGCCAAAATCAGTCCAAAGCAGGTGCAGTTCATGGCGTTTGCGATTCCTCGAGCTAGTAATGTTGCCTTCTCCCCTGGCTCTGCCCCTGAAATGGCATGGAAGGCTACGATCAATCCTGATACTGTGCCGAGGAGGCCGAGGAGGGTAGCTATATTTGCGATAGCTGCAAGATACGGGGTACGTTTTTGGATCTTGGGTGCCATCTCGAGCGTTGCCTCCTCCATCGCTGAGGCGACTCTGCTGGCATCTGTTTTGTACTGCATGAGTCCTGCCTTGAGAATAGCCGGCAGCGGTGAATCGTCGCAGAGTCGGATGGCTTCCTGGATGTTTCCACTTTGAATGTGGCTCCTGATAGATTGGAATAGGTGGTATCCGTTTACGTTATACTTGTAGTACAAAAAGTAAAGGCGCTCGAGAATGATCGCAACGCCGAGGCATAGTCCAAAGAGAATTGGATACATAAAGGGTCCGCCCGCCTTGAAGAAGTCTGACAAGAAAGAAAGCATACGTGGTTCCCTCCGCGAAAGCCTTATTTGTCCTTCCCTACATACAGCGTTGTTATCTGATCTATCCTTGTGCCACGATCAACGTAGTGACTCCTGGTATCTGACCAGGCCGTGTACCTCATCCTTGTCGATGGGCGCCAGGATCTCTTCTGAAAAATCCCTTTCTCGAGCAGTTGAGCCAGATTCATGGGGTGTATGTGGAATGATGAACATGGCCTTTGGTTTTTCGATTTCACCACGGATGTGAATCTCTTGCATCTGGATGGAGCGTTTTGGGGCAGTATCAGCGTCCTCATGTGGAGCGGTGCCCTCATTGGTGCGTAGCTGGCCAGGTCCTTCTCCTCCATCTACAGGTTCGCCTTGTACGGGTGGCGTAGCATAGAGGAGAGTGATGGCAAGAGTCAAATTGATCAACAGGATCAGTAAATAGGACCGTGGCATCCTCATTGCTCGTCCTGGTGAAGGCCGGACACAGTGCTGATCCATTTTGAAAGCAATGAAGCGTGGTGCTGGCCTCCAGCTTCAAGGTAGTTCTGAAGATATCCTAGTGCTGTTTCCATTTCCTCGAGCCAGCCACCGTAAACGATGCCGGCATTGAGCAATCCTATCAAAAACCCTTCTTGAGCGGCATAAGCCTTTTCGAAGAAAGAAGCTGCTTCTTTATAGCGCTGGAGCCTAAAGGAAACAAGCCCCAGGTTGTTATATGCCTCGGGCCGGTCTGGATCCAGCTCGAGTGCCTTCGTAAAGTACTGTTGCGCTTCAGCTGGTTTCCCGGACCGAAGAAGAACGATTCCTCGGTTGTTTACATCATCGAACGTTTCCTTGCCAGATGCAGATATCTTGTCATACACGTCGAGGGCCATCTCTGGTTGCTCTGTATCCATAAGGACACAAGCGAGCTTTCGAAGGGACGAGGGGTCTGCATCTGGTGTATCAAGGACGTGACGAATATGTGTCTTTGCTTTTTCTGGAGCGCCAAGGTTGTGATAGATGCGTACCATTTCTATATGAGGCTCTACGGAATCCGTATACATTGCTGCTGCCTGTAGCGATGAAATCGCCCCTGCATAGTCGTCCCTTTTCGCTCTACAAAGCCCCCTCAGATACAAGGCTTGGGCGTTTTTGTCATCCAATGGGAGGACACGCGTGAGGATGCGTTCTGCCTCAGCGTATGCGTTTTGGGCCATGTAGAGTGTTGCCATATTCACATATGCAGGGATGAGCTTCGGGTTGGCATCAAGTGCACGTCGGTATGCCTCGAGAGCCCGTTGTGGGTCTTCTCTCAATTCATAGAGAACGCCCAATGTAAAATGAACTTCATACAGTGATGGTTCCTTTTCAGCCAACGGAGTCAAGCGGGAAATGGTGTGCTCGAGCACTCGTGGAGAGACCGGAGGGTCAGCGTAAGCCTCTTTGAGCTCTCGCAACGCCTTTGCAAGGCTTTTTTCCAAGCGCGTGACCTTTCGGATAGAGAAAGCCCGTAGTGCGTCCTTGTCGATGTGCTCAATAAGGGTATGGCTACCCTGAATCGCATCGTTACAACACCGGGCCTCTTGTAGCAGGCTAGGGTAGTGTGCAGGGTCGAGTTTGGAGAGCTGGGAATAGGCCTTGATTGCCCAAGGGGTGAAAACACCCCTTTCAGCTGCTCGCTCGAGAGTGGTTTTGTAAGCCTCTTTTGCTTGATCGTAAAAAGGAAGTGCCTTTTGACGTAGTAGTTCTGAATATGCCTTTACTTCTTCCTCGTTCAGTCCCCGGGGGATCTCGGAGTCTACTAGCGAAGAGCCAAATTCTTCGTAGATTTCACCGATCCTATATCCTGAACCGATCGAGAGCTCGGGCACACCGTAGCCAATTGTCTCCAGATATCCGGCAATGAGCGTGTCGTAGAGGGCTTGTTTTTTCTTGAGATTCTCCTGTAGTGGTTCTACGAGTTTTATCTTCTTGTATACGTGCAGATCTCCTTCAAGGAGGGCAAAACGGGCTTGAGCCATCTGAAAACTGTCTACTTCGAGAGAGGGGGAGGTCTTTCGTGCCATTTCAACGTCCTTGAGAAGCAGGGCATATTTCTTGCGTGCCGCATCGGTATGTCCTCTTTGTTCTTCTGCTTTGGCCTCGAGGAAGTCAAATTCGAGTCTTCTTTTATGGTCCTGAGGATACCGAGTGCGATACGTAGAAAACAATGCGAGGGCCTCTTGTATCTTGCCCGCTTGTAAGAGCTTTTTGGCAGCCCGGTATAGGGATTCCTGAGCGAGGGAGGAGGAATGGTCAATGCGGTACAGTGCATCGAGCGCTACGCTCAACCGATCCCATTGTTCTTTTTTTTCATGATAAGGTATGAGGAACTCAAGGGCGTCTTTTGAGGGCTTGGAATTCGGATATGTGCGTACGAGGTCATCGAGTGCGACTACCGCACTGTCCATGTCTCCTGCTCGTTGGAAGCAGAGAGCGGCATTGTACAGGGCATCAGGTGCTATATCCGTATTGGGCGCCTCAGTCGCGATGCGACGGTAGCGCTGCGCTGCTTGCTCAACGTCTCCAGCGTCCTCTGATGCACGGGCTTGGGCAAACTGAGCAAGCCGAAGAAGATGCAGCATCCTGGCCTTCTGCTCGGGATCGAGCACTAACGGTCGCTCCTGAAGAGTGGTGGCCAAGCGCTCGATGGCTGGAAAGTCTTTCTCCTCAAAGTAACATTCGAGCAGTAACATCCAGGCCCGTGCGCAATGGCGTGTCTCGGTTGGGTAGCGATCGATAATGGATGCAAATACCTCCCGTGCCTCGCTGTAACGTCCCGCATTGAAAAGGATCTCCCCTTGTCTGGAAAGGAGCAGGGGTGCAGCCTCGCTGTGGGGATTGAGCAGCACATAATCACGGTAGGCCTCAAGGAGTTCGTCTGCTGGTTTTCCACTGGCCGGCCGTTCTGTTTCAAGGCACTGAATACGTTTTGCGGCTGCCTTCTCTCGGTAGGTGTTATACTCTGGTATCTTTGAGATCTTTTCATATGCTGTCGCAGCCTGTTCATACTCCTTCATCTCGAAGAGACATTCAGCATAGAGAAACCCCATTTCATACGTTTGCTCGTCAAGGGGAAAGTAGTTCAGATACGCCCGGTAGAGCTCAGCTGCTTTGGCGAATTGATCCTGAGCTCCTGTCTTCCTTGCCTCACCATGGTGAAAGAGGATGCGCTGCGTAAGGACAGCCTTGAGGTAATCGTCCACTTTGGTGCGGAGCGCTGGATCAAGGTTTGCTTTGTCCCATGGAGTACCGGCGCCATACCGGGTGACCAATGACGCTCGTTTCGGTGTTCTGTGACGAGGCACTCGATAAGAGATTGCTCTACAGCAGGGGCCTCAGGGGCAACCGGGTAACGGCTGAGTATCCTTACGTAGGTGTCGATCGCATCATGGTATCGGGAAGTCTCCTTGTAGAGGTTACCCAGCTGGATAAAGAGCGATAGACCATAGGCCGGATGTCCGTGATCTTCAAGGAATTTCTCCAATGGAGCAACGCCCCCGGTTTCACTGAAGCTCTTAGCCATGATTTCAAGGGATTCTTTGTAAAGGTCACCCTGTTTCTTTCCTGAGCCAGGGCCAAAGAGCTCCAGAAGATGTGCAAACGCGGATTTTGCCTCTGTAAAGTGTTCTTGGGCATAGTGACTCCAGCCGATCTTGAACAAGGCCTTTTCATAAAACGGCGAATCACCTCTAGCTACGACTTTTTCGTAATGCTGTAACGCCTTGGTGAACTCATTGGTCTCAAAGTAGTATTCGGCCAGACGCATATAGGCCTCTGTTGCGAACTTCTCTTCTGGGGCGGTCCTGATGACCTCATGATAGAGTGGTACGGCCTGCTCTAGGTCACCTTCCTCGTCATAACTATAAGCGATATTGTACATAGCCTCGGCTCGATGTGGCGAGGAGGGAAACGTTTGCAAAAATGTGTGGTAGACTTCCCGGGCGGCCTGGTAGTCAGGTCGAGGCGCTTCTGGAGGGCGGCTTGTCTCTCCCTTTTTATACCGCTCGTAGTGCTGTTCATAGGCCTTCATCGAGGCTGCATACTGGAGCATACTGTCTTCAAACAGGAGCGTCGCCAACGAAAACATAGTCTCTTCATACGTCTTTGGATGCAACTCATGTTTTCGTTTCAGAAGGCGCTGGTGGGTTGCTATAGCAGCGCGACGCCGCATGATCTCCTCTTGAGTCGCCTCTTCAAGAGATAGTGCGTCAGGGATCTGTTCAATCCGCTCGAGCGTCTTGGTAATCTCTGCTGCATCTCGATCTGCCCTCTCCATAATGGTCTTGAGGGATCGAGGAGGCACCTTACCCCGTGCGCATGAGAAGACAAGGGCTACTCCTGCTACAATGACTGCAAGCCTTGTAAGAGATCTACCATGAGGTAAACGTGGGAATGTCATAGTGCCCTACCCATGCACCAAATAATGAGGACAGCAGTCCATGCTAGTACGTTGCCTCATTATGACCATCAGGTAGCACGGCTGAACGATCCTTTTGGACGAGCGCCTGTGCAAACGCATGCTCGGTCTCCGCGAGAAGGGCCGTGAGCGCCTTGATTTCTTCTTGGAGGATGTGTTTCACTTCTTGTGCAAACAGTGTTCTGATGGTGTTTTCACTACGATCACATCGCTGTTTCTCATCCTCAGTTGTGGCCTTCAACAGCTCTTGTCGATCTGTAGTTTTGGAACTCGTAGGCTCGATGGGCAAGGACACTACAATCGGATGCTCAGCTACCTGCCGTGCTAGAAACAGGGTCCTTCCATACTGAACCAACGTGTCGAGCAGCGAGCCCCGTGTACGGGGCCACCGACCAGATACCAGTGTATTCATGAGCACTCCATACCGATCGGCTTCTGCCTGTACCTGCTGAAGTCTCTCTCTTAGGGAAAGGAGTTTCCCCAGGAATGTCTGACGGTCCTCCAGAGAATAGGTAGTCTTGGCGATCATGCGTTGTGCCGCATCGATCCGGGAAATGAGCTGCTCTACAGAGGTCCCTGTGAGTATAACGCGCTCAAGTACCGTTCTCCAGAAAGTACAAGATTCCCGTATGCCTGCCTTAGCACTGGCTCGATCGAGTAATCCTAGCTCCTCTGCCGCCAGGGCGGTGTGCAGGTCCAGGTCAAAGAGCCTCAGTGCAACATCGAGAAGATGTGCCGTGGTTGCTGTTTCTGGAGAAATGACTGCCTTGTCAAAGGGATCCAAGATGTACCGTGCTGCGTGCCCCGGCGACTGAGAAGGCGTATCCTGGATCTGATCCCGCAGCAGGCGCGATGTGGCAAACAATTCAGAGAGCCCTTTAAACCGTTCTGACAGGTACGCTGCCCTCAATACGATTCGAGCGAGCATGCCATGATTGTTGGATTCCAGGGGTAGGGTTTCATCCTGATGAGATCCTGACGGTGAATTCAGTACGTCTCGCACGACAACTTCCACGAGCTGCTCTATGCATTCCTTGGTATCGATACATGAGGAAAGAGTGTTTACCTGACGGGTGAGCGACTCCTGCAAGGATTCGTACCTTCGGAATGCCTCTTTGTAATCCTTTGCAGCCGAAAAAAGGCGTGCAGTTTCAAGATAGGTCATTCCAAGCATACGAGCATCCGGATGTGCTTGTGCAACTGCGGTCATGTAGGCAATCGCCTTGGGATAGTGACCGAGCGCCTCGTAGGCCCATCCCATGCCCATCAGGGCCTCTGGGAAGAGGAGATGCGAGTGGTGGATACGGGCATATTCTGCAACGGCTTCTTGGAAGTGGTGTGTGTGGTGCAGGGTCCTCGCTCTGGCAAGCGTGGCCAGATCTTGGAGAAAACGTTCCTCCGGTGCACGAGAGGCTGCAGATTGGCAGGCCTGGAACAGATCGAGGGCCCTTTGATATTCATTTCGTTTATAAGCGATCTGTGCGCGTGTGTACGTGGCAAAGGGATACAATAGACTCCCCTTGTCGATACCTCCGAGGATCTCTTCTGCCTCGGTGTAGCTACCTCCCCGGTATAGGGCCTGTCCGATGAGATATGACGATCGGTCGTCAAAGGTACATGTCCTTTCTCGTGTACAGGCGGTGAAAAGATCGATGAGGGCGTGGATGTTCCCCAGATGGTAGTACAGAGCCGTCAGATGCGCCCGCCAGGTTGAAGCTGCTGGAAGCTCGGGGAACTGGTCGAGCAGCCTCTGATAGTGGAAGAGTGCCTCTTCCTTGTGGCCTGTCGTTTCGTACCACATGGCCAGTCGTTCTATGTCCTGTTCGATAGCTTTAGGGTCGGGAGTATCCCAGAAGGACTCTTTAAGGGCCAAAGGGAATGAGCAAGGGAGGTGCGTGGTGTCTGCGGTCTCAAGGAGGCTTCTAAGGCTCATCCTTTGGTAGACGGCATCAGCAGGACTGCATTGCCATCCCCATGGAGCAAGGAGGACAGCATCTGGATACATGGCATATGCTGTGGAACACGACAAGGCAATCAAGATAACTTCGAGCACACACACCAGACCCACAAGGTTGCAGACATCGATACGCCCCCGTGTAGGATACGAGCTAGGTACAAACGACCCTTTCCTTTTGCTTCTCAGCATGCCTGATAGGGACATAAACAAAACCTATTCCAAACGTCGCGGGCAGCGCGTCAACGATTAAAACACCTCTCGTTGTGTAAAGCAACTCTCCCAGTAGTTTGACAGGTGACATAGTGGCGTGATAAAAACCACGCGACTGCTGGTCACGTTGTCTCCGCCTATGGGGACAGGCTGTTCAAATAGAGGCGCCTACGCGGGGGTGATCCATCAGATCAACATGCCTGCTCTGACAGAGAAGAAGAGGAGAAGGAGATGCCACTGAAGGTATTTTCTGACGCCTGGATAACGGCTTACAGAGAAGCGATTAACAACAGTCCCTATCGGGAAGCAGGAAAAGACTGGCGGGCCGGGCCAGTGGCGCTGATTGTACTTGAGAATCCTGAGATAGGATTGAACAACGATATTGGAATATGGCTCGATCTCCATGAGGGAGTCTGTAGAGAAGCGACATTGTGCGATCGCCAGAAAGCCATGACAGCCCCTTTCTGCATCACCGGTGAATACTCGCAATGGAAGCAAGTCTTGTTGAAGGAACTCGATCCCATCAAGGGTATGATGCAGGGCAAACTGAAACTCAAAGGCGATTTGCCCACGATTGTTCGGTACGTAAAGGCCGCACAGGAACTCGTAAACGCGGCTTCTACGCTGGATACCGAATTCTTGGATTGATGTGACCCAAGGATTGCCAGCCTCCATTCCGCGAGAGGAGGGGTGTGCGATGCAGTATGATTCGAAACTCCAGTTCATCTATACCAACCCTACGAAAATCGTGTTCGGCAAAGGGACTATTAAGGACGTAGGATACGAAGCTGAAAAGCTAGGAGGCACGCGTGCCCTTGTTGTTACTGATACCGAGCTTGTAAAGACAGATCTTATAGACCGTGTAACAAAGTTTCTTGGTAAACGATGTGCAGGTGTGTTTGCTGAAGTCGTTCAGGATACTGGGGTGCACATAGTCGACAAAGGGGCGGCGTACGGAAGATCGATAGGTGCTGACATTGTCGTATCGGTGGGAGGTGGCAGTTCCATCGATACAGGCAAGGGGATAGCAATCTTGCTCAAAGAAGGGGGAAAGCTCCATGACTATGCTGCTCAATTCAATGCTCTCACGAGACGCCAGACCCCCCATATCGTCATCCCTACCACTGCAGGTACAGGTAGTGAAGTTACCTATGCAGCAGTGATAAAGGATCATGACCGAAAACAGAAGCTCCTCGTAGTAGATTACCACATCATCCCGGATGTCGGCATCCTTGATCCTGAAATGACCGTGGGTATGCCGCCGCGATTGACTGCAGCAACGGGCATGGATGCACTGACCCATGCAATAGAGGCAATCCATTCGGCGCAATGCGAACCGATGAGCGATGCGATGGCGCTTCATGCGATTCGTCTCATTCGTTCATTTCTGCCCACAGCGGTTCAGAACGGCCAGGACCTGGTGGCAAGGGGACAGATGCTTATTGCTGCATGTATGGCAGGGATAGCCTTCAGCAATGCCCAAGTTGGGGTGGTGCACGCACTAGCTCATTCGGTGGGTGCTCGATGCGGCGTGCCACATGGAGTTGCTAACTCCATACTGTTGCCATATGGAATGATATTCAACAAAGATACCTGCCCAGGTCGCTACGCAATGGTCGCTGAAGCACTTGGTATTTCGCGGGCAGGCTTATCTGATGGAGAAGCTGCGATTCGTGCAATAGAGGAGATACAACGGTTCACTGCATCCATTGGCTTGCCACAAAGGCTCAGAGACGTCAACGTGCCAAAGCAGGTGCTACGGGAACTTGCAGAATTGTCGCTTTACGATGGAAGTCTCGTGTACAACCCACGGCCAGCCTTTGATGCAGAGCTTCTCGAAAGGATCCTCGAGGATGCGTGGTGAAAATCGTGTGCCTGTGAGGAGCCATCCGAGACGCTCTCACAGACAGGAGTGGAACACAGACATGTACCGTAGCAGATAAGGGTGATCGGGCATGGAACGGATACTCATTGCACCAGGCTCTGAAGACAATGCTATGGCTGACATGCTCAGCAATCTTCTCCGTCAGAACATTGCTCAGAGCACGATCAAAGAAGCTATTTTCAATGCCATGAAAACCACAGTAGCGGTACACATCGAGGATATCGATGTTGCCCTCACGTTGGACTTCGACTATGGTACTCTTACTATTTACAGTGGCACACCAAAGCGCGCTCGCATACGAATTTATACTGCGTCGGCCTACGTGCTCGATCTCAGCAACATATCTATTCGATTTGGTTTGCCCTACTTCTTTGATGACAAGGGCAGAGCGATTCTCCAGAACGTATGGAAGGGAAACATTAAAATCGTTGCTTTGCCCTGGGATCTCCTCGATGTGATCCGCCTTACCCGGATTATGTCTATTAACGAATAACTTCGACAGGCTATGCGCCTGAGGTCAGGCTAGTTCACCCACTGCCCTTCCACGATTCTGTGCTCGGCAAACCTGTGAATAGCATCATGCAGATCGGTCTCGGATTCGTCAGACGTGTGCTCAAGTTGGTTGACAAATAAGCAGAATTTTCTGGTCGCATAGAGCAGTACCAGAGCACCTGCTATGAGGAGAGAGGCGAGCACCACGGCAAATGTTTTAGGTGCTATGAGGATGAGCAGCCCTGCGAGGAGGCATACAAGACCTGGCATATACAAGAGCCATAGGCGTTTGGGTCGTAGATATATTCCCTGATGTACTATAATCATGTGTGAATTCCTTTCTCTTCTTTTTGTGAGGTGTATCGTTATTGCCGCTACCTCGATGTCGATGAACAAGGTAAGCAGAGGTAGGTAAAAGTCAAGGTCCTAGAAGCAGGGTGCAGGACTGGCCAATGTATTCGAGGGACTGCGGTCACTCATATGGACTCATGACAGACCTCTACCAGTTGACAATGGCAGCTGGATACTACTGTGCAGCACGAGAGGTCCGCGCGACGTTCGAGCTTTCGATCCGTAGCATGTCCCCCCATCGGTCTTATTTTGTTGCGGCAGGGCTTGGGCCAGCGGTGGAATATCTGCTCAATCTGAGGTTTCGTGATGATGACATTGATTATCTAAGTACCCTGCCTGTGTTCAAACATGTTCCCAAAGATTTCTTCGATTATTTGAGCAGCTTTCGGTTTACCGGCAATGTCTGGGCCGTCCCTGAGGGGACCGTCATCTTTGCCCAAGAGCCCATACTACAAGTTGAAGCTCCCATTGCTGAGGCCCAGGTAGTGGAGACCTTCTTGCTTTCTCTGGTCCACTACGAGACGTTGGTTGCAAGCAAGGCGTCGCGGATTGTGCAGGTGGCGCAGGGAAAGGGTGTTGTGGATTTTGGTTCGAGAAGGGCCCATGGTCCTGAGGCCGGGATTCACGCAGCACGGGCGAGCTACATTGCAGGGTGCTTGGGCACGTCAAACGTACTCGCTGGCAAGATGTTTGGAATTCCTGTGTATGGCACGATGGCACATTCGTGGGTTCTTAGCTTTGAATCGGAAAGGGAGGCATTTGAACGTTTTCATGCCGTATTTCCTGATGCGACATTCCTATTGATAGATACCTACGACGTTGGCCAAGGGGTGATCAACGCGCTCCAGTGTGGTGCCGCCTTAAAAGGTGTGCGGCTCGACAGTGGAGACCTCCTTGCGTGGAGCCGCAAGATACGAGAGCTCCTCAATAGCTCGGGGCTGAAGCATGTTCTTATTATGGCCAGCGGGGACCTCAACGAATATAAGATCGAGGAGCTTGTCCGAAGGCAGGCACCGATCGACCTTTTTGGGGTAGGTACTGACCTTGTGACGTCACGAGACGATCCTGCGCTCGGCGTCATTTACAAGCTTGTTGAAACAGCCAGCAGCGGTCATGTGCGGCCGTGTGCGAAATTGAGCGAAGGAAAGCTTACGTATCCAGGAAGGAAACAGATATGGAGACAGCGAGACACGAAAGGCCGCTATCGAAAGGACGTGGTAGCTACCCTTGATGAGACACCCCCTCCGGATGCTGAATCATTACTGATTCCTGTCATTGCCAACGGTGTGCCCGTCGGCCCTCTTCCGTCCCTGCAAGAGGCTCGCAGTAGGTGCGCTACCGAGGTTAGGTGCCTTTCTCCACGGTACCGAAGGATCGATACCCCAACGTCATATCCAGTGGTAATCTCACCTGTCCTCAAGCGCATGATCAAAACAACCTACGCGAACAGACCACGCTCTAGTCGTGCCCCCTGATGCGCGGGTATGTGCGCCTATGCACAGCACGTTATGCATCGAGATCCGTCATTCTTTCTGGGCCTTGCTTTGATACACTCTGACATCGCGGAGTCTGAATTTCCAGTACTTCCCCTCCTTTATGCCGCGCAGCTTCCCTTTTCGGGCCAAATAAATCACGTCGTCTGGCGGTAGGTCGAGGATGTGGGCAACGTCTTTTGAACGCAGTAGATTGTCTTTTCGTGCCTGTGTCATTGGGTCCTCCTTTGGCAGTTTTTAACGATTACCATATTCTTTACATATTATAACAACCACCAAGGGTCGTGTAAAGTAAAAAATGACAAAAAAAACAACTTCTTACTACCATGGGTCGCCTTCAGTGGGCCGGCAGCTCCTTCCTTGTACGCCTCCTTGCATGATCGAGCATGTGCGTGAGGTGTGCTCTTCGGAGGTAGCTCATGTAATTGTTGTTTGGTTGGACTGACGTTGAGTGAAACAAGTTCCAAAGCGTGTCTGCAGGGGGAGGGGGCGTTGTACTTCTTGACTTAAGGCAAACACCGTCTTATCGTGGCCAGAGGGTCTGCAAAGAACTGAAAAAGAAAGAGCGCCTGCGATGAGTGAGCCAACGGAAGCTTCGTACGCCGGGATGAAGTGGTGGGGGTGGGGTGACAGCACCAAGTATTTTTCGCTCGACGGCCGTCCCCGGTTTGTCTCATATCTTGGGGACCGACTCAAGACTTCTGTCGATCGTGAGCATCGTCCCGTTGATATCAAGGACATCACGATTGCGCCGCCAGAGATACCCCCCCAAGTACTCAATAAACTCGCCGTACTACTCGGTGAGGAGGTAGTCAGCACAGAAGCGAGGACACGCATAGGTCATGCGATGGGCAAGGGGTACCGTGATCTCGTGCGGGTGCGTAAGGGACAGGTAGCATCGGTACCTGATGCCGTGATATGGCCGGCGTCTGAACGTGATATTGAGGTCGTGTTATCATGGGCCCAGGATCATGAGATCGCTGTGGTGCCTTTTGGCGGTGGAAGTAGCGTGGTTGGTGGCGTAGAAGCGAAACGCGGAGCTACGCACAAAGGCGTCGTATCCCTTGATATGGCTCGCATGAATCGGATCTGTACGGTTGATACTGTCTCGCGTATAGCACGTATTCAGGCAGGTACTCCTGGACCTGTGCTGGAACGAGCGCTCAATGAGCGAGGGTTCAGTCTCGGCCATTTTCCCCAGTCCTTTGAATATTCCACACTGGGTGGCTGGGTAGCTACACGATCTGCGGGACAACTGTCGTCTCTTTACGGCAAGATCGAGCACATGGTTACCTCAGTGGCGATGGTAACGCCTCGAGGGAGGATCGAGACACTTCAGACACCAGCACGTGCAGTTGGTCCAGATGTCACACAGCTGGTAGTGGGGTCAGAAGGGACCCTGGGTGTTATCACGGAGGTGAGCGCAAAGATACATCCACTTCCCGAAGAGCAAAAGTATGCTGGATTCTTTTTCAAAGACTTTCTAAGCGGGATCGATGCATCACGGGCGATCATTCAGGAGGGTCTGACTCCGGCTGTGCTCCGTCTCTCTGATGCCGAAGAGACACAGTTTGGTCTCCTGCTCAAGCCCAAGGCTACTCATGCCAGCAAGGAGCTTGCGCAGCTCGGCGGCATTTGGGCCCTGGATAAGCTCGGGTATAGGAGCGAGCGGCGTTGCTTGATGATACTCGGGTTTGAGGGCCGTAAAGGGCCCACCGATTCTGCAGCCCGGTTTGCACGAAGGATATGCAAGGAGTATGGGGCAATATACCTTGGCGAAAGCCCCGGCAAAATGTGGCATGCTGACAGGTTCGAACATCCGTATCTTCGGGACACGCTTCTCGATCGAGGAATTATGATTGATACCCTGGAGACCTCGACTGATTGGCACAATGTGATCCCCCTCTACTACGCGGTGTCACGTGCGCTGAAGGAGGCAATACGGGCCACAGGAGTCAGCGAAATCGTAATGTGCCATTTGTCTCATGTATATCCGTCAGGCTCCTCGCTGTATTTTATTTTTCTGGGCAAACAGGTGATAGGAGGAGAGCTTGAGCAGTGGTATCATATCAAGAAAGCTGCATCGGATTGCATACTCGAGCACGGGGGTACGATAAGCCATCACCATGGTGTCGGTATGGATCACGCTGCGTGGGCCAACCGGGAGCACGGTGAACTCGGGATCGAGTTGCTCAAAGGCCTCAAACACTCGGTCGACCCTGGTGGAATCATGAACCCAGGCAAGCTGATATGTGATTGAGGGTGATGCGAGCTTGATGTGTATGTGCTGCTGTGCGTCTCTTGCGGAGGGAGTACATTGAGATATGTTCTGATATGCGAAGATGATCTTTTTTACTATTTTATTCCTAAGCAGCCTTTGGAAATCATCTTCCTCTGTGAAAGCGAGACCCTCCAGAAACGCCTCATCAGGTGGGGAGTGAAGTGCAGACGTGCTGACCTTAGATCTGAGGCCGTGTACCGGAAATTGAAATTGTGCCCCACAGATCGGATGGCTATTTTTGTCCGCAATGAAAGGGAAAAGAGAGACATCATCTCAACCGTTTTGGATCACACGAGTATCCTTGGGATTACGGTGGTCCAAGAGAGAGGAAGACACCCCATACCGTCTCCGCACCCCAGAGTGAGGTATGTACCATTGTCGTCGGTGTGTCAGAATGGGCTCATGTACGAGATGGAAAAGACGATCAGCATGATCCAGCTACGGACGTTACGGTCCATATTTCATGAGCAAGAGCGGGTGCTTCTCCTTCTCCAATACGATCCTGATCCTGACGCGATTGCAAGTGCGTTGGCCATGAGGACGCTCCTGGGCCGCAACAAAGTGAGCGCACCCATCGCCTCCTTTGGCGCTGTCAATAGACCAGAGAATCTCGCAATGATAAACCTGCTGGAAATCGAGGTCCTCAGGATTACTCCCCAAGACTGTGCGGAGTTCGACCGTATCGTGCTGCTCGATGTGCAGCCTTCTCACTTTCGAGAGACGCTCCCGTATGTCCATGTGATCATAGACCACCATCCTGAGACGGAGCGAGTGGAGACGATGTTCAAGGATATTAGACCTTACTACGGAGCCACTTCGACGATCCTTACCGAGTACCTCCAGGCAGACGATGCGAAGATCCCGCAGCGGCTTGCGACCGCACTACTTTACGGAATAAAGACTGACACCTTGCTACTTGAACGGGAGGCCGTGGAGTCTGACCTCCGGGCCTTTTCATATTTGTACCCAATGGCCAATCATCGGCTCATACGACAAATGGAACGGCCGCAGTTGCCAAGAAAGGATCTTTACCTGCTGAGCAAGGCCTTTGAAGCCCCTGATATTGTCGAGGACGTGATGTTCACTCATCTTGGCGCCCTTTCTCGTGAGGATATCATTCCTTTTATTGCCGACTTTTGCCTCGAGGTCGAAGGGGTGGAATGGGCAGTTGCATCTGGGACGTATGAGAATTCGCTCATTATCTCTGCGAGGAACTATGGCAACACGCGCAGTGCAGGAGAGGTGCTCAGAGCGGCCTTCTCAGGAGTGGGCAAGGCAGGCGGACATCGATCCATGGCCAAAGCAACAATTCCGTTGAGTGCACTGGAAGATACCTCAGAACAGGCCCTACGAGAGTACGTCAAGACGCGCTTTCTTGCCCATGTAAGGACCGGCGGTTAATGAAGTCCCCTGTCGTCCGTATTCATTATGTTCCACACCTGGACTGTCACTAAAACGACTGGTGGTGTACTTCGATGAAGGAAGAGTCTATCCGCATTGCTGTCGTCCAGATGAATTCTACTGAAGACATGGAGAAGAATCTCGTCTGTGCAGAGCATCTCCTCGAGAAAGCTCGAGCCACGGGAGCAAGGATTGTGGCACTGCCGGAGAATTTTGCATGTATGGGGACCGAGGCAGAACGATCTCGGTATGCTCAAGACCTGGAGGGTCCGATCCTTTCATTTCTCCAGAGCTGTGCGCGACGGTTTTCAGTCGCTATAGTAGGTGGCAGCTTCTTGGAGCGTGCTGAAGCATCTTGTGGAAACGTCTTCAATACCAGTGTCCTCGTCGATGCGTCCGGAGCACTTGTTGCCGTCTACAGGAAGATACACCTGTTCGATGCTGAGGTTGCGGCTGGCTGTTCGTATAAGGAATCCTCCTACGTAAAGCCTGGAGCTGAGATCGTTGCAGCTCCAATAGAGGGGATTGTCTGCGGTTTGACCCTTTGCTATGACCTCCGCTTTCCAGAATTGTATCGACATCTCACCATGCAGGGGGCCAGGGTCATTTTTGTGCCATCCGCATTTACAGCCGTTACTGGAAAGGATCACTGGTTTCCTTTGCTTCAGGCACGGGCCATAGAGAATCAGGTCTACATTGCGGCACCGGCCCAATGCGGCAGGCATGGTCAACAGCACTTTACCTATGGACATGCTGCGATCGTAGACCCTTGGGGCATCGTCGTTGCGCAGGCTGCCTGTGGGGAATCTGTCGTTACGTACGATGTAGTACCTTCGTATCAAGATGAGGTGCGGACCCGCATGCCGGTGCTTCGCCACGTAAGAGGTGATCTCTATCCTGTGGCAGGGATGCCACATACCCGGGTGTGACGGTACATGTCCAAAGAAAAGCGTGTGTGTCTAGCTCTTAGCTGTTCGATGCAACGAAGCTGTGTGGCAGGTTAAGCCATAGGAGCGTCTTGGAGTTCTTTGAGTCGTTTTTGTCGGTAGCGACTCCTCTTAAGACTCGATAGACGATCGGTGAGAAGGATGCCGTCTAGGTGGTCTATTTCATGCTGAAGTGCGATACTGAATAGATTGTCTGCATCTATTAGAATGGTCGAGCCATCAGGGAGCATCGCTTCCACCTTGACTTCTTTTGATCGGCTCACCTTGACAACAAGATCAGGTAAGCTTAAACACCCTTCCTCGTACTCGACCGTACCGCGTCTTTCAACTATGCGGGGATTGATGAGTTTGTACACGTGTTCCCCACGGTGCTCTCGATCTGCATCGACAACAATGAGCCTGAGGAGGTGGCCGACCTGAGGTGCTGCGAGCCCGACGCCATTTGCCGCATACATTGTCTCAGCCATATCGTCGAGAAGCTTTTGGATATCACTTGTCACCTGCAGGACAGGCAAGGATCTTTTTTTCAGTATTGGATCTGGAAAGGTACGAATCTTCCTTGCTGCCATGGCGTAGTATCCTTTAGTTTCAAGAAAGCGCTGGTAGCGAGCACGATTACAACCCTTTGAAGTTCATATATATTTTTATATTTTAGCCAATTCTACTGTGCCACCTTCACATCAGTCAATTGGAGGTGACCACCCACGATACCTGCTGGCCAGCGCGGTGTTTTAACGGTTACTCTTTGCCTCCAAACGGTAAGGGAAGACCTTCGAAGCTATATGATGAGCTGCTCAGGCCGTCTATCATGTTAGATGTTGTGGATGCAAGAAAGAAGTCGTTTGGCTCGTAACGAGCAGGTGTTTACTACTACGTGGGGTTTGACTTCCTTTGGCTCGCCTGTTAAGAAACCAAATAGAAAAGGTAGAGGCACTATGTCTGAGCCTGTTTGTTAGAGTTGTTGTTTAATATCGTTACGACGCAAGGAGAGGAGCACACACTGATGGACTTTAGATTGACACCGGAGCAGATAGCTTTTAAGGAATCAGTGCTCCGGTTCTGCAGGAAGGAGATTGCCCCCTATGCCGAAGAGTATGACGCAAAAGGGGAATTTTGTTGGGAGGCGTGGAAGAAGATGGGTGAGTTTGGGCTTTTGGGACTCCCGTACCCAGCTGAGTATGGTGGCGGTGAGGCCGATGTCTTGACTGCCGTTCTTGCAGGAGAGGCTATGGGAAGGGGTGGTGCTGACGGGGGATTACTGCTTTCCTGGGGTGCTCATACGTACCTTTGCGGAGATACCATCCTCAAGAACGGTACAGAAGAGCAGAAGAAAAAATATATGCCGAAGATCGCCTCTGGCGAATGGGTGGGAGCGATGGGGCTGACTGAGCCTGATGCTGGTTCAGATGCTGCCTCGATTAGAACCACTGCAGTACGCAAGGGGGACTACTACTACCTCAATGGGACCAAGATGTTCATTACCAATGGGCCAATCGCTACTGTGTTGGCGGTCTATGCCACGATCAACAAGGACCTCAAGCACATGGGGATTACCGCGTTCATTGTTGAGAAGGACTTTAAAGGATTTTCAGTAGGCAAGAAACTGAACAAGATGGGTGTTCGTTCGTCGACCACCTCTGAATTGATATTTGAGGATTGTGAAGTGCCGGCTGAAAACAGGTTGGGAGAGGAGGGAATGGGTTTCATGGCCGCCCTTGGGACCCTTGAGTGGGACAGGAGTGCCTTACTTGCGCCTTCGATTGGTGGATTCGAGTGGATATTGGAGCAATGCGCACTTTACGCAACCCAGAGAAAGCAGTTTGGAAGGTCCATCGCTGAGTTTCAGGCAATCCAACATAAGCTTGCCGATATGAAAGTATTCATCGAAGCCATCAGACTTCTTGTGTATCGGGTAGCCTGGTGCAAGGATCAGGGCAGGCCACTCAACCACCTTGAAGCTGCTATTGCCAAACTTGTAGTGGGCGACTGGGGTATGTTGTGTGCCTCTGATGCAGTCCAGATACATGGTGGATATGGTTATATCCATGAGTATCCTGTCGAGAGGCTCTTTAGGGATTCCAAACTTGGTTCGATCGGAGGAGGAACCTCTGAGATTCAAAAGACGATCATTGCTCGGATGCTGCGGGAAGGTCTTTAGCTCATTGGTGATGGAGCCCAATCATGGACTATGAATTGAACGAGGATCAGAAGCGATACAAGGATGAGTTTGGACGGTTTTGTACGGACGTTATCGCACCCTTGCGCTGGGCTGTTGAGAAAGGAGGAGCTCGAGGCCTCAAGGCCGTAAAGACAGCTTACCGTGCGCTAGGCGGTTTTGGCTATCTTGGCCTATGCTTCTCGGAGTGCTGGGGTGGACGAGGTCAGGATCTTGTTCTACAGACAAGTTGCGATGAAACCCTTGCCAAGATCTCTCCATCGATCTTCTTGTCAGTGTATACGTCATCTGTGCACTGTGGAAAACTGATTGAACAGTTCGGATCCGAGGAGCTCAAGAAGTCAGTCCTCCACAACCTGCTCCGGGGTCGTCGCATGGCATCGATGGCAAGGACTGAGGCTGGAGCAGGGACAGATCTAACCAGCATTGCCACAACACTGGTACGGACAAGTGATGGCGAGCTCAGGGTAACGGGCCACAAGGACTTTTGTGTCAATGCCCCTCTTGCAGCTCTATTTATCGTCGTGGGCCAGCGGGCTGAAGGCCATGCTGCACAGGACCCGGAAAGGCGTCTTGCAATGATCGCAATCCCTTCCAAGGTGACTGGACTGGAGATTGGTGAAGCAGCGGAAACAGTCGGCTATCGTGGGCTGCCTATTGCACGACTGAGATTGAATTCCTGTACGGTACCGGACTGGTGTGTGCTAGGAGCAGAAAAGGATGCTCATGTAGTGCTGGAAGCATCCTTCGAATGGGATGCGATAGGAATCACGTCAGCATCAGTAGGAATTATGACGAAGGCACTCGAGGCAAGTCTTGCCTACTCCAAGGACCGACAGGTCCTTGGAAAACCCATTGGAAGTTTTCAGGAGGTATCCTTCAAGTTGGCTGAGATGCGAGCAATGCTCGATACCGCCCGCGTGCTTTCTGCAAAGGCTGCTTGGCTCAAACAGGAAGGGGATGCAGAGGCTCGTGTCTTACTCTCCTGTGCGAAGCTCTACGCATCTGAGGCAGCCTCTCGGTGCGCAAGCTACGCCATCCAGATCCATGGTGGTCATGGGATATACAAGGATTCTCCTGTGGCAGGACTATACGATGATGCAAAGTGCTGCGAAATCGCAGGGGGAACCTCGGAGATCCACCGACTTGCGATTGCACAATCGGTCCTTAATGCGGTTGGATAGATCTTTCTCCCTTTAGGATTCATCGAGACCTGTTGAGTCATCGGCCATCGTATCATCACGGTCTTCGAGCCCTTTGCCAGAGGCAATCTCGTCTGCCATCTGGTCGAGTTCTTCGCCGCTGATGTCTTCTCCTAGTTGACTGCCCATTTTTTTTAGCCACCTGGCCACACTCGCAGGGTCCTTTTCATCCAGTCCAGCAAGGTTTGCTGGGTCTGTCATTGATTCCAGCCGGGCCTCTTCAGACTTGAGTGACACAAAGCGGGATATGAGACGTCGCAGGCGTTTTCCGCCACAACGAGGGCACGCAACATCTTCGCTGCCACCGACACGGAAGGTCAGCACCTCGACCTTTTTTCTGCATGTCTCGCACAAGTACTCGTATATAGGCATAACGACCTCTTCTAAGGGTTGCGTTGGTCATCACATCGCCAAACCATACTCCCTTGTGACAAAAAAAATAAGCGTGGCACACGGTTTGTCAAGCGGATGTTCCCCTCGAGTTCAATATCCTTTCCAAAGAATGGTGTCCCTTTTGTAATTGACGTCGTCAGTAATGGGATAGTTGATATTGTAGTGGAGGCCCCGGCTTTCTTTTCTGTACATTGCGCTCGTTACAATAAGATCTGCGACGAGTACCAAATTTCTAAGCTCGATTAAGTCGGGGGTGAGAAGGAAGTCCCAGTAGTATTGATGTATCTCTGACAGAAGTGCATCGATGCGGCGCTTGGCCCTTTCCAGGCGCTTATTTGATCTAAAGATCCCCACGTAATTCCACATGAGTCGCCGTATTTCATCCCAATTATGGGCAACCACCACCGATTCGTCGCTGTCGACTGCGTGACCGCTCGTCCACTCAGGGATAGAAGGCGGCGATACCGATCGTTCCTGGGTCCTTGAGCAGGCGTCCTGAGAAGCCCTTTCTGCGAAGACAAGGGCCTCCAAAAGCGAATTGCTTGCAAGTCGGTTAGCACCATGCAGCCCGGTACAGCTGACCTCTCCCACTGCATAGAGATTTTGTATGTCAGTCCTTCCGTTGATATCTACCACTACGCCTCCACACGTATAGTGGGCTGCAGGCACGACAGGCAGAGGCTCAGTGGTCATGTCCAGTCCAAGCTGCAAGCATCGTTGATAGATATTGGGAAAGCGCTTTTTTATGAAATCAGCTCCCATCTGGGTACAGTCGAGGTATACGTAGTCGTCACCACGTTTCTTTAGTTCATTGTCGATTGCACGCGCAACGATGTCACGAGGTGCCAGACAGCCTTGTGGGTGATAGCGTTCCATGAAGGTAGAACCATCTTTCAGTCTAAGAAGTGCGCCTTCTCCGCGCACGGCCTCTGAGATCAGGAACGATTTTGCCCGTGGGTGGTATAGGCAGGTAGGATGAAATTGAATGAATTCCATATTGGCTATCCGGGCGCCTGCACGGTAGGCCATGGCTACCCCGTCTCCTGTGGCAATATCGGGGTTGCTCGTATACAGGTACACCTTGCCGGCTCCGCCAGTGGCAAGAATCGTGACGGGCGCGATGAAGGTATGGACGGTATTGGTGCGAACGTCAAATACGTATGCCCCCCAACAGGTGCGCTCGTGCAACGGAACATGACGACCCCGAGGGTAGATGAGGAGGTCGATGGCACAATGGTAGTCTTTGAACGTGATCCGCTTGTGCTGGGAAGCGATGTCAAAGAGCCTACTGACGATTTCCCGGCCAGTAAAATCCTCTGAGTGGAGAATACGGCGCTTGGAATGTCCTCCTTCGATCCCAAGGTCGTACTCAACATATTCAGAATCGTTCCTCCTTGAAAACTGTACCCCACACGAGATGAGTTCTTTGATTCGTGCAGGCCCCTCGGAGACCACCATTCGAACGACGTCTTCGTGACAGATGCCAGCACCTGCGACAAAGGTATCTCGGATATGCTCCTCGAAGGAGTCCTCTTTACTGAATACCGAGGCGATTCCCCCCTGTGCATAGTTGGTGCTCGATTCCAGTGGGTCTTTTTTGGTCAGAATCGTGACGTCAGCGTGTGCAGCAGCCTTTAGCGCAGACCAAAGCCCCGCAATACCACTTCCAATGATCAGTATGTCTGTGTAATATCTCATTGTTTTCTCAGGCTATGACGATACGAGTGAATGAGTGGTGATCAGTCCAGTACGTGGCAGTGGACGATAATGGCAACGGTCTCGTGCGGTCATCTGGTGGAAATGCTGCTCACCGTCTCTAGACCGCCACTTTCCTATTTGTTGACAAAGGAGCGTTCACTTTCACAGTATGAGGAAACCGTAGCTCGCGACCTCGTACATACATTCACCCGGGAGTGCTCGGGACCCGAGGACACACCGAATGCGGATTAAGATACTTGTCCTGTGTATCTACAGTCAATGGCTTCTCATTGCATCTGAGCAGCTTCTGGCTGACATTTACTATTACGAGGACAAGAAAAATGGTGTTGTATGTTTTTCAAATGTGCCTGTGGACCGTAGATATCGTTTTAAAGAGCCAGAACGCATCCTTCCGGCGATGTCCCAGCGAGATCTTACGAAATATGATACAATAATAGAGCAGACAGCTCGAAAGTACCATCTAGACCCCCGACTTCTCAAGGCGGTTATCAAGGTAGAGTCGGACTTTAACCACCTGGCGATTTCAGAGGATGGAGCAATGGGGCTTATGCAGTTGATGCCGGACAAGGCCAGGGAACTAGGTGTGCGAAATGTGTTCAGCCCCATTGAAAATCTCGATGCCGGCGCCAGATACCTGTCAGAGCTGTTACGAAAATACAATGGCGATGTCACGATGGCCCTGGCAGCATACAATGCAGGAGAAGAAGCAGTCCGAACCTATCAGGGTGTGCCCCCGTTTGCCGAGACACAACAATACATCAAGAAGGTGCACGAACTATATCCGGCCGCGAGTGGAGGTTCGGGACAAACTGGATCTAGAGAAAACAAGATACTATCTCCATGACGAGAGACCCACGTGTGGAGAGGGAAGGACCTCGTTTCATGAGTGAATCGAATGAAAAAGGAAGGATAGCAAACGTACCGAACATCTTGTCCATGTGCCGGGTATTTATCATTCCGATATTGGTTGTCCTTTTGCTGTTTCCGGGAAGGCTTGTTCGGGTCGTTGCGGCAGTTCTTTTCGTCCTGGCCTCCATTACAGACTATCTGGATGGATACGTCGCTCGAAAATACCAAGTGGTGTCATCCATGGGTAAGTTTTTAGATCCAATGGCTGACAAGGTGTTGGTGATGGCTGTGCTGGTGATGCTTGTTTCGCTCCAGGAGGGCTCGGTGCCGGCCTGGATGGTAGTCATCATCCTGGGTCGAGAGATTATTATTAGCGGCCTGCGAGGCGCAGCTTCGGCCAGAGGGGTCGTTATTGAGGCAGCAGAGTTGGGCAAATACAAGACCATTCTTCAGATCTTTGCACTTACCGGACTCCTCCTCCACTACGAATATTTTTCCATCGACTTTCACCTGGGAGGGATGTACTTTCTGTGGGCTGCTATGATCTTGGGTGTATGGTCAGGGATCGATTACTTCTTGAAATTTTGGACGGTTATCGTCAAGGAACAGGCCGAAGCTGTCTCGCCCCCGGTACCCGGCGCACACCATTCGCCGTTTGCCAAAGGAACGGATCTTAGTACTTCTGGCAGACAGTAATACAGCAAATGAATAATCCACATGAGGATCTCGAGGCCCTCATAAGATATCGGTTTCGCCATCCGCTGCTATTGCAGACAGCCTTAACGCATCGCTCTTTTTGCGGTGAATCGCATTCGGGCAATGATGTTAAAGACAATGAGCGGTTCGAATTTCTCGGCGATGCAATACTGGGCATGATAATAGCAGAGTGGCTTATGGAGGAATTCCCAGATCTCAGAGAAGGATCGCTTACCCGGCTCCGTGCGAGTCTGGTCGCAAGAAGCCATCTCGCCCAGATCGCACGAAGGTTGAGATTGGGTGAGTTTCTGGTGACGGGTAAGGGTATTGGTCAGACCAAGGGACGTGAGCGAGAGCGGATCTTAGCCGATACCCTGGAGGCCCTAATCGCAGCGGTCTACCTCGATGGAGGGCTGGATCAGGCGCGTAGGATGATCAGGGATCAGTTTCGAAACAAGCTCGATGAACTTAGAACGCGGAAAAGGAGTGCTGCTGACCCAAAGTCCACGATTCAGGAGCTCTGTGCTGTGCTTTTGAAAACCGTGCCAACCTACCAGGTGGTAGAGGAAACAGGACCTGATCATAGCAAGAATTATTGTGTTGCTTTGACGTTGTTCTCAACTGTCCAATCCGTGGGAAGGGCTGCCAGAAAGAAAGATGCCGAGCAGGAAGCAGCCCGCATGTTCTTGCAACGTTTGAGCACCAATCCGTTTAGCTTACTGTAGCGAGCAGTCGTTTGTGAGTGTCGGCGAAAGGCTCGAACACAAGGCAGACCAGAGGAGCACTGATCAGCACTGCATGTGCTCTCTGTAATGAAACGGGATCCCGATGAAGCGGCGATGGATTGCACCTGTGTTTCTTGCCCACGCAGGATGCAGGCATAAATGCATATTTTGCAACCAGCACATCATCACTGGGAATGCCTCGATACCGACGGTCAGAGATGTCTCCAGCATGCTAGAACGGTTGGTTTCTTTTGACCGCAAGGGCACAGAAGGCCTCAGGCAGATAGCATTTTATGGAGGAAGCTTCACAGGCTTGCCATTGTCCACCCAAGAGGCGTACCTCCGGACTGCCCGTCGATTTATCGAGGAAGGTAAGGTCGACTCGCTGCGGGTCTCAGCTCGACCGGATGAGTTGTCACAAGGAAGCATTTGCTTTCTGTACAGCCACGGCGTCCGGACGATAGAGGTGGGTGTGCAATCCCTGTGTGACGAGGTGCTTGAGAAGGCGCGTCGCGGACACTCTGCGGCAGATGCAGTGGGTGCCTTGGCAAGGGTGCGTGAAGCCGGCATAGAGGTGGGTGCACAACTGATGGTAGGTCTGCCTGGCGATACGAGGGATGGGGCCTTGGAGACTGCGCGAGGTATCATCCAGGCAAAGGTGGATTTTGTCCGGCTCTATCCTGTGCTCGTTATGAGAGGAACGGACCTGGAAGACCTGTATGCGCACGGATGGTACAGGCCTCTTGAGATTGATGAAGCAGTGGATCTTTGCAAAGAACTTGTGGTTCGCTTCGAGGAGGCCTGTATCAGGGTAATCAGAATTGGGCTCCACAATGAGCGGCACCTGACAGATGGCGGTGGATTGTGCCGTGCTGGACCCTTCCATCCCGCATTTGGCGATCTGGTGCGATCTGCTATTTTTTTTGACAAGGTGGCAGGCTTGCTTGCCAGCATGCCCCTGCCACAGAAGGTCGTCTGCTTGAGCGTTCACCCGCAGGATCGCCCCCTGCTTCATGGACACAAGAATGAGAACATCGTTCGTCTCATGCGTAGGTTCGACCTGGAGGGGATTCGAGTCCTCAGTGACCCCTGTCTACCACGAGGAACGGTGGGATACGGTGAGATCTCCCTTTCCACACCAGAAGGTCCTAAGGCATAGGTAGGCACTGCTTTGTATGAACGTGGAACGCAAAGAGTTTCGTTCGGGATTTGTTGCTATAATTGGCAGACCCAACGTAGGAAAATCCACGTTGCTCAATCACCTCTTGGGAGAAAAAGTGGCTATTATTTCAGAAAAGCCTCAGACCACCCGAACACGCATCAAAGGCATCCTCACTACAGAAGATTATCAGATGGTGTTTCTCGATACCCCTGGAATCCATAAACCCAAAGACGCCATCAATCAGTACATGGTAACGACAGCTCTCGCCACAGTGGAAGAAGCGGATGTGGTGTTATTTCTGCTGGATGCTACGATGCCCGACCATAAAGGAGACCGGTTCATCGCGGCAAAGCTTGAGACGGTCGATACCCCTGTGATCGCCGTCGTAAACAAGAAGGATGCCGTCTCCCAGGAAGAAGTGCAGATCTTTATATCCGGGTGTCAGCGTCTTGGCCCTTGGAAGGCTGTTGTGGCTATTTCCGCGCTCACCGGAGAAGGTGTTCGGACGATGGTGGACCATATCCTTGCACTTCTTCCTCGCGGTCCGTTGTATTTTCCAGGGGATTACTATACGGATCAGCCGATTCGCTTCATGGTTGCAGAGCTCATACGAGAAAAAATTTTCTCACTTACCTCTCAGGAAGTTCCTTATTCGTCAACGGTGGTGGTTGAATCGTTTAAAGAAGAGACTCGCGGCGATCACGCCGGCAGCATGCAAAAACTGGTATCGATTGAGGCCGTGATCTATGTGGAGCGGATGTCTCAGAAAGGGATTCTCATTGGCAAGGGTGGGGAGATGCTGAGGAAAATCGGATCCTTAGCCAGAAAGGAGATCGAGGCACTGGTTGGCTGCAAGGTGTTTCTTCGACTCTGGGTTAAGGTGTCCCATGGGTGGACAGACGATGTGGGAAAACTCAAAGCGTTTGGATATGACTGAGAGAGGGTTGGTTTCATTGGATAGATCTTCTCCAGTGCACATTCCGAGACCGTATCCTGTTGTAGCAATTGTGGGTCGACCCAATGTGGGAAAATCCACACTGTTCAATCGGCTCATAGGGGCCAGAAAGGCCCTTGTCCATGATCTTCCGGGGGTAACGAGGGATCGGATCTTTGGTGAGGTTCGTTGGGGAACCCATGTGTTCATGGCGGTCGATACAGGAGGATTCGACTCTACCCCTTCAGCCGACGGCCTCACTCGTAAGATACAGCAGCACCTGAGGGCTGCGATCCATGAGGCAGACCTGGTACTTTTTGTAGTGGATGGAAGAGACGAGATCCATCCCATGGACCGAGAAATAGCTCGTCTGCTGCGTCGGACTGGCAAACAGGTCATAACAGCTGTGAATAAAATTGAAGGAATTATCGGAGAAACCTCCTTCTACAATTACACCCGGTTGGGGATGGAGCCTTTGTTTCCGATATCTGCGCTCCACGGCACAGGGATTGGGGAGCTTTTGGATGCGCTCGTCTTGCTACTACCCGAGTCCGTACAGACGCCTGGTGAAGCGGCAGCACGAGATACGATCAAAGTGGCGATAGTTGGGCGTCCCAATGTGGGCAAGTCGACATTGCTCAATGCCATACTAGGCGAAGAACGGCATCTTGTACATGAGACGCCAGGGACAACGAGGGATGCGGTCGATGCTCTCCTTTCGACCAGCAACCGTGACTATCTTTTTATCGATACGGCAGGAATACGGCGCCGGGGAAAGCTTCGTGCAGTTGTTGAAAAGTATTCGGTGATAAAGGCGCTCCAGGGCATTGACAGGTGCGATGTCACATTGCTCATGCTCGATGCAAAGGAAGGGGTCACAGGCCAGGATGCTCATATCGGTGGGTATATCCTGGATCGCGGTAAAGGTGCAGTAATTCTACTCAACAAATGGGACCTTGTGGCCGAACGACAACGTCGAAATCCAAAGAAGTATATCGAGCTTGTGCAAGAGCGCCTTCACCACCTAAGCTTTGCACCGATAGTGAGGGTCTCTGCGCTGACAGGGTATGGACTCAAAGGGATACTCCCTGTGGTCGACCGTGTTGCCTGTGAGTATCGAAAACGCGTTCCTACCCATGAGCTCAACCGCTTTTTTGAAGAGACGGTTGCAGCACATCCGCCGTCCGGCAGTCTCGATCGTCAGATTCGGTTCTATTATGTGACCCAAGTAAGTGTTGGTCCCCCCACCTTTGTGTTCTTTACAAATACCGGTGCGAAGGTCCATTTTTCTTACCAGAGGTATCTTGTGAACCAGCTTCGAGCGCGTTTTGGATATGAAGGGACCCCTATCCGATTGTTATTTAGAAAGAAACAATCGCGCCACTAAGGTGGGAACCACGTCTGGTGTGATGTCATGAAACGCATACGTGAAAGTGTGGCGATCATTCGGGACGTCTGGAGGGGCTACTGGGGGGATGAATGCATCATTTTGTCTGCGGCAATCTCCTATTACGCCATTTTCTCGGTGATTCCTTTTTTGTGTCTCGTACTTGTCGTGTGGGGCTTTCTCCTCGGTTCCAGCGACGTCTTGTTAACGCAGATACTACAGTTTGTCACAGCCCTTGTGCCGGACATCAGTGAAGAAGTCCTCGCCGATATCAAGAGCGTTGTCGAGCATCGAGGCGCTCTCGGGTGGTTTGGGATCATCTTTTTGTTCTGGGTATTCGACGTCGCTTTTTATTCGATAGCTCATGCTTTTGACAGGATATTCAATCGAGGGGGTAAGAGGAGGTATTACAAAATCAAACTGTTTTCGTTCGTGTCACTGCTCATTGCTGGATGCATTGTATATCTGTCTGTATACATCGCGATCGCTGGGGCGCTTCTTAGTAAAGCCGACGTAGTCATATGGGGCATCAATATTTCCACGCTATTGGCACAAGGTCTTTCCTTTAAGTATGTGGTAGTTGCACTGGTGTTTATTGTGTGTACCGCGATTCTCTTTGTGGTACCACCCACGAAGGTACGCATAAGGTATGCAGTCGCTGGTGGGCTTGTCTATACCGCCTTGTGGTACATCTCGCGAATCGCATTCCATTGGTATATCGAACATGTTGCTGTGTTCAATATCGTGTATGGGACGTTGGGGACACTGGTGGTCGTGGTGGTATGGATCTTCTATTCTTCGAATATCCTGCTTATAAGTGCGGAGTTCGTGTCAGTGCTCCAGCAACGAGATATGCTGCGGGGTGGTGGTATTGACAACTGCGAACCAAAAAAGGTACGTTCACCGCTGATCAACCCTCGAAACTGAAAGAACTCCGACGTCCGTGTTATAGGGCACGAAACCCTTCCTTCGGATTCATGCACACACTACGTGTGGTGGTGGACAGTGGGGGGCAACCCCTATGGTTCCTGAAGTGGATCGCAGGACCATAGCTGTTCTCGTTTCGTTCACCGCAGCAGCGTAGGTAAGTCTAAGGGGAGAGAAGGCACCATGGTGGAACAGGACTTTCCATTGGCATTGACCTTTGATGATGTGTTGTTAGTCCCCCAGGAGAGCGAAGTACAACCTCATGAGACGGATGTTACCACACGACTGACGCGAGATATTAGGCTCAAGATTCCGTTGCTTAGTGCTGCGATGGACACTGTAACTGAATCTCGAACGGCGATCACAATGGCTCAAGAGGGAGGGATCGGCATTATCCACCGGAATTTATCTCCTGAGCGTCAATCTCAGGAGGTAGAAAAGGTGAAGAAATACGAAAGTGGCATGATCGTCAACCCCATTACGATGCATCCTGATCAACGTATTTCAGAAGCCTTGAAGATTATGGAAGACTCGAATATCTCGGGACTTCCAATTGTGGAACATGACCGGCTCGTGGGCATCCTGACACATCGGGATCTTCGTTTCGAGAAGCGGCTCAACCTCAAGATCCGTGACGTGATGACCAAGGAGAATCTCATCACTGCGCCTGAAGGGACCACGATGGAAGAGGCGATAGAAATCCTCCATACCCACCGAATCGAAAAGCTCCCTGTGGTAGATCGACAGGGACGCATCAAAGGGCTTATAACCATCAAAGATATTGAGAAGGCAAGAAAGTTTCCCAATGCCTCCAAGGATGCCTTGGGTCGCCTCATGGTTGGCGCCGCAGTTGGGGTATCGAAAGGGTTTGAGGAGCGGGTAGACAAATTAGTCAAAGCCGGTGTGGATGTCATCGTTGTCGATACGGCTCATGGGCATTCAGCACGGGTCAGGGAGGTTGTCAGCATCATCAAGAAGAATTTTCAGGGCTGTCCAGTGATTGCAGGCAACGTTGCAACCGCAGAAGGAGTACACTATCTGATAAAGGCTGGGGCTGAAGCGGTCAAAGTGGGCGTTGGGCCAGGGTCAATCTGCACGACAAGGGTCATTGCCGGCGTAGGGATTCCACAGTTTAGTGCGATTCTGGAGTGTGCAAAGGCTGCAAGAAAATATGATGTTCCCATTATTGCCGACGGCGGTATCAAATATTCTGGAGATATAACCAAGGCGTTGGCTGCAGGAGCAGAAACGGTCATGATCGGAGGGCTCTTTGCTGGCACAGATGAGAGCCCAGGTGATGTGGTGCTGTATCAAGGGAGGAGCTATAAGACGTACAGGGGTATGGGATCGTTAGAGGCCATGAGGGAGGGGAGCCGTGACAGGTACGGACAAGACGAGGTCGAAGAGGAGCGAAAGCTCGTCCCTGAGGGGATCGAGGGACGGGTTCCCTCTAAAGGACCTCTTTCCGATACGATATTCCAACTCATTGGTGGCTTGCGTGCTGGCATGGGGTACGCGGGATGTCGGACCATTGCAGAACTCCACAAGAAGGCGCGCTTTGTAAAGATCACAATGGCAGGACTGCAAGAAAGCCATGTCCACGGAGTTATTATCACCAAGGAAGCACCAAACTACAAGCTTGCATGAAGGTGCATAGTCCTAACAGGAGCGTGCATGGGTCGAGATAGGCATCCACAAGCCCGAGGGGGAACCATTGTCATCCTCGATTTCGGTTCCCAGTACACGCAACTGATCGCCCGCCGCATAAGGGAATCTCATGTGTACTGTGAAATCCATCCTTACACGCTCTCCCCGAAGACATTGGAACGGATGGAAGCACGCGGCATTGTGCTTTCAGGGGGGCCTTCGAGCATCTACGAGAAGGGAGCACCTCGCTGTGAAAAGGCTCTGCTGGAGATGGGCATACCTGTCCTGGGGATTTGTTATGGTATGCAACTTATGGCACACCTCTACGGTGGAGAGGTCATTAAGGGAGAGGAACATGAATACGGCAGGGCAGAGATCATCATTGACCAGGAGAACGGGCTCTTCCATGGGCTTGCAGCAACAGGTCGGCTCGAAGTGTGGATGAGCCACTCGGATCAGATTCAGCGACTCCCTGAAGGCTTCAAGAGACTGGCCTGGAGTAAGGGTGCTCCTGTTGCTGCATGCGCCCATCCGGAAAAGAAGCTCTATGGAGTTCAGTTCCATCCTGAGGTCCATCACACACCCCAGGGCAGAGACATAGTACGGAATTTTCTTTTCAGGATCTGTGAACTTACTCCTTCCTGGACTATGCATTCGTTTATAGAACACGCTATCTCGGATATTCGAGCACGTGTTGGGGATGCCAAGGTCATTTGTGCCTTAAGCGGAGGGGTTGATTCCTCAGTGGTTGCCTTACTTCTTCACAAGGCCATTGGGCAACGACTCACCTGCATATTTGTGAACAACGGATTGCTCAGGGAACACGAAGCAGAGGGTGTCCGGGAGCTTTTCCAACAGCATTTTGGTATGAACCTTGTGTACGTAGATGCAGCAAAGATATTTCTGAAGAAACTCGCATCGGTCGTTGATCCAGAAGAGAAACGCCGGATCATTGGCAAGGAGTTCATACGGGTGTTTGAAAGAGAGGCACGAAAAATCAAAGGGGCACGATTCCTTGCCCAAGGTACGCTCTATCCAGACGTGATCGAAAGCACATCGGTCAAGGGGCCTTCTTCAGTGATCAAGACACACCACAATGTCGGTGGATTGCCAAAAAGAATGCGTTTGAACCTTATAGAGCCCTTGCGAGAGCTTTTCAAAGATGAGGTCCGTCTTGTGGGTCGTGCATTGGGTCTCCCAGAGGATATCATTATCAGGCAGCCGTTTCCTGGCCCAGGGCTCGCTGTACGTATCCTAGGAGCGGTTACCGAGGAACGACTTGCGGTGCTTCGAAAGGCAGACCGTATTGTGCTGGAGGAGATTACCCGGGCCGGCCTTTATGAATCTCTTTGGCAGGCCTTTGCCGTGCTGCTACCCATCAAGACCGTTGGTGTGATGGGTGATGGAAGAACCTACGAACATGTGATTGCGCTTCGGGCGGTTCAGAGCCAGGACGGGATGACTGCTGACTGGTCGCGACTTCCCTACGATCTCCTTGCTTCCATTTCCAACCGCATTATCAATGAAGTCGAAGGGGTGAATCGAGTTGTGTATGACATATCGTCCAAACCTCCAAGTACTATCGAGTGGGAATGACCATCGAGCGAGGAAGCACGAACGGTGGGTCTTAGGGTTCTAGGAGCATCGCTATGGTGAAGAAAGGCTTTGTACATCTTCATCTGCACACTGAATATAGTCTCCTTGACGGGTGCATTAGAATCGGTGCTCTGGTGGACAAGATGAAAGAGTACAAGATGAAGGCAGCGGCTGTGACGGATCATGGAAACATGTTCGGTGCCGTTGAATTCTACAAGGCATTCGACAAACAAGGTCTTACACCAATTATCGGTGCAGAGGTATACGTCGCTCCCTCGAGTAGGTTTGAGAAACGCAGCCATGGGATCGATGAGGCATCCTATCATCTTATTTTGTTGGTTCAGGATGAAGATGGCTATCGAAACCTCTGCAAATTGGTCAGCGCAGGGTACATGGAGGGGTTTTACTATCGACCCAGGATCGACAAGGAGCTCCTTGCCGCGCATCACAAAGGGTTGATCGCATTGAGTGCATGCATGGCTGGCGAGATTCCGTCACTTATCCTCAGAGGAGACAAGGAAAAGGCCCTCGCGGTTGCAGCCGAGTATCATCATGTGTTTGACGAGGGACGCTTCTACCTTGAACTCCAGGACAATGGCGTGCCTCAGCAGAAGCTCGTCAATGAAACATTGCTCGAGTTTTCAAAAAAACTTGGCATTCCGTTAGTGGCCACGAATGACTGTCACTACCTAGAACCCGGGGATGCCAAGAGTCACGACATCCTTCTCTGTATCCAGACCAACAAGACAGTAGAGGATAAGGATAGGCTTAGGTTTCCAACAGACCAGTTTTACGTAAAGTCTCCCCAGGAGATGTGGGCTGCTTTTGGGCATGTTCCTGAGGCACTTACTAACACAGTTGGCATTGCCGAACGCTGCACCTACCGCATAAAGTTCGGTTCGTATTGCCATCCGACATTTGAAATTCCTGAGGGAGAAACACTGGATAGTTTTCTCGAAAAACAGGCAAGGGCGGGCTTAGAGGAACGGCTCAAGGCAAAACGCGTTGCCAAGGGCGGTGCTGTGGACGAGGGGTTGGAGCGTGCGTACAAGGAGCGTCTCGAACAAGAGATTGCGATCATTCGCGAAATGGGGTACGCAGGATACTTTCTCATTGTGTACGATTTTATCTCCTATGCCAAATCACGAGGCATACCCGTAGGCCCTGGTCGCGGATCGGCAGCAGGGAGTCTTGTCGCCTATGCACTCGGCATAACCTCGATCGATCCCCTTGAGTATGACTTGATCTTCGAACGGTTTCTCAATGCAGCTCGTATCAGCATGCCCGATATAGACGTCGATTTTTGTGAGCAACGACGTGAAGAAGTGATCCGGTATGTGATCGAAAAGTATGGTGGCGAAAAGAACGTGGCACGGATCATTACCTTTGGCACGATGAAGGCTCGGGCGGTAGTACGAGACGTAGGCAGGGCCATGGGCCTACCATATGGTGAAGTCGATCGTGTTGCAAAGATGATTCCCAATGGCCTTCACGTGCGCCTTGATGAGGTCCTTGCAAAAGAGGCGCGTGTTTCAGAGGAGATAAAGAAGGACCTGCGGATACGAGAGTTGTTTGAACACGCTCGCAAACTCGAGGGGCTCGTTCGTCACGCCTCGACACACGCAGCCGGACTCGTGATATCGAGTGAGTCGTTGGAAGGGATCACCCCTCTGTACCGTGATCCACGGACCGGCGCTGTTTCTACGCAATTCAGCATGAAGCCACTGGAACAGTTAGGGCTTATCAAGTTCGATTTTCTGGGACTCAAGACCCTCACCGTACTTGCCAAGGCAGTAGAACTTATCCAAAAGACAAAGGGGGTTACGATAGACCTTGGAGCCCTCCCACTGGATGATGAGACCACGTATCACCTGCTTGCCGCAGGGGAGACTGACGGTATTTTCCAGCTCGAGAGCTCGGGCATGAGAGAGCTCCTTATGCAGCTGAAACCGGAGAGCTTTGAAGAGATCATCGCGTTGGTGGCACTTTACCGACCCGGTCCTCTCAAAAGCGATATGGTGAAGAGTTATATAAGAAGAAAGCACGGCAAGGAAGAAAGTACTTATTTTTTGCCCCAGCTCAGGGATATTCTCAAGGAGACCTACGGGGTTATCGTGTACCAGGAACAGGTTATGCAGATTGCCACTACCTTGGCAGGCTTTACCATGGGAGAGGCAGATATCCTTCGGGCAGCCATGTCCAAGAAGGTGAGATCTGAGATGACGAGACAACGGGAGCGCTTCCTTGCCGGTGCGAGAAAGCAGGGCATACCACTGAGGAAGGCCCGGGAGATCTTTGATCATATAGAGAAATTTGCCGAGTATGGATTCAACAAATCCCATAGTACGGCCTATGCGCTCGTTGCCTATCAGACAGCGTACCTCAAGGCGCATTATCCGGTTGAATACATGGCGGCGTTGCTCTCCTTAGAGAAGGACAAGACAGATAAGATTCTGCGCTATATAAGCGGTTGCAAGAGCATGGGTATACGGATTGAGCCCCCTGATATCAATCTGAGTAGCGTGGATTTCACCGTGGCTGGCAACGATATCCGGTTTGGGCTCAGTGCTGTTAAGAACATCGGTGACGCAGCACTGGATGCGATTATTCAAGCACGGAACGAGGGGGGACCGTTTCGTTCCTTTGAGGATTTCTGCAGGAGAGTGGACTTGAGACGGGTCAACCGGAGGGTCCTGGAATCTCTGATCAAATGTGGCGCCTTTGACAGCATAACGAAGGGTCATAGGGCCCAGATTTTCAGTATAGTAGATCATGCCATTGAGCTAGGCAGTCGACATCAGGAAGAAAAGCAGAGCGGACAAAGAAGCCTCTTTGAAGGGATAGGTTCCTCGGACAGGAAGGCGGATGAACTACCCTTGCCCGACGTGCCTGAGTGGTCAGCTGCACAGCGACTATCATATGAGAAAGAGTCGCTGGGGATCTATTTGACTGGCCATCCCCTCCAAGAGTTCCAAGAAGCACTGCAAGCCCAAGGTGCGGTAACTACCCGTATTCTTTCAGAACTGCGTGAAGCTGCTGATGTGACAATCGGTGGCTGTATTGTCCACCGAAAGGATGTACGAACAAGAAAAAAAGACGAGCACATGTCCTTCATTACCCTTGAAGATCAGGAGGGAAGAATAGAGGTTATTGTGTTCCCAGATGTGTATAAACAGTGTGCGTCTTTACTCGTGGAGGGGGAGGGCGTGGTAGTGAAAGGCAGGCTAGAGCTACCAGAGGAAGAAGAGGAGCAGGAGGAGGATGGGCGAGGACCAGAGGAACGAAGGAGACGAGCCAAGATCCTTGCCGCAAGCATTGTTCCTATACAGGAGGTCGCTGTATCGCCCCACACTTCTGTTCATGTGACCCTAACAACCGAGGAAGCAACGAGGACGCGGCTAGAACTGCTCAGAGATATTGTGCTCGATTTCAAGGGACCTTGCCCCATGTACATTCACTTGCTTGAGCCAGCTGGCTTGAAGACAACTCTCGAGATCCCAAGTCGATTCTGTGTACGGCCATGCATCGAGTTTGTCGATCGAATCGAACAGCTTTTCGGCCATAAAGTTGTACAGGTCCAATAAGGGGTATCCTCTATAGGTACACAGGGTGCCAGGAGCACATGGCACTCCAAACACACCATTTTGTTTGGAAACGGAACGGCTGAACATGGCCCTCATCGTAGAGCGGATCCTTTCTCGAACGGCTCATAAGGGCGGTGTAAAGGTAGGGGACCGGATACTTAAGGTCAATGGTCACCGAGTTCAGGACGAACTCGAGTACCGCTTTTATAGTGGTGAGGAGGTTCTTGAGCTTGAAATTCAACGGATCGGTGTCTCCCAGACTCTGACCAAACGAATCACCCAAACCCAGAGTAGGGACCTCGTGTTTGTTCAGCAGCCACCGCTTCAATGTAGCAACAGATGCATCTTTTGTTTTGTCGACCAACTTCCAGATGGATTGAGGCCTTCGCTGTACATAAAAGACGAAGATTACCGCCTTTCCTTTTTGAACGGCACCTACGTGACGCTCTCCACGGTTACCGAAACCATGCTAAAAAAGATATGCACCATGAGGCTTTCCCCCTTGTACGTATCAGTGCATGCCACTGATCCCACGGTAAGGAATATGATGCTCGGCAGGCCTCATAGTAGGGATATTCTGGAAACCCTGAGAACCCTTGCCAGGGCGGGTATTGTCGTACATGCACAAATTGTGCTGTGTCCTGGTATCAATGATGGCGAGGTACTGAGTACAACCATCCGCGACCTGCGGGGGTTGTACCCCTGGGTTGCCACTGTTGCTATCGTGCCAGTCGGGCTTACGCAATACAGAAAACACAAGCACTTGTATCCATTGCGTCCAATAACCAGGGCTTATGCTGTAAGGCTGATCGATGAAATCGAAAGGATTCAGGCAGATTGCAGGTATATCCACAATACCACGTTTGTGTTCCTTTCTGATGAGTTCTATCTCAAGGCCAAACGCCGGTTTCCCCCCTATGCGTTCTATGGTGAGTTTTCCCAAATCGAGAATGGTGTGGGAATGATCCCAATGTTCGAACAGGCATGGAAACATAATAAGCCGCTCCTGTGGAAAAAACCGTTGCGCGGCCGCCAGGTTATAGTAGTTACCGGAAAACTCGCCTACCCCTATGTTACCAGATACCTCAACCACCACGTTGAGGCAGGAGGGGTCAACGTCCGTGCTGTGGCTGTTCCCAATAGGTTTTTTGGACCAGGGGTGACTGTTACAGGACTCTTGACGGGAAGAGATGTTATCGCTGAGCTACAGCCAATCGTAAAGCAAGGAGCCATTGTCCTTATACCGGATGTGATGCTCAAACAGGATGAAGACATCTTCTTAGACGATGTTACGCTAACTGAAGTTGCCACAGCCCTCAAGGCGGAGGTGAGAAAATTTACCCCGCATCCAAAGGCGTTTGAGAAGGTCCTCTATCATACCGCGTTCAAAGTATAAATCCTGATGCAGCCCTTGACTGCCTCTAGAGAACTTGTTAAGGTTTATTATCTTTTTTGGCGAATTTTGTAGGCACGTAGCTCAGGGGGAGAGCACTACCTTGACGCGGTAGGGGTCGGCGGTTCGAAACCGCCCGTGCCTACCATTGCCTTCGGTTCGTACGAGCGTACTCTCAAGTGGCACGAGGCATCCTGGCACGATCAGATAGAGCAGCAAGGACAGGGAGATAGTATCATCTCTTTCCCTCTCGACTCCGCCAGCCAAGACTGTTATGCAGTGTGATCTGTACGATCATGGATTTACCAAGGGGTAGCGTACCTTCTGCAGGAGAAACAATGCAGATTTCGTTGAGCATCCTGGGTGCGCCTCCTGTTGTGTACCCCAAAGGAATATCGTTGCAAGAGGTGCTCGAACATGTGGATCCAGCAGTTTTGTCTTCGCGCATAGTAGCAGGACGCCTCAATGGCCGCATAATTGGCCTTGATGCCGCCATCGAGGATAGTGGCGATTTGGTCCTCATCGAACTCAATAGCCCCGAAGGGTTACAGGTGTATCGCCATAGTACCGCGCATGTCATGGCATGGGCTGTGAAACAGCTGTATAGCGGCGTCAGGTTCGCCATTGGGCCTGCTATTGAAGACGGGTTCTACTACGATTTCGACTACCACGGCTCATTCGGGCCTGAGGATCTCGACCGTATCGAGCAGAAAATGAGAGAGATCATCCGAACCAATGTACCATTCCGACACAGGATGGTCTCTAGGGATGAAGCGATCGCCTTTTTTTCTTCGCGAGGGGAGAGGTATAAAGTTGAAATCCTCGAGCAGATCCAGGATGGGGTGGTGTCGCTCTACGAGGTAGGCGATTTTGTCGACCTTTGTAGGGGTCCTCATGTGCCATCGACCGGCTGGATAAAGGCGTTCAAGCTTACCGGTGTGGCCGGTGCCTACTGGAGGGGTGACGAGAGGATGCCTATGCTCCAGCGGATCTATGGGACTGCGTTTCTCACAGATGAGGACCTCGAGCAGTACCTTAGGCTTCAAGAAGAGGCGAAGAAGCGTGATCATAGACGATTGGGAAGGGAACTCGATCTTTTTTCGATCTCTGAGGACATCGGACCAGGATTGGTCTGTTGGCATCCGAGAGGAGCGCGCATCAGGACGATCATTGAAGATTTTTGGCGACAGGAACATTACAAGAATGGGTATGAGATCCTCTATACCCCGCATATAGCTAAGTTTCCCTTGTGGGAGACAAGCGGACATACGAGCTTTTACTCTCAGAGTATGTTTTCTCCCATTGAGATCGAAGGGCAAAAGTACATGTTAAAACCGATGAACTGCCCTTCGCACATACAGGTGTACAAGAGTCGTCTTCACAGCTACAGAGACCTTCCCAGACGGTGGGCAGAGTTGGGGACCGTGTATCGGTATGAACGCTCTGGGGTCTTGCATGGACTTTTGAGGGTTCGGGGGTTTACCCAGGATGATGCCCACATATTTTGCCGGCCTGACCAGCTCGAATCAGAGATCCAGCACGTGATTCAATTCACGCTCTTTATTTTAAGAACGTTTGGCTTTGATAGCTTCAGCACATTTCTCAGTACGAGGCCAGAAAAGTATGTGGGAACGCTAGAGATCTGGGAGAAAGCTACTGCAGCCCTTGAGGCTGCATTGCATTCGGTGGGATTGGACTATACGATCGATCCAGGGGAAGGGGTCTTTTACGGACCTAAAATCGATATAAAGATCACCGATAGCCTCAAAAGGCAATGGCAATGTTCTACTATCCAGGTCGATTTCAATTTGCCCGAACGGTTTGCCCTCGAGTATGTAGGGCAAGACGGCAACAGGCATTCTGTTACCATGATTCATCGGGCACTGATGGGGTCTCTAGAACGATTCTTCGGCTGCTTGATAGAACACTATAACGGGGCCTTTCCACTGTGGCTTGCCCCTGAGCAGGTACTACTATTGCCAGTAACTGACCGGGTGCATGGATACGCTCGTGAGGTCAGTGAGGTCCTTAAAAACCAGGGATTTCGAGTGGAGGTGGACTGGAGAAACGAGAAGCTGGGCTTTAAGATCCGCGAGGCCCAAATGAAGAAAGTGCCGTACATGGTCATACTCGGGGAGAAAGAGATGACGCAAAGGACCATATCGGTTCGTTCGCGTGCAGGAACAAGCGAACAAGGTATCGTCCTTGAGCAGTTTGTGGCAAGGCTCCGCGAAGAAGTCGATCACAAACGAGTTGGACCCTAAGAGGGGAGGTGCAAGGCCCATTTAAATGAACATACGCAGGGTAAAGAAAGGAGGAGAGAAGGGTAAGCAAGAATGACCAATGTAAACAGAGATATCCGTGCAAAGGAAGTCAGGGTCATCAATGCCGAGGGTGTGCAGATCGGGATCCTTCCAATAGAAGAAGCACTGCGGATTGCAGAGGAAGAAGGACTCGATCTGGTTGAAGTGGCTGCAAGTGCCAATCCGCCGGTCTGCAGGATTATGGATTACGGAAAGTACCGGTATCAGCAGACCAAAAAGATGAAAGATGCAAAGAAAAAGCAGACCGTGATTTTGGTCAAAGAGGTCAAGCTGAGCCCCAAAACCGAGGAGCACGACCTGCAGTACAAGATCGGACACATCAAACGCTTCTTGCAGGAAGGGAACCGGGCAAAGGTAACTGTGGCGTTTAGGGGGAGGGAGATCGATCATCCAGACCTTGCCCATCGAGTAGTAGAGCGTATATTGAAAGATGTGCAAGGGCTAGGCGTAGTGGATCAGCAGCCAAAGATCGAGGGAAGGAGGATGACCATGGTGCTGAGGCCAGTTCAGCGTTAGCATCTTCATACGCACGGGTACCACCTATCAATAGAGAACAAATAACGATAGCGTCGGGCAAGACAATGACGTCTTCACCAGGCTGGGTGGAGTGAGAACGAGAGGCTACTATTTTTTACTCTTATCTATCATCAAATAGTACCAATGGAGCGCTCTATATATGCCGAAGATAAAAACCAACCGAGGTGCGCGCAAGCGGTTTCGAACTACCGGTAGCGGCAAGCTGCGTAGAAGCAAGGCCTTTAAGAGTCATATCCTTACTAAGAAGACAACAAAACGAAAGAGAAAGCTAAGAAAGTCTGCCCTTGTGGACAGCTCGAATCTTGCTCAAGTCAAGAAGTTGCTGCCACATTCATGAGGCGATCTTTATCCGTAAGTTTCGAGTATGCATGAAAGGGAATGGATCCTAGGGGTCTCTAACGAGGTGAAAAGATGCCGAGAGTAAAAAGAGGGGTCAAGGCCCGAAAACGTAGAAAAAAAGTACTCAAGCAGGCTAAGGGCTACTATGGTGCGCGGAGCAAGACGTATAGAAAAGCTGCAGAAACCTTGGCTCGTGCCCGTATGTTTGCTTATAGAGACAGAAGAACAAAGAAGAGGCTGATCCGCCGGCTCTGGATTACCCGCATCAATGCAGCGGCGCGGTTACACGATATTTCTTATAGTCGGCTCATGAAGGGATTGAGCAAAGCGAGTATTCAACTCGACAGAAAGATTCTCGCTGACCTAGCAGTTCATGATGCAGAAGGGTTCAAGAACATAGTGCAGATTGCAAAGGACGCGCTCACAGGTAATGGCACGTCGATCAAGCGGGACGGAACGTTGGTGAAGGGCTCTCCTGCCGATGCCGCCGGGGTGTCTCCTCATGCGTGATAAGCTCCTGGCCTTGAGGGAAGAGGCGCTTCGTCGAGTTTCCGAGGCACGTACAGAGGCAGAGATTCAAAGCCTCCGAGTCGCGTATCTCGGTCGGAAAGGGGCATTGACTGTACTCCTTCGCACCATGGGATCAGTGCCTGCTTCTGAACGACCGGCCATTGGCAAGATCGCAAATCAGATCAAAGAGGAACTTATTGCAGCGATCGAGGATGCCGAGCAATCTCTCAGGGAGCAGGAGCGGCAAAGGAAAATCGCCTCAGAACGAACTGATGTGACCTTGCCTGGGAGGCGACCCGTGCAGGGTACGGTACATCCACTGACCCTTGTGACTGAACAGATCGTCGAGATCTTCGTTGGTATGGGATTTGACGTCGTCGAGGGCCCTGAGGTTGACCTTGAATATTACAATTTCGAGGCACTCAATATGCCCAAGGGACACCCGGCCAGGGATATGCAGGACACGTTCTATATAACCGATGAGGTGCTCCTTCGGACGCACACCTCCAACGTCCAGATACATATGATGAAGTCCAGAAGACCACCTCTGCGCATCATTGCGCCGGGAACGGTATATCGACGAGATTACGATATGACCCACTCCCCCATGTTTCACCAGGTTGAGGGATTTCTTGTCGACAGGCAGGTGAGTTTTAGTGAACTCAAAGGTGTTGTGACCGCGTTTCTACATGCCTTATTCTCTGATCAGGTTTCTCTGCGTTTTCGACCGAGTTATTTCCCTTTTACCGAGCCGAGTGCTGAGGTAGATATCGGTTGTTTTCTATGCCAGGGCCAGGGCTGTAGGGTGTGTTCCCAGACAGGGTGGCTCGAGGTTCTCGGGTCCGGGATGATACATCCTGAGGTATTCCGTATGGTGGGATACGACCCCGAAATGTACACAGGGTTTGCCTTCGGCCTTGGGATAGAAAGAATCGCTATGCTCAAGTACGGTATCGACGATATTCGCGCGTTTTTTGACAACGACGTGAGATTCCTGAATCAGTTTTGATGTGATGTGACAGGGGGGTATCGCACTACTTTTCTGCTTCTTTGCTACAGGAATCTCTTTGTTGTGATCAGGCAGTGCGAGGTCCGGTTCTGTATGTCTTTCTTTTATACGGCTGAGGTGGATTGTGCGGATTACATTGTCCTGGCTTCGTGAGTACGTTGCGATAACAGAGCCGGCTTCCCAGATCGCCGAGCGGCTTACTCAGGCCGGGCTTGAAGTTTCTCGGCTAGAACACGTACGGCCTTCGCTTGTTGGGGTCATTACCGGCAAAATCGATCAGATCGGGCCTCATCCACACGTAGATCGGCTTTCGGTATGCATGGTCGTTGCTGGCACCAGGAACTATGTGGTTGTATCCGGAGCGAAAAATATTCAGCCAGGAGATGTCGTGCCTGTGGCCCTGCCGGGGTCCAGACTTCCTTCTGCACAGGCGGTGATCGAGAGTGCAGACATCCATGGGGTAACCTCAGAAGGGATGTTGTGCTCTGAATACGATCTTGGACTCTCTGGGGATCACTCAGGCGTTATGATCCTGCCGAACACTACACCACTGGGAATGGAGCTGGATCAGGCAATGTCATTGGAAGATTATATATTGGATGTGGAGGTGACACCTAACCGGCCTGACTGCCTCAGTGTCATTGGTATTGCCAGAGAGATCGCTGCACTCACCCAAGAGACGCTCAGGTATCCCTCTGCTCATGTGGTCGAGGATGAAGAGCCTTGTAGTGCTACTACCTCTGTGGAGATCTTGGATGCAGCATGGTGCCACAGATATGTCGCACGGGTGATCCGTAATGTTTCTTTAGGGCAGTCGCCGTTTTGGCTTCGGAGAAGACTTGTGCTTGTGGGGATTAGGCCGATCAATGTCGTTGTCGATATTACTAATTACGTCATGTGGGAATGTGGGCAACCGCTCCATGCCTTTGATCTCGATCTGTTGGAAGAACAAAAGATCATTGTCAGGAGGGCCAGACAGGGGGAGCAGCTTGTTACCCTTGACGGTGTGGAACGTCCGCTGTGCGAACAAGATCTTGTGATATGCGATGCTTCAGGCCCAGTGGCATTGGCAGGTATAATGGGAGGTAAGAGTACTGAAATCAGCCACCAGACCTCATCGGTATTGCTCGAGAGTGCTTTCTTCGACCCTGCTCCGATACGTGCTACGAGTAAGAGACTCGGACTCACCACAGAGGCATCGTACCGTTTTGAAAGAGAGGTAGACAAACAAGGGACGCTGTGGGCTGCTAACCGCGCTGCAGAGATGATGCGGCAGATGGCCTCTGGACGGGTACTCAAAGGGGTCCTGGACGTGTACCCGCGCCGTTTTGCACCTCGAACCTTCCAAGTGGATATGGGTAGGGTGAACCGGCTTCTGGGGACCAACATATCCAAGGAACAAGCACAAGCTTTGTTGCGACGTCTTGAAATTGAAGTGGCTTCATCCGACGACTCTGGTGAGGTACTCCAGGTGACACCCCCATCATTTCGTCCAGATATTCGTATGGCAGTCGATGTCATAGAGGAGATTGGTCGCTTGTTCCACTATGACAGAATCCCAGCGTGTATGCCACAGGTCCCGGCTACTGTGCCTTCGCTTGAGGGGACCTTGCGTACTGAAAGACAGGTACGACAGGCTATGGTTCAGGCCGGCTTTCACGAAACCATTCACTATAGCTTTGTTTCGTCTCGACTCTTGTCCATTGCCCCTTGGTCTTCAGAACAAGGTGAAGGGGTACCACCTGGCGTACGGCTGGTGAACCCTTTGAGCGAAGAGCAGGCATATTTGCGGACCTCTCTACTACCAAGCCTCATCGATACAACAGCCAAGAACGTAAGAAGAATGAATCCTGATCTATGGCTTTTTGAGATTGGCAAGGTATTTTATCCGATGGCTGACAAATCCCTCCCCGAAGTCAGGAGAAAGGTTGCTGCAAGTATGACGGGCAGGAGATATCCTGAGCATTGGAGTCAGCCGAACGACCAGGTCGATTTTTTCGATCTCAAGGGCGTAATAGAAGCTTTGCTCTGCTCCTTAGGATATGATATGTTTAGTATAACCTCGAACAGAGGGCTTTCCTTTTTGCATCCAGGGTGTTGTGCGGAACTC